>ERZ860445.1-NODE-1-length-331800-cov-12.009818_pt1 | contig 331800 bp, 330 predicted proteins | sample MGYA00509977_ERZ860445 | MGnify/ENA primary metagenome ERZ860445 (study PRJEB30046, sample SAMN00715233) | human gut metagenome | study: EMG produced TPA metagenomics assembly of the A metagenome-wide association study of gut microbiota in type 2... | reverse complement strand
AATTTTTTACTCTATTTAGTATTATTTTACAATAATATTATTTAATTTAGAGACCTTAGGCTCTAAATTACCTCTTAAGACCTAGGCTTAAGAGGATAAAGAAAAAAATAACATAGACTATATTAATCTACATTATTTACTTTTATAGCACTTACATACTTTATATTTAATATTTTATCATATAGTAATTGCTTATTTTTTAATATTTTTATAAAACTATATATATAGAAAATTATAAATATTAAAAATGTATTTAATCCTATTATTACTGATAAATAGTTAGGTATATTTTTAGCCAATAACATTTCTAAATGTACCACTAATGAAAATATTCCATAGTAATATATATAGATAAAGATATTTCTTAAAGTTATTCTAAGTAATCTCTTATCTGGTACTTCCAATGATACATTTATTATTTTTCCAAAGATAGTTTGGTTATGATTAAAATATGGAATAATAATAAAGTAAAGAACCGCTATCGAAAGATTTATATATTTATTATTTATTAAAAATGATACTAGCATTATCATTAGTAGATAGATAAAGATATCTCCTAGAAAGAGCGTTATTCTTCTTAAGGAAGATACTTTTTGTCCTTCTTTTAATGATTTGGTATCGATATCTTCTCTTGTTGGTAAATATTTTTGAATAGGACTTATTATTAAATATCCCAGAAAGCCTCCTAGTGTGTTTATTAATAGGTCATCCACATCAAAATTACGATATGGTCTAGGATAGATATAATATAGTCCTGTCAATTGAGTTAATTCAAAGAATAGTGATATTAAGAGGCTTATAATTATTGTTTTCTTTAATGAACATTTATAGTAGTATCTTAAATATACTCCTAATGGCATAAACATTATTATATTAAAGATAACAGTATATATACTAGGTATAGTTATTATTTTTAGAATGTTTATTTGTTTTAATTCTATTAGGTCCTCTACTATATCTTTTATGAATGTTAATGGAATTAACTGAGGATTAATCACTTTCATTTTGATTACTTCTTCTTTGGTTGGAAGAGGTAATATTACTAAAAAGTAGATTGTTATTAGATATAAGATAAAGGAATATATTATTAAAGTTCTTAATTTGTTTACTGATCCATAATGATGATATTCATATATTATATATGGTAATGTTATTAATAAGGCTAAAAAAGGAAAGATTATTAAAGCTGCTTTTATTGGTACTAAATAGCTCATCTTATCTCTCCTTTATTATGTTTTTACTACAGTAGTATGTTACTAAGAAATATCCTCCATAGATTACTACTAGAAATACTGCTGTTAATATTATTGATGATAGTAATGATTCTGTTCCCATTGTTTTTAAGATATAATTAGCAAATTCTATTCCAAATATTGAGTGAATTATAGCTAGTAATAATGGGAATAGAAAGAATACTGCTATCTGTTTAAATAAGGCTTTGTTAATCATTTTCTCATCAGTTCCTATTTTTCTTAACATATTAAATCTTTCTTTATTATCAGTACTTTCTGATAATTCTTTTAAGGCTAAGATGGCTGCACTTGATATTAAGAAAATTATTCCTAGATATAGTCCTACAAATGTTACCATGGCTCCTAGTCCTATGGATGATTCATAGATATCTATTTTAGTATTATATGATAATAAGGTATCTTTGTTAAAATGGTTATTTATTATAGTACTAACTATATCTTCAACATTTTCTTTTTCTTCTTTAGTGTCTGCTTGATAGTTAGCTGCTAAAATATTTTTATATGGATGAATACCTTCTAAGGCATTATCTGGTAATATTATTACTCCTGTATTAGTAGCACTTCCACTTAGTTCGATAATGCCATCTTGACATTCTTGATATTTTGGATAGTAGTCTTTACCATTTATAGTTAGTTTGGTATTATTTTTTAGGGATATATTTCTAATATCCGCCATCATCTTATAATTGGCTATAATTACATATTCATTATCTTTCAGAGTTAATTCTTTTTGGTTATATAGTTTTGCTAGACGATTGTAGTCACTTAATTTTACTAAGTCTTCTCTTACGTTATAAGCTAGTGTGGGATAATCTTTTCCTATTTGTTCTATTTGGTCTCCAAAAGAATCTTTTAGGGTTATTTCTTCTAATCTATATATATTTATGTCTACTACTTCTTTTAGATACTTGTATACATCTAATCTTTGTAAGGTATCTTTGACAGTGGTGTTATAATCCTCTATTATGTCTTTTGAAAAGTTTTCTTTTTCTTCTTTAGATAATGATTCTTGTAATTTTGAAAACTGAATATCAACGGGAGCTAAATCTTTTAGATTACCTGATAAGGAGTTCTTTATAGATAATGCTGAGGAAAAGATACATATGGTAAAGAATAACATTAGGCATATTATTGTCATTGAAAAGACAGTGGTATTTATTTTGCTACTTATTTGACGAACGGTAAAACTATTTAGTCCTTTGTAGTAGTATTTTTTTAGATGCATTACTATCTTTAGGATTAGACCTGATAGTGACCAAAATATTAGAAATGTTGATATACAACCTAGGGCTATTGGTATTAATATCCCACTTATAGTATTCATAAGTGGTGAAGTACCAAAAACATCTGTTACTAGATAGTAAGCATATGATAGTGCTATGACCGCAATTATAAATACTATAGTGCAAATGATAGGATTTTTTAATTTTACTTTTTCTGATTTTTTATTACCATGTAATAGATCTATTAGTTTACATTTGTTTACAATTATGGTGTTAAATATCATTACTATTAAATACATTATGCTAAAGTATAATAAGGTTTTTAGGGCTGCTGAAGATGAAAATGTAAACTGAAATTTTGTTAGGTCGGCTTCAAACATATTGGCTACTAAGATACTCATTAGTTGTGATAAAACTATTCCTAGGGCTAGGCCAACTCCTAAAGAGATAACTCCTATTATAAGAGTTTCAAAGAAAAGGATTAGAGATATTTTTCTTTTGGACATTCCTAAGGTTAAGTAGATTCCAAATTCTTTGTTTCTTCTTTTTATGAGAAAACGACTGGCATAGATTATTAGAAATCCTAGAATGAATGAAACAAAGACACTTACTCCTCCTAGAATGGTGGTCATTAGTCTTATTATTTCACTTGTTGATGATGATACATTTAGCATTACTGTTTGACTATCTATGGCATTGAAAACATAGAAGATGGCTACTCCTAGTACTAAAGTAAAGAAATAGATAGCATAATCTTTGATACTTTTGGTTATGTTTTTTAGAGACAATTTAAAGAGCATCATTTATGTCTCCTCCTAGTAAGGTTACGACATCTATTATTTTATCAAAGAATTCTTTTCTGGTATCATTTCCTTTACGAATTTCGTTATATATTTTACCATCTTTTATGAAGATTATTCTAGTAGCGTAACTTGCAGCATAAGCGTCATGGGTTACCATTAGAATAGTGGCTCCTAAAGCATTATTTAGGTAGGTTAGTTTTTCTAGAAGCATTTTTGATGACTTAGAATCTAGGGCTCCGGTTGGCTCGTCTGCGAGTACTAAGCATGGATTTGTTATTATGGCACGGGCTGCTGCTACTCTTTGTTTTTGTCCTCCACTCATTTGGTAAGGATATTTTTTTAGGACTGATTCGATATCTAGTTCTCTTGCTACTTTCTTTATTCTTTTATCTATTTCTTTGGGACTTACATTTTGAATTGATAAGGCTAGTGCTATATTTTCATAGGCTGTTAAGGTATCTAATAAATTGAAGTCTTGAAAGATGAAACCTAAGTCTTCTCTTCTAAACTTGTTTAAATCATTTCCTTTTAGTTTTGTTATGTCTGTTCCTCCTACAAAAATATGTCCGGCGGTTACTTTATCAATTGTGGATATGCAGTTTAGTAATGTTGTTTTACCTGAACCTGAAGAACCCATGATAGCGACAAACTCTCCTTTTTCTACTTCAAATGATATGTTATCTATGGCTTTAGTTAAACTTGATTTACTTCCATAGTATTTTTCAATATTTTCTATTTTTAGTATATTTTCCATATTATTTTCCTTCCTTTCGTAATTAATAATACTAGATAATAGGAGATTTGTCGTAAGTTTAATATTACAGTATATTACTTTTTTGTAATGTTAGTCTTCTGGATGATAAAGTTTATTTTTACCAAAGGTTATTTTGACAATGGTATATTCTTTTTCTTCAGATTCTATTTCTATTTTATGTCCTAATTTGGTACATAATTTTTTGGCTATGTATAGACCCATGCCTGTTGATTTGATTTTATCTCTGCCATTAGTACCGGTAAAGGATTTTTTGAAAACATTAGGGATATCACCTTTTGGTATGCCAATACCGTTATCTTTGATAAATAAGGTTATTTGACTACTATCTTCTATAGCATTTATTTGGATATAGGAGTTTGGTATATCTTTTTTGTATTTGATACTGTTATTGATAATTTGATTTAAAATGAATTCTAACCATTTGGTATCGGTATAGACTTCAGTATTTTTTATATCGACGATTAGGTCAATTTTATTTTCTAAGAGGTCGTCTTTATTTTTAAGGGCTACTGATGAGATTATTTTTTCTAGTTTTACTTTTTTGAAGATAAAATCTTCACTGGTATAGTTGCTTCTTACATAATAAAGGATTTGGTCGATGTAGTTATCTAGTCTTTTTATTTCTTCAATGTATTCTTTTGGTACTTGGTTTTTATGATTATGGGTCATAAGGATTAGACTTGATATTGGTATTTTTACTTCATGTATCCACATTTCAATATAATCTTTGAAGTCTTTGGTGCTATTTATGTAACTACTGACATTTTCAATCATTGATTTGTTGATGTCGCACATGATGTTATATATTAGTTCTTCTTCGTAAGTAGTTGGTTTTGGTAAGGTTTCTAGGACTAGGTATTTTTTATCTAGATTTTTGGTATTGGTTATGAGGGTGTTATAGAAGGTTCTTTTTTGGAAATATGATATTAAAAGGGCTATGATTAGTGTTAATAGTAATAGTACTATGGTTACTATTATTAGTCCCTCTGGTACTTTGAAGGCTATGTCTAATAGGGTTATTAGAATTATTGATATGATAGTGATAATGATTATGGTTATTTTATCTTTTAGATAGTTTGTTAATTTCATAATAGTATATATCCTTGTCCTTTTCTTGTTTCTATGGCATTTGGATAACCAAAGTCCTCTAGTTTACTTCTTAGTCTACTTATATTTACGGTTAGAGCATTATCATTTATGTATTCTTCATTATTCCAAAGAATGGTCATTAGTTCATCTCGTGATACAATTCTATTTTGGTTATTTAATAGGTGCTGAAAGATTAGCATTTCATTTTTGGTTAGTTCTAATTCTTTGTTACTACCAGATAAGGTACCTCGTGATGGCGAGACTTCTAAATCTTTATATTTCAGTACTTCAGTACTATTATCTAATCTTTTAAAGATATTTTGTATTCTTAGTAATAGAATGGTTGGGCTATAGGGCTTGGTTATGTAATCGTCTGCTCCATAAGAGATTGATAATATTTCATCGGTTTCATTTGCTCTTGAGGTTACCATTATTACGGGAATATTTGATTCTTTTCTTATTTCTTTAAGTAACTGCTCACCATTTTGATATGGTATATTTATATCTAAGAGAATTAGGTCTATATTACTTTTTAATATTTCTTCTTTGGCATTTGAGAAGTCTTTTAGTATTAATGCTTCATATCCTGCATTTACTAGTAGTTCATATAATTCTTTAGATATTATAGTATCATCTTCAATTATCATTATCTTTTTCATATATTATATTTCCTTCTTTCTATAGTTATATTATATCATTATATTGATGGATTTTACATTACAAGTTTGTAAGGTAGAAGAAAAAGACTTAGTGCATCATTGTGATGTAGGTAAGTCTTTTAAGTATTTCGTAAATAGTTGCTCTCTTTAGGGGATTCAAACAAACAAATATTCTATATGTTAATTCTTTTTAAAAACGGCCTTTTAAAGCTGTTATATTTTTACAAATACCTTAATAAAATGGTATTTGTTAGTGTGTTTGTACCTAAATGATGCCTAAAATCACAATAACAGTAATTAGATAATGATATTAAAAATTTCTAATCCCAAGTATTATTTTTTATACAAAAATCGCATGAATCATCCAAAAATATATTTGAATTATCTGTCGTAAAATTATTTGATAATCCCGTCATTAACAAGCCACATCCAAATAATGCTAAAGGATCATTGCCAACTATTTTAATTGTTTTATCATAATCCCAATATAAATCAGTAGAATCGGCAAATAAATAACAATATTTGTAATCTTTTTTTTTAAATTCTTCATACTTTTTCTTTCCTTTAATTTTGTAATTTCCTCTTTCTCCAAAGGATTTGTTAATATATGCTTGTCCATAAAAGAATGACTCTAATTCTTTCTCATTAGGAATACATCTTTCTTCATTAAAAATTATTTCAACAATTCTTTTGCAATTTATTACTGATATATTGCAATTATTATGTAGCCTTTTTATCAATCTTTTCTTAATTGAATCAATACTATTTCCTGCTATTAACACTTCAGCATCTCTTACATTAAATTTATCATTTATTAATCTTAAATATCCATCATAATAATGGTATTTTTTATTATTAAATCCATTTGCTTCGAAAATACTACCGTTTTCTCCATAGAAGCAGTTATAAATACCATCTTTATATTTTATTAAAAAATCATGATTAGGATCTTCAACTTTAATTATATTATTCAATACTCTATATAAATCTTTAAGTAAGCCATCTTGCTCAATGGCATATGAGTAATCTAAATCATTTTGATAAATTTTATGTGCTGGTTCTGTTCTAAGTTTTCTAATTTGATCGAGTTTTTCATAAGACATTATATTAAACAAGTCATATTGACCGAAATATGTTTTAAATAATCTTAAACCCCTGAACTCTTCTTTTTTTAGATCCTCTAAAGTAAACTCGTTATTATTTTTCATAGTTTCATATTCTTCTCTTATTTTCTTCTTTAAATCTTTTCCATTAATATTATCTAAAAAGATTTTTGCTAATTCCATCATAAAATTAAATCTATTCACTTTTGTGGGATAAAATAATGGCATGTAAAATTGTAATTCAGAAGCATCATATTCATTATTAAACAACTTAAAATTATATTTACTTTTAAATATATAATTAACTATTCTGATTCCCTCTAAAAGAACATCATAAATACTTTCTTCATCTATATCTAAGAACTCTCCCAAAAATAAGTTTTTAATATTGTATGAATGCATTTCATATCTTCTACCATCATCTTCAATCATAAATGGTTGTAATATTAATTGGGATTGTTCAGACAAATCTATCAAATCAACCATTAACATACCAATAACAATTTTATTTTCTTCTAAATCATGACATAAACATAAATCTTTTATATATACATCTAATTTAGAATTTTCTGTTGAGCAAACGTATCCTCTATAACCACTCCAATGAAAATGGAATTTAGGATTATTCAAAAACAAATGCATAATTTCCTCATCGAAATATATAATATTCAACGCAAAATAATCTTTAATTAATTCTTTTTCAAAACGATTTAAACCAATTCTTTCAATTTCTATTTTATAATTTTTATAAAATCTTTTATCTAAGAAATAATAATCAGGTAAGCCCTCATTAATATATATGTATTTATACTTTAAGAGATAATCCTTTATATCTTCACTAACATTTAATCTGCATGCAAATCCACGGCCTTCAATAAAATTCTTACAAACAGCTAAAACCTGTTCATTATCTAATCTCTGCTTTTTCATATTATTCCCCCTTAACTTATTATTTGATTATACCATATATTCCAATTTATTTTTTTACAAAACAATTAGAAATTTAAAAAAGCCACTTTATTAGGTGGCATCATTTATTATCAAGGCTATTAACCTCTTTAAAAAATTCGTTAATTGTTTTTACTCTATTGTATTCTTTCTTCAAATTGGTTTGAGACATATTTTCAAGATGTTTTTTAAAATAAACTTGAGATTGCTTATCATTATCTATCATTATGCAATGTCTTCCCTCTTCTATACAAACTCTTCCTGTAGTTCCACTTCCAGCGAAAAAATCTAAAACTACTGCTCCTGGATATGATAATGATTTAACAAATCTTCGTATCATTTCAAGTGGCTTTTGAGTAGGATGCCCAACTCTCTCCAATGAATTACCATTTAGTCTTCCAATTTCCCATACATTAGTTGGATTCTTACCTTTCATAACATTTTCAGGAATCAATCTTTTATCTTTCAATGCATTTTTTAGTTCTTCAGGAGAATATTTTACTCTTACTGAATCTAAATCAAAATAATATTTATCAGTTTTTACCAACCATATTACTTCTTCATGCCTATTTGCAAAATACCTATGAGCAGACATACCATTCTTATAATACCATATAATTGTATTTACTAATTTCCATTTTGTGTTATGCCTGCAATGATATATTATTTCAGTTAAATCTCCACTTCTTTCATTTCTAAATTGTGTTCCACCAAAGATAACCAAACTACCACTTTTTGATAAAACCCTATATGCTTCATCCAACCAAGTTCCAGCCCATTCCATATAATTCTCATATGTATCCCAATCTGCTAAATCAAGATTATATGGTGGATCAATCAAGATTAACTGAATTGACTCATCAGGAATCTTTTTTAATGCTTTAACACAATCTTCATTAAATAGCAAAGATATTGATTTTTCTGGCATTTTAAAATCTACACTTGTTTTATTTTTTAAATTATCTTTATTTTTCTTCAAAATTGATCTTAGTGCAGAGTTATTATGTGATTTATTATGTATAGCCATTTACAAAACCTCCACTTCTAATTTATTTTTCATTAAATCAAGACCAAGCTTTTCCTTTAAATATTCTACGTAATTACCATTATCATTAATATAACTATCTGCTAGTTGTTTCATAGTAACATTTTCAGCATCGTCAAATATTATATCACTAAATAGCAATTTTTGTACTTCAATATCTGATCTTGTCGTATTTATAAATCCCATTATTTCAAGCAATGATACTATAAATGGAACCCTATGTTTAGATGCTTCGGCAGATGGAATTTCTATTCCCTGCATTTCACAATAATGGATAGTTCTTTGACTTTCAAAAAACAAAGAATAACAATTTGCTTTAGAAATATTGTGCTTTCTACTATCAAAATATATAAATTGGAACATTTGCTTTACTGCATCCATATTTAACATTAAATTAATAAATTGTTTTTTCTTAGTATAATCTTGATTTAAATACTCTTTTATTGGATTTACAAAATCAGATAAGTTCATTTCCCAACTAATTCCTTTTTCTTTATCCTTAAAACTTAAATCTATATGATTAATTAAATCTTTAAGTAACTCGTAAAGTTTTTTCCCATTTTCTGTTAACTCTATAGTTTTTGTCTCATGACCAAGTTTTCTATCATCAACAATTAACCCCATTCCCATCATTCCCTGAATTTTATATTTTGTTTGTCTTTGGAATTTTGCTAACGATTCATCCTTATCTAAGTCCCCTCTAAGTCTTATATACTTTTCATTCATATAACCTGCTGTATCATTTTCATATAATGATTTCAATATATATAATATATGTCCAAAATGTAATCCTTGAGGATAATGATATCCATTTTCTGTTACTTCCCCAATTTCCCTTAAAAATTTCATCCAACTACCAAAAGAAGAAATATATTTACCACTCTTGTATTTGCCATACATGTTTATATCATCTATACTTGGCTTTTTCTTTATATCAGTCATAACATCATAATAAGCAACAATTAAATCATCCTTATTAACTTCATGATCCATTGCATCTTGTAAATCAAGAATTTCTTGAACTTCATCATCAAATTGAACTTCGCATTTTGGATTATATTCATATATATTCTTTTCAAAAGCATTTGTACCTTCTTTATTTTTTGTTGTTACTTTTGTAGATAAATACTGTCTGACATAATTTGCTCGCTGATAATTACTTATAAAATCCAAAATAATTACTTTATCTTTATTAGATGATATTCTTAATCCCCTACCTAGCTGTTGCATAAATACAGTTTTTGATTCAGTAGGCCTTAGAAACAGTAATGCTCTAACATTAGGAACATCAATACCTTCATTGAAAATATCAACGGTGAATGCAACTGCAATTTCATTATTTTTAAATGCTTTAATTAATTCAGCCTTAGTTTCTGTAGTATTCGTTCCAGATGTTATTGCAACAGCACTTACACCTCTTTCATTAAACAATTTTGCCATTGCCTCTGCATGTCGTATTGTTACACAAAAGCCTATAGCTTTATCTCCATTACAAAACTGTTGATATTTTTCAAAAATCATTTCATTTCTAGCATTAATAATTAAGTGTCTCTCTAAATCGCTTTCATTATACTTGATACCATTTCTTCTGATATTTGTATAATCTATATTATCTTTTAATCCATGATATTCATATCCTACAAGGAAACCTCTATCTATAGCATCATTAATATCATATTCACATACTTTTTGATAATCAAATAAAGATAGTATGTCTTTTTTATCAGTTCTATCTGGAGTGGCAGTAATTCCTAAAAAGAATTTAGGTGTAAAATAATCTAATATTTTTCTATATGTTTTTGCTTCCCCATGATGAACTTCATCAACTATAATATAATCAAAGTATTCTTTACTAAATGAATTTAATGTTTCATCTAAACAGAGAGAATCTTTAGATGCAAATAAAATTCTACAATCCCTAACATGTTCTTTTGTTTCTCCTGTTAATAATCCTAATATTTCATTTGGCCAAACATCTTCAAATGCATTTTTTGATTGTGTCAAAATATCTAATCTATGAACAATAAATAAAAACTTTGCATTAGGATTTTCCAAGTAATAATTATAGGCATCCATAGCACTTAAATAAGTTTTTCCTGTCCCTGTTGGCATAATAACTAAGCCTTTTGTCCACCCTAAGTCTCTGCAATTTTTTAATTGAGGTAATACTTCTAACTGAATTGGATTCGGATCTATTTTTACATCTCCCAATAATTCTGGAGCATACTTTTTTAATGTCAAATTAATTTCATCAAAAATTCTCTGTCTCCACATAGGATCTTTCAATTGATTATATGAATATCTTCTTAATGTCCATCCATGAAATAATATTTCATTTTGTCGAAATAAATTATCATCAAATTGTGCAAATGGAATAATGCCTTCAGCATGATATGTTTCACCATTTACTTCAAATGCAATTTTATTTCCCTCATCAGTTATTATCCCAAAATCAATTTGTCTTGCATGTCCTTCAGAATCAATAAATGGATACTGAGGAACTACTAATGTCATTTTTTCATTTCCTAAAATTGGAAACAAAAATTCTTTAACAAACAATTTCTCACTCTCTGGTATTATCTTGTTTTTATATATTTCTAAATACTCTTCACAAGTAATACTGCTTTTGTCTAACAATAAATTACAATTCATTTTTATCTCCCTTATCTACTGAATATTCAACTATATCATCTAACTTGCAATTGAATACTTCACATATTTTCATTAATGTTTTCATTCTTACCATTTCATCTTTTCCCATTTTAGCCATTTCGTTTGTTGTAATATCAGCTATTTCACATAATTTAGACTTATTCATGTTATTATCTATCAATAGCTTCCACAACTTTTTATAACTAACTTTCATACCTTACCTCCAATTGTTTTACATAATAATATTTTAACATATATAATTTATCTTCTCAATATTTTCTTGAACATTTCAATATGTTTTTTTGCTATTTACTTGCAATTTTATCTTTTTAGAGTGATTAATACACATGGAGGTATTTATGTTAAGAAAATGTACTGATGAAGATATAAGTGATGAAGAATGTGAAAAGGTTATTGATCCTTTTTATGAGAACTATGATAGTTATTTGGAAGAATATGTTATTCCTGAAGTAATAGCTTTTTATATTGCTAGCTCATTTTATAGAAATGCTATGTGGGAAGCAACTTTTGAACAACATTTTAATCAGCTTTAAATGAAGTTGTTGATTTAATTAATAAATTAGAATAAAAAGTTAATAAATCAATATATTTTATCGCAAACAAAAAAACAGAAAAATCTGGTTAATGACTATATAGATTTCCTTTTATATCTATGAAAAAAACATAAAAAATGTTGTGAATCATTTTTCCTATTATTCTTGAATTACAAGGATTCCCATTAGGATATAGCCTTATTATTGTGTACTTGCCATCAAATTTTCTATTATTACCTTCAAAAAATCTTGGACTTATTTCTTTACGAATTTCCACTTTTATATTTTCAAATCCTATTTCTTTTCGCCACCCAGCAACAACTAAATATGGTTCTTTTGAAATTTCAATTAATCTATCCATCATTTTTGCTTTATGTTCATCAGTAAAATTATCCATATAAGTAATAAAAGAAAAATTAAACTTTATATGCGTAGGATTATAGCACTGTGTACATTTTTTATCAATGTAGCAAAGGGTTCTTTAATTGTTAATACTTTCATAAACTATATTACTCATTTTAATCTAAAACTGCTTGTTTTAAGTCTGAAGCCAATTTATTCATAGAGTCATTTAATTTATCAATATCATGCTTTGACATAAAATATTCTTCACCATCATTACTACTTCTATCTAAAATATCAAATGTAATTCTATAAACATGATCACTTAATAAATTATTATTTTGCCACATACATTCTTTTTTAGCTCTAATATAAAAGTTATTTTTATTGATCTTTAATATATCAATATCTTCTGGTGATGAAACATAAAAACCAGTTGTTCTTACTTTTTTGCCATTTTTATATGTAATGCCTTCTTCATTTACACTTTCATACCAATTAGAATTAAAATAATATAATCCATTTTCATTTTTAGTACAATAATCTAACAAATTACCACAATATGCATCTTTTAATTTATTCGCTGGATATTCTTCACATGACTTTATATACTCAATACTAACACGAGATTCACATTTAACAGCTTTTTTCATAAAATCTTCTGCTGTCGTAACTACTAACAATTTCACAGAACCTAATGTTTTATCTGATAACTCAACTTTATGTGGTTGCGCTATATTACCTTCATCGTTTGAAATTATAAATATTTTATCATCCATATGTAAATCTAAGAAAATTTGTTTTGAAAATAACGCTTTATTTAATAGTGGTATTAAGTAATCTACTCTAAAATTTGCCTCAGCCATTACTAAGTATTTTTGATCATAACCTTGATTTCTTAATGAAATCATATATTGATTTTTTTTGAATGTCTTAACCTCTATTTGTGGTCTTTTTTCTATTGGAAACCAGTGATTATCAAACTTTACGAATGGAATAGCTCTCTTTTTATATTTTATTCCAATAACATCTGGAGCAATCCCCGCAGTTTTAGGATTATAATCATAATAATCAGTAATTACTTCAACTTTTTCACCTTTAAAAACTTGAGGTAAAATAATTTTATTAAATAAAACACTTTCTGGAATTATATTTATCCATCTATCAAAAATTCCACCCATATAATCTGCTTTAGATGTTAAAGCACCTTGCATAGGTCTATCACCTTGCATTTGTGTTAAATTAGCAATAAAATATACTGCCTTTTTAACATCATTAATACTTATTTTTACTTCATTCATACTAACCTCCAAAATTATTCAGACATATCTGATTTTTCTAATAGTTCTAACAAGTCAGTAGCAAGCATTTGTATTACTGGAACAGAAACTGCATTTCCTGCTTGTTTATATAGTTGAGAATCGGGATATGGCCTTCCATTTATAACCGTAGGTAATTTGTATCCATTATCAATAGGGAAGCCCTGTAATTTAAAAGTTTCTTTTGGTGTTAACTTTCTGATACCATCATTTACTTTTATCAAAGGCACATTATGACCACCAGTTCCCATATTTGCTGTAAGTGTGGGGCAAACACCACTTTGGTTTTTTCTTACATACATACCTCTTCTACATTGATAAAATTCGTACATTTCATCAATTTGTGTATTTAAATTTATTTTTTCTTTTTTATTAGATTTTTCAAATTCTTCATCTGACATAAAATAGTTTGGATATTTTTCTTTTGTATAATAATACTTAGTTGCATTTTCTTTTGTCAAATTATAATCAATAACCTTTTTTATATCTTTAATTCTTGATGCTTTATCTTTCTTCTTTATCCTACTTTCAATATCCTTAAATATTTCAAAATTTTTTATATCATTTTCATTTAATAAACCTATAATATATATTCTTTCTCTATTTTGTGGTACATCAGTATAATCCATGGTATTTAATACTTTTTCAAAAACTGTATATCCACAATCTTCTAGTTTTTGTTTTATATGTACATAAGTTTTTTTATTATCATGAGCCTGCAAATTTTTCACATTTTCAAGAAATAATACACGAGGTTTATAAAATTTTTCTCCCAGTTGTTCAATTAAATCTATAATATTTAAAAATAAATTCCCTCTATCATCTTCAAACCCTTTGCGCTCACCAGCAATACTAAATGCTTGACAAGGAAAACCACCATTCAAAATATCTATCGGTTCACTTAATATTTTATCATGTAATTTTTTATAATATTTTTGTTCTGTTTCATCTGTGGCATATTCTGGATGGAGGACTAATTTTATATCGCCTTCTAGTAGCTGATGTGAAAAATTAGTTCTATATGTCTCACATGCATATTCATCTATTTCATTTGCCCAAAGCAATTTATATTTAGAATTTTTTGTCTTTGCATTTTTAAACCCTAAGCATATTCCACCAACGCCCGCAAATAAACTTCCAACCTTATATTCAACCATGTATACCATCCTTTCTAGTTTTTTTGTGCTAATATAATTATAACATGAATTTCAATTATTTTATTGTATAAGTTAGCAAAAGACTAGAAATATTATTTTTTTTATAATTCTCTAGGACAATTAGATTTATATTTAACATCATTAAATCCATATACTTTTTTACAATCATGACAGATAACTGCTATAAAATCAGCATCATTAATTTTATGTCCATCACCCTTTTGTATTAAAATATTTTTAGAATTACATTTAGGACAAAATATATCTTTTTTCATCACTTCATCTTGACTATAAGCATCTCTTATTATTTCATAACCATTTCTATCATATTTAGGATAAAATTCATCTTTGTTAAACACTTTAATTCTTCCAAACATAAACTCTAATTTATCAATTTTCTTTTCAATATGATAATGTCCACAATACCATTTATCATAATTTATAGATTGCTCTACTTTATCTAAAAATTTTTCCATACTTTTATCTACATTAGATTGATCGATATCTTTCATAAATACTTCAGTAGGTTCATATTTTAATGGACAAGTATGTGATAAAACAATATCAATATATTGTCCTTTATATTTATTTAAAATATTATCCATTTCTTCTTTGATAAGTTGTTCATCTTTGAACCATGGATACCCATATATTATTCTATAATTTTTATCAATGGAATAAGAACCACCAATAACTAATACTTTTTTATTGTCTATATTATACAATTCACCATTTTTAGCAAATATTAAATTTGGATATTCTTCTTCAATAAATACTTTGCCACCAAGCATATCAAATTCTTTATATGTTGATATATTTTCTGGTCTTTCCTCATGATTACCTTGAACACAAAATAATTTTATATTATAACTATTTAATTGTTCTTTTAGTTTTTTATCTCTTTCATCTAAATAGTAATTAATCCCAACATCACCTAATATAATTAACATATTATCTTTATTCTTTTCAATATCATATAATTTATAAAATTCTCTATGGGTATCTCCTGTTATATAAATCGTCATATACCACCTCTTATAAATAAATTAGGTAAGAATATTCATCTTACCTATAATTATCATATAGCCATGATTCTCTCTCTTTATCTAATTCATCATCTTGATATTTACTAATATTTTTAATATTTTTTAACTCTTTTTCTATAAATTTATTACATTTTAATAAAATAATATCATCGTACATTGCATCATAATCATTTTCAAGTTTCTTCCCTACTAACCTCAAACAACTTTGAGCAGCTTTTTCTGATAATCCAAATGTTGATTGCAAATACTCGGTAGTAGCAATTTTTCCATTTTGTATTAATTTTTTTAATAAACACTGTGGTAGTAATAATTGTGAAGCAAAGGTATGAGCCTCAATTTCTTCTAATTCGCCTTGCTTTTCATGATTTAATACAATATGTCCTAATTCATGTGCTTTATTCCACAATATTCTTCCTAAAGAATTTATGTTAGAATTATATAATATTAGTTCTTGTTTTTCGGGGAGATGAATTACCATAGAGTCTTTAAATTCACCATTACATAAAAGTTGTTCAACGTCTATGTTAGTTAATTTAGCATAGTTTTCATAAGACGAAAATATTATTTTTTTGTTTGGCAATATAATTTTTTCAACATCAATAGGAAATAAAACTTCTTCTTGAAGAATAAGTATTTGTGAAGCTAAATTTCTAGCTTTAATATAATTTGGTTTATTCATTTTTATTTTCTTGATTTGCCAAAAAAACGTCAATAGTATTATTTATAATATGATATAATTTTTCTCTATCAGTTTCATTTACTTGTTCTGCTTTTCTAAACAAAATCATACTTCTATCATTTTCGTCAATTTCAGATTTACCCATTAAAAAATCAATAGATACACCAAAAAAATTTGATAACTTTTCTATTACTTCTATACTTGGTGTTGCTTTGCCTGATTCCCAATACGAAACACCAGTAGCAGTTAATCCAACTATATTACCTAATTCTTGTTGTGTCATCTTTTTAGCTATTCTTAAATTCTTAATCCTTTTAGAAAATAAATTGTTATTCATTTGTATCCCCTCACTCTATACATATTATAACATATTTTAATCAATATGTATATTTTTTTTACTTATTACTTTATTTTACTTGACAAGTAAGTTGTTTTTATGTATGATGTATATAGAAGAAGTAAATAAAAAGCTTTTGATGTAAAAACTTTTCACTGACAAGACTAGTATAACATTAAATGTAATTATTTACAAGTATTTCTTCTTGGAAGGAGGAAAATTTGTGAAAAAGTCAAAAAAAAGATATGTTTTTACTAAGTACATAACTGTTGGCGGAAATCGAATTTATGCTAGCGAATATGGGCTTAAAGCATTTCGTATCGAAGTAAAGGACTAGTAATATATACTAGCCCTTTTTCATTTCTTAATACTCAATGATTTCTTTTTATAAGCAACTGAACTTCCCACCTCGAGAGTTTAGTTACCACTACTAATAAGTTCTGTTATTATTTTTGTATTATATCTTTTAATTTTTTGTTTAAATATAAATATACTTCCAAATCTTCTGTATAAATATTTAGTGTTTTTTTACCTCTAGTAAATAATATATTAAGTTCATTAAGAAATTTAGTTATATTCTCTTGAGTAGAAGTAGTCAAGAATTTATTTGCTAATATATCTTTTTTTGCTTTATTAATTACACACACATTTCTAAGAAAAATAAAATTATTTTCTACGTCAAACGATATTGCATGCAATGTATGACCTATATAATTTTCATACCCTGCTGATATTGAAAATTCATAAAAACTTCTCTCTGCCATAGTAAATATCTCATCGCCAATTAATAACGTAGAACAATGCTTATAATCATATGTAGTATACATTTTTTTTGAACCCTTACAACTATGATATGCATTCAAGAAATCAGATGCATCATAAAATAAATTTATCTTATAATCCTCTAAAATCACTTTTACTTGTAAAGATAAACTTCTACTAGTTAAAAAATTTAATGCTTTCTCAACAGAATCATTATATCTTTTACTTCTTTTTAATTCCTTTTCATGGGTATAAATGCCATTTTCTTTCAAGTAAGAAATCAATTTATGTCCATCTAAATCTAAATCTGTTGACATAAATGCTTGACCTGTATCTCCAAATAATACTGTTGCTTTACTACTTTTGATTATTTCAAGTATTTTTTCCTTAGATAATCTTTGAACTTCATCTATTATTACTATTTTTTCCGACAAATCATTTTGAAGAAACGTATCTGTACCAAAAAAGCAACGTCCTTCAATAAAATATTTTGTTAAACCAAGAGAATTATAGAACTTTTGATTCATTATCAAAAACATAGTATTTTCGTTTTCAAAAAACAATTTAAATGCAACCACTGTTTTTCCAGTTCCTGGACTTGATAAACAAACAATCGCCTTTTTCCCATCATTTATCTTTTCAATAATAAACTCCGTAGTACGTTTAGTTTCCTCATAATATTTAAATTCACCCGATTCCATTTGTTTATATAAATTATGTATCCCTGCTAAATCATTAGCTTGTGTTAAAATTGTTTCAACATAATCATTACCATAAAAATTATTTGTTAATTCCTTTAGTTCACCTATAGAATTAAGAATAATACTATCATTTGAGTCATAATATACAGCTTTATAAAAACCATTATCATTCATAGCAATAACTATATATTTTTCTCTTAAAAACAATTGCCTCATATGATCATTAACTCTCTTTGAAATCTGTTCGTCCAACTTTTCACGTGATTCGTTACCTGTTTTAAACTCAATATCTACAATTATATTTTTATCATCTTTATCTTTCAAAACTGTTGCAATATCCATTTCTGTTACATCTGTATAATAATTAACTATAAATAATTGTTTATCGCTCAAATTATCAAATATCCCATTTTCATCTAAAACTTCCATACACATTATTAGATTATCAAATTCTTGCTTTACAAAATTTGACCAAGTAAATTTTTTAAATTCATCCAAACCTTTTAGCATAGTATTTTTCAAATGTGAAACACCAATTTCACTTATCTTTTTATACATTTTTTTCGTTATTTTTATACCTTTCAAATTCATAGCACCACTCCATTTAAGTAATAGTATATACCAAAATTTATTTTTTGTCTTTCTTATATCGCAAATTTTTAGTAATTGTTATTTATTTTTGTTTTTTTTACAAGATTTTCTCCCTAAATTTCTATTTTCATATATAAAATTAATATCTGGTATTAAATCATACTTAAATGCAACAATTATATTTTCATTTAATGATCTTTTGATACTAACACTGAAAATATGTTATTTTTCATTTTAATTGTCAACACTATTTAATTAATAATTACTTCTTTATACTAAAATAATATTAATATATACCTACTGCTTATATATAATAAGTATCTTGGATACTTTTAATTAAGATAAGTTTACTTAGCTTAATTAAACACTAATAAGACTTACATAGTAAGGCTTATAGTGGACATAATAGAAATAATATATAGGTATATTAAAACTAAGACTTGATATCTTAGTTTATTATTTAGTTAATGTTAATGTTTTTACTTTGAATTCTTTAGTATCATAACCCCATGGATTAGATACTAATCTTGTATTATTTATTATTATATCTTCTTCTTTATGATCATGACCATATATCCATACTGGTGATTTATATTCTTTTACTTCTGTATAGTAACAAGAGTTATTACCCCTACTATTACTTTTATTTCTAAATGGTGGTATATGTGTTATTATTAAATCTATATCATTTGGTAAGTTATTATACCAAGATATGCTATCGTTATGTAGTTTTTGTATTTTATCTTTCTTAGATAATTCTGATAAGATAAATCTTGAATCATTCTGCATAGGATAGTTATATAGTTTATCTACTAATGTTACTGGTTTATACCAAAGGGTATCTCCCGCTAATAAGAAGGTATTATAGGTATATAGTCCTTTAGTATTATTTGTTTTATCTAGTATGATTATATCGTTATTATCTTTAAATATTTCATTTAATCTATATACTTTATTCATACTATTATAGTTATATTCTTTAGCCATAGGATCAGTATAGATATATTTTATTACTGGTATATAGTATTCATGATTACCTAGGACAAATATTACTTTTTTATAGTATTTTGAACATGAATATAATAGTTCACTCACTCTATTTATATCTTCATCGATATCTCCTGCTACTACAAGGATATTTCCTTTTACTTGCATACTTATTTTATCTTGGACTAATTTATCTATTTTGGTTATGCTTTCATTTTTACTTATGTAGTGAGTTAAGTGTAAATCAGATACGTAGTCAATGTTTAATTCCATGGTATTTTTCCTTTCTAGATGCTTATATTATATAGAAAGATGCAAATTATGTCAAATAAAAAACCATTGACATTTTTGCCTGTCAACAGTTTATGTGGATAAGTTATTTATTATTACATTTTCTTATAAACTATTCTTCCTGTTCTTTTATTTCTTTAATAATAGTTTCTTCAAGAGTTAAATATTTAAATTTTAATTTTGGTATGTTATTCATATTTCCTCCTAATTAATTATATCATATTTTGTTTATCTTCTCACGATAATCATCATAATTACCAATATATCTAGTTATGTTCTTATTTTTTATTTCAATTATACTAGTAGCTATTTTATTTATGAAATATCTATCATGAGATACAAATAATATAGTACCAGCAAACTCCTTTAGTGACTCTTCAAGCATTTCTCTTGTATCAATATCAATGTGATTAGTGGGTTCATCTAGAATTAAGAAGTTATAAGAATCTTGAATTAGACAGAATATTTTTAATCTTACTTTTTCTCCTCCGGATAAATATTTTATTTTTTTGTAAATGTTTTCTCCTGCAAAGAGATATTTAAATAAAGCACTTCTTAAATATTGTTCTGGTCCAATGAAATATTTTCTGGCTTCTTCTAGTACTGATAAATTAATGTCTTCAAACCCTATCTCTTGAGGAATATAACCTATCTTGATATTACTTCCTAGTTTTATACTATTATTTCCTTTTAATATTTCTTTGATTAGAGTTGATTTACCGACACCATTATCTCCGACTAGACAGAGTCTATCTTGATATTTAATACTTAAGTTAAGGTTGTTAAATATTTCTTTAGTACCATAAGATAAATATAGATTATTTATTGTTAGGACATCTTTTCCTGACCTACTATCCATATCAAAAGTTATATTTAGTTTTTTCTTGTCTTCTGGTTTATCTAACTTTTCTAGTTTTTCTAATCTTTTTTCGATACTAGCAGCTCTTCTAAAGAATATTTCTCCACCACTTGGTCCACAAAGCCTACCATATTCTTTTAATCTTTTGATACTATTTTCCATAGCGGTTATTTGTTTTTTTTGGTCTTTATAGTTTTTTAATTCTAGTAATAGTCTATTTTCACTTTCTTTAATATAGTAACTATAATTACCATGATATACTTCTATTCCTCTTTTAGTTAATAAATATACTTTGTTTATGACATTATCCATGAAATAGCGGTCATGGGATACTAACATTATTGTACCTTTATAGTTCTTTAATGTTTTTTCTAACCAAATCATTTTATTTATATCTAAATGGTTAGTTGGTTCATCTAATAATAAGACATCTGGTTCTTGTAATAATAATCTTATTAGAGATATGATGGTTTTTTCTCCTCCAGATAAGGTATTGAAATTTCTATTTAATATTTCTTCAGTTATATTAAATACTGGTAGTATTTTTTGTATCTTTGTTTCGTATTCATATCCTCCTAGCGAGATAAACTTCTCTTGCAGATTCATATACTTTGTTATTACTTTATAATCTTCAGTTAAAAGTTTATCTTCATATCTTTCTAATTTTTCTTTTAGTTCTATTATTTCTTTGAAGGCACTATTTATATAGTCTTTTACTATTATATCTTTTTCTTCAGGTATTTGACTTAAATAGCCTATACTTATATTATTTCTTATTGAAAGGGAACCGGAATCTATACTTTCTTGGCCTGCGATTATTTTTAGTATAGTACTCTTTCCACTTCCATTTGTTCCAATTAAACCTACTTTTTCTCCTTTTTGTACTGTTATATCTATATTATTTAATACTAAGTCAAAACCAAATGACTTACATACTTTACTTATATTTATATCTATCATAATATTCCTCCCATCAAAAAAAGTTATATGAATATATTGCATCCATATAACTTCTATTTATATATATAGATGCAGGCACGACAAAAACTCACACCCACATCTCATTTTTTTTACTTTTATTTTTGATGAGATAAAGGTGTGATATTTATAGTAAACATGATTACATTACCTACATATTTATACATAAATATCCCTCCATATATAATATATGATAGTTTTTTTGTTTTGTCAATTGTTTTTTATCACTACAAGTCTAAAGTCTTGTTAGTGCTTCTATTAGTCTAAGGTCTAATAGAAGAGTATCTACATACCTATTATATATAAGCAATTAATATATATTTAAAGTAGTTTATTATTGGTATATTTTTTACTATTTTGTGTATAATAATAGTGCAATATACTTGACTTTTAATGATAGTTATAGTATTATTGTATTACCGGAGAGAAATCTTGTCAGGTCGATAGCTCAATGTTGATTTTATTAAATTAAGTGTATGTTAAGTACACCACTTGAGTTGGGAAGAGACTAGAAATAGTCTCTTTTCTTTTTATGGAAATAATAATTTATGATCTATGATATCTATATCATCTCTATCAGCAAGTGCTTTTCTTCTAGTAGTGCCTGCTATTAAATCTGCTGCTTGAACTAGATAACTTTTTCCTGAGTCTTGATATGATAGTGATATATCTAATTTTCCAAATAATATGTTTTTATGTGTTATATCATAATTATAATTTATTATTCCATGTAATAATTCTTCAGTTAAGCCATCTTTTAGGTTATAGTAGCCATTACTCTTTGTAGATTGTTCATCTATATTTATTATTAATCTAACATTTTTATATGGATCTATTTTTTTATCTTTTATTAATTCTTCAATGGTACTTTTAATTAATCTTCTTATTGTATAATCTATATATCTTCCTTTTGAGGCTTTATTATTTATAATATGATCATATACTCTTGTATTATCTATTATTAAAGCAATAGTATAATATTTATTTATATAATTCATTATTCTTCTTTTATGACTATTTTTAATATTAGTATTTTTTATTTCTTTACATTTTTTAGTACATTTTCCTTTTTCCTCATTACAATAAGAACATTTTATTTCATTTATTATTTTACGATACTGAGTTATAAATTTATCTTTTTCTTGTTTTGATAAAAAGACTATTCCTGCATATACTGATAATTCTTCTTTTTTTGATAATTTACCTGAATCATCTAAGTTTATATATATTTCTTGGTATTCTTCTTTTTTACTCATATAATTGCTCCCTTCAATTGTTTTAATGTTTATTATAGCACTTGCTTTTACTCTTGTCATTATTTTTTAGTAATTTTATTTATCAACAATATATGTGGATATAAGAAAAACTATAGACATAAATCTATAGCTTATATAAATACTTTTATTTTAGAGACATTTGGCCCAGTAAATTTTTTTGAAAGACTTTGGGCTTTCAAAAACCTCGAACAATGTAATGTGAGAGGGATATATTACCTTCTACTTTTTCCTTTAGAAGATAATAGTTCTTCTCTTAAACATCTATAGTATTCAATGCAATTAACATATTTATTTTCTTTTTCATTAAATATCCATATAGCAGTTAAATCTTCTAACGAGATAGCTCCCATTTGACCATCTTTTACTTTGGTATAAGGTGCTTCTAGTACTGGTCTTTTATCGTAGTAAAATAATTTATCTCCACCTCTAGTCCAAAATAATTCATTATTATGACCACCTTTTACTTTATCTTTACTTCTTGCATATCCACTAGTTATAATATCTTCTACTTGATCCATACCGGTTACTCTATATACAAAATTATCATTTGTCTTCATAGCAATAGGACTATCTTTACCAAAAGCTAATTCTCGGACAAATACTCTATTTCTAGTAGTTTCTATTCTATCGTCTTCCATATTTACTCCTTTTCTATAGTAGTTCTACCACTTATTCTATTATCACTATCTTTAATCCAAAGATAATATTTTTTATATGTAAAGTAATTACTCTCTACTTTGTTATTTTCTATTTTATTCCAGCATAATGAATCTATACTGGGAACACTCTTAGTTGTTTTTAGACAGTATTCAGTTGAATCTCCTGCTGTTGTTATTATAAGTTTATTATTTTCTTTAGTAATACTTTCTATTTTAGCTATCATATTTTCATTAGGTTTAGCATAATACTGATTATTATCACTATCTGGCAAGATATTTTTTGCTACAATGAAACTAAATACTGATAAGATGAATATACCTCCAAGTACTATAAATGTACTATTATTATTTTTCATTTTTAACCTCCCTGTAATCTTTAAATAATTTTGTATATATTGGTTTTACTAACTCTCCTAATACAAACATTATAAAACATATTCCGATAGTTATCAAGATATAATTTATTTTTATATTTGGTACTATAAAGTATTTACTTATTGGGGTTACTAATACTATGATTTGTATTATTAATATTGTTAAGACTCCTAATGTTAGTTTTTTATTTGAAAAGATGTCTTTATTTAGTACTGACTTCTTAATATTACGACAAGAGAACGAGAATAGTAATTCATGAGTTACTAAGTAGATAAATAATAATGAACCTGCAGTATTTACATCTGCTTCTTTTGCAAAATAGATAAATATTATTAACATTACTATTGATTTTATGATTGCTCCGATTACTATTTTAGCTGTTAATAATGGTGTAAAGAAACTTTCATTGTATTTATTAGCAAGAGTATTTTCCATTTGGTCTTCTGTTTTCTTTTCGAAAGCTAACATAATAGCAGGTATACTATCGGTTACTAGGTTTATCCATAGTAGTTGTAATGTTGTAAACATTTCCATATTTAGTACCATAGATATGAATACTAGAAGTACTTCAACTATATTACCTGCAAGTAAATATAATATTATCTTCTTTATATTAGCAGTTATTCTTCTTCCCTCTTCAACACCATCTACTATTGTTGAAAAACTATCATCAACTAGTATACAATCTGCTACTTTTTTTACTACTTCAGTTCCGGTTATGCCCATGCCTATTCCAATATCAGCTTTTTGAATAGCGGGCGCATCGTTTACGCCATCACCGGTCATAGCTACAACATAACCATTACTTTGAAGTGCATCTACTATCCTTAATTTGGTACTTGGTGATATTCTAGCATAAACATTATATTTTTTTACTGCTTCTTTTAATTCATCGTCTGTTAACTTATCTATTTCTTTTCCTGTTGTTGCTCCTTCATCGGTATCGATAATACCAACACTTTTAGCTATTGCACGAGCAGTATTTATACTATCTCCAGTTATCATAACTATTTTTATTCCAGAATTTTTACAAGTATTAATAGCATTTGGTACTGATATTCTTGGTGGATCCATCATTCCTATTAATCCTATAAATATCATATTATGTTCTGGATCACTTGTGTTTTCTGTTTTATAGGCTAGTGCTAAGATACGAAGGGATTTTTCTGATTCTTCTTCTTCTATTTTAAATATTTTTTCTTTATATTCAGTAGTTATATTATATAATTTATTATCTTCTAGATAATAGGAACAGTTTTGTAATACTGAGTCTAAACTTCCTTTAGTAAATGAATATTCTTTACCTTCAATGGTATTGATAGTACTCATCATTTTTCTATCTGAGTCAAATGGATACTCTTTTACTCTTGGAATATTTATTAATATATTTTTTTCTTCAAGGTATTTATAGATGGCTACTTCGGTTTCATCTCCTAGATATTTGTCGTTATTCTTTGTTACATTTTGACAACTTGATAAACAATAATTATATAGATTTATGTTTTCTATATTATCTTTTTCGGTATATAATTTATTGTTTACATAGATACTTTTTACTTGCATTTTGTTCTCAGTAATAGTTCCTGTTTTATCAGAACAGATTATATCAGTTGAACCTAGTGTTTCAACAGAGGCCATCTTTCTTATGATTACATTTCTTTTAGCCATTTCGGACATTCCTAGAGATAATATTATGGTTATTACTGATGACATTCCTTCAGGGATAGCGGCGACCGCTAATGAGATGGATAACATTAGGATATCAAAGAAATCATTCTTTTTAAGTAGACCTACGACCATCATAACTATTATTATTGCTATTATTATATAGGTTAATACTTTACTTATTTGGTTTACTTTCTTTTGAAGGGGAGTTAGTTCATTCTTATTATTCATAAGGCTTGCTCCTATTTTGCCTAGTTCTGTATTCATAGCGGTACTACATACTACTACAAAGGCATGTCCATTTGTTACATTACAGCCAGCATAAACCATATTTTTTCTTTCGTATAATTCTTTTTCTTCGGTTATATCTATATTATCTTTCTTGATACTTTTTGATTCCCCGGTTAGGGTTGATTCATTTACTTCTAAGGCCTCTGATGATATTATCCTAGCATCAGCGGATACATAGTCACCAGCTTCTAGTTCTATTATATCTCCTGGTACTATTTTTCTTACATCTATTGTTTCTTTCTTACCATCTCTTATAACATTATTATTAGTTATAAACATTTTATTTAGTTCTTCGATTGCCTTGTCGGCTTTCTTCTCTTCGATAAAACTTAGGGTTGCATTTATTATGACGATTATTAGAATTATTACTGAGTCAGCATATGATTCTTTTTGAATATAAGATATTACTGCAGAAAACACTGAAGCAAAGATAAGTAATATTATCATGAGGTCATTAAACTGATTTAAAAAGATTATGAAATTTGATTTTTTCTTTCGTTCTGCTAATTTATTTTCGCCATACTCCTCTAATCTCTTACTTGCTTCTTCTTCAGTTAATCCGCTTATACTTGTATTTAATTCTTTATATAGTTCTTCTACTTTTTTATTATAATAATTATTTTCTTTCATCTTTTTACTCCTTTATATTAGATATGATAGAATAAACATTACTATCATTATTATTAAGATTATTATTAAGAGTACTTTGGTTATATTTATTAAGATATTTTGATATGGTTTTAGTACTCTTATGCCACAATTACGGCAATACTTATCACTATCTCTTACGACTTTTTTACAATTTATGCATTCTTTCATTGTTGTAACCTCTCTTTTATGATATTTATTATTTCTAATGAACTAGTACTTGACGAATCTCTATGTAAATAATAGTCATGAATGGCTTCGGCGATTACTTCGTCATAATTTACGTTTTCTTTTACTTTTTGACTAGCATAACCAGAGATACTTTTGGTAAATTCTTCAAGTGAAATATTGGTATTATACTTTTTGTTATAACTCTCTATGGATTCTTCGACTAGTTCTTTTGAGTATGTTCCTTTTTTTAAGATATTTAGAATATTTTGATAGCTATTTATATTATCTTTTGTTACTAGTGTTATGTTATCAATATTATTTTGCTTTAACAATGTTACAAATGTTATGTAATGACCTAGTTCATGAGCTATTAATGATTCATAACTAGCATTATTTGGATACCAGTTTTCTTTTAATCCTTTACTTAGGATATCTTTATTTAAGAAATAATAACTATTTAATAATATTTCTGTTTTATTTACTTTGTTATATTCTTTTATATCTAAGTTATTATTTATAAAGGTATTAGTAGGATTGAAATAGGCTATATAATCCTCATTACTTGGAGCATTGGTTATTGTTATGTTTGTTAGATAGCCTTTTATATTAGGAAATAACTGATAGGTTGCACTTATTACTTCTTTTATTTTGTTTGATACATCTTCATCAACATCACATAAACTTACACTGGGAATGTTATAGTTTTCACTTATTTCTTTTTCGATTAGAGATACATTTATATTTCTTTTACATTTCCAAGATTGTTTTGTGATATCTTGTTTTATTAGATTTATGGCTTCTTCTTTAGTATCAACAACAATATTAGTATATTTATTATTGGTATTCATAATGGATACTTTATAACCATATTTTAAGCTAGATATTTCTTTTTGTAATTCTATATATGGTCTAAACATATCTTTACCACTTATTAGAGTCATTGCAATAAAACTTATTATGATAATAGAAGTTAAGGTAAATAATAAACCAATATTATTTTCTTTATATCTTAATTTATTGTCTTTTAAAGATAAATAGCCATGAGGAGTTAGTTCTCCGCAGGTGGGACAAAAGTTATCATCTGCTTCTAGTTCTTCATTACATTTTATACATTTCATAGTTCCTCCTTTGCTACTTTATTTAATTATATCACATTTTGTCGTATTTGTTTGTAAAAAAATGATATTTTCATTTTTAATGGGAAAATTATATTAGGTGTTAGATATGAATTTTCAAAAACTAATAGAATTAAGAGAAGACTCTATTCTTAAACAAAAAGATATTGCTAATGTTCTAAATATTACCCAGCAGACTTATTCGCTATGGGAAAATGGTACAAAAATTATTCCTTTGAAGCATTTAAACTCTTTATGTAATTATTATGATGTTAGTATGGATTATGTACTTGGACTTTCTAATGTTAGACAATATGATATTGTTAATAGGGTTATTGATAAAAAAATTATTGGAATAAAATTAAAAGAATTTAGAAAAGAAAAGAATATTACACAAGAAGAACTTGCTAATATTCTTAATACTACCCATTCAACAATTAGTGCTTATGAAAGTGGTAAAACGACTATCCTTACGGCTTTTGCTTATGAGATATGTAAAAGATATAATATTTCTATGGATTATTTATGTGGTAGAACTAGATAGATTAATTATCTAGTTTTTATTTATAATAGAAAAAACTATAGACATAAATCTATAGCTTATATAAATATTTTAATTTTAGAGACTAGAGACTCTAAAATTCTTTTGAAGACCCTAGGCTTCAAAAGTAAGTGAGAAACCTTGGGTTCGAACTTTTACTACTTTATACTAAAGTACTTAGTTAAATCTTTAATTACTCTTTTATGATAGAATACTAAGAGAATTATTAAACTTAATACACCTACTCCTCCTAAAACAATGATAGGCCAGTTTAATTCTACTACCTTAGTTAAAGCTAATATACAAAATATTATGGCTCCAATAGCAGTAAAGAATAATGGAATAAATTTCTTTCTTTGTAATTTGAATTCAGATAGAAATATTATTAACTGAAATATTATAATACTAAAGAGAATTATATTAATTACAAAGTATGAGAAACTAGTTTCTTCAATAATATCTATCATGTATAAATAAGCACATACTATCATTACTACTATTGTTATTCTTTTTATTAGAGTATTATCTATTAATGGTTTATTTAATATAGCAAAATAGAATATTATTTCTCCTCCTAGTACATAAAACATCCACTTTTTACCTCCTAGTGAGAGGTTTATTATAGTACAAGTTATTATCGATATTAGAAATATTATTAACATTATCTTTCTAAATATTAAGAATTTATTTACTTCTTTTTTTAGTTTTGGATAATTAATTTCTACTTTCATAGTCTTCACTTCCATATACTTTTAATTTAATATTGTTTTGAGTTAATATGTTATATATACTATTTTCTACTGATGTATTTGTAGTTAATTTACTTATTGATAATGTTAAAATATTATTACACGTTATGATAGAAAATGAGGCTCTATTTGTAATAGCGGTTCCTAAAACGAAATCCATTTTTTCTACTTCTTTTTGTATTTCTTTTGGTAATTTTATATTACCTAAATTGGATAATACTGTAGTTTGAGATTTATCACCTGCATAACCATATACTATTTTGGCTACTGGTCTTTTTATAAATAGTGGAATGAATTTTAAATACTTTATTAAATTATCTGTATATTTTAATAATTCATCTAAGTTATCTTTAGTATTTTTTTCTCTTAATTGTCTTTGTACTTCAAGTAGGGTACTATCTAAATCTTTTACATCCTCTCTTGGAATATTTATGGATACATATAATGAGAAGTTTCTTAATGTTTTAGAGGGATAGTATTTACGCATATTTACTGGTACTTGTATTTTTATTAGTCCTTTTTTTGATGTTGAATATGATATTGTTAGAAATAAAATACTTAACATTAGTTCTGTTATAGTGGCATTCTTTTCTTTAGATAGTTTTTTTATATCATTTAAATCTATATCAAAATGTAATATCTGACATGGTCTAACACTTGATTTTTTTCCATCTATTTGAAGAGCTTTTTTCTCTATTAGACTTTGTGATTTTATCTTTGAAACTTTTCCTTTAAATTCATCTTTTGCTTCTTCTTCTTTAGGTCTTTCATTTATATCTAATACATAATTATTAGTGCCTTGTATTTCTTTTAATAATTTTAGATAAGTAGCTACTAGTGTGGATAGAAATATGGTAGCTCCTGTTCCATCTGTTAGGGTATGAAAGCATTCTATACTTATTCTATTTTTATAGTATAGGGATTTAAATGATTGTTTACCTATGTTTGATACATTTATATATGAACATGGTAATTTTTTTTCTTCATGGATATGGAATCTTTTCTTTATCCCATCTAGATAGTGCCAAAAGAAGCCTTTTCTTACTGATGTTCTAAAGGTAGGAAATCTTTTCATAGTAAATAATAGGGCTATTTGATATATTTCTGCTACAATATCTTCTTTTAAATAACATGATACTCTATAGACACTCATAAGATTATCTCTCATTGATAATGGATATATTTTAGCGGCGCTATCTAATGGATACCAGTTTTCTGGTTCTTTTTGATAAATGTCTCCAAGGTTATCTATGGATAATATTTTAAGTGTTTCTTTAAGAGATTTTCCATTTTTTAAATAGTACTCTATGGCCTTCTCAAAGTCTTCATTTATTTTTATGGTTTCTTTTTTTGTTAGAGATATATTATTATTTAGATTGGTGAAATATTCTTTTATTATTTTTTCTTCTTCTAGATTAAAGTTCTTGTAAAAGGTTCTTCTTTGTTTCAATTTATCACTTCCATATTTATTATATCATAATATGTTGATTATTTGTGTACTTTTTCCCATGAACATTCTATATCATTTCTTCCAAAATGACCATAGGCTGCGAGTGGATAATAGATTGGTCTTTGTAAATCTAATTCTTTTATGATATTATCTACACTGAAATTGAAAGTGTTATTTACGTATTTATATATTTCTTCTTCAGATACTTTATTTGTACCAAAGGTATTTATATATAATGATATTGGGTAGGATTTACCTATAGCATAACTTAGTTCTATTTCACACTTATCAGCATAATTATGGGCAACAATGTTTTTAGCTACATATCTAGCATAATAGGCTGCACTTCTATCAACTTTAGAAGGATCTTTACTGCTGAAACATCCTCCTCCTACTTTACCCATTCCACCGTATGTATCACATACTATTTTTCTACCAGTAGTACCGCTATCACCAAAAGAACCTCCTACCGTAAAACTACCACTGGTGTTTATTAAGATGTTTGTTTTGTCATCTATTAGATTACTTGGCACTACTTTATTTATTACTTTTTCTATTATATATTTTCTTAATTCTTTACTAGATACTTCTTTTTTATGCTGAGAAGCTATAATTATGGTATCTATTCTTTTGGGAATATCATTTTGATATTCTACTGTTACTTCGGTTTTACCATCAGGTAATAAAGGACTATCTTTATCTTCTTTTCTTACCTTAGTTAAATTATAGGCTAGTTTATTGGCAAGCATTATTGGCATAGGCATTAATTCTTTTGTTTCATTAGTGGCATAACCAAACATTATTCCTTGGTCTCCTGCCATAATGGTATCTTTTTCTACAGCCTTATTTATTTCTTTAGACTGCATACCTACTTTTACTATTACATGGTATTCTTCATTATAACCTATATCTTTTAGTACTTCTTTGGCTAATTTTTCATAATCTAGTTTAGCCTTGGTACTTGCTTCTCCATATATTAGTATTAAATCGTCTTTGATTGTGGCTTCAACAGCCATCTTACTAGTTTTATCTTGTCTTAAGGCTTCATCTAAAATGTAGTCACTTATTTTATCACATATTTTATCTGGATGTCCTTCAGTTACTGATTCACTAGTAAATAAATATTTTTTCATTGTATCACTCCTTCTTTGTTTTTATCAAAAAGAAAAAACTCTTGAAAGAGTTTATAGCTAGCATTATTCTCTTTCATCGTTATTAGCTGTACCACCTTACTTTATGCAGGTTGGTATGAGTTCATAGAGCTAATTCTCTCCCTCATTCTTGATAAAATACATTTATATTATATATTATTTTTGACACTTATACAAGTGATTTTATTTATTTTTTTATTATTTAGGTATATATAACTGGCTTATATATGATAGATTTTATTTTTAGACTATAGGCTAAAAATAACACTCTGAGACTACAGGCTTAGAGTGATAATATTAATTAATTATATTTTATTTCTTTTATATATGGTTTAGCGGATATTAAACCCATCTTTGGTATTATAGTTATTGTTACTTCTTTTTTATCTTCAGATAACTCAATATTTTCAATTACATCTTTTTCAGTACTTACTAGTTTTATTTCATGCATACTTAAAGGACTACGGGTAGTTAATGATGAATTATTAGATAATGTACCTAGCTTAGTATCATCTATATATACATCAAATGGTATAGCAAAACCCAACATTTTCTTTTCTCTTACTATAGTTATCTTTCCAATATTATTTTCATTATTTAATGGAGTTTCTTTACCACAATGAGGACAGAATTTGGCTCCTAAATCTAATTTACATCCACAATTTAAACATATCATATTAAACACTTCCTATCTACATACTTATATTAACATAAGTATATTTTTTTTGCAATTTTATTATATACTTTTTTGTACTTATGTGATAAAATTATACTAGGAGAAGAAGAATATGTTAGGGAAGATTATTGCTATTAATGAAAATGTTGTATCTGTTAAATTAGAAGTTAATGTCTATGATTTTGATGGTTTAATAGGTAAGAATGTTACTTTTAAAGATGAAAATATTACTAGTATTGGAGAAGTTACTGCGATTGGTAATGGTATTATGCAGGCTATTTTGGTTGGTGAAATTAAAGATGGTAAATTTTTATATGGAGATATTTCTAAGCCTTCCTTTAAGGCTATATGTTATTTGATTGATAATGCTACTTTGGATATTGTTCTAAATAGTGATGCTACTAATACTATAAAAATTGGTAAATCTTATATATATCCTGATTATGATATTAAACTTGATGTTGGTAATTTCTTTTCTAATCATTTTGCTATACTAGGTAATTCTGGTAGTGGTAAATCTTATTCAGTAGCTAAGATACTACAAGGAATCTTCTATCAGTGTAAGACGCTTCCATTTTATTCTAATATTTTCTTATTTGATGCTTATGGTGAATATCAAAGAGCCTTCTCGAGAATACATGAAGTTAATGAAAATATTAATTATAAGGTATATACTACAGATTTAAATAGTACGGAGTTCGAAATACTTACCTATCCTTTTTGGCTTTTAGGAGTAGATGATTTATGTTTACTTATGGGTGTTACTTCTAAAGAACAGATTCCAATAGTAGAAAAGGCTTTGAAGTTAGTTAGTTATTTTTCTAGAGAAGAAAATGAAGTTATTAATCAGAAGAATGATATTATTGCTAGATGTTTACTTGATGTATTGTTTTCTGGTAAGGCTCCTAGTATGATAAGAAATAAAGTTGTATCTATTCTTACTAAGTTTAGTACTAGTAATTTGAATCTTGAGGTTAAACTCGAAAAAGGTGGATGGGCTAGAACTATAAGACAATGTTTATTTGTAGAACAAGGTGGAGAGTTTGCAGATGTTGAACTTGTTATTGAGTATTTAGAGAGTTTATGTCTAGATAACTTTGAACTTTCTTTACCTAATGGTGAATTTATGTATTCTATGAAAGATTTTAGTACAGCTTTAGAGTTTGCTCTTATTTCTGAGGGAGCTCTTAATAGTGATACTGCCTTTGAACTTGGTAATGCTCTTAAAGTTAGATTTAATAATCTTATGAATAGTGATTATTCTAGATATTTTGATTATAATGGTTATATTAATAGAGAGGGATATATTAATTTACTTCTCACTTGTAATAATGGTAGAAAAGCACAAATTGTTAACTTTAATATTAATTATGTTGATGATAGATTTGCTAAGAACTTAGTTAAGATTTATTCTAAGCTTTTGTTTGATTATATTGTATCTTTAAATCAAAGAGCTACGATGCCATTTCATATTGTACTTGAAGAGGCTCATAGATATGTACAGAATGATAGTGATGTTAGTATACTTGGTTATAATATATTTGAAAGAATTACTAAAGAAGGTAGAAAGTATGGTTTACTACTGGGAATTGTTTCACAAAGACCTTCTGAATTATCAGAAACTACGATATCACAGTGTAGTAATTTCTTAGTATTTAAGATGTTTCATCCTAGAGATTTGCAGTTTATTAAAGATATTATTTCTAGTGCTGATGTTACTTTAACTAATAAGATTAAGACACTACATCCTGGTACTTGTATTATGTTTGGGACAGCTTTTAAACTTCCTACGATTGCTATTCTTGATAAACCTAATCCTGAACCTCTTAGTCAAAGCTGTGATATTAATAAGACTTGGTATCTTAATAATAATTAATATATATAAAAAGATAATTCTAAATATGCAGAATTATCTTTTATTTATTTCCTCAGAAGCCTAGGGTCTTCTTGAGGCAAATTGGAGCCTGTAGTCTCCAATTTGATTATCTTTATTGTTGTAGTATAATAATTCTTTGGGTTATTATCTATTTTTCTAAACTTCAAATAATCACAAATTGTGACTAGTTCTTTTTCCTATTTTTTTTGTCTTTAACTGGTGACTTTTTGTCACCAGTTCTTTTTTTGACTTTTTTGTCTTTAACTTATACTTTTTTCTCCTATAACATTCATTATTAAACTTTTTATTTTAAAGACTACAGGCTTTAAAATACTTTTTTGAAGACCTTAGGCTTCAAAAAACCACATTAAACTTTAAGGTTAATGTGGTATATATAAATATAATTATAATACTTGTTTTAAATATTGTCCTGTATATGAATTAGGATTATTTACTACTTCTTCTGGGGTACCTGTGGCTACTACTTCACCGCCACCAGTTCCTCCTTCTGGTCCTAAATCTATTATGTAGTCTGCTACTTTGATAACATCTAGATTATGTTCTATTATTACTACAGTATCACCATTATCTACTATTCTCTCTAATATTTTTAATAGTTTCTTAATATCGTCTTGATGTAATCCAGTGGTAGGTTCATCTAAAATAAAGATACTCTTACCAGTAGGTTTCTTTTGAAGTTCTTTAGCAAGTTTTACTCTAGCAGCTTCGCCTCCTGATAATGTTGGAGCGGCTTGTCCTAGTCTAATATAACCTAGGCCAACATCAGATAATACTTTTAATTTATTTAATACTTTAGGATGATTTTCAAAAAATTCCATGGCTTCATCTACACGCATATTTAGTACTTCATAAATATTTTTATCTTTATATTTTATTTCTAGTGTTTCACTATTGTATCTAGTTCCATTACATACTTCACAAGGTACATATACATCTGGTAGGAAATGCATTTCTATCTTCTTTACGCCATCTCCCCAACAAGCTTCACATCTTCCACCTTTAACATTGAAACTAAATCTACCTTTGTCATAGCCTCTTATTTTGGCTTCCTTGGTTTCTGCGAAGATGTCTCTTATATCATCAAATACTCCTGTATAAGTTGCTGGATTAGATCTTGGCGTTCTTCCTATTGGTGTCTGGGATATTTGTACTACTTTATCAATGTTTTCTAATCCTTTTATTTCTTTACATTTACCCGGTTTTTCTTTTGATGAATAGATAGTTGATGCGAGAGTCTTATAAAGTATTTCGTTTATTAGACTTGACTTACCGGAACCTGATACTCCTGTTACTAGAGTCATTGTTCCTAGTGGTATTTTAACATTGATATTTTTTAGATTGTTTTCTTTAGCACCTTTTATTTCTAGATATTTTTTATTTCCTTTTCTTCTTTTAGAGGGCACTTCTATTTTTTCTATTCCTTTTAGATATCTTCCTGTTAGGCTATCTGGATTATTCATTACTTCTTCTGGAGTACCTTTGGCTACGACATAGCCTCCGTGCTCTCCTGCTCCTGGGCCAATATCTATTAAATAATCTGCTTGAAGCATAGTATCGGTATCATGCTCAACCACTATTAGAGAGTTACCTAGGTCACGCATTTCTAATAGAGAGTTTATTAGTCTTTGATTATCTCTTTGATGCAGACCTATACTTGGTTCATCTAAGACATATAAGACTCCTGTTAATCTAGAACCTATTTGAGTGGCTAGTCTTATTCTTTGACTTTCACCGCCTGATAGAGTTCCGGCTTCTCTTGATAATGTTAGGTAAGATAGGCCAACATTTATAAGAAAGTTTAATCTTGATTTTATTTCTTTTACGACTATTTCGGATATTGATGCCTGCTCAGGAGTTAATTTTAGATTAGAGATATATTTATTTAACTCTTCAATTGACATTGATGTTACTTCATAGATGTTTTTGTTATTTATTAGGACATTTAATACTGATGGTTTTAGTCTTGAACCATGACAGGTAGGACACTCTAGTTCAGTCATATATCCTTCTATCCACTCTCTTATCCAAGTACTTTTTGTTTCTATGTATCTTCTTTCTAGGTTGGTTATTATTCCTTCATAGTAGCTAGTTGTTTTTCTAGTATTTCCATTCTTAGCTTGATAATTAAAGGTTATGGCATCTTTAGCACCATATAATATTATATCTAGTTCTTCTTTGGTTAAGTCTTTTACTGGTTTTGATAAATCTATATGGTAAAAGTCCGCTACTGTGGTAAGTTCTGTATACATGATACTTGATTCTTCATCTAGATTTATTGGTTTGATAGCCCCTTCTAGTATAGACTTATTTTTATCCGGGATTACTAGGTCAACATCTATTTTATATTTTACTCCTAGTCCTTTACAATCTGGACAAGATCCATAAGGTGCATTGAAAGAGAATATACGGGGTTCTAATTCTTCAAGAGAATAATCACAGTATGGACAAGCATAGTCCTCACTCATAAGCAGTTCTTCTCCGCCAATAACATCTATTATAACTTTACCATGACTTAGTTTAGTCGCAGTCTCTAGAGAAGAGTATAATCTACTTCTTATGCCTTCTTTTACTACTAGTCTATCTATTATTACTGAGACATTGTGTTTCTTATTTTTATCTAATTCTAAATCTTCAGATAAGTCTTTTACTTCACCATCTACTTTTACTCTGATGTATCCTTCTTTTCTTAGTTTTTCAAATAAATCTTTTTGAGTTCCTTTTTCTCCTTTTACTATTGGAGACATAACCATTATTTTGGTAGATTCTTCAAGAGATAATACTCTAGTTGTCATCTCTTCAACTGACTGAGATGATATTGGTATATGATGATTAGGACAATAAGGAACACCAATTCTTGCAAATAATAGTCTTAAGTAATCATATATTTCTGTTACTGTACCTACGGTACTTCTGGGATTTTTATTAGTAGTTTTTTGATCTATTGATATACTTGGTGATAGTCCTTCGATAGTATCTACATCGGGTTTTCCTGTCGCAGCTATAAACTGTCTTGCATAGGCTGATAGGCTTTCTACATATCTTCTTTGTCCTTCAGCATAAATAGTATCAAAAGCAAGGGATGATTTACCTGATCCTGATACTCCGGTCATTACTACTAATTTATTTTTGGGTATTTCTATATCTATATTTTTAAGGTTATTTTCTCTAGCACCTTTTATTATTATTTTATCCATATACATCGCCTCTTCTTTGGTATTATATCACAATTTTTTAATTTTATAAACAAGAAAAAAATGCTAATTAAAGCATTTGTATTTATTATAGTTTTAACTGTCCTGGTGAGACTGTTTCAATGCCAGACCAAGGATTATTTTTTACTCTTTCTAGTACTTTAGGATGCTCCTCTAGAGGGGCTACTTTCTCGCAAATTTCGTCCGCTTGTGGTACTACTGGGTCCGCTGCACTTATAGTTTCTTGATTTTCTACGACTGGATGGTCTAATCTATCTTGCTCTACAAGGGCTTTAGCTTCATCTCTATAAATACTAGCTTCTTTTGGAGTAGTAATGGAAGAATTGATAACTGGCTCTATTACCGGTTCTTTAACAGGAGCTTCTATGATATCTTTAGGTTCACTTTGCTTTTTATAATTAATTTGATTTATTTTTTCACCTTCGGATAGTTTGCGTTCTAATCCTGGTATTTCTACATCAAGTCCATCTTTTATTGCATCTACTGCTTCTAATACACCTGATAGTCCTTTTGAACTTAGTATTTTTCCTATTAAATAAATTCTCTGTTGGTCGCTTAATGTGTCATTTATGTCTCTATTTTCCATAGTACTCCTCCTTTGTCAAGTATAGTATATAGTAATTTTTGTAAAAAGTAAATATTTTTTTTACCTTGATAATTAATTTGACATTAATTTGATAGTTTTATCTTGTATTCTCTTTATTATATTATATACTGTTCTTAATTTATTACCTGTTATTTCTGATATTTCTAGTACTGTATAATTCTGTTCTTTTAAAGTGAATATTAATTCTTCTTCCCAAGTTAAAACTTCTATTATCTTATTTCTTAAACTTGAATAGTCATAATCATTAAATAAATTTACTTCAGGATTATATTTATTACTTTCTAGTTCTAATATTCTTTCATTATTATTTTCATATGATATTGATTCATTTAATATTTTGTTTTTAGTAACATTATGTTTTGCTATGTAATTAGTTAGATTATTATCTATTACTTTATTTAAATAAGTATTAAAAGTATTTTTATCTATGTAATTATCTATGGCTTTATAAAAAGCTAGTTCAGTTTCATTTAATAATTCTTTTATGTCTATATGTGAACTTCTACTATAAGATATTGCTTTAGCATACAATAGACTATTATACTTTTTTCTTAATTCATTTACCGCATCTTCATTATTTTCTTGTGCTAAATATAATAGTTCATAATCATTATACATATTAAATCCCCCTAGATCTATTTATTTCTGATAAGAATATTCCACATGCTACGGAAGCATTAAGACTATTTACTGTTCCTTTCATTGGTATTTTAGCAATGTAATCACAGTTACTTGTGGTAACCTTACTTATACCTTTTCCTTCATTTCCTATTACTAATCCTATTTTTGTTTTGTAATCTATTTCTGTATAATTAGTTCCTTCCATGTCTGTTCCTACTATCCAATATCCTAGATCTTTTAATTTCCTTATAGCATTGTTGATATTGGGAACATTTACTATTTTTACTTTTTCTATTGTACCTACTGATGTTTTAACAACGGTACTTGTTATTTGAACACTACGGTCATTGGGAATTATTATGGCATCCACACCAAAGGCTTCACTAGAACGAACAATGGCTCCAAGATTATGTGGATCTTCAAGATGATCTAGTATAACTACAAGTGGATATTCTGTAGTAATGTTTGGTATTATTTCATCAAATGAATATGTTTTAATATCCTCTACTTCAAGTATTATACCTTGATGTAATCCTTTACACATCTTATCTAATTCTCTATTGTCAAGAAGTTTTGTATTTATTTTTTTTCTTTCTATTAAAGATAATATTTCTTCATCTTTAAACTTATTACTTAAGTATATTTTATGTACTTTTTTATTTTCTTTTAAAGCCTCTAGGGCTACATTTTTACCATATATTTTCATTATTTCACCTCAATTAAACTTAATATTTCATATAGTCTTTCATTATTATTTAGATATAGGTCTCCAAGTAATGATTCAAATCCCGTGGATAATTTATAAGTAATTATATTGGTATTTTTAGGGTGACTATTATTTTTGTAATTTCTTCCTCTTTTTACTATGTCTAATTCATCATTGGTTAATAGATTATTATCTATTAAATAGTTTAATGCTTTTACTTCTCCTTTAGCGGATACATACTCTACTTGCTTCTTCTGGATTTTTTCTATATCATTATATCCTACCTCTATTAACTTTTCTCTTATATAAAGGGAATAGATGGCATCTCCAAGTAAGGCAAGTACTTGGATGTTAATTAATTTTGTATTCATAATAACCTCAATTCTGTTGTTATTATATATTATTTATTTGGTTATGTCAATTGGTTAAAAAGAAAAAGAGCATTAAGCTCCCATATTATAATTTTGTTGTATTTGGCCAAACATTGAAGGTCCATTATTTGGAACATTATTTACTGGTATTGGATTGTTTACTGGTTCTGTTGTTTGTCCAAAAAATGGAGTATTTTGAATATTTGGATTAGTGTTTGGCATAGTATTTTGTACTGTGTTAAAGTTATCAGTAGTTTCCATCATATTACCAATAGTAGGCATCTGTGGTTCCCAAAGATTTCCACTGAAGTTTACCTGCGCATTATTATTTTGTACTGGCACGCTTTGTGGTACTTCAAGTGAAGGAATATTATCATTTATGTTATTGTTTACTGGTACTGTTGGTTCACTTGATATTGGAATTGTTTCTCCTAGTGGTTTATTATTTTGTACTTCATTAACTGAAGCACTTCCTGGTATGTTAAATGTTGGTATATTCATATTTGGTGTATTACTCTCTGGGGTATTTGTAGTATTTGGTACTTCAAAGGTTGGAATATCAAGTTTTACTTCTGGCACATCTATTTTTACTGGTTCAACAATACTTTTTGTTTCTACACCATTTTCTTCACTATTATATTTATTATTTAATACCTTTAGGGTCTCTCTTGTGGGATTTTCTAATAACTCATTTGTTATATCCTCTAATTCTTCTTTACTTAGATACTTCATATAGGTACCCCTCCTCTATTCTAAATAGATTATAATATAAAAAAGAAAAAAAGTAAATACAATTTCACTTTTTTATATTAAATTATCTCTATCATAAATATTTATATTATATAAACTATAAATATCTATATTTGAAGATTTAGTAAACTTGATAAAACACAAATCCTCAATAACTATATCTTTATCTTTAGATAATTTAAATTCTTTTTTTATACCATTTTTTAGTTTAGAATTATCTAATCCTGCTTTAACTATATTTAAATTATTGGCTAGATATATGGTAATATTATTATCACTAAAATAATCTACTCTTACTTTGTTATCAATTATTAATGAGCCTTTTCCTTTCAACTGGTAACTTCTTGGTTTTATTTCCTTTTTAGGAGTTATTCTCTTTATCTCTTTTAAGTCTAATTTATTTATTATACTTCCTTCGGATATTAAACCTGGTGTGTCCACAATATGAATGCCCTCTAGGTCTATTTCTATTTTATTTAGGGTTGTTGATGGATAAATACTGGTAGTTACCTCGATATCTTTTTCAGAGTAATTTTTTATTATTTTATTTATTAATGTTGATTTACCTGAATTGGTATTACCTATAAAATATACTTCTTTATTATTACTGTATTTTTTTATTTTATTCATTAGACTATCTAAGTTATAATTTTTTACTGAACTTATTACTTCAATATCTAGATAGTTATTTACTCTCTTTGATACATAGTCTATTAACTTATAATCTTTTACTGATTTTGGCAATAAATCTTTTTTTGTTAAAACTATTATTACATTATTAAAGTTATTTATGATATCTAAGTTTAAGCTTAGTAATGATGTAAGATAAACTACTAGTGAGTCTTTGGGAATACTATTTAATATATTTTGATAGTCTTTATTATCTAGTGTTACTTCTTTATATTCACCATAGTATTTTAATTTAAAGCATCTTTCACAAATATCTTTATTTAAATCATCTACATAACCTTCTTTATCTATGTTATCATTTTGAAGTAATACTCCACATCCTGAACATTTCTTAGTCATAATATTCTCCTACTTTAAAGATTCCCTGTTTGGTCATCTTATTTATTTTTTTTCTTTCTATATATCTATGAATTTTAGTAAATGGCATATCAATATTTGACATTGGATTTACTAAGACTGTTGTTATTCCCACTTTATTGCCACCATATATATCAGTAACTAATTGGTCTCCAATTATGGCAACTTCAGATAAATCATACTTATATAAATCTATTATTTTAATAAAGTTCTTCTTTCTTGGTTTTCCTGCTTTGGCACAGCAATCTACTTTTAATTCTTTTTTAAATGGTGCTAATCTTTTTTGTGGTGAATTTGAAAATATTATTACTTTAAAACCTTGTTCTTGTAATTTATCAAATAAATCTTTTAACTTTTTAGTAGGCCTCCTGTCAACATAAGGTACACAGGTATTGTCTAAATCAAATAGTAAGCATTTAATACTATTTTCTTGTAATTTATCATAATTTATTGTGTATATACTCTTTTGATATGCATCTGGATAAAAGTAATTCATTTTGTTAGTCACCTCAAAATAATTATACTTTATTTTAAATTAAAAATAAAGATGTTGATTACTAAAATAATATAATTATTTAACAAAATGATTTTGCTAAATTACTAAATATAGGTAGATATATGTAAATTTCAATATAAAAATGTACAAAAAGGGAAAATAACTATATACAAAAAGAAATTAGCTATTTATAAACTAATTTCTAAAAAAATTATCATTTTACCTCAATGGTTTTTATATTAGCATTATTTAAATTTATTTTCTTATTTGGGACTACTTTTGGCATATTGGTTCTTGTAATTGATCTAATCCTATTTTATCTGTTTCTTTTATACTTAAATTTACTTTTATTCTATTTTGATCTTCTAATTGTACATTTTCAGGATTTATATTTTTAATTACATCATCAAAATCTTCAATATATCCCTTTCCTTGAATAGTGTATGTAAATTCATAATATTTACCAACTTCTAATTTTGCTTTTAAATTTGATGGTATTATATGTGAATATGGTTCAAAAAATTGAAATTTATCCACTATTACAAAATTAATATCAGGATGATGGCCTTTAAAATTATCTAACATGTCTATAATCTTCCAAGTTTGAGTAAAGCTACAATTATAGTATATTTCTTTTGATTCTTCTGTATTTTTTAAAAGACATTTATTTTCGGAATTTTTTCTTTCTTTAATTAAAAGAAAACTTAAAATAGCTATAATTAAAATCATGCATATAAATAAAATTTTTTTTACTATTTTCATAATTCACCTCCTTATACTAATAAATATAAAATTTTATTAAATATAACTATTATTTAGATATAAATTTGAAATTTTTAAATTTATTTATATTCAATATTTCCGATATAGAGATTATTATTAATATCCATTGCCATAATTGATGTGCTGTTAATATTTATATATGCTGGTAAAAAATAATGTTCTTTATAATTTGTTACTCTTGCAACTTTTAACTTGTTTTTTTCATAATTATAAAATTCCCATTTATCTGTCTTATGAAAAAGTAATGAATTGTTAATAAAGTTATTTCGACCATAATATGAAGTGCTATCCATTTCCTTATATTTACCTGTTTTTAAATCAATATAACTTATTTTATTTTTTTCCTTGTTTTTTATATCATATTTTCCAACAAATAATATTTCATTATCATTTCTATATGAACTTATTACCCAACCATCATCTATATCATTATTATATATTATTTTGTTCTCTTTAGTCAATATATTTAAAGAGTAAATAGTTTGATAATTTGCATAGTCTGTTATACAATAAATTAAATTATTATTATTAATATGAATATCAAATTGACCACACGACAATTCTCCATTTTTTAAAGTTACATTGCCATTATAACTAATTATTTGTTCAATATTATTATTGTTTATATAATAAATTGAAAACTCCTCTTCTTTTTTATTGTTTTTATAATAATTTTTTATAGTTGTAATATAAATATCATTTGTCATGCTGCTGTAATAAAAATTCGGAACATTGAATGGAGAATCTATTACACCACTATCTAAAATTTTTTTATTTTTAAATTTTATGTCATAAGAAGCTAATTGCCAATTATATACATTATCTTTAAAATCTTTATCTTCAATTATACTAGCATATATTTTTTCATCTGATATATAATATTTTAAAATACGATTTTTTTCTGTGTATTCAAAAAAATCGTATTTATTTTTTTCAATATCATATAAAAACAAACCTGTTGTAAGAAATAGATTGCCATTTGAACCTGTGTCGTAAATTTCACCTTGTATAATGTTTTCGCTATAATTTGTAATTGCTACAGTATAAGATTTGTTTTTCAAATATTTTTTTAAATAATTATTTACTTGAGATTTTTGAAATGAAATATAAAAACTTTTTTCACTATTATTATTTATATAACAAATAATTGATATCGTAAAAATGAACACCAATATAAGTAGACAATATATTTTTCTTTTTTTCATAGTAAAAATTAATGAATTACTACTCCGTATCTATGGTTTAATGTCCCGAAAACATTTGATGCAGTATCTTGATGTTCCCCCAAATTAGTTCCTAGCCCATAATTACGGTCATAAGGATCAACATAATAAAAATATCCATACCACGGGCTATCACCAAAAGAGGCTGTATATGTATATCCTGAAATTGTAATATAATGTCCGAGATTTACACCGTTATACATATATAATGTTTTTGTTCTTGCATTTAAAATTAAAGGTTTATTATCATCAATATTATTTTTTACTAAATTAGCAAATGATGATGTTGAATATTCACTATACCAACTTTCTGTCCAGCTTCTAGATGTATAATGGTTTAATGCTCTCCACATATCATATGCATTTGATTCACCAGCATCATCTGTACCCATATAATTAGCATAAACACTTTGACTTTCTGAGGAACTTTCTAAATATTGAACAACCATTTTAATATTCGCTGGACCACAATAATAATCTTTTTCTTGTTTAAATACTTCAATATCTAGTTTTTCTACGAAATAATTTAAAGATGCAGGAGATATATCAGAAGTTGCAGATGCTTTATTTGTAAACATTATGAGTAAAACTAGTGTCATACATAAAATTCCTAATTTATTTAATTTTATCATTTTTTTCCTTCTTTCTTATTTTTTTATATTAAACATAAAGTGTTATTTTTTCACCTCCCATCTCTTCTTTATGCAATATACTAATATTTTTCAATGGCATAGTTAATGCATGTTTTAGTATAATTATATAATTTAATCTATAATTAAATTATAAAGCCTTTTAAATTATTTTATTTTTTTCTCCTTAAATATAATTTCTATATCATTTTCAATAAAAAAATTTACACTGTGTTTACACAGAATATATTATTTGGATAAATTTTTATTGTAAATTAGTTCGTTATTGTAATATAGTTGGCAAAATATGCTATTATTTTATAAATCCTGATTTCAAATAATTTTCTAATTTCAACATTTAATGCAATGAAAATATCATATAATATTTGTACTGAAATAGTATTTGCTATCTTATCAGATTCTATTTGTCTAATATAATCATGTGTTAAATTAATCTTTTATGCTAATTCTGCTTGAGTAATTCTATATTTTTTAATTTTTTATACTTTCTGTTATTATGTCTTTCTGCACTATAAATATCACATATTATTAATATTATAATAGATATAAGAAATGTGATTATTAATTATATCTAACAAGTAATAAAAGCAAAACAATATATAATGAAACAACATATTTTGTAGATGTAATTAAAAATAAAGATGTTGATTACTAAAATAATATAATTCTTTAACAATAGAGACCTTAGGCTCTATTGTTCCACTTGAGACCTTAGACTCAAGTGGTATAAAATAATAAAAAGCATAAACTTTATTAGGAGGTTTTTATGCTTTATAGTTTATTTAATTTTATTGTTAATAATCTTACTTTTTTTACTGGAGCATATTCTAATAATGTCTTTCCTGATCCTTTATCAAAAGAAGAAGAAGAAAAGTATATTGAAAAAATGATGAAAGGTGATAAAGAGGCTAGAGCTAAATTAATAGAACATAATCTTAGACTAGTGGCACATATAGTTAAGAAGTTTGAATCTAGTACTAATGATGTAGATGACTTAATTGGTATTGGTACTGTTGGCTTGATTAAGGGTATTGATAGTTTCTCTCCAGATAAGAATATTAAACTGGCTACATACATAGCAAAATGTTCGGAAAATGAAATTCTTATGCATTTCAGATCTGATAAGAAGAATTCAAAGAATGTTAGTATTTATGATGGAATAAGTTATGATAAAGAAGGAAATGAGATTACTATTTTGGATGTACTTAAAACTGAAAATCCTGACTATGCAGAAGAAATATATAAGAATGATAATATTAAATTACTTAGAAAATATCTTAATGTTTTAACTAAAAGAGAAAGAGAAGTTTTAACTAAAAGATATGGACTAGATAATACTGATGAGATTACGCAAAAAGAAATTGCTAAGGAACTAGGTATTTCCAGGAGTTATGTATCAAGAATAGAAAAAAGGGCTATTACTAAAATACTTAGAGAATTTATTAGAAATGATAATAGTACAAAAGAAAATTCTTAATAATTACTTGACTAAATGGTATTTTTATGGTAAAGTTAATAACGAACTGATGAGGAGGTAATTCTATGGAAAATATATCAACTAAAAAGACTAAAACTGTAAATAATAAACCTAACTGTCTTAAAAGAACTAAAGATGTTCAGAGAGTAAATATGACTACTGTTACTTTAAAAGATGGTAGTAAAGTTAAGACTAGTGTTAGAGAAGCTAGATCTATGAAAAAGAATAATGAATTAGCATAATTAAGATAGAATAATCTATCTTTTTTTGTTACATAATAATTAATAAATAAAAATGAGACTATAATAGTCTCTTTTATATTTTTTCTTTTTCTAATTGTCTTCGGATAAGTTTATATACTTTGTTTTTATCTTTATATTCTGGATAAATATTTCCATAGAATTCATAGTTTCTATCTTTTATATAATTTGAATTAATAAGTGTGTACCTCTCTATTAATTTATCTTGTTCAATTTTTCTTTTTACTGCGAGAAATAGGTCATTCTTGGCATATATAACAATATTTTTTTCTTTTAATGGAGATGTATAGCTAGTATCTAGCATACCATTCATTCTAATCGGTATTGTTCTTACAAATTCTTTTCCAATAAATGATGATTCGTTTAAAAACTCTGATAGTTTCATATATATTCTTTTCATTTCTTCAATGCCATTATATTTTCTTTCTTGAAAATTATTTTTCATTAACAAGTTTATACCATCATTAGTATATAATCTCCAAAAGGTATCTGTACCGCTGTAATCTAATTTACCTCTTTCCTTTTCTAAAGATGATTTTACACTCTTTGATAATTCTATAACACCAAGTGTAAAAAGATTAGGATCTTCAGTAAAAAGTTTTTGTAATTCTTCTATTTTTTCATCTATTTCTTTTATATCAGCACTTGGGTTATAAATTTCTGGTCCTTTTTTTAAATATATTTCGCCATTATAAATAATATCCATAATACCCTTCTTTCACATATATAGTATCATAAATAGTTTATTTAAACAAGATTAATTACTTTGTTTTTTCTTTTTGGCTAACTCTAGTATTTTACTATAATATTCTTTACCTAGCATATATTCTTCTTCGATTATTTCCTGATTTATATTTTTATTTTCTGACATATAAAAAACTCCTTTCTTTATTATTATTTAGAAGGGAGTTTATTTTTATACTAATAAACTATTTATTTGAGATACTGGATCAGTACTTTTGGTTATGTAAGAACCCACTACGGCGATATTGGCATCTTTAACTAGATTTATGGTATTGTTATTGATGCCGCCATCTACTTCAAGAAGGATATCTCTTGTACCTATTAGTTCTTTTATTTCTTTTAATCTTTTGGTACTTGACTCTAGGAATTGTTGACCTCCTAGTCCCGGTTCTACAGTCATTACTAGAATTAAATCTATATCATCTAGATATGGTACCAATTTATTTATATCTGTATTGGGCTTTATTGATAATCCTCTTTTGAATCCTAATGATTTTATTTTAGATAGTATTTCTTTTATGTCTTTGTCTATTTCAAGATGTATTGTTATATTTTCAATATTATCTAAATCTTTTATATTATCTATATACTCTTCAGGACTATCCATCATTAAATGAATATCTAATTTTTTTGTTGATATACCAGATAGTTCTTGTAATTCTGGATATGATAATGTTCTTTGAGGAACAAATTGTCCATCCATTACATCCATGTGAATATATGAAATATTAGTATTATTTAGTGTTTTTATCATTTCTTTTTTGTCTTCCGAATTTAGTATTGATACTGATATTTTCATATTATTTTCCTCCGATGAAAGATTTATAGTTATTATATCTTGAAGGAAGTATATTACCTTTTTCAAGTGTTTCCTTTATATAGCAACCATCTTCTTTAATATGCATACAATCTCTATATTTACAATAGTGTAGGCCATCAAACATTTCTTTCATATTATCTCTTATATCTAACTTAGTCATTCCTCTAAAGTCTACTGAAGAGAAACCTGGAGTATCGGCGATTAATGCACCATCTACTTCATATAATGTTACACATCTTGTAGTATGTTTTCCTCTTCCTAGGGCTTTTGATATTTCATTTGTTTCGAGTGATAAGTTTTTATCTAATCTATTTAGAAGAGATGATTTACCTGCACCTGACTGACCTGCGAGTACTACTTTTTTACCTTTAATTATTTTCTTTATTTCTTTAACATTATTATTATCAGTTACTATATAACCAATTCTTTGATAGTAAGAGGTTATTTTATCTATTTCATTTCTTTCTTCTTCGGTTAATAAATCTAGTTTGGTTAGACATATTACTGGTTCAATATTATTAAATGATATTATAGTTAATAATTTATCTAATAAATTACTATCAAAGTTTGGTTCTTTTACTGATACTGCAATTAAAGCGATATCTATATTGGCAATGGGAGGTCTAATAAGAGAATTATTTCTTGGTAATATTTCTAGTAGGTAATTATTTATATCATCTATTATTACTGAGTCTCCTACTAGAGGAGTTATTTTATCATTTCTGAATTTTCCTCTTGGTTTACAAACATATACTCCATTTGATGTTCTTACTGTGTAATCATTGCTTTGATTTTTAATTATTATTCCTTCCATTTATGCTCCTTATTAATTTGTCTTTTCATCACTTGGTAGTAGTGGATCTGTTGATGTTTTATCATCTTTCTTTTCTGGCTTCTTTGATAATGTTATTTTTAATGTATATCCTTCATATATTGGATCTCCTACTGCTCTATTTTGTGATAAAACAATGTCTTCTTCTACTTCGTCTGTTTCTTTGTATGATTTATCTAGTGTTAGATTGTATTCTTTAACAAAGTCTTCTACTTGTGATAATGTCCATTTTTCTTTTACCATATCTGGATAAACATCTACTTCTGGTATATATAATATAACACTATCATTAGCATATAATTTTGTCTCTTCATCTTTATTGAAGGCTGGTTCTTGACTTATTATGTTGTCTTTCTTATCTTTATATTCTGAAGCATTTTCTACTGATTTGGTTTTCATTTCTACTTTGATGCCTTTTGCTTCTAATTTACCTTTTATTTCATAATAGTTTTGACCGGTATAGTCCTCAAGGACTACATATTCTTTACCTGATGATTCAACAATTGTTATTGTACTCTTCTTAGTTCTAGTAGAACCGGCTTTTGGTTCTGTTCTTATTACTTTTCCTTCTTCAACAGTAGCGCTTTCTTCACTCTTTGTGGTATATTCTAAACCTTTTTCTTTTATCATTTTGATAGCTTTTTCAGTAGTTAATCCTACTACATTTGGTACTTTTACTTCTTTTACATCTTTACTTGTTATTAGTAAGTATACACCTGCGAGTACAATTAATGTTCCTAAAAGAACCACTGCTAGAATGATTGGTAATTTATTTTTTTCATCTTTCTCTTTTAGTACTGAATCGTCATCAGTATCTTCTTCTTTAGCTGTTGGTTTATCTATCACTTGTTTTATTTCTTTTGTAACTTGTGGTATAACCTTTGTCTCTTCAAGATCATTTTCTGGATATTCATATACTAATCTCTTTTCATTATCTCTTTGAAGAGCGGTCTGCAAGTCTTTATACATATCTCTAACATTATCATATCTGTTCTTTGGATTTTTAGCAGTCGCTTTTAATACGATGTTTTCAACAGATTGTGGTATTGTTGGATTTTGTTTTCTAATACTTGGTATTTTTTCTTTCATATGTTTTAAGGCTATTTCAACAGCAGTATCTCCTTTGAATGGTACTGAACCTGTTAATAGCTCGTACATTAATATTCCTAGAGAATAAATATCACTTTTTACTGTAGAACCTTTTCCATTAGCTTGCTCTGGAGGAAGATAATGAACTGAGCCCATTACTGAATTTGTTTGGGTTAACTGTGTTGAATTTAGGGCCATAGCTATACCAAAGTCAGTTATTTTTACTAGTCCATTGTCCTCAATCATTATATTTTGTGGTTTAATATCTCTATGAATTATGTAGGCTTCATGAGCATGTGCTAAACCATCTGTTAACTGTGTCATTATATCTATTACTTCATTTAAAGTAAGTGCTCCTCTTTTTTGAAGTAATTGTTTTAATGTTTTTCCTTCAATATATTCCATTACGATGTAATAATTTCCATCTTCTTCACCGACATCGTATACTTCAACAATATTTGGATGTGATAAATTTGATACTGATAGAGCTTCTCTTTTGAAACGACGAATAAATTTTTCATCATTTGAAAGATCTCCACGTAATACTTTTATTGCAACTTTTCTATCTAGAATTGTATCATTTGCTAAATAGACATTAGCCATACCACCTTCGCCAATTGTTTTAATAATTTCATATCTATCATTAATCTTTTGACCTTTTGATAGCATTATAAATCACCACTTTCCTTTTTTAGATAAGCAATTGATATATTATCTGTACCACCACGCATGTTACTCTTTTTAATTAGTTTTTCTACTTGTTCTTCTATTGAACTTTTATTATTTAATACTTTTTCTATTTGATCATCTGCGACCATATTTGTTAGACCATCACTACATAGGAATAATCCTGATACGTTAGTGTCTACATCAAAAATATCTATTTCGATTGGATCATTTGCTCCAAGGGCTCTAGTTAATAGGTTTTTTCTTGGATGAAATTTAGCTTGTTCTGGAGTTAATTCTCCTGTTGATACAAGTAAATTTACCAGGGTATGATCCTTTGTTATTTTATGTAATAATCCATTTTTCATTACATATCCTGATGAATCGCCAATATTTCCATATAGTATGTAATCATTTGTTTTGATAGCTATTACTAGGGTTGTCCCCATGCCTTTGCTCTCGGGATGATTTTTTGTATAAGAAAATATTTTTTCATTTATTTCTTTTACTATTCTTCTTAAGTAATCGATAGCATCTTCTTTTTTTCCGAGCGTTTCTAGTTCTTCAAAACTATCTCTAACATGTTCTATTGCTATATTAGAGGCTACTTCTCCTGCTTTATGTCCACCCATTCCATCCGCTACGGCAAGAATGAATTCATTATTATTATTATTTAATATTATTACATTATCTTCATTATGTGTTCTTACTTTTCCTGCATCTGTCATATAAAATGTCTGCATAACTTCACTCCTCTTTTGCTTTGGCTCTTAGCTGTCCACAGGCAGCATCTACATTTCCGCCAAATTCTTTTCTTATTGTTACATTTATATTATTTGATTTAAGTATATCATAAAACTGTAAAATTTTCCACTTTTTTGTTCTTTTGAAGCCAATATTTTCTGTTTCATTATATGGTATTAAATTTACATAACAGTTTATTCCTTTAAGAAGTGAGACTAATTCTTTTGCTTCTTTTTCACTATCGTTTATATCCTCTAACATAATATATTCAAAAGTTACTCTTCTATTAGTAAGTTTTATATATTCATTTATGGTATCCATTAATTCTTTTATTGGATAGGCTTTGTTTATTTTCATTATTTTATTTCTTAGTTCATCATTTGGAGCATGCAGGCTTATGGCTAGATTTACCTGTCCTTCTTCTTTCATAAATTTCTTGATTCCTGGTACTATTCCACATGTAGATATAGTTATATGTCTTGAACCAATATCTATTCCTTTACCACAGTTAATTATTTTAACGAAGCGCATAACATTATCATAATTATCAAATGGTTCACCAATACCCATAACTACTACATGAGATATTCTAGTCTTAATGTCTTCTTCAATAAGAAGAATCTGCTCTACTATTTCATAGGCTAGTAAGTCTCTTACTTTCTTTAATCTGCCGCTTTCACAAAAAGCGCATGACATGTTGCAGCCTACTTGTGATGATACACAAATACTTATTCCATAGTCATGAAACATTAGTACTGATTCTATTCTATTCTTATCTTCTAGTTCAAATAAATATTTGTTTACTTCTTTACTTTCTTGTTTTATTAATAGTTTTATCTTGTAGAAAGAGAAATCTTGTTTTAGTTTTTCTCTTAACTCTTTACTAATATTAGTCATTTCACCAAATGAAGTATATCTTTTTTTATATAATCCTTCATATACTTGAGCCGCTCTAAAGGGCTTTTCATTTATACTTATAAAATAATCTTCTAATTCTTTTAATGTTACATCATATATATTTCTCATTTTTTTCACTTCTAACTCTCCATTCTTATTATAGCAAAAAAAATATGTTATTAAAACACATTTTTATTATTTTTTTCTTTATGTTCATGATGGGAATGTCCTTTTATACCATACTTATTGGTTATTGGATCTTTGAATAGGAAATTTTTTATTGGTAATAGTGTTAATACCATGTAAAATCCAAATATTATGAATAATACTATTACTGATATATATGTTAGATAAAATGGTAGTGATGTTATATTTATTATGTATTTAAATGTTAATGTACTAAATATGATGGCTAAATAAAAGATTATTATATCTATCCATAATACTGATTTTTTAGTAAATATTTGATATGTATAAAATAATAGTGGTATTAATAATATTATTACTAATAAACTGGCTGTTTTGGCTATGAAATAATTTTGATTTAATCCATATACTGCTCCATCATATAGTGTCCATATAAAGGTTGGTGTTAAGGCTATTTTAATATGTTCCCAAGTGCTTTCATTAACTGCTGCAAAAAGGGATACTACTTTATTATGGCCTGACCATTCATACATAAAATGTAGTAGTGTTCCAATTAGTGATATAAATATTATTCCAATTACTATATCCATTTACTCCTCCTATTTATAAGATAATTATATATTATTTTTTTATTTATTACAACTGGTTATTCTTTAATAGTCTTAATGTATTTAGAATACATAGTACTGTTACTCCAACATCTGCGAATACTGCTTCCCACATAGTGGATAATCCTAGTATGGTTAATATTAATACTAATAGTTTTATGGTAATGGCAAATATTAAATTTTCTTTGATTATTTTATTCGTTTTTTGAGATATTTTTATAGCGGTTATTATCTTTGATAGATTATCGTTCATTATTACTACATCTGAGGCTTCAATAGCGGAATCACTACCTAGGCTACCCATTGATATACCTATATCTGATAAGGCTAGTACTGGGGCATCGTTTATGCCGTCTCCTACAAATGATACTAGTTCTTTTTCTTTTTTAGTATTTATTAATTCTTCTAATTTTTGATATTTTTCATTTGGAAGCATTTCATAAAAGATATTTTTTATTCCTACTTTTTTAGCTATTTCTAAGGCTTTTTCTTTGTTATCACCAGTAAACATATAGGTTTCTATATTCATATCTTTAAGTACTTTGATTGTTTCTTTAGCGCTTTCTTTTATTTCGTCCTTTATTTCTAATTCAGCAACTAAATTATCATTAATCATTAGATAGATATTTTTGGTTTCTTTTTGATTACAGAATTTGGAATTTCCTATTTTGATATTTTGATCTTTATAATTATAGGTTATGCCTTTACCTTGATATTCTCTATGTTCTTTGATATCTTCTGTTGATACTTCTTTTCCATATTCTTTAATTATTGATGCTGCGATAGGATGATTAGATAGGCTTTCTCCTTTGGCACATAATTCTAGCACTTTGTCTTTGGTATATTTTTTATCATAAATGTTTATTTTTGATACATAAAACTTTCCTGTTGTTATGGTTCCTGTTTTATCAAATACTACTTTTTTGATATTTTTTATACTATCTAAGTAATTACTTCCTTTTATTAGTATTCCTTCTTTAGAAGAGGCTCCTATTCCTGAGAAGTATGCTAGTGGTACGGATATGGCAACGGCACAAGGACATGATACTACTATTATGGTTAAAGCTTTATAAATACTTTCGGTATATGTTAAGTTTGTTATTAGTGGTAAAAGGGCTCCTACTAGAATGGCGACGATTAATACACTTAGGGTATATATTGGGGCATACTTTGATACTACTGTTTCGGTTTTGGTTTTTCTTTCAGTAGCGGTTTCTACTAGTGATAATATTCTACTTACGGTAGAGTTTTTGTATATGGAAGTTACTTTTACTTCTATTAAACCACTCTTATTGATACTTCCGGATAATACTTCACTACCTATGGTAGCATTTAATAATTCTGATTCTCCTGTTAGGGCACTAGTATCTAGCATAGCATTTCCTTCTATTATTATTCCATCTAGTGGTACTTTTTCGCCTTCTTTTACGACAATTATATCTCCTACTTTTATGGTTTCTGTTGGTACTACTTTTATAGTATCTTCTTCTTTTAAATTAGAGTTTTCTTCTTTTATATTCATAAGTTCTGATACTGATTTTCTACTTCTATTAACTGCTAATTTTTCTAATGCTTTTCCTAGTTCATATAGGAATATTACCATTAGTCCTTCATGTAACTCTCCTAATGCAAAGGCTCCTATTGTTGATATTACTATTAATAGATTTTCATTAATTATTTTTTTGGATAACTGTTTAATGGCGGTTATAAAGGTACTATATACTAATACTATATAACTTATTATAATTATAATTAGGTTTAAATGATATGGTAATTTTGTTATACAACCTATTAATCCTAATATACCTCCTACTAGGATTTGATAAAATATTTTATAGTTATCTTCTTTTACTTTTTCTTCGCTTAGTATGGCATCTGGTTCTACTTCACTAACTATTTGTTTAACATATTCAAATGGTTTTTCTAGGTCTGTTTCCACAGATACTGTTGATGCACTAAAATTGACTATAGCATTTTTGATGTTTTTGTCTTTATTTAGTTTTTCTTCTATTTTCTTGGCACAATTGGCACAATCTAGATTTTTGATATTATATTTATATTTCATTGATATGTTCCTTTCCTACACTAAATAGTTTTTTTACATGGTCATCACTTAATTCGTAATATACTGTTTTACCTATTTTGGTATATTTTACTAGTTTAGCGGACTTTAGTATTCTTAATTGATGTGAAATAGCAGACTGAGTACCTCCGACAAGGGCGGCTATATCTCCTACACAAAGTTTGTTTTCTAATAAGACATTTATTATTTTTACTCTAGTTGAATCTGCGAATACTTTGAATAATTCTGCTATATCTATAATAGTATCTTCTTCAAGTAATTTGTTTTTTATGCTATTTATTTCTTTTGTATCTAACATAATACTTCTCCTTTTATATATGAATAATTATTCATATATTTAAATAATATCACTATTAGTATATTATGTCAATAGATTTTTATATTCTTTTTATCACTTCAAGTCTAGGCCTTGAAGTGTTGTTGTTAGCCTATTGTCTAACAACAATATACCAGCCGTATCTATTATATATAAGCCAATAATTATACACTTTTATTTTGGCAAATATTTTCTAATGACCTTAGGCATTAGAAAAAGGCGAACTACTTTAGTGTGAGACGAAACTGAAAGAGAATCTATTTTTTAGACTCTCTTTCTTTATATTCCTCTAGTGTTAGATTATTATTATAAATATAACTAGCTATATTTCCTACATATCTTATATGCCATGGTTCATAACTATATTTTGTTATATCTTCTTTTCCTTCAGGGTATCTTAATATAAAGCCATATCTATAACAATTTTGATGAACCCATTTAGTTTCTAATAATTCTTCTATTTCATGTTCTATGTAACACTTTTCATCTTTATATATACAAAAATCTACGGCTAATCCTGTTTGATGTTCTGATTTACCTGGTTCTGCTATTCTTGTGATAGCATAAGTAAATCCTTTTTCTTCAAGTAATTTATTATATATTTTTTCTTGATAATCATAATCGCGATATCCACTTTCTATATCTATGTGATATCCATATCTTAAAGCATCTTGTTTCATTCTATCAAAAGCATTCTTTGTTTCTCTATCTATTAATATACCATCTTTATAACTACTACTAGCTTCTACTAAAGTACTTGGTATATGTGCTCTTGGCAGGGGATTATCTTTATTTACTAAAATATTATAATCCATACGTACCTCCAATATAATATATGCTATAAAAAGAGAAGAGAGACTACTTTAGTTTATCTATCTTCTTATTTAAATTACTTATCTTATTATTTAACTGTTTTATTTCTGACTCTAATTCTTCTTTTTGACTATTTAGATTTTCGTTATTTAGTTTGGCTATATCATAACTTTTTTTTAAGTTATTTAGGTTATCTATTTCTTTTTTTAATTCTTTGTATTCTTTTAAATAGTTTTCTAACTCTTTATTTTTATTATTTAGAGTTATGTTATTATATAAAGTAATTATTAGTATAGTGAATACTCCTATAAAAGAGATAGTTCCTATTATTTTAAATATTTTATTTTTCATTAGTAGTATAAGGCCTTCTTTCCAAAGTAATTATATCTTTCTCTAAATAGTGATAATGACTGATATTTTATTTTTCCACCGATTGGGTCAGATATTATTATTTTATCAGTAGTATAACCAATTATGACTACAGCATGCTCTCCCGATTTCCAATATATGGTTTCTCCTGTTGGCTCATATATCCAAGATGTTGATATGTATGGTGTGGATAATCCTATAGATGTCCAGGCTAGTACTGGTCTACCTGATTTTACTATTTTTAATATTTCGTCAAAAGAACTACCAGTAGCATTTATTATTCCTGATTTATAGGTGCTCGCTACTTTGGCAATAGGTTTTTCATAGACACCATAGGAATTTTGGGTTCTTGGGTCTCCGATAAACTCTAGTTCAGGATTGCCTCCATAGGTAACGTCATCCTTGGTATATGGTGTTTTTCCTTTTTCTAATTTATTTATAATATCATTAGGAGTTACTGATACACCATAATATTTTAATAGAATAGTTAGTGCAACGGATTCACAACCTGTTGGATAGTCGGGATACTGATTAATTGTGGGTACTCCTGTTATATAGGCAGAATTTTTTTCTTCATACTCTTTGGCTAGTCTATTATATTCTGCTTCAAGAGTGGTAATGTTACCTTCAAGACCTACAATCTGTTCTTCAAGAGAAGATATGCTATCTTGCAGTTCTTTACTTTTATCTTCTTCTTTGGTAATTAGCTGTTCAATGTCTTCGACTTTGAATGTAGTAGTGGAAAATAGCTCTTCAACTTTTTCTCTTACTTCTTCCTCTTCTTTATATACCGAATCTAATGATACTTTACCATCTTCAATTAGATTATTTTGTTTTAATTCTTCAAGAGTAGTATTATTGGAAATAATTAGGTTTTTGTTATCTTGATGTAATACTACTATTTCAATAATTATAGTAATTGAAAATATGATAAGTAATATTTTTTTCATAGTAACTCCTTTTTATATTTTCTTGATATTTGGATGACCTTTCATTAGTTTTCTTATACCGGTTGGATGTGGAAAGGCTACGGTTAGGATCGATTTATCTACTCCTATTACGACGCCTTCACCAAACTCAGTATGAACAATATGTTCTCCTACTGTGTATTCGGCATTTTTATCAATTTTTTTCTTGATATTTGATACCATCTTAGTAAGTGGTTTTATTCCTTCTACTTCAATATATTCTTTATCTATTTCATTTATAAATCTACTTGGCATATTTCTACTGGTATTTCCAAATAACATACGAGTATCAGCAGATGTTATATAGAGTTTTTTCTTGGCTCTGGTAATGGCTACATAGCATAGTCTACGCTCTTCTTCAATAGCGGAATTGCTTCCGTCATTGATAGCATTATAATGTGGGAATATTCCTTCTTCCATACCAACGATAAAGACATAATCAAACTCTAGTCCTTTTACAGAGTGGACAGTCATTAAACTTACTCTTCCATCACTATCTTGGTGTTCGGTTATATCACTAACTAGGGATATTTCTTCAAGAAAGTCCTCTAGACTTGCTGAACCTGATTCTTCTTCATAACTCTTGGTAACTCCTTTAAACTCGTTTAAGTTTTCTAGTCTTATTTCATCTTCGAGTAATTTAGAACTTTCTAATTCTTTTCTTATACCGCTTTTATCTAGAATGTCATCGACTAATTCAGTAAGTGACATTTTCTCACTATCTTTAGTTAGTTCTTCAATTAGTTCTTTAAATGTTAATTCTTTACCTGTAGTAATGGCTTCATAGATTGAAATACCGGCATCTTCCGCTAATGAGGTTAGGTTATCAATTGTTTTTTCACCAATCCCTCTTTTTGGAGTATTGATTATTCTAAGCAGACTTACATCATCTTTATGATTATTTATTAATCTTAGATAACATAATAAGTCTTTTATTTCTTTTCTATTATAAAAATAGAAACTTCCTACTACTCGATATTTGATATTCTTTTTTAGTAGTTCCTCTTCGATAGTTCTTGACTGAGCATTGGTACGATATAGAACCGCTATAGCTTCTTCTTTAACACCTTTTGATATTAAATCTTTTATTTCTCCTACTACAAAGGATGCTTCTTCTTTCTCTGTTGATACTTTTTTATATTTTATTTTATCTCCTTCTTCGTTATTACTCCATAAGTTTTTATCTTTTCTTTCTCTATTATTTTTTATAACGCTATTAGCGGCATTTAAGATGTTTTTAGTAGAACGATAGTTTTCTTCAAGTAATATTGTTTTTGCTTCAGGATAGTCTTTTTCAAAGTTTAAGATATTTTTATAATTGGCTCCACGAAAAGCATATATGGCTTGGTCATTATCTCCTACTACAAAGATATTACGATATTTAGATGATAGTAGTCTACTGAAGGTATATTGAGCTTCATTTGTATCCTGATATTCATCTATTAATATATATTTATATCTTTCTTGATAGTCATTTAAGACATTTGGATAGTTTTTAAATAATTTTATTGGTAATATTAGTAAATCGTCAAAGTCTACAGAGTTTCCTTGTTTTAATTTTTTTTGATATGTTTTATATACTTCTACTACTTTATGATCAAATTCTATTTTAGAGAATTTTTCTACATCCATCATTTCGTTTTTAGCAGAACTTATTTTATTCTTTATTTCTCTAGGATTATAGTATTCTTTACTCATATTTAGGTCTTTCATTATTTTTTTAATAATAGTTAAGACATCATCACTATCTATGATAGTAAAGTTTCTTTCATATCCTAATAGGCTATAGTTTTCTTTTAGTATTCTAAGCCCTAAAGAGTGAAATGTTGATATTTGTATATTATTAGCAGTACTTCCTATTAGGGATACTACTCTATCTTTCATTTCTTTGGCAGCTTTATTAGTAAAGGTTATTGCTAATATGTTATATGGACTTATTCCATTTTCTATTAAATTTGCTATTCTACTAGTTAGTACTTTGGTCTTTCCAGAACCTGCTCCTGCGAGTACTAACATTGGTCCATTTATATGATTAACAGCTTCTTGCTGATTCTTATTTAATTCTAAAACTTTCATCTTGTCTACCTCATCTTTCTTTACTTCATTTTATCATATTTTGATAATATAGTGAAGTAAAGATAGGAATATTTTTTTATTTTATTTACACTATAGCCTAGGTCTATAGTGTGTCATTTATAGCCTGTAGTCTATAAATGATATATCTACATATCTATTATATATAAGCCAGATATGATAACTTAGATATCGATGATGATTAATACTATTTATTTCAAAAATATAATGTTTTAATCACAATTCGGTTATTTGTGAATTTTATAATAACTATAATATACTTAAAATCAGAGACTACTAATAGGCTCTGATTTTCTATAGAAAGACTTATTAAGGCTTTCTATAGCAGTACCGAGACCTTAGGCTCGGACTGAACAAAAAGAAAGAAGGAATTATTTTTTCCTTCCTTTGAATAATTTAACTATGAATTTTATAATTTTATCTAATAACCATAATAAGGGATTTTTTCTCTCTAATTCTTTGTCTAAGTCATTATTATTTATATTTTTTCTAAGACTCCTAATTCTAAATCTTTTATTGTATATAAGTGCTCAATTTTATCATAGGCATCTTCTAGATTCAGTCTAGATTTGTTCCAACCATTTCCATCTGTAATCCAAACAAATTTAACACCATTTAGTTTATTAATTTCATTATTTAGTTCTACATAACTTTTTGCAGTTTCATTTGGTTTAGATCCTTGTGTTCCATAAAAATTCACTTCCATTACTATTAATTCGTTATTTGATGGACTCTTAAAAACAAAATCAAACTTCTTTGTTGCCTTTCCTATTGCACATAGATTTGTTCCATATTCTTTATCAATATCTTTATATTTCATTTGTTTTTGATATGGTATTCCAAGTTTTTTTATGAATTCCTCTACTAAGTCTTCCATTATTTTTCCACTGCGATTTTTTCTACTATTTGAATCTAATCCCACTTCTATTCCTATCGCATAATCAACAAGATTCTTAATTTTTCTATTACTTATCAAGTCAAATAATCCACTATTTTTTAAAAAAACTGCATAATTGTTGATTGGCTTGTCAATTTCTTTAAAATCATAACAAATAAATTTTTCTTCTAGAAATTTAAAGTCCTTATCTTTTATAGAACTTAACATATCTACTGTTGATGAATTAATTATATGAAATTTATATTCGTGAGTTGCTAATAAAATTGGTATTGATTTCATTATTTCTGGATACTCATTTATTAAGTCAACAAATTCTTCCTCTATATTTTCTTTTCCAATCAGGCTATTTAATAAGTTTAAATGTCTTTCATAATCTTTGATATTTAAATAAACTTTAGAAAAATCAACAAAAAAATCTGCTGGGGTTATACTTTTTTTTAATGATAACATTAGGCCATTAAAATTTCTTTTCACTTATATCACTTTCCTTTCTTCTTATTGTTAAATCTAAATATTCTTTTTCTTTTTCTATTCCTATATATCTTCTTTTTAATCTGTTTGCCGCTATTCCTGTTGTACCACTTCCATTAAATGGATCTAATATTAAATCATTTTCCTCTGTAGAAGCAAGTATTATTCTTTCTAATATTTCAATTGGCTTTTGTGTTGGATGTTTACCACAAGTCTTTTCGCTAGGCTTTGTTAAACTAGTTTCCCATACATCTTTCATTTGCTTATTATTATTTATTTTTTTCATTAGTGAGTAATTAAACTTATGTTTGTTTTTTTTATCGCCTTTTTTAGCCCAAAGTATTGTTTCAGTAGAATGAGTAAATGCTCTGCAACTAATATTTGGAGGTGGATTTAATTTTCTCCAAGTAATGTTATTTATTATTTTAAATCCCTCTTCTTCTAGTGCCATTCCTATTGAATAAATATTATGCATGGTTCCACTAATCCAAATAGTACCATTTTCTTTTAGTATTTTTTTACATAGTCTAATCCATTTTTTATTAAATTCGTGTTTTTCTTTTATATCAATTGCTTTGTCCCATAGGCCTTTATTAACCGATACCATCTTTCCATTACTACATGATATTCCATTATTTGATAAAAAGTATGGTGGATCTGCAAATACCATATCAACACTATTTGGCTCTATGTTTCTTAGTACTTTTAATGAATCTCCTTGTATTAATTTGAAATTATCTTCTTCATAATAATATTTTTTTATCATATTATTTATCCTATATATTATAGGTCAAAGCCTCTTTTATTTTCATAATTTGTGATAATAACTTCTTCTACTTTGCCTCTTTTTTTGCCATTGGCGTTGATACTTCTCTTTGCTTCTATTAAATGTATATTATAATTTTTATAAAGTTCATTTATTAGTTCCGTATTATGATTAGATAACATTACGTAGCAGCCTTTGTCTGATAATTCCCTATATACTCTGGCTAACCTCTTTTGTTGTTCTTTGCCAAAGCCATCCTCTGTATAACCATTGAAAGTTGAGGTATCTGAATCATATGGTGGATCAAAATATATAAAATCTCCTTTTTTTGCTTCTTTTACCGCTTCTTCAAAATCTGTTGATAATATTTTTATATCATTGTAATTTAAAAATCCACATATAATTCCTAAGTTTTGTCCTTCATAGGTATTTACTTTTGTTTTTTTACCAAATGGTACATTAAATTCGTTTTTACTATTTACTCTGTATAATCCATTAAAACAAGCTTTATTTAAATAAATTGTTCTTGCTGCTCTTTTATAATCTACTACTTTATTAAATTTTTTCTTATCTCTATCCATATTTCTTATTGTATAATAATATTCTTCTGAATGTTTCATTTCATGAGTATTTAGTTCTCTGCACATTGCTTCAAATTTTTTTTCATCTTTAATACATTCGTATACATTCATAAGTTCTTTATTTGAGTCATTAATAACTGCATTCTTTGGAGATAATTCAAATAGTAATGCTCCCCCTCCAACAAATGGTTCATAATATGTATTAAACTCATCAGGAACATATTTTTTTAATTTATCTATTATTTGTCTTTTTCCGCCAGCCCATTTTACAAATGGCTTTCCTTTTATCATTATTTCACCATCCTATGTTTATTATAACCTTGCTTTCTATACAATTATAACATTTTTTATATGCCAAAAACAAGCGAACGCCTTAATATTTGTTATATTTTTTACTTTTTACTATGTTTGATAAAAGTTTTTATTTATCTTATTATTTATTAGTATGTAAACAATAAAATTTATATAAAATTAAAAATAGGAAACGTTTAATATCATAATTGAATGTTATTAATAATTTAGTTTCAACTGTAAATGCAATATAATCAATCACAATTCGGTTATTTGTAGATTTTTTGCTCGGTTATTTGTTGAATTTATAATAACTATAATATACTTAAAATCAGAGACTACTAATAGGCTCTGATTTTCTATAGAAAGACTTATTAAGGCTTTCTATAGCAGTACCGAGACCTTAGGCTCGGACTGAACAAAAAGAAAGAAGGAATTATTTTTTCCTTCCTTTGAATAATTTAACTATGAATTTTATAATTTTATCTAATAACCATAATAAGGGATTTTCTCTATCTTGTACTGGTAATTCTATTTCATTATCTTTGTTATCATCTTTAGTATTATCTTCTTCTTTAGTGTTATCTTTATTTATATCGTCATTATTATCTCCTATTGGCTCCTCTGGTACTGAAGGCTCATCCGGTACTATAGGTTCTTCAGTAGTAAACTTACTATATTCATCTGTCCAAGCAGCATCATAATAAGAATTAGTGTCTCCTAGTGCCATGTATAAACCTTTATTATAATGATATTTTTTAACTACCGACTTTGTATCTTTCTTTAAAAGCATTAGTCCACCACCATAACCTGCAGTCTCACGTAAATATAAATCCTCTTTATTGTATAGTATCTCTCCTACTATAAAAGGTCTTGCTCTTGTTTCTGATAATTTTTCTTTAATCATATTAATAAATCTATCCCAACCTAAATCTAATGTTCTATGTGGACAATATTTATTTGTATAATCCTGATGCTTTGTTATTTTATCTATATCCCAATTATATCTATTTAATATATCTACGATTAAGTCTACTGCATTCTCTTCGGCTTTAATAAAGCGATCTCCTCCTGATTTGGAATAACATATTTCTATAGCTATTCCTTCTCTATTTCCTTTACCATTGCCATCACTAGCATGCCAACCATTTCTATTTTCAGGAAGTCCCTGTACTATTTCTTTATCATCTACTGCATAATGGAACGATGTTTCATAGTCATTATTTGTCATATAGCTTATTTCATTTCTAGCAGTAGCATCATTGGCGGTATTATGTACTACTATTCTAGTAGGAGTCATTTCATAAGGGCATTTTAGATAATATCTACTTTCTGGTACTATTTTTTTTACAATATTAACCATTTTTACCCTCCTTTATCAGTTTTTCTATATTATGAATAAGATTGTATCCTGTTTCGGCAAATAGACCACTCAATGTTATTGCTAAATTAAAGTCTTTGGTTATTATGAAATAAAATATTGATACGCATAATCCTATGAAGATATTTTGTATTATTATTAGGTTATTATTTATATAAGGACATCTCTTTGATATAAATCCCAATATCCATGTTAAGGTCATGGTTAATAATGTTACCATTAATTCTGTATTTTCTGTTATGAAATTCATTCATCTCACCTCTATTCATAATCACTTTATTATATGAGATGAAATTTTTTAGCATAATAAAGTTAGTCTAAAAGAAAAAAGAAAGCTTTAACTTTCTTTAATATTTATATAAACTATCTGTAGCCACTGCATTTAGAGTCTGATCTGCGAAGATATTTTTCTTATAGGCAAAATAGGCTGCCGCTGCTATCATAGTGGCATTATCTGTACAATATTGTATTCTTGGTATTGATAAGTTAATATTGTTTTCTTTGCAGTCTTTTTCTAATCTTTCTCTTAGACCTGCATTAGCGGATACTCCTCCCGCTACTATAAGATTATTTACATGATAGTCTTTTAAGGCATGCATTGTTTTCTTAGCTATTACATCGGTAACATTATGCTGGAAAGTAGCACATAAATCTTCTTTATTTATGGTATTTCCTCTTTGATTTTCGTTATGTACTAGATTAATAACTGCTGACTTAATACCACTGAAACTAAAGTTATATGTTTTATCATTTAATGGTAATGGTAAGTCATAGGTTACTTTACCTTGATGAGCTAGTTTGTCTACTTTTGGACCACCTGGATATTCTAATCCGATTACTTTGGCTACCTTATCATAGCACTCACCAACAGCATCATCTAAAGTACCTCCTATTCGCTCAAAAGAATAGTCTTCTTTCATATAAACTAATTCGGTATGGCCACCACTTACTACTAAAGCTATTAGGGGAAACTGTAATCTTCCTTCTAAATTGTTAGCATAGATATGTCCCGCTATATGATGAACTGGTACTAATGGTTTTCCTGTTACTAAGGCCATTGTTTTAGCGGCCTGTACTCCTATTAATAGACTTCCTATTAGTCCTGGGCCATATGTCACCGCTATGGCAGTTATATCATTCATAGTTAGATTAGTCTTACTTAATAATTCTTCAAGGACTATTGTTATATTTTCGATATGATTTCTACTTGCTATTTCTGGTACTACTCCACCATAGTTTTTATGAATATCTATTTGACTTAGTACTACAGTGGCTATTTCTTCAGAGCCATTTTTTACTATACTCATACTTGTTTCATCACAACTTGACTCTATTCCAAGTATATATACATCTTTCATTTACATCACCTGTTTTTCCATAAGTATTGCGTCTTCATCTCCATAATAGTATTTTCTTAAGGCTACCTCACGAAAACCAAACTTCTTATAAAGATTTATTGCTCTACTATTACTTACTCTTACTTCAAGAGTTATATTTATTACTTTATGATGGATGGCTTCGGATACTAGGTAACTCATTAATTTGGTTCCTATTCCTCTACTGCGATACTTTTCTTTTACAAGAATATTATCTACTTCCATTCTTTCATATATTAGAGAGTATTTTAATTCTCCTAGTACATTATTATCTTCTATATACTGAATTTCTTTAGAAAAGGGATTATCATTATTAACTACTTCTTTTATCATTTTTTTCCATAGCCTCGGGTAATTTTAAATATACTGGATTTACTGCATGCGGATTAATACTAGGAAGATTCTTAGCATATTTAATTATCTCTTCAATATCATAATCATCTGCTTCGGTTACTAAGACTGGATTATATTTTTCTTTTAACTCATCTATTCTATCTATATTGTTAAACTCTTCAGTAATGGTATTATACTCTTTATCGTATAATCCTATGTAATAGTTACCGTGTTTGGCATCTATAGTGGATAGAAAATAATCTCCAGTAAAACCTAATACTCTTATTTTTAAGGATGTTATCTCTTTTATGTTTATTTTTAGAAGATAAGCATACATCTTGGCTATTGTTACTCCTATTCTTATGCCGGTAAATGATCCTGGGCCATTTACAACCACTATTTCATTTACATCATTTGGCTCTAAGTTATTTTCTTTTAAAATATCTTCGATGAATTTTGTAGTATATATAGAATGTTCTTTAGGACTGGTATTTTTGATATTAGATAAAATTTTTCCTTCTTTTACTAAGGCAATAGATACATCGGATAGTGATGTATCTATGAATAAGCTTATCATATTATGGCCTCACAAATATTAGTATATTTTTCTCCATATGGAGTTAGTATTAATACTCTTGTGTTTTCTCCTGTTATTTTTATCTTTATATCTAATCTTTCTGGAGGTAGGATATCTTTAATCATATCAGCCCACTCAATAATGGTTACTCCTCCCTTGTCAAAATACTCTTCTATTCCTATGTCTTCTTTTGAATCCTCTAGTCTATATACATCCATATGATATAGTGGTAATTCACCAACATATTCTTTTATAATTGTAAATGTAGGTGAAGTTATCTCATCTATTCCCATGGCATGAGCAAAGCCTTTAGTAAATAGTGTCTTACCACTACCAAGGTCTCCATTTAAACATATAACCATATTAGGAAATTTTTCTGATTCGATATTTTGTGCTACTGCAATTGTCTCATTTTCATCATGAGTAATTATTTTGTATTCTTCCATTTTAATCACCTTTCTTTGTCTATTTAATTATATCAAATACCTAGAGTAAATTACAATAGTTTTTTAGTAAATAATTAAAGATAGACAAAAATCTACCTTTAGTTATATTTATTTTATTTTCAGGATTTTTTTCATTCCTTCTTCTTTAAGTACACCTTTACTTAGCTTGGCTAATCTATTATAAAAGGTACTTAACTGAATATAGTTTTTGCAGGTATATGGGTCTCCTAGTGTTATGTTTATGGAATCTTTATTGTCTTTGTCACTAACTATATCTTTTGATATAGTTATGTCAGCATAGTCTTCGGTAATACTTATATGTATGCTACTTTTTTCTTTATTATATTCTGCTGATAGAACTGTATCATAAGGTAGTGATGAAGATAGTAATTTAACTATCTGATATAAATCTTCATTATTTTTTTTGAATACTAATAAGTTTATACTTTTATTTAATTTAGTAGAATAGTTATTACTTTCTTTTTCATAAGCAAATAATTTGAATTCAGGAAAAGTTTTACTACCTGCGATAAACATTTTTATAAGTATAACTGGTTCTTTATTATATTCTGTAACTATAAAATAGCCTGGACCAAAATAGTTTTCATCATATAGCACATAAATATTGGTTAACTTTTCCATATAATTATGCTGACTGCAGCAATAGTTTTCGCCATGATCAATTCCTAGAGAGCAGTCCCCAGTAAGAGGTCTATTTAGATCCTCTTCATCATAATTTTTTTCTTTTATTTGAGCTAGTTCTTCTTCTTCAGTAATACACCATTCACAGTTTCCACAACATTTCATAAATATTAACACCTCGGCATATATAATAACAGATTTTTCTATTAAAAGCAAGAAAAAAGTACTATGACAAGTACTTATTCATTTTATTTAATATTTCTTCTTTATCTGATGATTTTATTATGTAATCAGTAAATCCTTCCTGTAAATAACTATCATCATAATCATATTTATTATCTTTTGTTAATAATATTACCTTGGTATTAAAGTTTCTTATTTCTAATAATTTTCGCATAATTATATGTCCATTTTGTGGTTCTAACTCTTCATCTAATAATATTAAGTCATATTTTTCTTTACTTCTTATTTTTTCTAATCCTTCTTTTCCTAGTTTTACACTAGTTAGTTCTATATTTGTTCCACTTAATATTTTATTAAATAGTTTTTCACTTGATGGACTATCATCTATTAATAATATTTTCTTTTTATCATAAATATTATCGTATTTATTTATATCTGTATCTATGGTGTCATACTTTTGATCTAATATTATTTTCATAGTAGTACCACTTCCATAACTACTACTTGGTACGATTGTTCCATTCATTAGTGTTATTAGTCTTTTAGCATTATATAAGTTATTATTTAGATTATGATTATCTTCTCTTTCTTGTTTCTTTGTGAATATTTTATTTATGTCTTCAGCTTTCATTCCAATTCCAGAGTCTTCGACTGATATTATTAATCTAGCTATGTCTCCTTTTATAATAGTATTTATATTAAACTCTATATATCCATTATTGGTGTATTTAATACTATTATCTAATATTATGGTTAATACTTTCTTTAGATTAATTCCATCACCATATAAGTATTCTGGTATATCACTGGCTATGCTTACTCTAAAGTCTAGATTTTTATTTTGAGCTTTGGGCTTGTATATTCCTACAAGTTCTTTTAACAATCTTTTTATATTATATTTTTCATTATATATTCTAACACTAGCACTATCAATACTTGATATATCTAATATTTCATTTGTCATAGTAGTAAATTTAGCTGTACTTCCCTTAATATTTCTAGCAGAATTGTTTATTTCTTCAATATCAATTTTTTTATTATCTGTTTCATCTAATATGTTATCTGTTTCTCTATCAATATCTTTAGTTATACCTCTTATCTCATTTGTCATATTATACAAAAATAGTGTTTTTTCTTCATTAGCATTGTCGCTTATTACCTTAGCTTTATGGACTTCATCTAACATTTTCATATCAGGGTTTTCAATGGTAAAGTACATAATATAACACATTAAAGCCAATATTAAGTCATATATAATCATTCCAGGAATTAATAGTGAAAAGAAATATAGTATTACCAAAAGTAAGAATACTATAAAGATTGGTAAATATCTTTTATCTAATTTTTTAATATTTGTCAGTGCCACTAGTAAAGAGCATGTTAGCATTATTGCTACCATTGCATACCCAAGCATTGTTGTTGCACCTGTTACATTAGTAGCAACTTTGGCATCTACTAGTTCGATATTTGTGAATAACATTATTACTGAGAATACAATATTTGCTATGATTAAGATTGTTGATATCTTTTTAGGGTTTTTTCTTACTTTATCATAAGTTATTAATAACGTATAAAAGAATAAACTTGAAAAGATAACTGAAAATAAGGCTGATAGTATTTTATTTAAATAATTAAGCAAAGTATAATAATTATTAACAATACTTTCAAATGTATTTGCAGAGCATATTATATGTATTACTGTATCTATAGTCGCTACAATCAGTGATGATATTAATATTACTTTATATGGCTTATTTTCTTCTAAATCTGCACGTTTTTTTGAAAAATATACAATGTTTAGTATTAAAATAAAGATTAACGATACTAAAGGTATTTCAAATTCTAATGACATTTTTATCACCTATCTTCATTAAAATTATAGCATATTGCATATAAAAAGAAAAGATTTTTTTCTTTTCTTTACTATCTTTTTAATGGACCCTTTTTTAGCATATAAGCTTTGAAATCATATTTTTCCTCTTCTTCTTTATCATATAGCCATTTAAATAGATGTGCATTTTCTTCCGTAACTACATCCTCTGGGCGTATTATATTCTTAGGTTTATAGACAGTTAATTCTTCAGTGATTGCATCAGCAAATTCTTTAGGATCTGTTGGCCATTCTGTTTTATATTTAAAATATTCTTGTCTTCTCTCTTCTAAAAAAAGCTCACGATAATTTTCAGGAAGTTCCGCTCTTTTTATTGGTACAGAATATTCTTTTATCTGCTCAAACATTAATGTAGCCATTGAATCTCTTATCTCTTCATTTGCTTCTTCTTTGCTATATTGATAAGATTGTAATGGATTACCAAAACTTACATGAATGGTATTTGTTTCTGGTACTAAAAAGTTAGATAATGGTACTACTTCTATACCAGTTTCTGCTGATAACTTATAGGCTCCAGAGAATATAGGCTGCTCTAATAGATTTTCAGTATTATTCCATCCACCTGCAGGATATATTAAAACACTTACTCCTTGTTCTAATAACCATTTCATTATTTTTAAAGATTCTTTTCTACTATTTTGATCTCTTCTATCAACATAAACAATACCATTTATCCATGCGCCATACATTTTTAAATTATGTTCTAATTGGTATGTTGTTCCTATTAGTGCATATGTTTGCCTATCTAGTGCTCTTAAGTTAGTTATTATATCTTCAGAATGATAATGAGTAGATACAAATATATAAGGTTTATTTTTTTCTAACACATCCTTTGGGCTCTTACCATCATCTATGATCATTTTGCCTTTGGTAGCCACCTTAAGAACACCTTTTAATGGCGCTCTAACTACTTTTCTTGGTATTAATTCTTTTCTACTATAATCCTCTAATTTTTTATTTTCTAAATATTCTAATCCTGTATTCATATTACTCCCTCAAAAATCAGCATTAGTGTACCACAAAAGTGCTTATTTTTCAAGTATTTTTACCAAAATCGTTCTTGATAGAGACCTAGGCTCTATCAAGCCTCCTTGAGACCTTAGGCTCAAGGGGATACAAAAAAAGAAGTAACTATTTACTTTCTTCAAGTGTTACTTCTGTCTTTAATTCTTTACCATTTCTATTATATGTAACTGTTATTTTATCTCCAGGAGAGTGTTTATATAGTTCATATCTTAATTTAGCTACTGATGATATATCATCATTTTCAATCTTAGTGATTATATCACCTTTCTTAATACCTGCTTTATCTGCTGGTGAGTTAGATTCAACATCCACTACTGCTACTCCGGCTTTAACATTATCAGGTATAGTTATTTTAGCCTGCCATAAGTAATAACTATTAGTTATGTCTAGCATACTAACACCAATGTACGGTCTCTTTATACTTCCACCTTTTTCTATTGTTTCAGCATAGTATAGAGCATCTTCAATTGGTATTGCAAATCCCATTCCTTCAACACTATAACTTGATGTACCACTGGTTTCTTGAGTTAATTTTAATGAGTTAACACCAATTACTTCACCATTAACATTACATAATGGTCCACCACTGTTACCAGGATTTAAGGCTGTATCAGTTTGTAATACTTTCATATAGTAATCACTAGTAGTTCCATTTAAACTCACTTCTACTAATCTATCTTTTCCTGATAGTATTCCTTTAGTTACTGTACCGCTATAGGTATCTCCTAGAGGAGCACCTACTGCAAATACTGTGTCTCCTAATTTCATATTTTCTGTGTTTCCTAGTGTTGCTACTTGCTTTATACTTGAAGTAGATACTGTTAATACTGCTATATCAGCATATGTATCTCCTCCTAGTATTTTAGTATCTGCTGAGGTACCATCACTAAAGATTACTTTAGCAGAACCTCCACCTGACACAACATGATTATTAGTCATTATATAAGATGTCGATCCTTCTGTTTTATATACAAAGCCTGTACCTGTTGATACTAATGTTTCTCCTTTATAACTAGCCACTACTACAGTAGCATCATATACTTTATCAACTGCTGCTGATATACTATTTTCATTTATTGTATAATTTCCTCCACTACCAGAAGTTAATATTGTTCCATGGTCTAATTGCTTTATAACTAAATATGACCAAGCTGCTCCTCCTATAAAAGCTACAAATACTAGTAATGGTATTAATATTTTATTTTTTTTCATTTATTATCACCTTCCTATTATTTCCATGTAATCTTTTGGGAATCCCATTCTATCTAATATTTTATTTATTGGTATGATATCTATTCTGCCATCTAGTAATTCTATCTCATATTCTACTTCTTTCATCATCAGTCTAAAATTACTTTCATTAAGTAGTATTTTAAAGATGATTATTACTGCGAATAAGTCATTCTTACCATAAATGTATTCACCATCCATCTTTGGTATATTCATATATTCATGATATTCGGTATCTGGTACTACTCTTTCAGTACGATGCTCAAAGACAATATCTTCATGAGCACATAGATTACGATAATTAGATAATATTACTAGAATATCCTCAAGGAGTGATGGCGTAGTATTAAATACTTCCGCTATTTCTATTTTATCTTCTTCTCTTAATATTGTATATAGTTCACAAACAATACCAAACGATAATACTTTTACTAATACCCACATTGGTATGTAACCATAGTTATTCATATAGTGCATAGTGGCAGCATGGGTACCAACATTTATTCTTATTTGTCTTTTCATTTTATCTATTAAATCGTGCACTCTTCGCGATTTGCTATGGTCATTTGTAAAGTTCTTAGGATTTAAATAGTCCTTCTCTTTATAACCATATTTTTTAGATAGTTGATATGATAGAACGGATTTTAATTGATTTTCGATAACTAAAACATTTTTAAATATTATATTTCTAAAATTCCTATCAAATGTGAATAATGAGTAAACTTCTGAAAATGTTGTACCTGGGATAAATTTTCTTTCTTTAGAAGAGATCATAAACACATGACGGTATCCCATTAAAAAGAAGTAATTTTCTCTCAGCAATATTTCTTTAGCTGTTTCTTCATCTTCAATTATGAGATTCTTTTCTTTCAGTATTTCAATTTGTTCATCTATTGTTTTAAAATTCTTTTCCATTTGTACTCATCCCCATTATTCTGTAATAAAGTATACCATAGATTTGAAAAAATTGGTATATATTTTTAAGAAAAAATGATATAATTATTTAGGAGGCGATAAAATGCCAAGTTCAGTGACGCATAGTTATTTTGCTAGTGATATATATAATAAATTTAAAAATAAAAGTAAGATTAATTTGAATTATTTAAAGGTCTTTGGGCAAGGTCCTGACCCTTATTTTTTTTATGATTTTCATCTTTCTAGAAAGGCTAAAGAAGTACACAAAATCAACACTTCTATGCAGCATAGTCTAGTTAATAAACATTTTGTTACACTAATTAATTATATTAATAAAATGAATTATAATGATAATGTTATGGTTATGTCTTATTTATATGGACAAATATGTCATTTTATTCTTGATAGTACTATTCATCCTTTTACTATATATATGTCTGGTAGATATGATGAAAAAGATAAGAATACTTATAAATATAATGGTATGCACGAAAAGATGGAATACTATACAGATATATATCTTATTTATCAGAGAGAAAATATTATGCCAAAAAAATATAAAGTATATAATGAAATATTTAAATTTGATGAATTTAATGATGAACTAAAGGATACTATTGATAAAGTTGTTAAAGAGGTATATAGCTATGATAATGTTAGTACTATTTATTATAAGTGTTTAAAGGATATGAAGAAGTTTTATCATATATTTAATTATGATAGATTTGGAGTAAAAAAGAGCGTTTATTCTATTATGGATGCAGTATGTGGTGATAAGGTTGTTAAGAAGAAAGAATTATCCTTTGATGTTAATCCTAATAGTCATTTAGAATATTTAAATCTTGATAATAATATCTGGAAGCATCCATGTACTGGTGAAGAATTTAGTTATTCCTTTTTTGATTTATATGATATGGCTTTAGTTAAAACTGTCAAAATTATTAATGAAGTTGATAAAATGTTAAATGATAAAAAAATAGATAATAAAAGAATAGAAAAATTATTTGGTAATCTCGATTATGGTACTGGCATGGACTGTGATTTGGAGATGGAATATAAATATTTTAAATATTAAAAAAGAATATACTCTATACAATTTAATTATTATTGTAGTTTAAAGTATATTCCTTTTTTTATTAATATATTGGATGATGTATAATCTAATGGTACATATCCTTTTTTTAGTAAGTCTTCAATTACTATCATATTATAGTTTGCTGCGAATAAAAGATTTATTAAAAATAACATGGCAACTGTTAGTAATATACCTAATTTGAATGGTATAAATGTCATTATTAATGCTGATACCGCTACCTCTGTTAGGAGCATAATATAATACATTTTATAGTTTTTCTTTTTTAGTGGATATAGAAATCCTAAATATAACATTTCTTTTACAAAGCCATAATCACATTCTACTGGAGGTGTATATTCGTCATATTTTAGATATATCTTTTGCATACTATCACCTATTATGAGTATATACTATTTTTAACTTTTTTGAAAGTGTTTTTTATTTTTTTTGGAAATAAATTTCTATGGAATCTGAGATTGATGATATTAATTTATCTTGATACTCTTTGTTTCGCAATAAATAACTATCATTTGAATTGGAAATAAAGCCTGCTTCAATAAGAACTCCTGGTGATGTTATGTGTTTATACATATAGTAGGTATTATCTTTTTTTATTTCTCTTACATTAGACATATTCTTTCTTAAATGGTTTGTTATTGTTTCGGCGATTAGTTTGTTTTCTTCGCTTTTAGTAGTATAAAATACTTGAAGTCCTCTCCATGATGAATTTGTTACAGAATTTAAATGAATTGATATATACATATTAGGAGATATTTTATTTATGTATTTGGCTCTGTTATAAAGATCACTTCTTTTTCTATTAACAGTAGTTGTGGATAAGTCCTTATCATCCTCTCTAGTTAGATAGACAGTGGCTCCGCGAGAAACTAACTCTTTTTCTAGTTTTCTTGTTAATATTAGATTTAAATCTTTTTCTATTATTTGATTACCAGTGGCACCAGCATCAACACCCCCATGACCCGAGTCTAAAATTATTACCTTACCTAACAAATTCATACTATTTACACTAGCAGTTACTTTAGGAAGAGTTATTGTTATAAGAAAAAAGCATATTAATATTAATAGTTTATATTTATTCATATTACACCTACTAATATATATGCTTTTTATTATTCAAAATAACTATCTCCGATAAATTCTCTTAGTATTGATGTTTTTGGTACTGATTCACTTGGAATTGGTAAAACAAATTTTAATAGTTCTATAAGCCTTTGAGCTGTTTGATATTCTGGATCATCTTCTTTTATAGAAAATAATAAAGGTTCTGCATATGTTTTTAGGACTGATAGTTCATAGGCTAGACTGGTATTAAATAAAGCATCTGCATTATCTTGATATGGAAAGACATGTTTCTCTTCTCCACTTCTAACTTTCATCCAAGTACCAAGTGTTACTGATGGAGAATATCCTCTTGTTCTATTATCTCTTACCATTCTTCTTAATAGTCTTAAATCAGTCATACTTATTCTATTATCATTATCTATATTTAGGTAAGTTAATGGACTTACATATATTTTAAATTTCTTTTTCTTTGGAATGTTGGTTAATAATTCTTCGTTTAAGGCGTGTAATCCTTCAATTATTAAGATGTCGTTTTCTTTTAGCTGAACTGTTCTTTTATACTCTTTTTTGCCATCAATGAAATTAAATGTTGGAACTACAACTTTTGTACCTTTTAGTAATTTACTTATTTGGCTATCAAATAGTTTTATATCTACCGCTGTTATTGATTCGAAGTCTGGTTTTCCATCTTCTCCTAGTGGGGTTTCCGCTCTTTCATGAAAGTAATCATCTAATGATAAATGAGTCGGGTTTAGTCCTAGGCTCTTTAAATATAATGATAATTTCATAGCACTAGTAGTTTTTCCTGAACTTGATGGTCCTGATAATAATATTATTTTATAGTCTTCTTTGTTTAGAACTATCTGCTCTGCTATACTAAGTAATTTATAGTCTTGCATTATTTCTGATAGCTGAATGATATCTGCTGGTTTATTACTGGTTATATAGTCATTTAACTCTCCAATATTATTTATATTTAAATTGTTACCCCATGCTGAGTATTCTTCAAGAGTATTGAAATAGTTAGTATGATGGGTATATCTTTTTACTTTTTTATTATCATATATTGATGGAAAACGTACTACTATTCCTTTATCTTTTATTAATGATAAATCAAAGTATTTTAGTACTCCTGTTGATGATGGAAGATCTCCTACTATATAATTATAGTTTTCATCTAATTTATATAATGATACATATTTTGATGTATCATAAAATAATGTTTTAGCTTTATCTTCTCTTTTGATACTTTTAAAATATTCTATTGCTTCGTACTTTGTTGTATCCATTTTGGTAAATGGGATGTTTTTAGAGACTATTTCTTTCATTTGTTTTTTTATTTCTAACACATCTTTATCTTCTACTTTTTTATCTATCTTGCAGAATATTCCTTTATCAATAGAATGTTTTACTATTACTTTGGTATCTTTTTCTAAAATATTATTAGTAACATAGATAAATAAATATAATAGTCCTCTTTCATAGATTCTATTTCCTTCAAGAGTATTTATGTCATATATTTGTAGTGTACCATTCTTTTTAAGTTCTGTTTCTAAATCCACTTTTTTATTGTTATACTTTATTAATATGGCATCTTCTCTTTCTTCTTTAGACATTTTATTTAATATTTCTTTTACTTTTATACCCTTTACATATTCTTCTTTTTTTCCATTATTTAATGTTATTATTATTGTTTGCATGTACTTCCTCCTTCTACTTTATAATTTAATTATACCATATAAGTGCATTTTTTGTCATACTTTTTTAGGTATATTAAACTACATTATATATTATACTATTTGTAGGTGATAAATATGAACTTAGTTCCAACTATTATTGAGAAGAATGAAATGGGAGAAAGAGCTTATGATATCTATTCTAGATTACTTAAAGATAGAATTATTATATTAAATGGAGAAATTACAGATAATAGTTCTAATATAGTGGTAGCACAGCTGCTATATCTGGATAGTTTAAATAATGATGATATTAGTCTATATATTAATTCTCCTGGTGGTTCTATTACAGCAGGGATGGCTATATTTGATACGATGAATTTTATTAAAAGTGATATATCCACAATATGTGTTGGTATGGCGGCTTCAATGGCGGCATTTCTATTATCTTCTGGAGAAAAAGGCAAGAGATATATTCTTCCTAATGCAGAAGTTATGATTCATCAGCCTTTGGGAGGGGCTCAAGGACAGGCGACCGAAATTAAAATAGCTGCTGAAAGGATATTAAAATTAAAGAAGAAACTCAATAAGATCCTTTCTGATAATACTGGTAAAGATATCGATACTATTGACAATGATACGGAAAGAGATTATTTTATGGATAGTGATGAGGCACTAAATTATGGTATTGTTGATAAGGTATTAAAAAAAGCTAGCTGATGCTAACTTTTTTATTGTACTTTAGTATTTCCTGTTTTGGTATATCCTTCAACATAATTATCTGCTGACCAAATTACGTCTCTATTTTTTTGAATATATCTATAATAAGTAATGGTATCATAACTTCCTTCTGGTTTAGTTGTTACTATGTCTCCTGAATTAAATTTTATGGTAATCTTAATTGGAACTAAATACTTATCTTTAATATTTTTAATACCCTCTAGTGATTTTATGTTTACTTTTACATTTATGTAGAATGTTCCTTTATAATAATATGGTGTTAACTTGTAAGTAAAGTTGTTTTCTTTTAATGAATATTCTTTAATATTATCTATATTTAAACTGCCATCTTTTACCACTGATATACTCTTATCAGAAGCAAATTCTTTTTCATCATTATAATAAGAAGATTCCTTAATAGTAGTAAAGTAGTATTTACTATTTGGTACATCATTTAATTTTAATCTATATTCAATAGTGTTATCTTTAATATCTTTTTTATTTATTATTCCTAATGAGTAATATGTTTTTTCGGCAGTGGCATAATATTCATATTTATTTTCAATATTATCTCCTGTTTTATTACCTTTCATCCACTTGGTATATGTTGGCCATTCTTTTACATATTCGTAATAGGTAACTCCAGTACTTTTATTACTATTGTTAGTACCATTATTACCATCGGTATTATTATTTTTTGTATCATTATTCTTGGTGTTATTATTTTTAGTATCAGTAGTGCAGTTTTTGCAATCATTAAAACTGAACTTTCTAGTAATGGTGTTTTTCTCTTTACCACACTCTAATCTTGTTTCTACCTCATAGTTATCTTTCTTTCTAGTAATTTTTGAATAACTATCTTTTGTATCACATTTTCCACCTTCACTTGTTTTGACAGATACGATTAATTCTTTTTCTATCATTTCACCAAGTGTCACTTTAATACTTTCTCCTTGTTTAGTAGGTAAGTCTATATCTTTAAAATATTTAACCGCTACTGTTTCCATATTATTAATATTGTTTTTAAATGTATCAGATAATTTATTTCTATTTATTAGTTTTGATACTAACCAAACAATTATTAATATGAAAGCAAATGCTATTACAATTTTAATAAATAGACTTAACCAGTTTATTTTCTTTTCATCTTCCATAACTAAAACCTCCCTTTGGAATTATATTGCTTCAATGAATAATATAATTAAAAATATTATTATGAGAATGATTATCAGTACTATTTGCCGTGCTAGTGTGCTTATTTCTTTTACTAGTTTAATAATCTTGTTATCAAGCATACAATACCTTCCCTAAAATTGCTTACTATTATAGCATACGACTAGCTAGTTGTCAATATTTAGATGTACTATTGTACAACCATCATTTAGTCCATCAGTATAATACCTTGATACTTCTTTTCTTTTAGAAAGAGTTTCATGTACTGAGGACCTAACTAGTCCTTTTCCCTTTCCGTGTATTATTAGTATTTTTTTATTTCTTAATATTATATTATCATTAATAAAATCATTTGTTGCTACTCTAGCTGACTCTATATCATAACCATGTAAATCAATAAATGGTAAATTTTTTATAAATATATCTTCCATAGTTCATTCTCCTCTAGATATATATTATACCAAATATTAGTTATTAATTAAAGTAAAAAGATTACTATTTTGGTAATCTTATTGTTACTTTTGTTCCTACACCCTCTTTTGATGTATATATTAACTCTCCATTATGGGCATTTATTATCTCGTTAGACAAGCATACTCCAAGTCCGCTACCATTTAATTTAGTAGTGAAGAACATTGTTTTTAATTGCTTTAGTGTATCTTCACTCATTCCTATACCATCATCTTCAATAATAATATCAATATGTCTTTTATAAATATTGCTTGATATTTCTACTTTACCTTTATCTTTTATTGCTTCAACACTATTTTTTAATACATTAATTAATACTTGTTTTAGTCTTTCATAATCTCCATCAAAATATATTTCTTCATCTTCTCTGTCGTTATAGATTAATTTGATGTTTTTCCTATTCAAAATTATCTTAAATGAATCATAGACATCCTCAAGGAGAAGGTTTAAATCTATTTCAGTCTTAACTATTTTAATTTTATTAAATTCTAGAAAATCTGTTATTATATTTAAACTACGGTTGGCTTCTTCACGTATTATATTTAGATATTTTAATGATTTTTCTTTATTATCAATATTAAACATATCTAGGTAACCTTTAATGACCGCTAGTGGATTTTTTATTTCATGTGTTAATTTGAATAGTGACTCTTTTATCATTTTATCTTTTTCTAATAATTCTATTGATTTATTTAATTCTCTTACTTTTTCTATTATTTTAAATATATACAAAATTACAAATGAAATAAAATAATATATAAATACTAATATTATTAATTCTATGAAACTATTTAGCGTTAAATTCAAATCTTTAAAAAAATATTCAAATGATAAGAAAAAGCCTTGAAGAACTGCAATTGAAAGAATAAAACTCTCTGTACTTAAATTTCTTTTTCTAGCACATAAATATAATATAAAATATGTTAAATACTTTATGGTTACTATTAAGCATATGTTTTTATATATGAAAAAACAATACAAAATATTTATTAGTGCTAAAAGAACTCCTAGTAATGATTTCTTTTTCATTAGTGCAATCACTATTGGTATATTGCAAAACAATAACACCTTACTATTTCCATCTATAATTCCAAATCTAAGACACAAATAGAGAGAACTTATTAGCGCTATACTAAGTAATAAATTATTATAATTCTTATTAATATCATTTTTATAACAAACCAAAACCAGGTACACCAATATTGGAAAAACAATTAATACTGTATTTAAAATTATATCTTCAAAAATTTCTGTGTTCATAATATCCTTCTCTCTAAAAAATATTATACATTTTGTTTTTGTCGAATTTTGTCGAATAATGTCAAAAAAAAGAGCTTTTTGTAAAATTTTGCTCTTTATTTTAATTCATCAATATATTTTTTTATCTTTTTGGCATCATTTCCTAAAATTATTTTTAGTTGATCATCTATTTCTACAACACCTTTTGCTCCTAGTTTGATGATTCCTTCTTTATTTGCTTTTGTTATATCTTTTAGAGTTACTTTAAATCTAGACATATCTACTTCAGTATCTAGGATATTGTCTTTTCCTCCAAGTAATTCAACTAATTTATTAAACTCTAACTTAACATCTTTTTTATTCATTTTAACTATAGCAAGAGCTATTATTAATAATACCACTACAATTACTATGTATTGCCATGTGTCCATTTTATCTTTTCACCTCTACTACATTATACTATTTTTTTTTATTTATAACAAGTACTATGCAGTATTTTTATTTTCATTAATTTTGTTATTTTATTATTAAAAACAGGTTAACTTTTAGTTAATTATTATATATGTATTCTTACTCATTAATATCTGTATCTATTGATGAGAATAAGTTATAATAATTAAATGATATAATTGAAGCGTGATAAGGTATGAGAAAGAAGTTTTTAAAGAATACCATGAATTGTATTAAGAAAAAATATCCTAACTATGATGATGAAAAGCTTGAAATTATTGAATATGGACTTGAATCTTTGTATATTATGGTTACTAAAACTATCGTTATTTCTTTAATTGCTTTACTTCTAAATGTATTTAAGGAAATGCTAATAATTATGATACTATATAATATTATCAGAACAACAGCATTTGGCATGCATGCTAAGGAAAGCTGGCAATGTTATATAATATCTATTACACTATTTATTGGTGGAGCGTTACTATTTAAATATATAGATGTTAGTTTCTATGCTAAGGCAATTATTGCCGCTATATCTTATATATTTTTAGTTATTTATGCACCAGCAGATACATATAAGAGACCACTTGTAAATGCTAAAAAAAGAAAAATTTATAAAATTATTACAGTTATTAGCAGTTCTATATTCTTAATATTAATTGTTGTATTAAGAGATAGTAATGTTAGTACTGCACTTAGTTTGGGGCTTTTGGATTCAATGCTTATGATTCATCCACTAACTTATAGGATGTTTCATTTACCATATAATAACTATAAAACTTATAATGAGTCTTATAGTTAATATGGAAAAAATAGTATAAGGAGGGACTGTAGTATTATGTTTACATCATTTTTATCTTGGATTGGTTCTCTAGCTGCTTCAACTGGTTCTAAAGCTTGCTTATTATGGCTAATGGATGAACCTAAAATGCCAAAGTCATTAATTAAATAATTTTACAACTTATGAAAAGAACTATGACTACTCATCATAATTCTTTTTATTTATTCTTTATTTTCGGATATTTTCAAACTTTGAATATAAATATTCCCTCTTATTTCATTCTTGGCTTCAAACATATTATTTTCACTTAGTATTTTATTTACTAGTAATAATCCATGACCCCTATGTTTACCTTTAGTACTAAATGATTCTTTGCCAATTTTATCTAGATTGATTTCATTATTGAATGTATTAGTAATAATTATTTCTATCTTTTCTTTAATTAAATACATTTCTATTCCAAGTTTCTTATCTTCAGATGTAGAGCTTGCTTCGATAGCATTATCTAAGTAAACTCCAATAATTCTAGCTAAATCTTTAAAATCTTTAGTCTCAATATCCATTAAAAATGAATTTTCAATCTGTTTAGAAATATTAACTGATACACTTATACCTTTCTTCTCAGCCTCTGTACATTTATAATAGAAAAATCCTTTTAATCCATTTGAAGGTAGATATTTAAACTTGGAATAATTTGTACTACCCGCTTTTTCTTTTTCACCAATAACACTATCTATGTATTCAATAATAGTTTTATTATCCTCTTTATCTTGAAGTTTACATTTGATGGTAGCAAACTCATTTTTAGTTTCATGTCTTAAAGTTCTTTGTTCTTCAATATCACTTTCATAATTTTTCATCACATCAAGAAGTTCATCATATTTTTTAGATACATTTTCATTATCTATTCTCTGCCTAAATAAAGTAAATAATATAATTATAAATGCAAACATAGATACTAGATATATCAATACATCTTGGTTCATTTTATATCCTGTTGCAAACTTATAAAAGAATATCGCTGTAAAAATAGTAGCTAGGACAGATATTATAACTATTTTTTTATTTTCAGAAAGTTTATAATTCATAAGTACTTTTAATGGTTTTTTCAATAAGTATGTAAATATTATCATTATTGAGCATACACATATGTTACTAATTATACTTCCTGTTAAATTTTCATAGCAAAAATCTTTACTGACATTAAATATATAAATTGCACCAGCCAAGGTTAACAAATCTGGAATTATCATTAACAATGTATATATTATGCTCATTAGTGATGATTTCCAATAACTAGTCTTGAATATTAAACTTAAAAATAGACTATATAATATGCATAACAATAGTGTTTTTATTATTCCATCTGTATATAAATAAATGATGGTATGTAAGATTATTGCTGTTAAAAAAATCAACCATGTTTTCAATAATTTTTTTATTTTAAACTCGTTATTTAATATTATTTGTCCAAAATAGTATACTGTTATTATCATAAATATACTACTTATAAATATTTTAAAATTCTCCGACAATTTGCTTCAACCCCTTTCTTGCTGAAGGAGCAATCAAATTTGTTGTTTCTCCATTTTTAAAATATATTGTAGAGGTTGAATAATCTATTTCTCTAACGTTATCTAAATTTACCAAACATGATTTATGTGTTTGATAAAACATTGGTTTTAACTCACTTTTTAGTTTTACTATAGATGTTGTTATATATTTCTCTTCTCCAGTAACTTCATGTATTATACATTTATTTTGAGATGGGGCTTTTTCTATATAATTTATTTCTTTATATCTAAGTTTTGTTTGAACATAATTGTATGTAAAACTTAGTACTCTTTTTTTATACATTTTATCTATTACATATGTTATGGTATCTGCGAGTCTTTCTTCATATCTATTATACTTGGATATAAAGTCTATTGCACCAAGTCTTGAATAGAATATATCATTTTTACATTCTGAATGAGCTGTAACAAATATTATTATACTTTCATCATCATTCTCTCTTATCTCTGAGGCTATTTCTAGCCCGCTAACTGTAGGTAATTCTATGTCCAGAATATATATTTTTATATCCGTATCGTCATCCATTACCTTTTTAAATTTATTGTTATACTCTTTGAACTTTAATACTTTATATTCAATATCATAATTCATCATTGCTTTTATTACATATTTACCTGCAGTTTCCAATGCTTCATCGCTATCTTCACAAATTACAAACTTAATCATTTCTTTCACTTCTTTCTAGTTAGATTTCTCCTCTTTCAATTCTTTTATTAGGTCATAAGAAATTATATCATTTGATATATCTATTAAATTTGATGAATGTTCTATACCATTTTGTATGTATTCTTCAGTTATTGGATCGTTACTTATAGGATATATTTCCCCTTTTGGAGCGCTATAATATATATTTGATGTCAAATATGATCCATCTATAAATGTAACTACATTATCTTTTAAATTGAAAATATCGTTACCTAGTTGATAATCACTATGTATACCAAGCATATTTCCTAATGTTGGGAGTACATCTATCATTCCCATAGGAGTATCAACCGTCTTATTAAAATTCTTATCTCTAGTCCATATTATAAATGGAACTTTTTTATTTAATTCATAATCATAATCATTAAATGAAACATATCCATCATCTGTTTCATCTTTTATTCGATCATTAACTGGGTCATAATTATAAAGTAAATTGAATTCATCTTTATCCATTCTGGCATCATGATCGCCATATATTACTAATACTGTGTTATCAAGTAATCCTTCACTATCAAGTTTATTTATGAATTCTCCAATTGCTTCATCTGCATAATGAACTGATCTTATATAATTACCTAATTTAGTATTATTTAAATATTCTCTAGTTATTGTTTGATTATCTAATTTTACATCTATTGTTGTTGGATATTCTGGCATTAATTCCAAATCACTAAATGGTGTATGATTAGATAACATTATTAATGTACTATAAAATGGTTGTCCCTCTGTTTCTTTTATTTCTTTCATAATATCTACTGATTGACTAAAGAATGACTTATCTGATAAACCTAAACCTATTGTCTCATCTATCGTATAAGAATCCTTACTATAAAATTTATCATATCCTAAACTTTGATGCATAATGTTTCTATTCCAAAATTCTCCAGTATTTGCATGCATACTATATGTGTAATAACCTTTTTCTTTTAGCAGTTTTGGTATTGCAACATATTCTCTATCAAAGAAATTTACAAACACTGTACCTTTGGTTGATGGCATAAGTGATGTATTAAAGGTAAACTCTGAATCTGAGCTTGTGCCTACACCAACCTGTGAATAAAAGTTACTAAAGAATATTCCTTCTCTACTTAATCTATTTAAGTTTGGTGTAACTTCTTTATTATTGAATTTAAGTTCCATAACAAATTCTTGCATACTCTCAGCGTGTATTACTATAACATTTTTTCCTTCAAAAATGTTTGTATATTCATTTTCTATTTTTTTATACTTATGTTTTTCATAATATTCTTTTGTTTCTTTAAGAGCTGTATCATGACCAAATGCCGAGTTTATTTTTGGAGATATACTTTGTATTATGTCATCTATTTGATATATGTATATACCATAATTTATTACAACTGATTCTCTATTCCATAATTTATAGAAACCTCCCCAAGCACTGAGTGGCATGATAATTGATGCAAGGGCCCAAAATGATAATGTTGTAATTATTGATGACAGTATCATTTTTTTATTTGATTTTAACTCTTTAATAAAGTACTTCTTTTTATTAAGAAAATAATATGACAGATAAACTGCTAATGGGCACCAAATATATATTAAATCCACTGGTTTTAATACATTTTCAAATATAGCATTTCCGACATCTTTAGCATAGATAAGATTAGATAAAAGAGCTACAGAAGCGAATGAACTATAATAATGATAATATACACTATTTATTAAACACACTAACGTTAATATAAATGACATTGCCATAAAATATTTTATTCTGTTTTTTCTTTTGAATGCCAGCGCTACTAGCGATATAAGTATTAGTAATCCAAAATCTATAAATAATGGTGGCAAGCTAAATATGTTTTTTACAGTTATTCCTCTCAAAATTAGACCATTTATTAAATTTGACATAATGAAAGAAACAACTAGCAGATAGTCATTTTTTATTTTTCTAAATTTTTCTTTTATTTTTTTCTTATTTATCTTTAACATTTTCACCACTTCAAGGGTATTATAACACATAAAATTAGTTTGTTGCAACTATTATTTTAAATTAAATTTTTGGTCACTTTTATTTCGAAAAATTATAGCATCTTATTTCTTTGCGACGATACTTTTTAAATAAATGAAAATTAATTTGTTAACTTATAATTAACTTTTCTGGCAAATAAAAAAATGTGAAATTATCACATTATTTTTCAGTACTAAAACCAAATTTCTTGTTGAATTTTTCAACTTGTCCTTTTTTAGATGCTGTACTTTGCTTTCCAGTATAGAATGGATGACATTTAGAACATACTTCAACTTGAATGTTTTCTTTTGTTGATTCTGTTTCAAAAGTATTTCCGCAAGCACAAGTAACAGTAGCTTTTACATAATTTGGATGAATATTCTTTTTCATTATTCTCTCTCCTTCCGCCATGACAAAAAGTCATAGTAATAAAATTACATGGTATATTATATCAGTTATTTTTTAAATTTTCAACTATTATTTGTGAAATTTTTTGATAACCTTTAATATTTGGTAAATAATTATTATTAATTTGACTAATATATGTAGGATTATTATCTAATATTTTAGATAAATCTATATATATATAATTATATTTTTTAACTAAATTACTTAATTTATAATTAGCATAATTTATAATGTCACTATTATTGTTTGATATACTATAGTATCCCAACACATATACTTTATCATGATGAAATTTATTAATATAATTTAATATTTTATTATAATTGTTTATCATAGTATCTATATATGTATATATATTTTGATTATTTTTGTCTATTTTATAATAAATTTCTTGTATTCCTATAGACATCGTAATTATGTCTGCTTCTTTAATTAACCTATTTAATGTAACACCATTTTTACTTTTATTGTATTCTAAAATTGTTACGATGTCTGATACTTTATAATCAATATTAGCAAATGAATTATTATAACTTTTTAGTAGATGACTTTCCTCTAGAAAGTCTTTTGTAAAATCACTATATCCATAAGATGCAACACCATACTCATTTATTCCTTTGGATAATGAATCTCCAATTACTAAATAATTTTTTTTATTTCCTTCTGTTTTGGTGTATACAAAGTAGCAAGATAGAAAAAGAGTTAATATTAAAAATACTTTTTTCATAGTTCACCTACTTCAGTATATTTAAATTAACTCTATTTTAGCACCTACTTTTGATAGTTTGCCACAGATATCATCATATCCTCTTAAAATGTATTTTACATTATCTATTGTTGTTATGCCCTCTGCAATTAAACCACATATCAACATAGAAGCTCCTCCGCGAAGATCAGTTGCAGTTACATTTTTACCTGTTAGTTTTGTAACTCCTTTTATTTTAGCTATTCTATTGTCTTTGACAATTATATTCGCACCCATACGATTAGTATCATAAACATTTTGAAATCTATTTTCCCATATAGTTTCTTCAACTGTACTTATTCCATGACATTGTGTTAAAAATGGTATTAATGGCTGCTGAAGATCAGTTGGAAAGCCGGGATATGGCAGTGTCTTTATGCTTACCGCTTTATATTTACCTCTTTTTTCTATTGTTATTGAGTCTTCGCTTATATTCATTTCTACACCAGCTTCAATTAATTTTGATGTTAATGACTCAATATGAGATGGTATTAAGTTTTTAATAGTTAGATTTTCTCCAAGAAGGGCACCAATTATTACATATGTTCCTGCCTCGATGCGATCTGGTATTACCTCATGAAATGATTTATGTAGATAATCTACTCCAGTTATGGTAATTACATTAGTTCCTGCACCTTTTATTTTTGCTCCCATATTATTTAAAAAAGTTGCCACATTTACTATTTCTGGCTCTTTGGCTACATTTTCTATTACTGTTTTTCCTTTGGCTTTTACTGCTGCAAGCATAGTATTTATTGTTGCTCCTACACTTGGCATATCTAGGTATATTTTAGCTCCTTTTAATTCTTCGGCTTCTACTATATATCTATTCCCTTCTTCAATTACTACAGCTCCTAGGGCACGATATGCCTTTAAAGTTTGATCTATAGGTCTTTCACCTATTGTGCATCCTCCTGGGAAATACATTTCAACATGCTTATATTTTCCTAATAATGATGACATAAAGTAATATGATGCTCTTAATTTTTGAGACATTTCTTCTGGTATCTCTTTATTGACAATATTTGATGAGTCGATTGTTAACACTCCATCTCTTCTTGTTATTTTGGCATTTAAATAATTTAATATTTCTTCAAGTGAATCAATATCAGAAATATTTGGTACGTTACTAATTGTTACTTCTTCATCACAAAGAATGGCTGCTGGTACTAAAGCCACAGCACTGTTTTTAGCACCACTTACTTCTATTTCTCCAGTTAATTTATATCCGCCTTCTATTTTTATTTTACTCATAGGTTACTCCTTCCTAATTTCATTTTAATATCTATTTTGATTTTAGTCAATTACTTATTATTTTATTTACATATTTTTACACTATTTAAATATGTATAACAAGCCAATTACTAGGAGTATTGATCCTCCTATTATGGTGGATATTTTACCATATTTTTTATTTAATATATTACCTAGATTTAATCCTAAAAATGTAAATAATAAACTTGTTACAGAAAATATCAAAGCGGATATTACATATTTGTCTGTTATAGCAGAAAAACCTATTCCTGTAGTTAAACTATCAATACTTACTGATAGTCCAAATAGTAAATATCCTGGTATACTTAAAAGAAATTTTTCTTCTTTCTCTTTAAAACTCGATATAATCATTTCGATAGCAATTAATGATAAGATTATGCCCACTAAAATGTTGGTATTTATTATTATTTTATTTGTTACAAATAAACCTATGCTTAATCCTATTAGTGGCATTATAAAATGATATAATCCAACAATTATAGAGAGTAATATTTTTCCTTTCTTTGATATTGCTTGTGTACCATATATTAGGGCCAAAGAAAAAGCATCCATTGATAGGCTTACTGCAATTAAAATTATTGTTATTATTTTCAAGTATCATCACCTATTTAAATGTATGCTTTTTATATTAAAATATTTTATTTATCTTTTCCACTATCCAAGATTTATACTCTACGTTGTCCTTTGTTTCTAAATCAACTAGACATAAATTAGGAAACAGTACGCACCACCAATTGTCTCCCTCTGCTTTGCCAATGCTTATTACTACTGATTCATAGTATCCTTCATTATATTTTAATCCACGATATTCTTTTTCCGGAAAATAGTTTAATCCATAGTTTATGTCAAAGTTCATATCATAGTTATTCTCACTAAATATTTGCTTTACATTTTCCTCTATAAGGGGGATATTATTTTTTATCTTTTCTTTTGCTATTTCTTTACTATCTTCATCTTTTATTAAATTATAGGTATTATTTTCTAAATACTTTTTCACTTTATTTTTTATATTTTGATCTAAAGTGCTATTACTATTTGGTATTACCCTTAGTCTTATAGCGGTATCTGGTATTATTATATCGTTATTTTTTACTTCTTTATATATAAATACTGCTACTATTAAAGTTAATATAAGTATCATTTTCTTCATTGAAAAATATCACCCTTTCATTTTAATTATGAGTGATATTTATTTTTTTTATTCTTATTTTTCAACTTTTATTATTATTTGATAATCTGTTAATCCATCTACTTCTTCCATAGTGACATTATAGCCAGCCGCAGTGATACTATCTAATGCATCTTTTGCAATTTTAATTGCAGTAGCTAATTTTACTTTATTTATACTATTTGGTGCTTGTTCTGCATCTTTTGCATTAGGTACTTCAATCATATTCTTTTCCTTCTTATCTTCTACCATCACTGTATTTCCATCAAAAATATCTGATTTATTCTCAACAATATTTAGTCCTTCAAGAGCAGATGTTACTGGTGCTTTCACTTCATTTAGTTTATTTATATCAATGAAATCATTCTTATTTTGTGCATAAACATTAGGATTATCTTCTATTTTTTCTACTTGTGGAGGTACTGGAATATCTAGAGTTTTTGGTTCATTAGCTATGGTACTTGCTGGTACAACTGGCTCTTCAGGAGTTACTTGAACTGGTGGTACTACTGGTGTTACTGCTTCTTTTGGCGTTTCATTACTTATACCAAGCATATTTTTAATATACTCGTCAGTATCTCTAACATTCATTCTTTCTGTAATTATTTTATTTAATACTTCTTTTTGTTTATCTTCATCCTTTATTTGTAGCAAGCATCTCGCATGACGCTCCGATATCAAATTGTTCATTAGTGCTACTTGAACTTCGTTTGTTAAAGCAAGTAAACGCATTTTATTTGCTATAGTTGACTGACTTTTACCCATTCTCTTGGCAAGTTCATCTTGCGTGAAATTACCCATATCTAATATTTTTTTATAAGATTTAGCTTCTTCAATTGCCGATAAGTCTTTTCTTTGAATATTTTCAATTAGAGCAAGTTCTGCGCTAGTTTGATCATCCATTGAACCTACGATAGCTGGTACTTCAGTAAGACCCGCTAGTGTTGCAGCTTTGTATCTACGCTCTCCAGCAATTATTTCATATTTACTACCTAAATCTCTTAATATTAGGGGCTGTATTATTCCATGTTCTTTTATTGAATTTGCAAGTTCATTTAATGCTTCTTCATCAAAAGTAAGTCTTGGTTGAAATCTATTAGGGATGATATCTGATAAACGTACCATTACCACTTCTTTATTCATTCTCATACTGTTACCCTCTTTTCACTTCTTCTACACTAATATAATAATACAATAAAAATTACTTTTTTACAAGTAATTTTTGATATTTTATTTTAGGTATTTGTTTATTTTATTCAACATTTCTTCTTTATCTGATGATTTTATTATGTAATCAGTAAATCCTTCCTGTAAATAACTATCATCATAATCATATTTATTATCTTTTGTTAATAATATTACCTTGGTATTAAAGTTTCTTATTTCTAATAATTTTCGCATAATTATATGTCCATTTTGTGGTTCTAACTCTTCATCTAATAATATTAAGTCATATTTTTCTTTACTTCTTATTTTTTCTAATCCTTCTTTTCCTAGTTTTACACTAGTTAGTTCTATATTTGTTCCACTTAATATTTTATTAAATAGTTTTTCACTTGATGGACTATCATCTATTAATAATATTTTCTTTTTATCATAAATATTATCGTATTTATTTATATCTGTATCTATGGTGTCATACTTTTGATCTAATATTATTTTCATAGTAGTACCACTTCCATAACTACTACTTGGTACGATTGTTCCATTCATTAGTGTTATTAGTCTTTTAGCATTATATAAGTTATTATTTAGATTATGATTATCTTCTCTTTCTTGTTTCTTTGTGAATATTTTATTTATGTCTTCAGCTTTCATTCCAATTCCAGAGTCTTCGACTGATATTATTAATCTAGCTATGTCTCCTTTTATAATAGTATTTATATTAAACTCTATATATCCATTATTGGTGTATTTAATACTATTATCTAATATTATGGTTAATACTTTCTTTAGATTAATTCCATCACCATATAAGTATTCTGGTATATCACTGGCTATGCTTACTCTAAAGTCTAGATTTTTATTTTGAGCTTTGGGCTTGTATATTCCTACAAGTTCTTTTAACAATCTTTTTATATTATATTTTTCATTATATATTCTAACACTAGCACTATCAATACTTGATATATCTAATATTTCATTTGTCATAGTAGTAAATTTAGCTGTACTTCCCTTAATATTTCTAGCAGAATTGTTTATTTCTTCAATATCAATTTTTTTATTATCTGTTTCATCTAATATGTTATCTGTTTCTTTATCGATATCTTTGGTTATACCTCTTATCTCATTTGTCATGTTATACAAAAATAGTGTTTTTTCTTCATTAGCATTATCACTTATTACTTTAGCCTTATGAACTTCATCTAACATTTTCATATCAGGATTTTCAATGGTATGATACATTATGAAAACTATTAGAAATTCCACTATTGTTATTAAAGTAGCTTGAGGATAAATTCTTTGTATTATAGCAACGATAATTATAAGAAGAATAAATATATAAAGTGGTACAAATTTTTTATGTTCTATTATTTTTCTGTTTTTTATCATTGGAATAAACCATACATTTATACATATTGTAGAACACAAATATACAAAATTAACTGCCGGGCCTATAGCATAACCTTTTTCTGTCTGCAATGGTAATGCCATACACACAACAACGCATACAGCATAAATAGTGTATGATATGTTTCTTAATTTTTTATAATGTTCTAATTTTTTTTGCTTTTCTGTTGTATAGCATAAAACATAATTATATAGTGTCATAAACAATAAATACGTTATTAAATATATTAAATATGCTCTTGTAAAGATTATTGCGGGCAATGATGTTGGAGAAAATTTATTGCTCATATATATACACATCAATTCTAACATTAATCCAAGTAAATTGGAAAAAAGAATTTTTGAAAATATTTTTGCCTCGTTAGAGTTAATGTGTTTCCTGATGAAGTACATTATATTTAATGTTATTGATAATATAAGTGCATATAAAATTAAAAATTCAACATTCATAATAATTCTCCTATCGTCTTATACTACGATTATAACATTTATTTGTATTATTGTCCACATTATAAAAGAGAGTAATTATTGTTTTACTCTCTTTTTTACATTTCTTGAAGTTTTTAAATACTCAGCACAATTAATACTATCTTCAGGTACTTTTTCTGCTAATAAAGGATTTGTATCTCTTTTACCACTTGGAGCCACAGGAAATGATGGTATTATTCTTAAGTATAACTTTTTTAATACTTCTGATGGGACACTATTAGCTAATCTATTCATAGCATTATTGATAACTTCTTCTTGCGATAATTTGCTTTGCCTTTGTAATTCGATATGACAAACATAAGAATCATCATTTGTTTTTAGAAGAACCGCTACCATAATATTTTTTATATCCTTTTCAATTATATCTTCAATTACGTAGTATGGTAATTCGGTTTTATCGGATAAAGTAATAAAACTATTTGGTCTTCCTTTCATTTTTATTCTTCCTTGATTATCTGTTTTATAGGAATAAGCACCTTGATTTAACCAAGTTTTCCCCTTACTATCTTTGACATATATGGAATCGTTTAATTTTGATTCGGTATATCCAAGCATATTACAAGGGCCATTTATTACTAATAATCCTGGTTTACCTATGGGACAATAATTTCCATCTTTATCTAAAACTTCCAGGTCAACAAAACTATGAGGAGTAAGCCCTAGACCATACTTTTTTACAATATTGCTAATCTTTTTTTCTTGTAATGATTTTAGTATTGTAACAAATACGCCACTACTTTCAGATGTTCCTCCACCTATTGAAAATGTTACTGGTGATAGTGGATAAGGTAATTTATCGGTACCAAATTTATGTTTTTTTGATGTTGCATTATAATAATATTCTTCTCCAGGTGAACACTCTTCTCCTGTTACTGTTGGTAACATTAAAAAAGGCATATTAATATTTTTAAACTTTTCATCATGATTTAATTGATCACACAATTTTGTCCAAAATCCGGTTGATGCTGGTACAAAGTTAGGCTTGTTGATTAAAAGTGAATAAATAAAGAAGTCTCTATCATAATATGGTTCTAATGCTAAAGTACATTTTTCATATAATGTATCCGATATTGCACATGATAGTTCCATATGAGTATATGTTGGAATATGTCCTAAAATAGTCATATTTCTCATACTTGGTAATCCTGATACATCTGATTCTTTCCACCTAGATAATGTTATATAGCTTCTAGTAGAATGAATTACTCCTTTTGGACGGCCAGGGTCAGTTGTTCCGCTGGTATACGTTTGTATAAAAGGAGCATCAATCGAAACATTTTCTATTACTTCTCCTGTATAATCTTTTCCTATATTTGCAAATTCTTTAATACCAAATATTCTCTTTTGGCTTTGTTTTTTTAATTCACTAATGTTGTTTGTAAAATTATGACAAAATTTTGCTTCTATTTCTTGGTATGGATTGTATTTAACACTATTTTTGTCTATTGGTAGTGAATCATTAAGTGTAGGCATTATTATTTCTTCTATATTTGATTCATTTATTGCCTCATTTATTTGCACATAGTTTTTATTTGAAACAAATATATATTTGCTCTTTGTTTCATTTAATATTTCTTTTAAATACTCTTTATTAAACCAATCACCCACCACAACCAAATTGCAGCCTATAAAGCTAGCTCCAATCATTAAATAAACAAATTCTGGTATATTATCAACACAAATTGGAATTGTATCACCTTTTGTATATCCAATACTCTTTAATGATTTTGCATAATCATACGCTTCTGTAAACATCTTTTCATAAGAAATTTTATTTCCTCTATATAGCAATGATATAAGGTCTAAGTTTTCTTGATTTCTTCTAAAAATTTCTACAGCCCAAGATGTATTGTGGTTTTTTTCAATATCTGACAAGGCTTTTTGTGTCTTGGCATTTAGTTTTTTACCACTTATATATTTTTTTGCAGGCGTCATTGAAGACACCACTTCATTTACCTCTTCAATTATTTTAGAAATTTTTCTATTTTCCATATTAATTTAACTCCCCTCAAAATCAGCATTAGTGTATCATAAAAATACATATTTTTCAAGTGTTTTTACTAAAGATGTTCTTGATAGAGACCTAGGCTCTATCAAGCCACTTGAGACCTTAGGCTCAAGCGGAGATAAAAAAAGATATATAATACTGCACTATATATCTTTCTTAATAATTTCAGAATATCTTCTTGGATACTTTGAACTTGTCTCTTTTAGTTTTAAGTATTTAATTATAGTTCTAATACTATTTTCTTTAGGTAAATTAAATATAACTCTAGATTCTTCTTTAATATCTAACTTATTATAGTAGTTAACTATATTTATTTCTTCATTTTCAGTATTAGCCTTCATTGCTATAAAATAACCATTTACCTTTACTAAAGGAATTCCATATTCTAACAAATGTTTTAATGGAGCTACTGCTCGTGCTGTCACTATATCAAATACTTCTCTATTTTTCTTAGAGTAATCTTCTACTCTAGTATTTATTATTGTTACATTATCTAGATTCAAAGATTCTTTTACTATATTTAAAAAATGACATTTCTTACCATTTGCTTCTATTAAAGTTAATTGAGCATTAGGAAAACATATTGCTAATACTAAACCAGGAAAGCCTGCTCCTGAACCTAAATCACAAATACTCCGATTATCTATATTTACAACTTTTGTTATTGTTAGGCTATCATAAAAATGTTTTAAATATACTTCTTCTTCTTCAATTATTCTAGTTAAATTATACTTACTATTTTCTTCTTTTAGTATTTGATAGTATCTATCTAAACTATGTAATTCTTTATCAGTAAGAACTAATCCAAGCTCTTTTACTTTAATTATAAATTCTTCTTTAGGCATTATAAAACTTCCTTAAATATACTAATAATATTGATATATCTGCCGGATTAACACCGCTAATACGTATAGCCTGAGCTATGTTTAATGGTCTTATTTCTTTTAATTTTTGCCTTGCTTCACTAGCTAGATTAGGTACTTTATCATAATCTATATCTAATGGTATTTGTTTTTCTTCATTTTTAAGCATCTTCTCGGCTTCGCGTTCTACTTTTTTGATATATCCTTCATATTTTATTTGTATTTCTGCTTCTTCAAGTACTTCTTTGGAATAATTTAGATTTAGATTAAATACTTTGTTTAGTTCTTCTAACTTGGCTGTTGGATTCTTTAGGTAATCATATACAGTAGTTGTTACTCTTCTCTTTTCATTATCCACAGTTATTTTTATTTCTTTTAATTTTTCTATTAATTCTAAAATATTTTGTTTCTTTTCTTTAAACTTTTGGTATTTTGCTCCTGTTACTAATCCAGCATTATGGCCATACTCAGTTAATCTTAAGTCGCTATTGTCATGTCTTAGTAAAAGACGATATTCTGCTCGTGAAGTTAACATACGATATGGTTCTTTGGTGCCTTTAGTTACTAAATCATCGATTAGTACTCCTATATAAGCTTCATTTCTCTTTAGTATCAATGGTTCTTTTCCTTCTAGTTTTAGACCGGCATTAATACCAGCGATTAATCCTTGACAAGCGGCTTCTTCATAACCACTGGTGCCATTTATTTGGCCGGCAGTAAAGAGATTATTTAATACTTTTGTCTCTAGACTTGGTTTTATCTGTGTTGGATAAATAGCATCATACTCTATAGCATAGGCATATCTTAATATCTTAGCCTTCTCTAGGCCAGGAAGACTATGTACCATTTCTTCTTGGATATTTCTTGGCATACTTGTTGAAAATCCTTGAAGATAAATATCATCATAATACTTGCTTTCTGGTTCTAAGAATAACTGATGTCTTTCTTTATCACTAAATCTTACTATTTTATCTTCAATTGAAGGACAGTATCTTGGGCCTACTCCTGTTATGTCATTCAATCCACCATACATACTTGATTTATTTAGATTATCTAGAATTATTTTTTTAGTTTCTTCTGTTGTGTATATTAAATGACAGGGCTCCTGATTATTTACATCATAAACTGGAGGATTAGTATGTGAGAATGTATAAGCTTCTTTGTCACCATCCTCTCTTTGTGTTTTAGTAAAGTCAATAGTACTTCTGTCAATTCTTGGTGGTGTTCCTGTTTTTAATCTTAGGATGTTAAAACCATATTTTTTTAAGTTGTCAGATAAATGCATAGATGGTCTTTCGTTATGGGGACCACTTCTGGTACGGGTGTCTCCTACTAGAATATCAGATTTTAGGTATGTTCCTGTTGTTAAGATAACAATGTTTGATATTATGTTTTCTCCTGTATCTAGTACTACACCATGGACTGTATTATCTTTGACAATTAGGTCTTCAACCATTCCTTCTTTGATAGAAAGATTCTTTTCACTTCTTAATACTTTTAACATTTCTCTAGGATATGTTATTTTATCTGCTTGGGCTCTTAATGATTTTACTGCGGGGCCTTTAGCATAATTTAACATCTTCATCTGAATAAGAGTTGCATCCGCCACCTCACCCATAGAGCCTCCTAGTGCATCTATTTCTCTTACAATTATTCCTTTTGCAGATCCGCCAATTGATGGATTACATGGCATTGTAGCTATGTTATTTATATTTCCCGTTACTAAAAGGGTTTTATGTCCTTTTCTAGAGGAAGCAAGGGCAGCTTCACATCCGGCGTGTCCTCCGCCTACTACTATTACTTCATAATTCATGTTATCACTCTACTTTCCTAAACAAAATCTAGAAAATAATTCATCTAACAATTCATCTTTATATGTTGCTCCAATTACCTCACCAAGAGTATTCCATGCATCTCTTAGTCCTAGTTCTACTATATCTATTGGGCTATTATCATTTATTTCTTTAATAGTGCTATCTATTATAGTTAGTGATTTTTTTAATAATGATATAGTTCTAGCATTTGATAAATATGTTAAGTCATTAGATGAAAGCTCTCCTATATTGAATAGTTTTCTTATTCTGTCTTTTATTTTATCTATTCCAATATTTTCTTTTACGGATATTTCTATATAATCTCCTAATAATGATTTATCTAATTTACCTTCTAGGTCGATTTTATTTACCACAATTATTTTCTTTTTGTCTTTTAACTTGTTTAATAATTCTTTTTCTTCATCTGATAATTCTTCATTATTATTTAGTATAAATATTACTAAGTCTGACGAATCTATTATCTTTAGGCTTTTGGTGACTCCTAGCATCTCCACTAGGTCATCACTTTCTCTAATACCAGCAGTATCTGTTATATTTAAGGTTATTCCACCAAGGACAATAGTTCCTTCTACTATGTCTCTTGTAGTCCCAGGAATATTTGTAACTATTGCTTTTTCTTCTTCAATAAGTGCATTTAGGAGACTACTTTTACCAACATTTGGCTTACCTATTATTCCTACTTTTATACCTTCTTTAATTACTTTACTGTCTTCAGATTTTTTGATAATATTTTCTAGTCTTTCTCTAAATTTTTTGATATTTGGAAGTACTTTATCATTAGTCATATCTTCAACATCTTCATATTCTGGATAGTCAATATTTACTTCAATATTACTGATAATTTGAACTAAATCACTGCGAAGACTTTTGATTAGATTAGATGTCTCACCAGTTAGTGTGTTTATTGATATTTTTCTGGCCGTTTCTGATTTTGATGATATTAAATCCATTGTAGCCTCTGCCTCAAGAAGATCTATTCTTCCATTTAAGAAGGCTCTTTTTGTAAATTCTCCTGGCTCTGCTAGTCTAGCACCATTATTTAGTAATAATTCTAATACTTTATTAGTAGTAGCTATTCCACCATGACAATTTATTTCTACTACATCTTCTCTTGTAAATGTTTTTGGTGCTAGCATTACGCTTACTAGAACTTCATCTATTTTTTCATTACCATCTTTAATATATCCATAATGAATAGTATGTGATGCCGCAGTTGTCAAATCTTTCGTAAAAACTTTATTTGTTATTTTTAGTGCTTCTTCACCACTTAACCTTATTATTGATATTGCTCCTACTCCTGCAGTTGTTGATATGGCTGCGATTGTATCTTCCATAATACGCCTTCTTTCTCTGGTAGTATTTTATCACATTCTGTCTTAATTGTCATTTAATTTTTACAATATAAATTAAAAAAGAAAGTATTTTACACTTATTTACTTTCTTTTAATTTAATTACTACTTTTCTATTTGGCTCTTCACCAATTGATTCTGTATAAACATACTTGTCATTCGCTAGGGCCTCGTGTACTATTCTTCTTTCATAAGAATTCATACTATCCATAGTTACTTCTGTTTTTGTTTTGTATGCTTCTCTTGCTAGTTTTTTAGCTAAGTACTCAATACTTCTTGCTCTTTTTTCTTTATAATTTCCAACATCAATAATAATTGATAATGGCTCTTTTAATTTTGAATTTACCATTTGTCTTATTAGTAATTGAAGAGCAGCAACATTCTTACCATTTTTACCAATAAGAATAGCATTGTTTTCAGAGAATATTGTAACTGAAATACTTTTTTCTCTTCTTTTTACTTCAAGATTTGATTTAGCTCCCATTAACTCAGTTATTTTATTTAATGTATCTTTGATAAATGAAATTATTTCTTTTATATTTAATACTTCTATTTTAACATTCTTCTTTAGTAAACTACTTTTATCTTCAACATTATTTACTATTAAATCGTCTTCAGATATATTTAGTTCATATAATGCAAGGTTAATTGCCTGCTCCTGTGTTTTTCCTTCAAAATAATACTTATTCATTACTTCTTTGCCTTCTTTCTTTCAACAATCAAGTTTTGAGCCACTGTAAATAATGATGATGCTATCCAATATAAACCAAGGGCTACAGGTAAACTAAATGATGCTATAACTATCATAGCAAGCATGATATATATTGTACTTTTCATTTGTTTAGCCATTCCAGTTTGATCTTTTAATGTCTTTCTAAATGATAGATATGATGTTGCAAGAATAATAACAAATAGTAGTACATATAGATACCATGTCTTTGACATTATTCCGTGTGATATTGTAGTTCCCATATCTAACTTGAAGAATTTATTTTCAAATATTACCGGAGTTCTATTTATTGCTTCAAGAAATGCAAATAATAATGGTATTTGAATGAATGATAGTAAACAACTTGATAATGGATTTATTTTATTTTTTTGATAAATTACCATCATTTCTTGTGCTTTCATCTTTTGATCTTCTTCACTTGTTTTATCTTTATATTTCTTTTCTAATTTTTCTAATTGTGGCTGAACTTCTTTCATTTTTTCTGACTGCATTGCAGTTTTTCTAGTAAATGGATATAGTATTAATCTTATTACTAAGCAAGATAAAATAATTGCAAATCCATTTGCTAACCCTTTACTTAGACCTGTTTTACCCAAAAGTACGCCAATATTTATGATTACCCAAGCAAGCGGTTTTACAAATACTGTTGTCCATAGTCCTTCATACTCAGAAAAAGGTTTAAAGTTTTCACAACTTGGTAGTTTATCAACATCAACTTTATTTTCTTTGTATAGTTCTATTACATCTTTATTTGTAGGTTTACAAAGAATATTTTCAGTTAATGCTTTACCAGTTTCTTCATATTTTACAGCCTTTTTATCTTCTCCTGTTAATGTTTTAGTACATCCTGTTAACATAACTAAACTTAGGATAATTAGTACTATTTTAAATATTTTTTTTCCTTGTTTCAAATTAATCACCCATACTTAGTAGTTTTAACAATTCCTTTTCCATGTCTTGGTATGTTAAATCTACTATGCCTTTCTTAACAATTATAACATAGTCATAGCCTTTTTGCACTATATTTTTATTATTATCAATAATGTTTTTTACCCTTCTCTTTATTTTATTACGTATTACCGCTGTTCCTGTCTTTTTTGGAATAGTAATACCATATTTATTTTCATCACCGGTTTTACGATAATATATACTAAAATATTTGCTTCTTCTGTAAATATTAGTATTAATTATTTCAGTATATTCCCTTGATGATTTGATTATTTCTATCTTCTTCATATTAAATTAGTTATAAAAAAATAAAAAAGAAAACAAAATTATGCACATAATTTTTTTCTTTTTTTATTTCTTCTACTTTTTAAAACATTACCTTTAATTCTAGCAAAGAAACCATGCTTTTTAGCTTTTTTTCTGTTATTAGGTTGATAAGTTCTTTTCATTATATAATACACCTCCAAGTCAAATGCTATTTTATTATATAGTTTTATTTTGTTTATGTCAAGAAATTTTAATGATTTTGTTCATCATTAACATCATTTTCTCTAGTTAATATTTTTATTATTCTTGTTTCTCTATCACCATAAGCTTTGTTTTCCTCTTGTAATCTTTGATTATCTTCTTGTAATTTTTTATTTTCCTGTACTAGTTTTTCATTAACACTAATTGCTGCGGCAAGTTCAGTTTGAATTTTTATAAATTCTTCACGTAGTTTATCGCGTTCTTCTTTAGTTTTTTTTGCATATATATTTGCTCCCTCTGATGTTAATTCTTTTTCTAATGATAAATTATATGCATTTATCATACTAATCATACTTTCAGATAATGTTACATTCTTTTCTTGTAATTTTGATAAATTTACTGGGCATTTATTTTGCATTGTATTTGATATAAATGTCAAAATATCATCTAACTCTTTACTGAAGTTATATAATTTACTAAATTTTTCTAGTATGAACATATAATCTTTACCAACTTCTACTGTGGCATCATATTCTTCACTATAAGCATTAAGTGCTTTTACTTTTTTTATTTTTTCTTCATTATTGTAGAATATTTTTTTGCTTTCTCCATATTCATTTCCTAACATTATTGTCGATAATGTAGTTATGTGCTGATTAGTAAGTAATTGACCTAAAAATTCTTTAGATTCTTTGTCATTTAAATCAATAATTCTATTAGTCATTGGCTGGTAATATCTGCCTTCTTTTTTAAGCCCTAAGATTAATAGTCCGTCTGTCTTCCCATAGCATATATAGTAATCTCCTTCAAGCTGTTGTTTGCCAGTTATAAAACTATATTCTTTAATGTAAGAACATATAAATTCAATACTATTTATATCATTTATTCCACAATTATTCATAAAATTATCTGCCTTATCATCTGCATAAGGTGAAATAAATGAACTATATGTTAAATGTCCATCACTAACTAACTTACATATTTTATATGGGTCCGCACATATTTCTTCAAGTATTTCATAACTGCTTTTACCCTTTAATAATTTTGTTGATTTTAAATACTCTGTTTTAATACCCAATAAATGGGCTATTGTTTGTTTTGGGAAAATAACATTAATCCTTTCTCCATTGGCAAGATATAACTTATATACTTTATCGTCAAAATTCCTTTTTCTGTACCAATCTAAACAAGTTTTTATTTTTTCCACTAGATTTTCAAATTCACTTTTGTTTTTTATATCTTTTATTATAAATATTTCCCCCTCATTTCGGCTATGTATTCTAACATAATTATTATTTCTTGTCAAATAATCATTATGACTTACTAATAAATAATGGTGTTTTTATATAATATGCTGTAATATTTGTTAAATTTAAAACTAAAAATTATTTTTCTGAAGACCTTAGGCTTCAGAAAACACTGAGTAACGAAGTACGAAGTGAAATAAATACAAAAAACCACTTCCTTTTTTCGATATTTTTTGATACAATTATATTTGAGGAAAATAAGGTGACATTATATGGGAAAAATTATAGCAATCGTAAACCAAAAAGGTGGAGTAGGTAAAACTACTACTAGTATTAATTTAGCTGCTTCACTTGGTGTTTTAAATAAAAAAGTATTACTTGTAGATTTAGATCCACAGGGAAATGCGACTACTGGAGTTGGAATAAATAAAGGCGATATATCTAGTAGTATATATGAAGTACTTACTATGAAGAAATCTATTTCTGATTCAATAATCAAAACTAAAAGTAAGAATTTATCTTTACTTCCTGCTTATCTTAATTTAGCAGGAGTAGATATGGAACTTATTGAATTAGAAAGAAGGGCTAAAGAAACTGGAGCTAAGTTCAATAGGGTAACAAGGTTAAAGGATGAGCTATCCAAGGTAAAAGATAATTATGATTTTATATTTATCGATTGTCCACCATCTCTTGGTATTCTTACCACTAATGCACTGGCTGCTGCTGACTCTGTGTTAATTCCTGTTCAGTGTGAATACTTTGCTCTTGAAGGTATTATGCAACTTATTAATACAATAATGCTAGCGCAAAGAAAAGTTAATCCTAATTTAGATATTGAAGGAGTTCTTCTTACGATGTTTTCTAATACTAATTTAGGAATTGAAGTTATTGAAAGTATAAAAGGATTTTTTAAAGAGAGAGTGTATGATACAATCATTCCAAGACTAGTAAGGCTTGCAGAGGCTCCTAGCCATGGCAAACCAATAATTGAATATGAACCTAGAAATAAAGGTACTATAGCATATCTAAATTTAGCTAAGGAGGTTATAGATAGAAATGGAACAAAAGAAGAAAGCGTTGGGTAGGGGACTTGAAGAACTATTTTCAACAGAGGTTCTTGATTTTGATACTTTTGAAAGTAATATAATGGAAAATGCTACTACTAATGAAATTCAAGATATTCCTATTAATGAAATTAGACCAAATCCTTATCAGCCCAGAAAGAGTTTTAATGAAGAGGCTTTAAGAGAGCTATCTGAATCAATTAAAAACCATGGCGTATTTCAGCCCATTATTGTTAAAAAGGGAATTCGTGGTTATGATTTAATAGCAGGCGAAAGAAGGCTTAGAGCCAGTAAAATGGCAGGATTAGATAAAATACCCGCTATTGTAAAAGATTTTTCTGATGATGAAATGAGAGAAATCGCACTACTAGAAAATATTCAAAGGGAGAATCTTACCGCTATTGAACTTGCTTGGGCCTATAAGGGAATTATTGATAACTTGGATATTAGGCAAGAGGATCTTGCACTTAGAATAGGAAAGAGTAGAAGTCATATTACCAATACTTTAGGGCTACTAAATCTACCGGAAGAAGTTCAAAAAATGATTTTAAATGGTGAACTTTCTATGGGGCATGCTAGGGTTTTATCTAAAATGGAAGATGAGAGTAAAATTACTGGTTTAGCTAAAAAAATTATCAACGAGGGTCTTAGTGTCCATGAAATTGAAGAAATAAGTAAGGATGAAGAAATTAAAAAGAGAGTTCCTATAACCAGAAGAGAAAGAAATACTGATTATACCAACATAGAAAATGAACTTAAAGACATACTTGGTACTAAAGTTAAAGTGGATAATAAAAAAATAAATATATATTTTGAAAATGTTAATGATTTAAATAGAATACTAGAAATTATGAATATTGAAATTAAGTAGAGAAATCTACTTTTTTATTTTTATTTTAGGTATTTACTTGTAGTTAACTATATAGTTGGTAGGAGTATTTTTCTATTAAAATTCAATTTTTAAATTTTTATAATATTAATTAGTGTTATGATTATCTTGCTTGCAGTAAAGTTCAACTTAGGAGAATTTTTTATCGATTTTTGTCTTACTAATTTGTTTGCAAAATCACCAGGCAGTATATTATAATATTCTTGTAAGAAGGAACAGAAAAGTGAGGTGGCAAGGATGCAAGGAAGAGTTAAGTGGTTCAATAATGACAAAGGCTATGGATTTATTGACAATCCAAATAGTGAAGATATTTTCGTTCATTATTCTGCAATTAAACAAGATGGTTACAAAACATTATCTGAAGGACAAATAGTTGAATTTGATCTTATCGAAACTGCTAAAGGATTACAAGCAATTAATGTTCTAACAGTTACTAATGTAAGGGCTTAAATTATTATATAAGACAGCTTAGAAGTACTTAATAGCTATCTTATTTTTTTATTATGAGGTGTTTATGAAATATTTAAAATCGCTTATTTTTGCTTTTAAAGAGATATTTATAATGTTTATTTTGCAATATGCTGTACTTATTGCTTGTATTGTTTGCTTAGGCAAAGATAGGTCTATTGTAATTGGTACTATACTTGTTTGTGCTGTTGAAATTTTGTATGTAATTTTTAAACTTAGAAATGGTAAACCTGCTATTGGAAAACATAATCTTTTTCCTTATGCATTAATGGGTATTGGCATTACTACTAGTTACAATATGCTTTTATTTGCAATGGGACTAGGTAATAATGTTATGGTGGATATGAATATTTTTCTTAACATTTTAGCCTCTGGAATTGTGGGTCCTATATTTGAAGAGATTTTGTTTAGGTATAGTTTTGTTAATAGTTTGAAAAAATTTAATAGTCAAAAAATGGTAATTTTTATTTCCTCTTTAGTATTTGCTATCTGTCATACAGGAATTACTACTTGTATATATGCTTTTATTATTGGTATGGTTAATGCATATTTATATTTAAAAAAGAAAGATATTTTAATACCTATTGTTATTCATATGTCTGCGAACATCTTTGTAAATATTTTGAATAGTTATAATTTATATGTCTTGGTAATAGGTATTTTCTTGGTTATTCTTAGCACTATTATTATTAGAATTTGTAAAGATTAGTTTAAAATATATTCTTTATGATTCTACTATCACTAGAGTATTCTATATAGTAACCATTATCTTTTTTACAGATTATTACTCCAATAGTTTTATCTTGATTTATAGTTTTAATATTTTTATCTACATAGTTCATATATATTTGTATTTGGCCGATATGTTCTTTCTTTAGTTCGGTTACTTTTAGTTCTATTACTACAAAGCAATTATAAGTATAATTAAATAATAATAAATCTATATAATTATAGGTACTTCCTATTTTAATTTTGTATTCACTTTTAATAAAAGAGAATCCAGTTCCTAATTCTAATAAGAATTTTTCTATATCTTCAAGTATTAATTTTTGTAATATTTTTTCTGTTATATGTTCTTTATCTACATTATATTTATTTCTTATGATTATAGGATTTTTTATAAAATCACTTACTACCGTTTCTTCTTTATTTATTAACTTTAATTTAGTTTTATCATCTAGTCTTTGATACTCTTTAGACTTTATTTTTTCCCTAAGTTGTCTATAAGACAAATTTTGTTCTATAGAAATACTTATATAATAATTTATTTCATTTATATTATTAATTGGTAAAATTGCTAAAATATGCGACCAACTCAATTGGTGTGGCAGTGCTACACCTTTTTCAACAATTAAGTAAAATTGTCTCATTCTTTTCAAATTTGATATTCCGTATCCGCTACCGATTTCAATAGTCAATTTTCTAGAATATTCTTTTATTATTCCTTCGCCATAATGTTTTCCCGCTTCACTTAGCAACTTACCTACATTGTAATATACACTAAGTTCATTTCTATTCTTTGAATAATCTTTTACTCTTTTATATATCTCATTATTTATTAGTTCGTTTTTTATTTCATTATAATAATTACAGTTTAACATATTAATTATCTCCCGATGAGTACATTATCATATAAATGTTATTAGGTCAAATAGCTTAAAATAAGGTTTTATTGCCATTTTTGGTATTAAAAATTTGTTTTGGAAAACTTATTGTATTCAAAATCTTCTTTCGAGGCTTTTTTTGTCTTTAATTTATTATTAAATTTTTTTTAAATTTTACACTTAAGTATGTAAATATATTTATTTTGATAATATTTTTTAGTAAAAAATGTCCTGTAAAACATATTTATTTTTCCTTTACTTTTAGTTCTTTTTATTATACAATAATGTTGAGGAAGGATTGGTTTTATGGAAAAGTATAATTTGGTACCTGCGGATACTTATGTTGTAGTAAATAAAACTATTCTTCATAATGAGGATAGGAAAATTATAACAAGTTTATATCTTCCTATTATTGGTACTGATGCTGTTATGTTATACTTTACTTTATGGGCTGATTTGGATAATTCAGAAATATTAAGCAGTGAGTTTTCACATCAAAAATTAGTGTCTTCACTTAGAATAACTATTAATGAATTACAAACTTCTTTTGATAAACTTGAGGCTATAGGACTTATTAAAGCATTTATTAAAGAAGGAAATGTTAATAATTATATATATGAAATTTTTAGTCCTGTTAGTGCTAGTGAATTTTTATCTCATCCAATACTTAATATTGTCTTATATAGTAATGTTGGCAAGAGAGAATATGATAATTTAGTTAAAGCATTTAAAATACCAAGATTAAATACCTCTAATTATAAAGATATTACTAAAAGCTTTAATGATGTCTTTGAAAGTACTAGTATGACATCTTATGACTTATCACTTGAGGATATTAGAAAGTATAATAAGCTTAAACTTAATATTAATAGTAATTTTGACTTTAATTTTCTTATTAGTTCAATGCCAAAAAATCTAGATACTAGTAAAATGTTCTCTAAAGACATTAAAGAGCTTATTATTAACCTTTCATTTATATATGATATTGATGCTATTAAAATGGCTAATATTGTTAAAGTTTCACTTAATGATAATGGTACTATTAATCGTGAAAGTTTAAGAAAAAATTCAAGAAACTTTTATCAGTTTAGTAATGGTGGATTACTTCCTACAATTATAGATAATAATCAACCTGAATACTTAAGAAAACCGATTGGTGATACTTCAAGAAGAGCTAAAATGATATATACATTTGAAACCATTTCTCCAAGAGAACTTTTAATAAATAAAAATAATGGTAATGAACCTACGCGTAGAGATTTAAAATTAATTGAAGATTTACTTGTTGATTATAAATTAAAACCCGGAGTAGTTAATGTTCTACTTGACTATGCAATTAATGTAAATAATAAGAAATTAACGAGAGGATTCGTTGAAACAATTGCTGGCGAATGGCAAAGAAAAGGTATAGAAACAGTAGAGGATGCAATGAATAATTGTGAAAAAGTACATAAAAAATCCTCAAAAAGAAATTATAAGGATGATAATGTTAATATGAAAACTCCTGATTGGTTTGATAAAGAAATAAATAAATCTAATGTTTCTGATGGTGAAGAAAATCAATTAGAAGAACTATTAAAGGAGTATAAATAATGAAAGAGATAAAAGATGTTATTCAAAATAATTATAGATTTAATAATATAGATTTAGAGAGAAATTTTGATAAAGAAATGGAAGACGATACATTTAAAAAGATCGTAAGTAAAATTAAACTTTCTAAAGATGAAATAATAAAATATACCTCTTTAATTAGAGATTCTTCTTTAGAACTTAAAAACTGTGCTAATTGTAAAAATATTATGGAATGTAAAAATTCTGTTGTTGGTCATGTCTACTATCCTGAAGCACAAGAAGAAAATATAGTATTTTCCTATGTACCTTGTAAATATAAGAAAAAACTTGATAAAGATACAGAATATCAAAATAATATTAGTTTGTTTGATATGCCAAAGGCTATTCTTGAGGCTTCAATGAAGAATATTTATACTGATGATAAGAATAGACTTGATGCTATTAAATGGCTTACAACTTTTATTAAAAAATATGAAAATAATGAGAATTGTAAAGGTTTATATTTAACAGGTAACTTTGGATGTGGTAAAACTTATTTGATTAGTGCTATGTTTAATGAACTGGCCAAAAAAGGTGTTAAATCAGTTACTGTTTATTATCCAGAGTTTTTAAGAGAATTAAAGGGAAGATTTGGAGAGGATTATAACGAAGTATTCAATAAAGTTAGAAAGGCTCCTTTACTTCTTTTAGATGATATTGGAGCAGAAACAGTTACTAATTGGAATAGAGATGAAATACTAGGTAGCCTCCTGCAATATAGAATGCAAGAAGGACTGCCAACATTCTTTACTTCAAATAACACAATTAAAGAACTTGAAGAACATCTTATTGGAAGCGATAGTGAAGGTAGAGTAAAATCTAGAAGAATAATTGAAAGAATAAAATATTTAACTGATGAAATAATAATGGTAGCGGAAAATAGAAGAAAGTGAGGATAATGTATGGAAGGTAATAATTATGGATTTAAATTTGATCCAAATAAAATTGAAAAAAGTTTTGATAATGGAAGCAAGTTAAGTATTGAAAATGATGGTGGAGAATTAAATATGTCTCCAGATAGAAGATATGTTACTGCGAATAATCCAAATAAAAAGGAAAGTAATAAAAAATTAGTTAGAGTACTAAAGAAAAATGTTACTACTGATGATAGACTTGGACCTGAAGTAGTTAGTCCTGGCAATAAGGGATTTGCTAGTGTTATTGGGCTTGCTGCTTTAATTGCAGTTGCTGGTGTTATAATTGCATTTATTACACTAAAATACTAAATTACAAATAATTAGGGAGGGATAGTCATGTTATATGCTTTAGATGTTAAAACTAGTTATTCTATGTTAAGTAGTTTAATTAAAATAGATGATTTAACAGAAAAGGCTAAAGAACTTGGCTATTTTTCTTTAGCCATAACTGATACAAATAATATGTTTGGAACTTATGAATTTTATTTATCATGCATAAAGAAAGGCATTAAACCTATTATTGGTATTAAATTAGAATACAATGAAAATAAATTTATTTTACTGGCTAAAAATAATGACGGATATAGGAATCTAATTAAAATCTCTACGCTCATCTCAGAGGGTAATATTGATAATGATATTTTAATTAAGTATGCTGATAATTTAATATTAATTATGCCTTATAGTAGTTATAATAGTGAAATTATTTCTATATATAAAGAATATTTTGTGGGTTACTCTAATATAGAAGAGCGAAATAATATTAAAGATAAAGCTGTATTTGTTAATGATGTTAGTTATTTGGAGAAAGATGATTATAAATACTTAGACTACCTTATAATGATTAAAGAAGAAAAGAAGTTAGGTGAATTTGAACTTAATACATTTAAAGGTAAATATTTATTTGATAAAGATGAATTTGAACTTATTACTGATGATGTGGTTAGAAATAATATGAAGTATATTAGTAACTCTTGTAATGTTACTTTAGAATATACTCCTGATTTACTTCCAATATATGACAAAGATATAAATCCTAATGAATTTCTTAGAAATTTAGCATATAAAGGTATTAAAAGGAGACTTAATGATGATGTCATTGATAAATATATAGAAAGATTAGATTATGAACTATCCGTTATTGAAAAGATGGGATTTAGTGATTACTTCTTAGTTGTATGGGATTATGTTAAGTATGCTAAATTTAATAATATTTTAGTAGGTCCCGGAAGAGGTAGTGCTGCGGGTAGCTTAGTATCTTATGCTATTGGTATTACTGATGTCGATCCTATTAAATATGATTTATTATTTGAAAGATTTTTAAATCCAGAAAGAGTTACTATGCCCGATATTGATGTTGATTTTGATAGCGAAAAAAGAAATTTAGTTACTGAATATGTTACTAAAAAGTATGGTGAAAAACACGCTATTGGAATTATTACTTTTAATACATTAGGTGCGAAACAAGTAATTAGAGATTTGGCTAGATGTATGGATATTAGTCTTCCAATTACTGATGATATCTGTAAATCTATTACTAGTAAAGATTTATTAAGTTCTTATATCGAAGGTAGTAAATTTCATAGATTAATCAATTCAAAAAGAGAATTTAAGATGTTATATGAAATAGGCAAACATTTAGAAGGACTACCTAGACATATATCTATTCATGCTGCAGGTATTGTAATGAGTAGAAGACCAATAGATGAAATTATTCCTTTATATAAAAACCCTGTTGGTATATATACTACTGCTTATTCTAAAGATTACTTGGAACCTTTAGGCCTACTTAAAATGGACTTTCTTGGTATTGATAACTTGACTCTAATAAGTAATGTTATTGATGAAATAAGAGAAAAGGAAAAGATTAATATTACTTTTGAAAGAATACCCGATAATGATAAAAAAGCTCTTGATATCTTTTATAATGTTGATACTGATGGTATATTTCAGTTTGAATCTCCTGGTATGAAGAGATTCTTAGAAAAGTTAAAGATAACTTCTTTTGATGATATTGTACTTGCCCTTGCTTTGTATAGACCTGGTCCTATGGATAATATTGATACTTTTATCAGAAGAAGAAATAATGAAGAAAAAATTACTTATATTCATCCTGACTTAGAGCCTATATTAAAAGGAACTTATGGTATTATAGTATATCAAGAGCAAATAATGCAGATAGCAAGATTAATGGCGGGTTATTCTTTTGGCGAAGCCGATATCTTAAGAAGAGCTATGTCTAAAAAGAAAGAAGAAATTCTTTTAAAAGAAAAACCAAAATTTATAAAGGGCTGTTTAAGCAATGGATATGATGAGAATGTAGCTTCTTCGGTATATGATTTGATACTTAAATTTGCTAATTATGGATTTAATAAATCACATTCGGTAGCATACGCTATTACATCTTATAGAATGGCTTTTATAAAAGCATATTTTTCTAAATATTTTATAAGTGCAATATTATTCAACTCTATTGGTAATGATATTAAAACTAATATTTATATTAATAGAGCAAGAAAATCAAATATTAAGATATTACCACCAGATATTAATTTAAGTGCTAGTAAATACTATGTTGATGGTAATAATATAAGATGTCCTTTATCAATTATTAAAAGTGTTGGTACCGTAAGTAGTAATGATATAATTAAAGAAAGAGAAAAAGGACAGTTTACTGATTTTAGTGACTTTGTACTTAGAATGAATGGTACTTCAGTTAATACAAGAGTTATAACTAACTTAATTAATGCTGGAGCAATTAACTTAGGATATAATAGAAGAACTTTAATAGAAAACTTAGATAATGTTTTAAATTATGCAGATATTGCAAAAGACTCTGGAATGATTGAGGTTGAAAAACCATATATTTTAGAATATGATGAATATTCCAAGAAAGATATTATGGATAATGAGTTAAAAACTATCGGATTTTATTTAACTGAGCATCCAACCTCAAAATATCGTGAAGAAAGTAGTATTAGTTCTCTTAATATCAATAATTACTTTGATAAAAATATTAATATCATTATTTTAATAAAAAGAATAAGAGAAACTACTACAAAAAATAATGATGTTATGGCCTTTATCACAGGTGAAGACGAATTTGGTGAAATTCCTTTAACTATATTTCCTACTACATATAAAAGATTTAATAATATAGAAGAAGGTAATATTGTCAAGGTATTTGGTAGAGTAGAAAGAAGATTTGATAAATACCAAGTTATTGTTAATAATATACAAATAATAGAATAGGAGGATAATGTTATGAAAGGTAAATTTATAGTTATATCAGGTCCTGGTGGTGTTGGTAAAGATACTATTGCTAAAGAGTTAGTAAATAAAGGAATTGCCATCTATTCAGTATCTATGACTACGAGAAAGAAAAGAAGTAATGAAATAGATGGTAAAGATTATTTCTTCGTAGACATTAATACTTTTGAAAATAATATTAAAGATGGTAAAATACTAGAATATACTTTATTTAATGGTAATTATTATGGTACTCCTAGTGAATTTATATTTAATAATCTTGAAAAAGGTACTAATGTAATCGGAGTACTAGATATTAAAGGTGTATTAAATGTAGAAAAAATATATCCTGAAGCTATTAGTATATTTATTATGCCACCATCTTTTGAAGAACTAGAAAAGAGAATTAGAAATAGAAATACTGATTCTGAAGAAGTTATTAAAGAAAGATTAGAGATAGCTAAAGATGAAATTAAATGCAAAGATAAATATGATTATGTAGTTATCAACAATACTGTGGATAAAGCAGTAGAGGAAATAATTCAAATTATTAAAAATGAAAAAAATATATGCAATTAATAAAGATTATTAAAACTATATTTAGGAGATGATTCACTATGAAAAATATATATTATCATATCACTTCAATTAACAAATTACATACAGGTGATGTTATTGAATTTGGGAAAGAATATAATAACTTCTATAAAGAAATGGTTAATATTAAACATTATAATAGTTCTGGAAAAGACGCTAATGATGTTTTGATAGATTTATTTAATAATAAAAATCTGGTTTTTAAATCAATTAATGACTTAAAGACTGTTCTAAACACTGTAAATGATGATGCTTTTATATTAAGAGAACTTGTTTTTGAACATATAAGAAAATGCTATTTTCCTGAATGTCCCTCTAGATTTAAATGTATGTATGTCTTAAAAGACAAAGATGAAGTAAATGGTTGGTTAGAAATTTTTAAAAGAATTAATAGAAAACCTCTTCAAATTGTTAAATTAGAACTTGAAGGTGATGTTTTTGAAGGAAATGCTAGTTTAATTCTTAGACAAAGTAATTCCATCAATGATAAAATTATACAGGCTAAAAATTATTGGTCTGGGGATAAAACAAACCTTATATCAGAATATTTATTTGTTGGGAAAGCAAAAGTTCTTGAGGTTACTGATATAAATGAATAAACTTTACTTTAGAGACTTAATGGCTCTAAAGTATTTTTTTAGACTACAGGCTAAAAAAACATCGAGCAACGAAGTGTGAGATGAAATAAATACCATAAATTTACTTGAAAAATATAGTATTTTAGTATATACTTATATTAACTTTATGAAGTGGGAGGAATATTATGAAAAGTAGTAGAATAATGAAGATATTTGAACAATATGTTAGAAAGTATGATATGAATAATATTAATATTAAAGCAAGATATTTTCACTCATTAAAAGTTATGGAAATAGTTAAAGATTTAGCTACTGAACTTGGTATATTTACCGAAGAAGAGATAGCGGTCTGTGAACTTATTGGTCTATTCCATGAAATAGGTAATTTTTCTAGTACTCCTAATTATCATATAGATGAAGACAATGAAGATTCTAGTAATAAAGCTATTGATGTGCTATTTAATAAAGGACTAATCAGAGAAATAAGTAAAGATAAGACTTATGATAATGTCATTAAAATAGCATTATTTGCTTATGATAAAAATGGTTTTCCTGATAATATAGATGAGAAAACTAAACATGTATGCGCTATTATTAAAGATGCTCATAACTTGGATTCTTTTAGATTATTTGTTAATTATCCTTATGTTGATACAAGAATTAGTAGTTATCCTAATAATTTGGTATATGAAGATTTTACTAAATTTAAAACTATTAGTCCTAGAGTTACTGATAATGCTTCAGATACTGTTCTTATGGTATTATCAAAAATGTACGCTTTTAATTACAAATATTCCTATTACTTATTAAAAGAAAATAATTATGTTGCTAAACTATTTGATAGTCTTACTTTTGATAATAAAGAAATTGAAGACTTTTATAAAAAAATATTTATGGTACTTAATAATTATATAGATAAAAGGATTGGTGTTTATAATGCTTGATAAAAAATATGACCATTTAATGGTAGAAAAAGATAAATATGAAATGTGGAAAAATAATGGTTATTTTACTGGTGGTAAAGATTTAAGTAAAGAACCATTCTGTATAGTAATTCCACCTCCTAATGTAACTGGTAAATTACATTTAGGACACGCTTGGGATACTTCTATTCAAGATATTCTAATTAGATATAAGAAAATGAAGGGCTTTGATGCTATGTGGGTTCCTGGTATGGATCATGCTGGTATTGCTACGCAGGCTAAAATTGATAAAAAACTTAAAAGTGAAGGAATTAATCCTAGAGAAATGGATAGAGAAGAATGGCTTAAAGTAGCTTGGGCTTGGAAAGATGAATATGCAGAAAATATTCATAGTCAGTGGGCAAAACTTGGCCTTGCTCTAGATTATACTAAGGAAAGATTTACTTTAGATGAAGGCTTATCTAAGGCTGTTAGAGAAGTCTTTGTTACTCTATATAATAAAGGTTTAATTTATAGGGGAGAGAGAATTATTAACTGGGATCCTATGGCTATGACTGCTTTAAGTACTGAAGAAGTTATTTATAAAGATGTAGAAGGTGCCTTTTATCATATTAAGTATTATCTAGAAGATAGTGATGAATATTTGGAAGTAGCTACGACTAGACCAGAAACTTTATTTGGAGATACTGCTGTTGCTGTTAATCCGGATGATGAAAGATACAAAAAATATATAGGTAAAAAAGTTATACTTCCTATAGTTAATAAGAAAATTCCTGTAATAGGAGACTATCATGCTGATATGGAATTTGGTACAGGTGTAGTTAAAATTACTCCTGCTCATGATCCTAATGACTTTGAAGTTGGTAATAGACACAATCTAGAGAGAATTGTAGTTATGAATAAAGATGCTACGATGAATGAAAATGCTGGCTCTTATGCTGGTATGGATAGATTTGAGGCAAGAGAAAAGCTTGTTAAGGATTTAGAAGAGGCTGGCCTACTAATTAGTATCGAGCCAATTAATCATAATGTTGGTTTTTCAGAAAGAACTGATGTAATGGTAGAGCCTTACTTATCTAAACAATGGTTTATTAAGATGAGACCACTTGCAGATGCAGTACTTGCTAATCAAAAAAATAAAGATACTAAAGTTAACTTTGTCCCTGAAAGATATGAAAAGATTATGAATCACTGGATGGAAATAACTTATGACTGGTGTATTTCTAGACAGCTTTGGTGGGGGCACAGAATTCCTGCTTGGTATAAAGATGATGAAGTATATGTTGGTATGGATGCTCCTGAAGGAGAAGGTTGGGTACAAGATCCCGATGTACTTGATACTTGGTTCTCTTCAGCATTATGGCCTTTTAGTACACTTGGATGGCCTGATAATACTGACTTATTAAAAAGATATTATCCTAACAGTGTACTAGTTACTGGATATGATATTATTCCATTCTGGGTTAATAGAATGACCTTCCAAGGACTTGAATTTCTTCATAAGAGACCATTTAAAGATTGTTTAATACATGGTCTTATCAGAGATAAACAAGGCAGAAAAATGAGTAAGAGCCTTGGTAATGGTATAGATCCTATGGATGTTATTGAAGAATATGGTGCTGACTCACTTAGATTTTTCTTAACTACTAGTACTGCTTCAGGAATGGATTTAAGATATGATGAAGAAAAAGTAAAATCTACTTGGAACTTCATTAACAAAGTATGGAATGCATCAAGATTTGTATTAATGAAGTTAGATGGATTTAAAGAAGAAGATTATACTTTAGATAATTTAAAAGTAGAAGATAAATGGATACTTGATAAACTTAATAGTACTATTAAAGGTGTTACTAAATATATGGATAAATATGACTTTAATTTAGCAGGGTCCGCTATATACGAATTTGCATGGAGTTACTTCTGTGACAAGTACATTGAGTTATCTAAGTTCTATGATGATAATACAACAAAAAGTGTATTACTTAGAGTACTTACTGATATAGTAAAAATGTTGCATCCATTTATGCCTTATGTTACTGAAGAAATATATTCAATGCTACCTATTAAAGAGACTGAATCTATTATGATGAGTAGTTATCCAGAATATGATAAAAATATGGTATCTGCTACTAATATTGATACAGTACTTGAATTTATTACTATGTTTAGAAATAAAAAGGCTGAACTTGGTATAGGTAGTGATTACAAAGTATATATTAAGTGTAATAATGATGTAGACAAACAAATTATTATTAATATGTTAAAACTTAATGATAAGATTACTGATAATAGTGATAATTATACTGATAAAGTAGAATATAATGGATTAGAGATAGATATTTTCTTTGATAATAGTAAAAATGTTAAAGAGCAAGAGGAAAAATTATTAAAAGAAAAAGAATCTCTAGAGAAATCTATTGAAAGAAGAGAAAAATTACTTAGTAATGAAAATTATGTAAGTAAAGCTCCTTCGAGTATAGTAGAAAAAGAAAGAGAAGATTTGAAGAAAGAAAAAAAATTACTAAATAGTTTACTTAATAAATTTACAAAATAATTTTTATATGATAAAATTACTTTAGTTGTGAAAGGAGTGAATATATATGGCTAAGTTTTGTTCTAATTGTGGTGCTGAATTAAATGAAGAACAAGAAATTTGTTTGAAGTGTGGTGTCAGAGTTAAAAATAGTAATACTAAAAATACTGATCCAAATGCTAAATCTAAAATGGCTGCTGGATTACTTGGTATATTTTTAGGTCAATGGGGAGTACATAACTTTTACCTAGGTTATACCGGAAAAGCAGTAGCCCAATTATTACTTTCTATTTTTGGATACATATTACTATTTGTTGTTGTTGGCTTTTTTATGGTAGCCGCTGCTGGTATATGGGGACTAATCGAAGGTATTATGATACTATCTGGTAGTATCAATACCGATGCTAATGGTAATCCATTAAGAGATTAATGTATAATTAAATTAAAACATCTCATAATAATTATGAGGTGTTTTTTCATATGGATAATGTATTTTGTATATGTTTTAGAACTCTTTTAGTATTAGTAATTCTATTTTTTGTAACTAAGTTACTGGGCAAAAAGCAAGTTTCACAACTTAGCTTATTTGATTATGTCGTTGGTATTACTATTGGCTCTATAGCCGCGGATATTTCTCTAGACTTAGAAAAAGACTTAATCGCGGGTATTGTTTCACTTCTTTTATATGGTATTATTGCCTATACAATAGCAAGGGCTACGATAAAAAGTATTACTCTTCGTAGATTTATTACAGGTGTACCGACAATATTAATGGAAAATGGTAAAATTATTGAATCTGGATTAAAAAAATCTAAACTTGATATTAATGACTTTCTTGCAGAGGCTAGAACACAAGGATATTTTGATTTAAATGAAATAGATACTGCAATTATGGAGATTAATGGAAGTATTAGTTTTCTCTTAAAAGAGAAAGATAAACCTTCAAATAAAAGCGACGTGAATGCTAAACTTAGTAATAGTGGAATTCCCGCTAATGTAATTATTGATTCTAATTATATGGAAAATAATATGGAAGCCATGGGAAAAGGCAAGAAATGGTTAGACCACGAACTAAAAGTATTAGGTTATAAGAATTATGACAATATATTACTTGCTACTTGTGATAATAATGGTAAGATTATAGTATACAGAAAAAATGTAAAACCAGATAAAAATACTATTTTAGAATAGTTTTATTTATCTTTATGATGTATAATTATTTTTAGAGTAGTGATAAATATGAAGCATTTAAAAAAATTATTTTTAATTTTGATTATTATTACATTATTTATGTTAATATACAGCGTTGTGTCTCCTAATATTGATGTTTATACTAATAGTATTAATTTAAATAGTGATTACAATATTGATTACAAAGTATATAATTTGTTTACTAATTTAACGAATAGAAGTTCTATTATAGAAAATAATATAAATTCTAGTAAGGTTGGTACTTACACTATTGTAATTAATGTTAAATATTTATTTTTTAATGTAAATAAAACAGTTGATATTAATGTTATTGATAATACAAAACCTATTATTACTTTAAATGGTAATACAGAAGTTAAGGTTTGTCCAAATACTGACTATAACGAAGAAGGATATACCGCGAGTGATAATTACGACGGAGATATTACAGAAAGAGTGAATATTAAAAAAATAGACAATAGTATTATTTATTCTGTAATTGATAGTAGTAGCAATGAAACACAAGTAGAGAGAAAAATTATATTTGAAGATGATGAGGCTCCAAAAATAGAATTAAAAGGTAGTGCTGATTTAAATATATTTATTGGTGATAATTATAATGAAGAAGGATATACCTCCTACGACAAATGTGATGGAGATATTACTAATAGTGTAGTTGTTACTAGTAATTTAGATACTAATAAACTCGGTACATATAATATAAAGTATGAAGCTATAGATACTTCTGGTAACAAGGCTGAGGTTAGTAGGACTATCCATGTAATTAATAAACCAAGTTATTATGGTAATGGTATTATTTATCTAACGTTTGATGATGGTCCAAGTTATTTAACAGGAAAAATTTTAGATATACTTGATAGTGAAAATATTAAAGCAACATTTTTTGTTACTCATGGCGGTGATTATGTTAAAAGAGCATATAATAGTGGTAATACAATAGCTCTTCATACATATACGCATAATTATAGTTATGTATATTCTAGTATTGATAATTACTTTATTGATTTAAATAATGTTAGTAATAGTGTTTATAATTCTATTGGTATTCATCCAAAGATAATTAGATTTCCTGGAGGCTCTTCTAACACTATAAGTAAAAATTATTCAAATGGTATTATGTCTAGACTTACTAATGAGGTAATTAATAGAGGATATACTTATTTTGATTGGAATGTTGACTCCAATGACGCTGGTGGTGATGGTTATAATAGTAATAAAATATATAATAATGTTATTAATGGCTTATCACATAGCAAAACTAATATAGTACTTATGCATGATTCTGAAAGTCACAGTGCCTCTGTTGATGCACTTAGAAATATTATTAAATACGGTAAAAATAATGGTTATACATTTAAAGCTATAACTAGTGATACTCCTATTGTTAGACATGGTGTTAACAATTAATGGACTAAATGGACTATTTATTTAATTTTGTTCTTAATATTTTTACTATTTTGAGTTATAATAATTATAGAAAGGAGTTTTATAATGAGTAAAGAAATTAATAAATATCTTAATTTATCTATAGTTATGTCTGTACTTTTTGCTATACTAGGCGTTATTCTTGTAGTATCACCTAATTCATCACTCGATACTATTGCATATCTACTAGCAGCTTTTCTATTAGTATATGGTACTTACAACTTTATAGATAGTTTTGCCATTCATCCAATATTCTTCTTTATGAAGATGGCTAGTAGTGTTATTTCTATAATACTTGGTATAGTTATATTTTTAAATCCTGAAATATTTAAAAATTTAATTCCTATAGCTTTAGGTGTATTCTTTATTATAAATGGTATTTTTAAAACTAGAATGGCATTTATTATTAAAAATATAGATAATTATTTTGTTTTATCCGTTATTACTTCAGTACTTACTATAATATGTGGTATTGTTCTAATTATTAATCCTAGTATATCTGCAATTATGATTACTACAATGATTGGAATTGTCGTTTTAGTATATGCTATATTTGATATAGTAGATGCCTTCATATTAAAACATAGGGTAAAAGAAATATCTAAATATTTTGAACAATTATTAAAATAGTACTTCGGTACTGTTTTTATTTAGTATTAATACTGATAAACCTAAAATTGAAGACTATAGGCTTCAATTTTTTCATTAAAGACCTTAGGCTTTAATGATAGTGAAGAGACTATGGGCTCTGAACTAATAATATACAATTGTTTGCTTTTTTATATTATTCTTATTTACTAAAAGTAATTTATATGTTATACTTTTATATGTAAATATGGAGGTAATAAAATGTTAGATTATATTATTATAGGACTATTAATAATAGTTATTATACTTGTTATTATAGCTATTAGTAAAAATGTTAATGAAGGAAAAATTACAGAAAGATTAGGTACATTAGAGACTACTACAGTGAAAGAATTATCTAGTTTTCAAATAGATATAATGAAAACTATGAATGATAATTTTAATGGACTTAACGATAGAATGGAAAAGAAACTTACACAAATTAATGATAAAGTAAATGAAAGATTAGATGATAACTTTGCTAAAACTAATAGAACATTTACTAATATATTAGAAAGATTATCTAAGATAGATGAGGCCCAAAAGAAGATAGATACTTTATCTACAGATATTGTTTCACTACAAAGTATTTTAACTGATAAAAAGAGTAGAGGTATTTTTGGTGAAATTAATCTTAAACATATCTTAGTTAGTATATTTGGTGAAAAGAATGATAATGTATATAGACTTCAGTATACTTTCCCTAATACCACTATTGCGGATGCAGTTATATTTGCTCCTGAGCCACTTGGCACTGTTGCAATTGATTCAAAGTTTCCTTTGGAGCATTATCAAAAAATGGTAGATAAAAATCTTCCTCAAGTAGATAGAAATATAGCAGAAAAAGAATTTAAAGTAGATGTTAAGAAACATATTGATGCAATTGCTAGTAAATATATTATACCTGGAGTTACTTCTGATCAGGCTATTATGTTTTTACCTGCGGAAGCATTATTCGCTGAGATAAATGCTTATCATACTGATTTAATAGAATATGCACACAAAAGAAGAGTATGGATATGTTCTCCTACTACATTAATTAGTACTTTTACTATTATTGAGGTACTTCTTAAGAATATGGAAAGAGATAAATATGCAAGTATTATTCATGATGAATTAAATAAACTTGGTATTGAATTTGGTAGATATAAAGAAAGATGGGATAAACTTTCTAGAAGTATTGAAACTGTTAATAAAGATATAGAAAATATTCATGTAACTACTGATAAAATAAGTAAAAGATTTGACTCTATTAGTAAAGTAGAACTTGGAGATAAAAAAGAAATAGAATAATTAAAAACTCTTAATAATATCTTATTATTTGAATAAATTTAAATGAGGGATATTATGATAAGAGTTTTTTTCTTTTTACTTGGATTTGGTCTTATGGTAATTGGATGTAGTTTTATCATATTATATCTAAATTTAACCACTATGGGGTATAATTTTTTAGAATATGTTAATTTTATTATAAGAAGAGTAGAATGCTACTTTAGTATTATTGGCTTTATAATTATAATTTTATCTATTGCTTTGAAAGGGGATTATAGAAAATGAATTATATTTATGATATAGTACTTAATTTTAATAAAGAATATTATAACTTCTTTGAATGGAATAAGAGAGATAATATTGTTAATGTAAAGAAAATACCATTATTTCTTGTTAATAATGATACTTTTAAAATGTTTAAATATGATAATGTAACTGTAAGTAGTGATTTTATTAATTTAATTAAAGATAAAACTTATACTTATTCTAGAATTAAGATAGGTAATACTTCTTTAATAACTAATGGTAAAGAAGTTATTGCAGTACTCTTTAATGATAAGGGTGAACTTATTAAAAGAAGTAGTCTTTTGTTAGATGAAGAAGAAGAGGTATTAAATGAAACTTCTAATGATAGTATTTATAATATTGATATTGTTAAATCCTCAAGAAATAAGATTTCTTTTGTAAATAGAAGTCAAAAAGAAAAGAAGAACTTTTTAATTAAATATATTAATAAGGAGAATAATCTTACTAATTTAAAATATTTATATTATGATTATTTTGAAAAAGAAGATGATAATATTAATAATATTAAAAAGTCTTTAATTAATGAAATTAAATATAATTGGAATAATAAGTTAGATGATTTATATGAAACTGTCAAAATATTTAAAAAGATTAAAAATTAAAAGAAGGGTTATTCCTTCTTTATTTATTATTTATAAATTTATGTATTTTATGTAACTCTTTAGCAGTATTATTTACAAATTCTTCTTTATCATCACATTTAAATTTTTGAGTTAAAATTATCATGTAATATGGATTTTCTGCATCTACATAACCAGCCTCATGGTAAGCAATATCCCAACTACCATATTTTTTAACAAAATTATTATTTTCAATGGATTCTGGTAATACTATACTAAATGATGGATTACTAAGCCAATTATAAAAGTCTTGTCCATATTTACTTTTATTAATAAAGTCTCTTACTTTCTTCCAGTATATTGCCATATCATCACAATTTATTAATCCAAATAAATCTTTGCCTTCCATTGTATGGAGTGCTCCAAGTGATTTACCATATTTTTCTAAGTTTTCTTTTCCAACATAATTAACAAGTTTTATATATGCTGTATTATCACTTTCTGTTATTGTTAATCTAATTAAATCTTTAATAGTGTAATATGTATCTTGCTTTTGAAATTTAATGATTCCAGTATCTTGTTTTAAATCATTCATAGTTACTAAAAGAGTATCCTCTAGTGATATTTTTTTGTTTTCAGCCATTTCTAATAACATTACGCACACTAATATTTTAATACTTGAAGCAGCATAGAATAGTATATCTGAATTGTATGATAATATACTTCCAGTATTTATGTCTTCGTAGTAATAGGCCACTTTTTCTTTTTGTTTGAGATACATTGTATTTAGTTCTAAATAATATTTTTTTAATTCTTCTTGTTTATCTTTTAATGTTTCTGAAACATTCTTTAGTTCGCACTTCATATTTATCTTATAATTCATAACATCAGTCCTTTCATATCTAATTATATCATATTTTAGAATTTTCATGAAAAAAATGATACTTAATGTACCATTTTATTTGTTGTTTTCTTCGAGCAATTTTATAATCTTTTTTTGGTTACTTTGAAGTTCTTTTATTTGTTCATGTAGCACTTCAAGTATTAATTCACTTTTTAAATCCGTCTTATAATCATTTAAACTTCTTAAACTATCTTTTTTAGCCGCTCTATTCTGACTCATCATAATTATTGGTGCTTGAAGTGCCGCTATACATGATAATATTAGATTGAGTAGAATAAATGGATATGGATCTACGTTTACTATCATTAAGTAATTAATTATCATCCACAGTATAAGAAATATGCAAAATACTATAATAAACCCCCATGATCCTGCTACTGCAGTAACTTTGTCGGCCAATTTATCCCCTAAACTTCTTTTGGCATCTTCTTCTTTATCTGAGTCAATGGCTATTGGACTATCCAAAAGCATTTCAACAAGTTCATCTTCATCCTTAATATCAAAATCTTTATTTAGTAATAATTTTACTAAGTTGTCTTTTCTTTTATTTACTTCCATAGTTACCTCCATTTTTTATAATTTATCATATTTTAATTTTAACACTTTATTTAGATGTTGTAAACTACTAAAAAATGATACTTAATGTACCATTTTATTTGTTATATTGAGATTTATAAGTTTCATACTTCTTTTCTAATACTGTATCAGTAAACTTAAGTTTGGCATCCTCACGCATTTTATCTAATGCTTTATATTGAACTGAAGTATCTTTTGACTTATGTTCAGAAACTAATGAAGTAATTATTTCTTCTTTTACATCTTTAAGAGCTGGTTTTTCTTTTTGATCTATTCTATATATTACATGATATCCATAAGAAGTTTGAACTGGCTCTTTAGTATAAGAATTATTTTCTAGTTTTTGCATTGCTTCCATATAAGCAGATTCAAGACTAGCATTATATGCTTTATATCCTAGTTCTTCATATGTTATTTTATTCTTATATTCATCTTTTACTTCATCAAATGATTTGCCTTCATTTAATTTAGTAATTATTTCTTTAGCTAAATTTTCAGCTTCTTTCTTTTCTTCATCAGTAGCACTACTACTAACTTTTACTAAAATGTGTTTGGTATTGATATCTCCATATACCTTATCTTCATAGTACTTTTCTATTTCTTTATCAGTAATTTGTTCTTTTATATAATCATCAGTATACTGTGTTCTTCTATATTGAAGTCTTAAGTATTCAATAAATGCCCTTTCACTACCAAAGCCATTTTTAGTTAAGAATTCTTCTTTACTATATCCATAGTACTGATTATACATATTATAATACTTTTCTGCTTGATCATTTAATTCAGTATTCATCTCATCTGTTTCAGGATATTTTTCTTCAAGTATTTTATTATCTATTATATCTAGTAAATTATTTACTGAATAGATTTCTTTCATATCTTCATATAAATCTTCTGCAGTTACAGTTAAACCATCTATACTTGCTACTGGCTCTAAACCATTCTCTAATTTAGCTATTCTATCTGGCCATATTAGGATTACCACTAGTACTGTAGCAAGCACTCCTCCAATTACTCCATAAATAGCTAATCTATATTTATCTATAAAATCATAGAATTTGAATAGTTTATCGTATTCTTTCTTATTAGTATTTTTCTTTTCCTCTTTTTTTACCTCTTTAACTACTTTTTCTTCTTTTTTTTGTTCTGCTTTGCTTATAACATTTTTCTTAGTATCTTTTTTTGATACTTCTTTTTTGTTTGCCATTTTGTTATCTCCTTTCAAAGTTACATTAATATAATATCAAAAATAGGAGAAAATTACAATATGATTTTTGAAATATGGGGAAAATAACATATTTTAATTACTTATTTTTAATATATATTTGATTTCATACTAATTAGCCCAGCACACTTTTTATCTTTTTCCATAAAATACTATGAATAGAAAAAAAGGAGGAATGTATTATGAGTAACTGCGGTTCACCTTGCGGCGGATCTAGTGCCGCTATTGTACTAGTATTATTTATCTTATTAATAATAATACTTGGAGCTTGGATATAATAAAGGAGGTGCATTAAAATGTCTGGAAATAGTTCATGTAAAGGAAATAATGGCTTCTTAATTGTTATTGTTTTATATATTCTACTTGCTATTATACTAGGTTCTGCTTTCTTTTATTAAAATATCTTAGTTTAGGGAAACTATCTTCGGATAGTTTTTTTCTTTATAAAAAGCAGGCTAAAACCTACTTTAACTTATTATATACTTCTTCAAGTGATAATTTTTCTTCATTATTATATTTTGGTATTAGGTGTAAATGAAAATGTTTTACTTCTTGACCTAAGCCATTATTTTCACAAAGTGATATACCATCATAGTTTAATCTTTCTTTAAGAAGTACAGCAATTTCTTTGGCTACCTTTAGTATATGATGTAGTGCTTCTTCATCTATATCAAAAAAATCTTGATAATGTTTCTTTGGTACTATAAGAGTATGTCCTGTATGATTAGGATTTACATCTAAGAATACTTTAACCATCTCATCTTCATATATTGTATATGATGGTATTTCATTATTTATTATTTTGCAAAATACATCCATGTTATTACCTCCATACTAAGTATAACATTTTTTAAATTATTTTACTATTACTTTATCTAATTTTAGTATATATTAGTGGCTTATATATGATAGATACACTGGTATATTATTGTTACACTTATTAAGTATAAGTGTAACAATAACACTGAAAGACCTTAGGCTGGAAGTGCATGACATAAAAAGAACTAAGTTAATTTCTTAGTCCATTTATTATATGAATATCTGCGAATATTCTAACATTATTATGTAAAATTTAGTATATTTTTATTCATAAGGTTAACTTTTTTAAATTTATCTGCTATAATTTAGGTATGAGAAGTAGTAAAAAAATACTATTTATTATATTCATGTTTATATTCTTTATTGGTTCTGCTAATGCAAGCAGTAAAGAAAAAGTAACTTTTTCTAAATGCGTTGATGGAGATACTATTAAAGTAAACATTGATGGTGAAATAAACATAGTTAGAATGCTAGCAATAGATACTCCAGAGTCTGTTCATCCCACTAAAGGGGTTGAATACTATGGTGAAGAAGCAAGTAATTATACCTGTAATTTAGTTACTAATGCAAAGAAAATAGAACTTGAATATGATAAAAATAGTGATAAAAAAGATAAATATAATAGAGTTTTAGCTTGGGTATGGGTAGATGATACTTTACTTCAAGATGAACTTGTTAAAAATGGCTATGCAGAGGTTGCTTATTTGTATGGTGATTATAAGTATACTAATACTCTAAAGGATCACCAAGCAGTAGCAGAAGCCTCTAAAATAGGTATATGGAATGAAGAAGCAAGAAAGGAGTTTGATTCAAATAGTAGTTCTAAGAATGATGATAATACTACTGATAATAGTGATAGTTATATTGATTTAAAGAATATGTCCACTAGTGATATTATTATAGTTATAGGAGTAGTAATTATTGGAATTGTTTTAGGACCCACTATTAAGAAAATTAAAAGAAAAATTAAAAAATATACAAAATAGAAAGGAATGTTAATTTGAAAAAAGATATTACACTTGTTATTTTAGCAGCAGGTATGGGTAGTCGCTTTGGGGGACTTAAGCAAATTGAGCCTATGGGTCCTAATGGAGAATTTATTATAGACTATTCTGTATATGATGCTATTAAAGCTGGATTTAATAAAATTGTATTTTTAATAAAAAGGGAAAACTATGATTTATTTAAGGAGACAATAGGAGCTAGAGTAGAACCATATATTAAAACTGAATATGCTTTTCAAGAACTTAATAATCTACCTTTAGGATACACTCTTCCTAGTGATAGAGTTAAACCTCTTGGTACTGCTCATGCGGTACTTTGCTGTAAGGAAAAGGTTCATGAAAACTTTGCAATGATTAACTCAGATGACTTCTATGGAAGAGATGCTTTTATTAAAGCTTATGAGTATTTAAGTAAGGTAGATGAGTCTTCGAGTGAATATGGAATGATAGGATATAAAGTTGCTAATACTCTTACAGAAAATGGCTCTGTTAAAAGAGGAGTATGTAATGTAGATAATAATGGATATCTTACTAATTTAACTGAAAGTAAAGTAGAGAGAGTTAATAATGAAATAATTGCTAGTCCACTAGATGGAAGTAAAGCATTTACTGTTAAAGATGACGATACTGTCAGTATGAATTTCCTATTATTTACTCCTAGTATATTTAATTATATAGAAGAAGGTTTCCCTGAGTTCTTTGACAATAATAAAGATAACTTACTTACCGCAGAGTATTTAATTCCTGATGTTCTTAGTAATTTAATTAAGAATAATAAGGCTAGTACTAAGGTTATTCCTACTAGTGCTAACTGGTATGGTGTTACTTATAAAGAGGATACTCCTGGAGTAAAGAGGGCTATTCAAAATCTTGTAGATAATCATGAATATAATGATAATTTATGGGACTAATATGTTAAATTATGTTATTTACATAAATCTATTTAATTTTTAATTTAGATTTGTTATACTTATGTTGTATAGAAAGGATTGATTTAAATGAAATATAATATTCGTGGAGATAAAATGGTAATTACAGATGCCATAAAGGATTATACAGAAAATAAACTAAGTAGATTAGAGAAGTATTTTAAGGACGATGATATTAAGGCTAATGTCCTTGCTAGAGTTAGAGGTAATTCACAAATTGTTGAAGTTACTATTCCTACGAGCAAGTATGTTCTAAGAAGTGAAGAAGAAAACGATGACTTATATGCTGCGATAGACTTAGTTACTGATAAGTTAGAAAGACAAATTAGAAAGAATAAAACTAGATTAAATAGAAATACTAAGGAAAGTGTTAAAGAATTTAACTTTGATTATGAAGTTAAGGATGAAGAGGCCTCTAAAGAAAAGATAGTTAAAAGAAAAAATATTGAAACTAAACCTATGGATGAAGAAGAGGCTATTCTTGAAATGGAACTATTAGGTCATTCATTCTTTGTATATAAAGATATGGATACTAACAACACTTGTGTTCTTTATAAAAGAAAAGATGGTGACTACGGTCTAATAGAAACTAAATAATATTTGAGTATCAACAATTGTTGTTGATACTTTTTTAATTTTAACTGTGTATCCACAGGTACTGTTGATAGACTATTTTTAATATTTAATTGACTTTTATAATATATATTGTATAATATTGTTACATTCTTTAAGGGGGAGTAATATTAATGAATGACACTACTATGAAACTATTAAATTTAATTAATGAAGGGAAAACAGTAAATGAAATATCAGAAACACTAAAACTATCTAATAAAGCTATTTTTTGTAGATTAAATATGCTTAGAAATGCTGGATATAATTTTAAAAGATTATATTATTCTGACGGTAATATTGTCTACTCAAATGGTGCCGATATGGCTTGGTATAATGAGAAGAACAATGGGGTTAATTTAATTACAAAAGATGACAAAATTGACGCAATAGTAATATCTGATATACATTTTGGTAGTAACTATGAAATTGAAAAAATTATGGATAGAATATATAACTATTGTATTAGCAATAATATTCATATAATTTTCTTTGGCGGTGATTTAGTTGATGGTACCTTTGGTAAAAATACAAGAATTGATAACATAGATGAACAACTTGCTTATATTATGAAAAAATATCCATTTGATAAAAGTATTATAAATTTTGGAGTATTAGGAGATCACGATTACAGCATTTTTGAGGCCAATTCAAGAGATATATCTTTACTTTTTAGTAATTATAGACACGATATTGTTCCTCTTGGATACTATATTGGAAAATTAAATATTGGTAATGATATATTAACTTTTTATCATGGAAATAAGGTAAATTATACCCAAAATAATGATGTTATTATTTCAAATAACATTGGGGGCAGAAATATTATATTTCGCGGTCATACTCATAGGAAACTTGCTATTTCAAATCTTTGTTCTAATACTCTTATTAAACTTCCATCACTTAGTGACTTTAGAGATGATGATGAATTTTTACCTAGTGCTATCAGAATTCGTATTTCATTAAATAATAATATTTTTTCAAACATACTTGTTAATCAGTTGTTGATTGGAGATAAAATATATTCTATTAATGAGTTTAATCAAGACTTTGCTTCTAGAAAAAAACAAAATTATAGTGAATTATTTGGAAATATTAATTATAATAGAGTTAATGAATCATCAGATTTTACAGAAACAGACGAAAATGATTTGAAAGAAGAAATAAATACTTTTGATGTAGTTGAAAAAGGGGATATTAAAACTCTAACTAAAAAGTTATAAAACAAGTTATCACGACTTGTTTTTTTTATTAATAATTACCGCAAGGTACGATAGGTTTTTCTTATAATTTATTCATTAACATATAATGTTGATAGTTTTATTTTACAATATTACATTTTTCTTCAATATATAGATTAAAATAATAATTGGTACTATTTTATCAAAAAAAGTATAAACATTTTAGTCTATACTTAATTAGTTATTTATTAATTTTTTTTCTTCATTAACCTGTTTTTGCAATAATTCTAAATCTTTAATGCTCTTATTATCCTTCAATACTTTCATTTGTCTTCTTGCTGAATTATTAAGTCTTACTAGTCTTTCACTTTGCGGAACTTCTTCTTCAATTAATTCTGCATTTGTATTTTGTAAGTTATTTAAGATTACTAAGTGAAGTAAATCAGTATAATCCCTTATATTTCCATTTTTTGCAAGTTCTGGATTACTTTTTCTCCATTCTTTTACTGTCATACCAAATAATGCAACATTTAAAACATCGGCTTCTTCGGCGTAAACAAATTTCTTTTGCTCCTCTGTTAGTGTTGGAACAATATAAGTTTTTACTGCATCAGTATGAACAACATAGTTTAATTTAGATAAAATTCTATTTGCTTGCCAGTCTATTTTTTTTCTGATATGCTTCATTAGTTTTCAGTCTCTCAAACTCAGTTATTAAATATAGTTTAAACTCAGGAGATAACCAACTTGTAAATTCAAATGCAATATCTGGATGAGCAAAAGTTCCAATACTATATCTTCCACCTTTTGAAACTATTCCTATTGCATTAGTCCTTTTTATCCACTATGTTGGTGACATTGCAAATGAGTTTTTTCCATACTCTGTTTTAATTTGGTCGAATTCGACTAAATTAAAATCTTGATTATGAAGTTCTTCCTATAAACCAATATAATCAATAGTATTTATTCTTCTTAACCAATTTTTCACTGTAAAAGAATTTTTTTCATCCCGATAAAATTATATCATACTTTTCTTATTTAACATATAGTATATATTAAAAAAATAACTATTCTATCCACACATATTGTTGATACTTTTATTTCATATTCATATCTATCAACATCTACTATTAATTGAAGTTTTAAAGACTTATGGCTTTAAAACTTTTTTTGAAGACCTTAAGCTTCAAAAACACCAAAGTGACTATAGGCACGGAGGTAAAACTATAATAAAATAAGGTAAATATTAAATATTTACTAGTTTTTTTAATCAAAATATAGTAAAATATTATCTAGGAGATGATTTGATGTTTAAGATACTTAAAAAGATGTTTGATAATGAATATAAAGAATTATATAGATTTAGTAAACTAGCAGACCAAATAGATGCTCTTGATGAAGAAATGAGTAAATTATCTGATAAAAAACTTGCTAGTTATACTGATAAGTTTAAGAAAAGACTAGAAGATGGAGAAACACTAGAAGATATTCTAGTGGAAGCTTTTGCTGTTGCTAGAGAAGCTGCTTATAGATGTGTTGGTATGAAACCATTCTACTGCCAACTACTAGGTGGTCTTGCTATCCACTACGGCAATATTGCTGAGATGAAAACTGGTGAAGGTAAAACACTTACTTGTGTACTTCCTGCTTATTTAAATGCTTTAACAGGCAAAGGTGTTCATATCGTTACAGTTAACGAATTTTTATCTACCAGAGACTCTGAATGGATGGGTAGTATATTTAGATTCTTAGGTCTTTCTGTAGGACTTAACTTAAGAGAGTTATCTTTTAAAGAAAAGCAAGATGCTTATAACTGTGATATTTTATATAGTACTAATAATGAACTTGGTTTTGACTATTTAAGAGATAACATGGTTGTAAAAAGAGAAAATAGAGTACAAAGACCTCTTAACTATTGTATTGTCGATGAGGTTGACTCTATCTTAATAGATGAAGCTAGAACTCCTCTTATTATATCTGGTGGGGTTATGCAGTCCGCTAATCTATATACTGATGCCGATAGATTTGTTAAATCTCTTAAAGAAAATGAAGACTATATTATGGATGAAAAATCTAAGGCAGTTAGTTTAACTGATGAAGGTAGTAGAAAGGCTGAAGAACATTTCCATTTAGATAACTTGTATAATATTAATAATACTGCTTTGGTACATCATATAAATCAGGCTTTAAAAGCTAACTATGCAATGAGTTTGGATGTTGATTATGTTGTACAAGATGGTGAAGTTGTTATCGTAGACCAATTTACTGGTAGACTTATGAAAGGTAGAGCCTTCTCCGATGGATTACATCAAGCTATTGAGGCTAAAGAAGGAGTTAAGATTCAACAAGAGACTAAGACTCTTGCTACAATTACTTTCCAAAACTACTTTAGAATGTATCATAAATTATCTGGTATGACTGGTACTGCGAAGACTGAAGAAGAAGAATTTAGAAATATTTATAATATGTTTGTTATTCAAATTCCTACGAATAAACCTGTTATTAGAGAGGATGCTACTGATTTATTATATCCTGGTAAAGAAGGTAAATATAATGCCATAGTAAGAGAAATTGAAAGAAGACATGCTGCTGGTCAACCAGTACTTGTTGGTACTATTGCTATTGAAACTTCTGAATTACTTAGTAAAATGCTTACTAAAAAGAAGATTCCTCATGAAGTATTAAACGCTAAGAATCACGTTAGAGAGGCTGAAATTATAGCTCATGCAGGTGAAAAAGGTGCTGTTACTATTGCTACTAATATGGCTGGTCGTGGTACCGATATTAAACTTGGCGAAGGTGTAAAAGAACTTGGTGGCTTATGCGTTATTGGCAGTGAAAGACATGAGTCTAGAAGAATAGATAATCAGCTTAGAGGTAGAAGTGGTAGACAAGGTGACCCTGGATTTACGCAATTTTTTGTATCTTTTGAAGATGAACTTCTTGTTAGATTTGGTTCTGATAGATATAGAGGTATGCTTGCTAACTTAGGTTTTACTGGAGATCAGGCTATTCAAAATAAAATGTTCTCTAAAACAGTTGAATCTGCGCAAAGAAAAGTTGAAGGTAATAACTTTGATATAAGAAAACAACTTCTTAATTATGATGATGTTATGAATAATCAAAGAGAGATTATCTATGCTAAGAGAAATGAAATTCTTGATAATGAATCTATTCATGATACTGTTCTTAATGGATTTAGAGATTATATTAGTGATATAGTTAATTCTCATTTGGTAGAGAGTACTAAATTAAAAGAAGAAGATTATAGTGAAATACTTGAAGCCGCTAACGAGAACTTGCTTAGAAAGTATAGAATTAACTTATCTGAGATTAATGGTAAACATCCTGATGAGGTAATTGATACTATTTATAATAATGTTACTCGTGATTATGAAGAAAAATTAGAGGATATTCCTGAAGAAGTTAGAGATGAATTTGAAAAAGCTGTTTCACTTAGAGTAATTGATAATTACTGGATGGAACATATTTCTACAATGAGTCATTTAAGAGATGGTATTGGTCTTAGAGGTTATGCTAATACTAGTCCACTTCAGGCATATACTATGGAAGGATATCAATTATTTGATGAAATGATAGCTAGAATTAATAAAGATATTAGTATTTATCTACTTAAATCTGAAATTAGACAAAATCTAGAAAGAAAACAAGTAGCAAAGAATGCTATTACTAATGATAGTAAGGACCACGCTAAGGTACAAAAGAAGAGTACTAAGGTTGGTAGAAATGATCCATGTCCTTGTGGAAGTGGTAAGAAATATAAGAATTGCTGCGGTAAGTAACTTGTTCTACAAAATTTTAGAAAGGAGAACATATGAAAATACTTTTAGGTTCAACTAATGTTTCTAAACAAAGATCAATTTCAATCGCAATGAATGAATTGGGATTTGATGATATTTCTGTTATTCCTGTTAATGTTAACTCTTTAGTAAGTTCTAAACCTATTAATGACGAAACATTAATAGGTGCAAAAAACAGAAATCATAGTTTATATAATTATTGCATAGAAAATGATATTTCATTTGATTTATTAATAAGTATTGAAGGGGGATATGAACAGATAGACGATACATACTTTATTGTTACTTATGCCTCAATACTTGATTCAAATGGTAATGAATTTATAGGAAAATCAAGCGGTCTTCAAATTACTGAAAATATGTTTAATTATGTTAAAGAGGGAAAATCTTTAAATAAAGTTATTGAAAATATTCTTGGTAATAGTAGTAATAAAAAAGATAATGGAATAACAGGATACCTAACAAATGGTTATTATAGAAGAGATATATTTGAATCTTCAGCAGTTATAAGTGCTATGCAAACTTTACTAAACTTTAAGTCAAATTATAAAAAATTAGAGAAAAAAATATAATGTTAGAATAATAGAATAGAGGTGTCGCCAAAAAACTATGTGCTGTCGCCTTTTAAAATAATAATGGAGGGGGAAAGAAAAATGAATAATAAAGTAATTGGAAATGAAAAAGATATAATATTTTATAATGATGAAGAAGGAAATACAAAGATTGAAGTTCTTCTGCAAAATGAAGATGTTTGGTTAAATACAGAGGCATTAGCAGAACTCTTTAGTATTGATAGAAGTGGTATTGTTAGGCATATTAATAATATCTATAAAGATAATGAGTTGAATGAAAATAGCACATGTGCAAAAATTGCACATATGGGTAATGATGGTAAACAAAGTTATAATACAAAATACTATAACTTAGATATGATTATTTCTATAGGATTTAGAGTTAACTCTAAAAAGGCCATTGAGTTTAGAACTTGGGCTAATAAAATAATTAAAGATTATATGATTCAAGGTTTTGCTCTAAATGATGATAGATTTATGAAAGCAAGAAAGTCTGATCAAGAATACTTTAATAGATTATTAGATAGAATTAAATTAATTAGAACAAGCGAGAGAATGTTTTATCAAAAAATTACTGATATATTTTCCGAATGTTCTATTGATTATGATAAGAATAGCGAGATTTCACTTAATTTTTACAAAACTATTCAAAATAAGTTTCACTTTGCTATAACTGGAAAAACAGCAGCGGAAATTGTATATGATAGAGCAGATGCCCAAAAAAAGAATATGGGACTTACTACTTGGGAAAAATCTCCTGATGGCAAGATACTTAAATCAGATGTTATTATTGCAAAAAACTATTTAGATGAAAAGGAAATTAAAGGATTAAATAACTTAGTAAACTTATTTCTAGATATTGCAGAAAATAATGCAGAAAGAAATATTCCAATGTATATGAATGATTGGAAGAATGAAGTAGAAAATGCATTAAAACTATTTCACTATGATATATTAGATGGTAATGGTAAAATATCACATAAACAAGCAATCCAAAAAGCCGCTAGTGAATATGAAAAATATAAAGTTATTCAAGATAAAAATTATATTTCTGACTTTGATAAGTTAGTTAAGGAAACTGAACAGTTAGAAAAATAAATAAGAGATGTTATCACATAAAGAGTGGTAACATTTTCTTTTGACTAATTAAATGTAAAATTTATTTGAAACAATATATGTACGTTCCAAATAACATACATATATATTATAATTGTATGTTATTTGGAACAAATATTTTATGAATGAAGAAGAACAAATTTTATAAACTGCAGAAATAAAAAATCTTATGTAGAAAATATAGATTATGATGATGTTATGAATTCTATTAATTTAATTATTGAATTATTAGAGGAAGAACCAGTTGGAGTTTAATTTTTTATAGAATGAAAATGATGTAAAGTTAGTTAAAGAGACTGAACAATTAGAAAAATAAATAAAAAGATACATTTTACATTAAAGTGTATCTTTTTTTGAAACTTTTTTATTGATATATGGGATAATTATAGTGTAGGTGATAATATGACTAGTCAAACAAACCTAGATAAGTTTAATGAATTTTATAAAGAAACTTACTCTAATATTCTTAGATATATTATTATTAAATGTCATAATATTAATGATGTAAATGATATTATTCAAGAAGTTTATTTAGAGTTATGGAAAATTATGAATAAGAAAAATATTGATAATACTAATATTAATAGTTATTTAATTGGAATTGCTATTAATAAAATTAAGAAGTATTATTCTTTAGTTATGAGAATAAGAGATATTTCTTTATTTGATAAAAATAATAATGACTTAGAAATTATAGATAAAATAGATTCTTCATTTGATATTGAAGATTTAATTATTAAAGATGAAGAATGGAAATCAATATGGAATTTTATTAAAAAGAAAAAGAATCAAGATGTTCCAAAAGTATTTTATTTATATTACAAGGAAGAAATGACTATTAAAGAAATTAGTAAACTACTTAATACTAAAGAATCTTATATTAAAAATCTTATTTATAGAACTTTGAATGAATTATGCTTATATTTTAAGGAGTGTGATTAAAATGAATAATGAAGATAAATTAAATAAAGTTATAACAAATGATTTTGATATAACTAACAATTATACTTCTATTAGGAAGAAAATGGAAAGAGGTAATAAAATGAATAAAATATTTAAATATAGCCTAGTACCTATGGCTATAGTTATAACTTTGGCTAGTGTATTTCTTTTAAATAAAAGAAGTAACACAAATAATGTATTAGATAGTGATGTTAAAAATAATGATGTTATTATTGTTAATAGTATTGATAACAACTCTGATAATGCTAAGTTAGATATTGATGGAAGAAGTGAAGATATAACTACTGATGATTTATATAAAATATATCCTTTACTTAAAGATATTGTGGTACCAAATGACTATAATATAAATGGAATAATTAAATGCTATTTATTCAATGATGATACTGGTAAATATGATAAATTATATGGATATAATATTATTTATAGTGGTGGTAATAATAAATATATAGATATATTTATTTTAATAGATACTACTAAGAGACTTAGATGTTTTAGTATTGATACTGGTAAAATGAGAAATTCTATAATCAATGGCAATAACATTAAGATTATGGGTGAAGATAAAAATTATTATGCTATATTTAGTTATAATAATATTAACTTTGATATTGAAACTACTGGAATATCAGAGGGAGAATTTATTCAGTTAATAAAATCTATTGTTAAATAATTTTTTCTATCAACAGTTTTTGTTGATAGTTTTTCTATTATAGTGATATAATTATTAGGGATGACTATTATGAAGGAAAAAGAATTTAATTTAATAATAAATGATTTAATAAATAATGAAACAGTACTAGAAATGAAAAAATATTATCAACATGGTAGTACTAGTTGTTTTGAACATTGTTATAACGTTGCCTATGTCTGCTACAAGATGGCTAAAAAACTAGGATTGGACTATGTTAGTGCTACGAGAGGTGCTATGCTTCATGACTTATTCTTGTATGATTGGAGAACTCCTAAAAAAGATAGAGTAAATAAAAAGATGCACGCATTTACTCATGGAAAGATTGCACTTAATAATGCTACTAAATTATTTAAACTTAATGATACGGAAAAAGATATGATACTTAGACATATGTGGCCTGTTACTTTAAAAATGCCAAAAACTAAAGAGGGATTTTTATTAACACTTGCTGATAAGTACTGTGCTATTATTGAAACTAAGAATGATATAATGTATAATCTTAATAAAATATATTATTTTAATTATTTATATATTGCAGTAATTTTAATATTTAGAGGTATGTAAAAAAATCTATAAACATTACATTTATAGGTCCTTTTCTACTACTAATGGATTAAAATTATTTATTGCCTCAATTAACTTTGAATGTCTAATTATAAAAGAAAACTTCCTATTAATTTTGAAGAATAGACTAGTAATAGTCTTTTCTTTATGTTAAAATTAAATTATAGGGGATGTATATAATGAAAGAAGATACTTTAACTCAAATAAAAAATGAAGTGGAAATAACAAAATTAAATATTGAAAAAAATAATGAAATGGTTAAAAGAATTAAAGAACTTGAAAAGAATCGTTATGTTAGGGAGTATCTCAGTTTAGTTGGTTTATCTAATACTAAGCAAAAATTTATTACTGATACTGATGATGAGATAATATCACAAATATATGATAAATATATTCATAGAATAGATGAAAGGGATACTAATGGGATATATATTTATCTTGGTACTTTTAGATATTCTAGTACTGCTGATATAGTTTCTCTTGGTGATGATAGGGTTAGTTATGATGATGATAGAGCAGACTATAGGTTATATCAAGATTTGGAACAATTTACTTCAATTGTTGTTAATATTAAGGATTGTAAGGCTTTTGAAGAAAATAATACTATTATTAATCCTAACGGTTATTTTAAAAGTAGAGAATACTACAAAATACAAAAAGAATTCTTTATTACTGCAGTTAAGAAGGGACAAGAAACCGCTAGAAGGAGGATTTTAAAAAAATATCCTGGATTATAATAATTAGTACTGGCTTATATATGATAGATATGGATGATATATCATTTATAGACTACAGGCTATAAATGACACTCTAAGATTATAGCTTAGAGTGAACAATATAAAAATAATATAATATAATAGATTTTTTCTTAGAAATTTGATACAATATTTATATGATAAAGGAGAATAAAAATGGATAATATAATGAAATTTGGCATAGATGAGGCTAGAAAAACAATGAATGAAAACAAAGGTGGTCCTTTTGGAGCAGTTATTACTGATAAAGATGGTAATATAATTAGTGTAACTTCTAATAGAGTACTAGAATTACATGATGCTACTGCTCATGCTGAGGTAATGGCTATTAGAAAAGCAGGTGAAAAACTAGGTACTCATGATTTATCTGGTTGTATTCTATATGCTACTGGATATCCTTGTCCTATGTGTCTGTCCGCTATTATATGGGCAAATATAAAAAAAGTATATTATGGTACTAATTTAAAGGATGCTGAAGATATTGGTTTTAGAGATGATTTTATATATAATTATATTAATAATAAAGATAAAGATATCTTAGATTTAGTAGAACTTAACCATGATGAATGTTTAGAACTATTTAATGAATATAAAGAAAAGAACAAAGAGATATATTAAGGAGGATATATATATGGAAAAAGTCTATATATTTGGACATAGAAATCCTGATACTGATAGTGTTACTGCCGCTATTACACTATCTTATTTAAAAAATAGATTAGGTATGAATACTGTACCAGCGGTACTTAGTTCAATTAACTTAGAATCTAAGTTTGCTCTTAATTATTTTGGAGTAGAAGAGCCTATATTTTTAAATGATGTTAATATCAAAATAAAAGATTTACAATATACTAAAAATTATACTGTTAAAGAAAATGATTCTATATATGAGGCATATTATAGAATGAATAAAGCTGGTATTAGTAAGATACCCGCTATTGATAATGATAAAAACTTACTTGGTATTCTTAGTATGAAGGATATTGCTAAAGATCAGTTTTCTTTTAACTATAGTTATGTTAATGCTACTTATGATAATATTTGTGAAGTTATTAAAGGTAAAAGCATACTTAGATTTGATGATAATATAGATGGTAATCTACTAGTGGCATCCTACAAAAGTACTACTTTTATCGAAGAAATTAATTTGGATAAAGATAGTATCTTAATTGTAGGTGATAGACATAGTATAATAGAGTATGCTGTTAATGCTGGTATTAAATTAATTGTGATTACTGGTAATAATGAGATAAAGAGAGAACATATTGATATAGCAAGAAAAAATAATGTTAATATTATTATTACTCCTTATAATACATTAGAAACTACTAAAATATTTAATTTATGTAATAATGTTACTACTATTCTTAATACTGAAAAGGTTCTATGTGTTAATGAAAATGATTCTATTAATGATTTTATTAAACTTGCTAACAAAACTAGATATAGTTATTATCCTGTGCTTGATAGAAAAAATAGATGTAAGGGTATTATAAGACTATCTGATGTTGGCTTTTCTCATAAAAAGAGTGTTATTTTAGTAGATCATAATTCTTATGAACAATCTGCGATTGGTCTTGAAGATGCTAATATACTTGAAATTATTGATCATCACAATATTGGTACTATTGGTACTAATATGCCTATTAGTTTTAGAAATATGCCTGTAGGTAGTACTAATACTATTATTTATTATTTATATAAAGAACATAGAATTTCTATTCCTAAAAAGATGGCTGGTCTTATGTTATCTGGTATATTATCTGATACACTAATTCTTACTAGTCCTACTACTACTGATAAAGATGTTGTAGCAGTTAAAGATCTTAGTAGAATAGCTAAAGTTAATTATAAAGATTATGGATATAAAATGATTAAGGCTGGTTCTTCTCTTGAAGGTATGACTATGGAACAAGTACTTTATAAAGATTATAAGAACTATGTAATTAAAGGTAATAAAGTTGGTTTAGGTCAAGTTATTACTACTGATATTAATGATGTTCTTAATAAGAAGAATGAATACATAGATTTACTTAATACTATTAGTGAAAAGAACAATTACTTATTTGTATGTTTATTTGTTACTAATATATTAGAAAATGGTACTTACGTACTTTATAGTGATAGAGCAAAAGATATTTTAGAATCTGCTTTTAACATTGATAATATTGAAGAGGGCAAGTTCTTAAAAGGTATTGTATCTAGAAAACTTCAAATACTTCCAAAGCTTATGAATGATATGGAGTAATTGACTTTTGAATACATTTGTTGTATTATATAGGTGTATTTTGACGAAAGATAGGGTGTTTAATGGTAATGGAAAATATTATAAATATTAATGAGTATAACGATTTAATCAACGAGTCAAATATAATAAAAAATGAAATAGAAGAAATAGATAAAGATATTATTAGTTCTAATAATGGAATTAAGGTTGCAGGTAAAAACATTAATGGTGCTTTAATTGCCGCTGGGGCTAGTATTGCCACTTGTATAGTTACTTTGGCACTTAAAACTCCAATTTTAGTATCTTTTATATCTGGTGGAATGGCTGCTGTGTCATTTAATTGGGCTCTTACTGCTACTAGTTACATAAATATTGAAAAAAAAAGAATATTAGAATGTGATAATAAAAAAATGTCACTTATAGATAAGCAAGTTGAATTAAAAAAGAGAATATTAAGTATTGAAAAAAATAGAGAAAATAATTTTAACTTAACTGAAATAAGCAAAAATACAGCGTTTAATGTTAAAACTAAAGCAGGGGTTAAGGTTAAAAAAAGAAGTATTAATGATAACAAGTAATTATATTTGTTAACTGATATTTATTAAGCATATTTACTATTGTATTATTAATTATTCATTAAATAGTATTGATAAAAAAGTCAATATTATTTATTTGAAAACATTAATATATTAATAAGTATGCTTTTTATTTAATTTTTTGTTTCTTATTTTTAGGAAATCTGCTATAATATAGGAGAAAGAGGTGTTATAATGATTATATTATCAGTAAATGCTGGTAGTTCATCTTTAAAATTTACTGGATTTGAGATGCCTAGTGAAGATGTTCTAATCAGTGGTGTATTTGAAAGAATAGGAATTGATAATAGTTTTTATACTATTAAAGTAAATGGTGAAAAGATTAAGAAAGAGGTAGAATTACCTAATCATAAAGTTGCTTTTGAAATTTTAATTAAAGAACTTATGGACAATAAGATTGTTGAATCTTTGGATGAAATTAAAGGTGTAGGTCATAGAATCGTACAAGGTGGTGCTTATTTTGATAAGACTGTAATCGCTGATGAAGATGCTGTTAGTAAAATTGATGAACTAGCTAGTTTAGCTCCTTTACATAATCCTGCCGCTATCGTGGGTATTAATGCCGCTAAAGAAGTTATGCCTAATGCTGTTCAGACTGTTGTATTTGATACAGCCTTCCATCAAACTATGGCTCCTTGTGAATATATGTATGCAGTACCTTATGCTTGGTATAAAGAATATGGTATTAGAAAATATGGTGCACATGGTACTAGTCATAAATATGTTTCCCAAAGAATGAATGAAATACTTGGCAGAAATGATACTAAACTTATTACTTGTCATATTGGTAATGGTGCTTCAATTAGTGCTGTTAAAGATGGTAAGTGTGTTGATACTTCAATGGGTCTTACTCCTAATGCTGGATTAATTATGGGTTCAAGATGTGGTGATATGGATGCTACTGTTGTTACTTATGCTATGGAAAAGACTGGTATGACTCCTAAAGAGATGGATATTGTACTTAATAAACAAAGTGGCTTACTTGGAATAAGTGGTGTATCTAGTGATTCAAGAGACATTGAAGAAGGTATTAAAAATGGTAATGAAAGATGTATTTTAGCACAAGAAATGTATGTAAAGAGAATAGTTGAATATATTGCTAAATACTATGTTCTTCTTGGTGGATGTGATGCTATCGTATTTACTGCTGGTGTTGGAGAAAACTCTATTAGTACTAGAAAAGAAATTCTTAATAAACTTGCAGTACTTGGTATTAAAGTAGATGAAGAGGCTAACAATGTTAGAGGCGAAGAAAGAAAGATTACTACTGATGACTCTGCTGTTCCTGCTTACATCATTCCTACTAATGAAGAGTTAATGATTGCTAAAGACACTTATTCATTAGTATTACAAGGATAATATGAATATATATAAGCAAATATTTAAAGTAATTAAAAAATATGATACCATTGTTATAGCAAGACATATTGGTGCTGATCCTGATGCTTTAGGTTCTCAGTTTGCACTTAAGGAAATAATCTTAAAGACTTTTCCTAATAAAAAAGTATATGCTGTTGGTAATCCTGCAAGTAGATTTAAGTTTTTTGGAAATAATGAAAAGATAGATAACATCGATACTACTAAAGGGCTACTTATCGTTTTGGATACTCCAGATATTAAGAGAATTGATGGTGTTAGTCTTAATAATTTTGAATATGTTATTAAAATGGATCACCATCCAATTATTGATAAGTATGCTAATATTGAATTAATTGATGAAGACTCTTGTAGTACTAGTCAATTAATACTTGAATTTATATTTAATAATAAAATTGAAATAAACAAGGAAATAGGAGAAAAATTATACTTAGGAATTGTTGGTGATACTGATAGATTCTTACATGATTATACATCTTCGAAAACATTTAGTTTGGTTACTAGATTACTTGAAGAAACTAATATAGATTTTACTTCTTTATATAAAGTCTTATATCAAAGACCTATTTCTGAGATTAGATTTGAAGGATATATTTACCAGAATTTAATTCTTACTGAAAATGGTGTTGCTTATATTAAAATTACTGATAGAAAGTTAAAGGAATTTGGTGTAGATAGTGCTGCTGCTGGTAACATGATTAATGATTTAAAGTTTGTTAATGAAATTATTGTTTGGGTATTTCTTACCGAGGATATTAAAAGTAATTTAATCAGGGCAAATATAAGATCTGTTGGTCCTTATATAAATGATGTTGCTACTAAATTTGGTGGTGGTGGTCATAAATATGCTTCTGGAGTAAAACTTAAGACTTGGGATGATTCTGATAAATTAATTAATGAACTTGATGAGTTAGTTAAGAATTATAAGAATTAAGCTATTTATTACATTGTTATAATTTTATCATAGTTAATAATTAAAGTTAAACTTATGTTTGACTTTTTTTTATTGTTGTGATAAAATATTAACTCGCTGAAGGGGAAGAGACTGCAAAGTAATTTTAAGGAGGTTTTTATGGATAAAATAATTAATGAAATTAGTAATATTAAAGTATTGAATTTAAAAGAATATAATAATCTTATTAGTAGATATGGTATTAATGATGTTAATCTAGCATTTAAGCAAATACTAAATCTTAGTACTAAAAAACAAGAATTACTGAAATTATATAGTATTGCTTTTATCGTTATTGATATAACTAGTCAAAATAAAAGAAATAACATTTATGGTTTCTTATGTAATAAATATGGTCAAGATGTAGTAGATAAGTTTATATCAGAATATGAAATATCAATTCTATCTTTTATTGATGATGATAAAATTAATGAATTACTCAATGCCGCGATTGACTTTGAAGAAACAAGAGAAAACTTAAATAACGAAGAAAAAAGTAATGATGAAAACATTGATAACAATAACTTTTATACTGATAGTGACTCTGTCAAGGTGTATTTAAGGGAAATTGGTAGTTTACCTTTATTAAAAGCTGAAGAAGAAAAAGCTATAGCAATTGCCGCTAAAAAAGGGGATGAAAAAGCCAGAAAAAAATTAATTGAATCTAATTTGAGACTTGTCGTTTCTATAGCTAAGCATTTTGTATATCATGGACTTTCTCTTTTGGATTTAATACAAGAAGGAAATCTTGGTCTTATGAAAGCTGTAGAAAAATTTGATCCTTATAAAGGATTTAAATTTAGTACTTATGCCACTTGGTGGATTAGGCAAGCTATTACTAGAGCACTTGCCGATCATGCTAATACTATAAGAATTCCTGTTCATGCCCATGAACTTATTGGAAAAATTAATAGAGCAAAAAAAATCTTAACAATGACTAATTCTGGTGAACCTAGTGATGAAGAGGTGGCAAAGTATCTAAATATTGATGTAGCAAAAATTGAAGAAGCTAAGTTAATAATGGAAAAAACAAATTTGATCTCTTTAGATACTCCTATTAAATCTGATGGAGATAGAGATGATTCTGTTATTGGAGATTTTATTCCTAGTACTGATGATGATCCGGAGGAAATTGCTTATAAAATGGCACTTGAAGAAACTATCAAAGAAGTTTTAGCCACTTTAACTCCTAGGGAACAAAAAGTTTTAGAGTTAAGATTTGGACTTAATGACAATAAAATTTTTACACTAGATGAAATTGGCCAAATGCTTGGTGTTACTAGAGAAAGAATTAGGCAAATTGAAAATAAAGCTATAAGAAAAATAAAAGTTCCTGTTAGGAGAAAAAAGTTAGATCCTTTTATTAAATAATTAGATATAAGTACAAGTTGCTTATATCTTTTTTACTCTAATAGTTTTCAAAATGCTACAAAAGTGTTATAATTATTAGGAAAAGAGGGATAGAGGATATGTTAAAAATAGAAAATCTAGAAGTTACTACAGATAATAAGAAAATATTAAAAAATTTTAATATGGTAATTAATGATGGTGAAATTCACGTTATAATGGGACCAAATGGTACTGGTAAATCGACATTATCACGAGTAATTATGGGTGATCCTAATTATAAAATCATTAATGGTAGTATAGAATTTAATGGCGATAATTTAAATTCTTTTTCTACTGATGAAAGAGCTAAGAAGGGAATATTTCTTGCTATGCAATATCCTATGGAAATAGAAGGAGTATCAAACCAAGACTTTCTAAGAACTGCAATTAGTAGTATTAATAATAAAAGAATAGGATTATATGATTTTATATTAAAATGTGAAAAAGGTGCTGAAGAATTATCTATGAATAAGGATTTAATTCATCGTAGTTTAAATGTTGGCTTTTCAGGTGGTGAAAAGAAGAAGAATGAAGTATTACAAATAAAACTTCTTATGCCTAAATTTATTATTTTAGATGAACTTGATTCTGGACTTGATGTAGATAGCCTTAGAATTACTAGTGAAAATATAAAGAAATATAAAGCGGAAAATCCTAGTACTTCTATTTTAATTATCACACATCACCCTAAAATATTAGAATACTTGCATCCTGATTATGTTCATATAATGAATAATGGTAAAATTATTAAAACTGGTAATTATGATTTAGCAATGGAAGTAGAAAAAAATGGATACAATTATTTTAAAGATAGTAATAATGATATAACTAAAGAGGTAACTAATGAATAAAATAAATGTAGTAGATAATAAGATTATTCCTTTTGATAATACTGATGTTATATTAAATAATAATATTATTACCTTTACTAATAACGGAGACTATTATTTAGAATATATTACTTCTGATAATGTTAATATTACTATAAATATAGAAGATAATGTATGTGTACAGTTATTTGAATATTCTAATAATAACGACATTAATACTAATATTACATATAATTTAGGTAAGAATTCTTCATTAATAATTAGTAAGTTTTATTATAATGATAATACTAACGAAGAAATTAATATTTATTTAAATAAAAAGAATGCTAATATTAAATATAATTTTTCTAGTATTAGTAAAAATCATGATAATTATTTAATTAATATATATCATAATGATAGTACTACTAATAGCGATATATTTAATAGAACTATAGCTAAGGAGAATAGTAGTAATAATTTTGATATTAATAGTTATGTAGAGAATAAAATATTAGATTGTTATTTGAATCAAAGTACTAAGATTATTACTTTAGGAGACTCCAATAATAAGATTAATCCTAATATGTTTACTCATGATAATAGTGTTACTGCAATTCATGCATCAGTAATTGGTAATGTTAATGAAGAAGAATTATTCTATTTAATGAGTAGAGGTATTTCCTATAATGAGGCTATTAAAATTATTATAAAAGGAATTATTTTGTCAAATATTAATCCTAATATGGAATATAGAGAAAAAATACTTAATATTTTGGAAGAAGTAGGAGGTGAATAGATGAATAGAGATGATTTTAAGATTTTAAAGAAAGATGTTATATACTTTGATAATGGAGCTACTACTTTGAAACCTAAGGTAGTAAGAGATGCTATATTAAAATATTATGATGAATATACTGCGAACACTCATAGAGGTGACTATAAACTAAGTGCCACTGTTGATAGTCTATATGAAGAGACTAGAAAAAAAATTAAAAACTTTATTAATGCTAAAGAACCTTCTGAAATTGTTTTTACGGATGGTACCACTAATGGTATGAATATTATTGTTTCTGGTTTTTTTAAAGATTATTTGAAAAAAGATGATGAAGTTCTTATTACTCTTAGTGAACACGCTTCTAATATTATACCTTGGTTTATATTACAAAAAGAAATAGGTATTAAAGTTAAATATATTGAACTTAATGATAATCATGAAGTAACTATCAATAATGTTAGAAAGGCTATAACTAACAAAACTAAAGTTATATCTCTTGCTTATACTACTAATGTAATCGGTGATGAGAGACCTATTAAAGAAATTAGTAAACTAGCCCATGATAATAATATAATCATGGTCGTAGATGCTGCGCAAGGTATAGCACATAAAAAAATAGATGTCCAAGATGAAGACATTGATTTTATGGTATTTTCTGGTCATAAGATGTATGGTCCTACGGGTATTGGTGTCTTATACGGTAAATTTGATTTACTAGATAAAGTTAAACCATTTAATTATGGTGGTGGTATGAATGCTATGTTTACTAAAGATGGCTATGTTGAACTAAGAGAGATACCTACAAGACTTGAAGGTGGTACTCCAAATATTGAAGGAGTATTAGGACTTAGTGCGGCAGTTAGTTATCTAGAAAATATTGGTATGGATAAAATTAATAAGTACGAAAGAAATTTGAGAAAATATTTAATTAATGAACTATCTAAACTTGATTTTATTACTATATATAATAAAGATGTAGATACTAATATAGTAGCTTTTAATATTAATGGAGTATTTGCACAAGATGCTGCGATATACTTAGATAAATATAATATATGTGTAAGAGCGGGTAATCACTGTGCTAAAATACTTGATAATGTCTTTAATATTAGTAATACAGTTAGAATTAGTTTAAGTTTTTATAATACTAAAGAAGAAATTGATTTACTTATCAATGTACTAAAGAATAGTAATAATATATGGAAGGAAATATTATAATGGATAGAGATTTAAAAAGAAGCATTATTTTAGATAATTACCAATCTCCTAATAACAAGCATACTAGTGATGATAGTTATTTTAAGATTAATACAAGAAATGTTAGTTGTATTGATAATTTAGATATTTATTTAAAGATAGAAGATAATATTATTAAAGATATTTCTTTTGAAGGAGAAGCTTGTGTTATAAGTATATCCTCTACTAATATTCTTACTAATTTACTTATTGGTAAAACTAAAGAAGAAGGTATTTACTTAATAAATAATTATTTAAAAATGATTAATGAAGAAGAATATGATAAAGAAGTATTAAAAGAATTATTAGTATTTGACGATACTAGTAAACAACCCTCAAGAATTAAATGTGCTACTTTATCTGCTAATGGTATAAAAGATTATTTAGAAAAAGAAAATCACTCATAGTTAAATGGGTGATTTTTATGTATCAACAGGTGTTGTTGATATTTTTTTACGATATATATTATATCATAAAACATGGTTGTTTTCAAGACTTGTAGTTTTGTAAATAATAACTTATAATTGTTACGAGGTGAGATTCTAGTATGAAAAAAGATAATTTTAAAATAAACTTTAAAAAAGTATGGCAATATGTTAAAAAGAAGAAAGGTTTATTAATTATAAATATTTTTCTTAATATTATATATTGTGCTGTCTGTATCATTATTCCTTTAATATCTGCGAAGATAATTTTGAATATTACAAGTGGATTATTTGATGAACTTTTAATTACCGCTATTATGCTATTTGGAATTTATATTATTGAAGTTATAGTATCATATTTTCATGGTAAATTACTCCAGATAATTTCTAGAGAAACATTAGTTAATATTCAATCTGATTTGGCCAAAGCAACATTAAACTTGGATATACAAATAATTGACAAAAATGGTTCAGGGATGTTACTGGAAAGAATTAATGGAGATTGTAATAAAATAACTTCATTATTTTTTGATATATCTGGAATGCTATCTAAAATAATTACCCTTATTGGAGTATTTATTTCAATTCTTGTAATTAATAAATATATGTTTATATATATGATTGTTAATTCCATTATTATTTTTATCATTAATAAAAAAATGATAAATAAAAGATTTGAAATAGATAAAAATAAGAGAAAATTTTCAGAAAAGAAAACGAGTCTTATTAGCGAACTAGTTAGAGGTATTAGAGATATTAAAGTGTTAAACATATCTGATTCTTTTGAAAAAATGCTAGATGAACAATTAATAACAGATAACAATTACAATTATGCAATGGCTAGTGTTAATAGAAAATTATCTTACTTAACGGCATTTACTCAATATTTATTTTCTTTCCTGTTTATTATTTTTGGTATTATATTGTGTAAAAATAATCTACTAGAAATATCTGGGTTTTTAATAATATATAATTATAGAAATAGGGCTTTTAATTCTCTATCGTTTATAACAAGAATAAATGAAAGTTTAAAAGATTTTAATTTATCTGCGAGTAGAATATTTGAGATTATTGATAGCAAAGATTTTAAGAAAGAAAAATTTGGTAAGAAAATGATTAAAAATGCAGAAGGTCATTTTAAATTTGAAAATGTTAATTTTTCTTATAATGGTGAAGAAAAAATTATTAAAGATTTATCTTTTGAAATTAAACCTAACGAAACTGTTGCTTTTGTTGGTAAATCAGGGGCAGGAAAAACTACTATATTTAGTTTACTCGATAAATTATATACGATAGATAGTGGAAACATCTATATTGATAATATTAATATTAATGATTTAGATAGAGATAGTATTCGTAATAATATTTCTATTATTACTCAAAATCCTTATATATTTAACTTTAGTATTAGAGAAAATCTGAGACTAGTAAGACCTAATATGACTGATGAAGAAATGATTGAAGCCTGTAGGATGGCTTGTATAGATGATTATATTAATAAATTACCTCAGAAGTACGATATTATTTTGGGTGAGGGTGGTATTATTTTATCTGGAGGTCAAAAGCAAAGACTTGCTATTGCTAGAGCTCTTCTTAAAAAAACAGAAATAATTTTATTTGATGAGGCCACTAGTTCTTTGGATAATGAGACTCAAGAAAAAATACAAACTGCAATTAAAAATATGCAGGGAGAGTATACAATACTTATAATTGCACATAGATTATCCACTGTTATTAATAGTGATAGAATTATAGTTATTGACGATGGTCATGTAATTGCAGAAGGTACTCATGATGAACTTATAAATGACAATGAATTTTATAAAAATTTATATCATAATGAATTAAAATAGATTGAATTTATTAATAATTGTTAAAAAATCACTCATAGTTAAATGGGTGATTTTTATGTATCAACAGGTATTGTTGATAATGTTTTTTTATTAATCTTTTGTTATTCCACATATATAGTCCATAGATACATTATACCTTTTACAAATTTGATAAGCAAATGATGTTAAGATTAGTGTTTTTCCTTTTTCATAGGCACAAACTGTTGATGGAGTAGTATTTAAGAATAATGCTAATTCTTTCTGTGTAAGATTTTTTTCTTTTCTAAATGTTACTATATTATTTCCTGATATTTTTTTATCTACTTTGTAATTGTATGCTTTACTTTCTTTTTTGATATTTGACAAGTTACAAATGTAATCAAGACTTATGCCGTAGTAATTTGCTAATAATATTAACTTATTTAATGGTATTATTTCTACTTCTTTTTCCCACCTAGAGTATGTAGGCTGTGATACTTTTAAAATATCAGCGACTTCTTTTTGGCTTAATTCCATATTTTCTCTAATGTCTTGTAATCTAAAATTCATAGATATCACCACACTTATTGTCTCATTTTTTGTAAAGTATTAATTTTTATATACGAAAATACGAATTATATGTTATAATTATTATAGAGGAGGTAAAAATGAAAAAAGGTAAAAGTAACTATAATCTTACATTTAATAGTGATAGTACTTTAGTTAACAATATTGTACAAAGTTATTTAAAGGAAAGTGGCTTTAACATGTATGAGAAGAAGGGGGAAAAGTATTATAGAGCAGGAGATGCTATGCTCGGATACAAAGGTTTTAACTATAGTATCAATGGTAATAATCTAATCATAGAGGCTTGGCTAGATGGTGCATTAGGGGATTTTCCACTAGAACAAAATAGTCTTAATATGCTTGCAATGGATTACAGGAATTCTCTTAATAAATTATTTCAAGAGATAAATAAATTAAATAATGGAGGAATGAATATGAATAATAATTTTAATAATCAAAATATAAATAATCAAATGAATTATGACCCTAATACAGGTCAGCCAATTAATAATAATGATAATAATAATAATTTCGTTCAATCTTTTCAAGATGAAACTATGAAAAAGAAAGAAAGGATGTGTGAGATTGGATTTTGGCTATCTATTCTAGGACTTGTTTGCTCTTTCTTTGGCATTGCTTATGGTATCTTTGTTTATATTATGGACTTTTACTTTGCATCACAAGGCTTAAAGACTAGAAAAAAAGGTAAGGCTATAGCTACAATTGTTTTATCAATAATTTCTATTTTGTTTATAATATTTACTTTAATAATTGCTAATAGTTAATATGAATATATATGATACTGTTCTTTCTATAATAGCATTAGTAATAATAGTTATAATGTTAATCTTATTATTAAATGTTGTATATAGAACTTGTTTAGTAAAAATTGTACTTATTAAGATTATTTCTAAACCAACGACTACAGATTATATTGATACCTATTATTATAATGTTATAAAAAAACAAAAAGTAATTAAGAAAAATGTAAAATTTCACTCTTACATTTTTATAAAAAGATGGCAAAGTAGATTAGCCTTTTACTCTAAGGATAAAGAAAAATTAGTTGCAAAATTAAGAACACCATTTGTTTTAAGTCTTATTATTTTAATTTTATTTACTGGAATTTCTAATATTGATTTGAAAATATTTATTATTTCTTGTATAATTGTATTGTCTACGATAGTTTTATTTGTAGTGAGTTATAAATCTAAATATTTAAAGAAAGATAGTAATGGTGAGAGTGATGTTTAAGTTTAAATTTATTATTAAAAATATTTTTTATTTTAGTTTTTTAATGTTTTTGTTCATACTATCTATATTTTATTTAGATACTATAGCAAATATTAATGATATATTTTTATGTATTATTGGGTTTGTAATCTTTATATTAATTTTTGCCATACTATATATGATTAATTTTAATTTTCCTAATCCGTTATGTACATATGAAATGGAGGCTAAAGTAATAAAAAATGATTCTATATATTTTGAAGGTAGTGATACACCTCCTTATGATTTAGAAAATAATTATAATTCGTTAATAACTATAGAATATCTATATAGAAATAGAAAATATAAAAAGTCTATTATGTTACCTAGTTATAGCAAAGTGACTTTTTATAGAGGTAAAGTAAAAATTAAGATATGTAAGTTTTTTCCTAAAATAGTTAATGTAATATAAGGAGATATTGATATGAAAAAAGAAATTGTAACTATTAAATATCCTTTAAGGTATTTAGAACAAATTATACTTATTGTATTAATTGTTTATTTTGGTATTAATTTTAAAATGACTTTTTCTAATAGTACTTATTCTTTAATATTTGTTACTTTATGTGCTACTTGGTTATTTTCTATTATTTATATGCTAAGAAATAAGACTTATTATTATGTTGATAAGGCTGATTATAAGTATTTAATTAGAAGAAAAGATTTAAATAGTAAAGAAGAAAAAGATGATAGCGAAAGATTTATTGCCGATCATATTAGATATGATGATAAAGATATTGATATTTTAAATGGTATAGATTTACTATTTTCACTACCAAATAATAAAATTATAAATAAAAGAATTAAGAATAAAGTACTTAACTATTCTAAATATCAAATAGATAGTATTCAAAATATTACTAATTTTATTGGTATAAAGATATATAAAATTATATTTAAAAATAATAAGTCTAAAGTAATTATTACTTTTAATAATTTATAAATAGATTAATTTAGAGACTTAATGGCTCTAAATTACCATAAAAAGACCTAGGCTTTTTATGTAGTGAGAGACTACAGGCTCGAACTTAAAATAAAAACTTGTAAAAAAGATTGTAAAGAGGTTTAATTTACTTCTTTTTTTTAGTATAATATTAGATAGGAAGTTTAGGTGGTATTATGCAAGATAAAATGAAAAGATTACTAGATCAAATTGGTATGAATACTGACTATTTAGAAAAGGCTAGTATTAAGAAGATAGTAGTCTATGATAATAATAAGTTATGGAATTTTATTATAGAAAATGATAAGATACTACCTGTATATATATATACTGAACTTATTAATAAGATTAAGATTAATTTTAGTACTATTGAAGATATTAAACTTAGTGTCATAGTAAGAGAAGATAATGATGAATATATTAATGATTATATAGATAATTTAATTAATATATTTAGTAATGATAGTTATAAATATAGAGTATTTATTGGTAGAAATGTTAATGTAATAGATAATAAATATGTATTTGAAGTATATAATAAAGCAGAAAATTCTTATTTGATTGAGAAACTTAATTATATTAATAATTGTCTTAAAGATTATGGTTTTAATAAGAATTTAGAACTTAGTTTAGTAGAAGAAAAAGAAAATGAATTACTTAAAGAAATAGAGAGTGAAAAAGTAGTAGAAGATCCAAAAGTAGTTATTTCTAAGAAAGAGACTGCTAGTGAGGTTAAAACTGAAGAGAAGAAATATTTTAGACCTAAGAAGGATACTAGTGTTACTCCAATTAAAGATTTAATGTATGAAGTAGATAATATTACTATAGAGGGTACTATTTTTGGTATGGATATGTTTGAATCTAAGAGTGGTTATAAAATTATCACTCTTAAGGTTACTGATAATAATGATAGTATTTATGTTAAGATGTTTACTAAAGATAATGATGAATATGCTAGAATTAAGGATTTACTTAAGGTTGGTTCTTGGTATAATTTTTATGGTAAAGTAGCTATGGATAAGTTTTCTAATGAACTTACTTTTACTACGAGATATAAAGATGTAGAAAAGATAGAGAAGCCTGTAGCTGAGAAGATAGTGGATGATGCTCCTGTTAAAAGGGTAGAACTTCATGCTCATACAATGATGAGTCAAATGGATGGTATTACTGGAATAGATCTTGGTAAACATACTTGTGAACTTGTAAGTAAATGTATTGATATGGGTTATAGAGGCGTTGCTATTACCGATCATAGTGGCTGTCAAGCATTTCCAATTGCTTATGGTATTATATCTGGTCATAATAAGGGAATAGAAGATCCTAGTAAACATTTTAAAGGACTATATGGTACTGAACTTACAGTGGTAGATGATACTGTTGATATTGTAGTTAGAAGTGATGATAGACCTCTATCGGGTACTACTTTTGTAGTATTTGATACTGAGACTACTGGGTTTAATGCTGGTGGTACTGACCAAATGATAGAAATTGGTGCTGTTAAGATTAAAGATGGTAATATTATTGATAGATTTGATGAACTTATTGATCCAGGTAGACATATTCCTGATAAGATTACCGCGCTTACTTGTATTACTGATGAGATGGTTAAGGGTAAGGATAATGAAGAGAATGTTACTAAGAGATTCTTAGCGTGGACTGGTGATTTACCAATGGTAGCACATAATGCTAAATTTGATATTTCATTTATTTCTAGTGCAATGAAGAAATATAATTTAGGTGAATTTAAAAGTACTGTTATTGATACACTAGAATTATCTAGAGCTATTGATACAGGATATTCTAGACATAGTTTATCTGCTTTGGTTAAGAGATATAATGTTCCTTGGGAAGAGGATGCTCATCATAGAGCGGATTATGATGCTGAAGGTACTGCTTATGTATTTCATAAAATGATTAGTAAACTTACTATGCAGAATTTAAGTAAGATTAGTGATTTAGATAAGCTTATTCCTAAAGATGAGATATATAAATTTGGTAGAACATATCATTTTAATGCTATTGCTCTTAATAAGAAAGGTCTTAAGAATTTATTTAAGATTATATCTCTTGCTAATACTACTTATTTATATAAGACTCCGAGAATACTAAGAAGTAAACTTAATGAACTAAGAGAAGGACTTATTATTGGTAGTGGCTGCTACGAAAGTGAAGTATTTATTGAGGCTAGAAGTAAAGAGGGTGAAGAACTTACTAATATTATTAACTTCTATGACTATGTTGAAGTACAACCTCCGGAAGTGTATGGTCATTTGATTCAGACTAGTGATTTTAAGGATGAGAATGAGATTAAAGAACATATTAAGAAGATTATTACTGCTACTAAAGAGGCTGGAAAGATTATTGTGGCTACTGGTGATGTACATCATTTTACCAGAGAAGACAAGATATACAGAGAGATTATTGTTAATCAGAAGGTACCTGGTGGTGGTAGACATCCTCTTGCTAAGAGTAGTATTACTTCAATTCCTTCACAGCATTTTAGAACTACAAAAGAGATGCTTAATGATTTTGCTTTTCTAGGAGAAGAACTTGCTTATGAGATAGTTGTTACTAATACGAATAAAGTTCTTGATATGACCTGCGAAATTGAGGTTATTATTGATACTGGTGGTATTCCTTTTTCACCAAGAGTTAAGAGTGATGATGGTAAGTCTTATTTGGACTGTCCTAGAGTAGTTACTGACCTTGTATTTAATAGGGCTAAGGACTGGTATGGTGATAATTTACCACATAATATTGAAGAGAGAATATCTACGGAGTTATATGGTAATATTGTATATAAATGCTGGGAAGAAAAGTTAAAAAATGAATACCCAGATATTAGTAATGAAGAGTTTGAAAGTAAGTTATTTGAGAATTTACATAATACTTTGATTAGTGGCTATGATACTGTTAAGGAACTAGTTACTAATTATGCTAGAGAACACTGGAATGAGGAAGACGGAGAACTTACTGATAAGGCATTAGAAAAGAAAGTTAAGAAGTTATTTGGTGGTGTTATTGGAGGTGGATTTGATCCAATATATCTAATTGCACAAAGACTTGTTAAACACTCTAATGATGAGGGATTTTTAGTTGGTTCTAGAGGTAGTGTTGGTTCTTCATTTGTAGCTACGATGATGGGTATTACTGAGGTTAATCCACTTCCTGCTCATTATAGATGTTTAAAGTGTAAGCATAGTATATTTAAAGATGATGATGGTAAGGACTTAGGTGCTACTTATTCTAGTGGATTTGATTTACCTGATAAGATGTGTCCTGTATGTGGTGAAAGATTATATAAAGATGGTCAGGATATGCCATTTGCTACATTCCTTGGTTTTAATGCTGATAAGGTACCAGATATTGACCTTAACTTTTCAGATTTGAATCAAGCATCTGCACATGAATATACAAAGGTATTATTTGGTGTTGATAATGTTTATAGAGCAGGTACTATTGGTACTGTTGCTGAAAAAACTGCTTTTGGTTTTGTTAAAGGTTATTTTGAAGATAAGGGAATTATGAATAAGAGGTCTTGTGAGATAGAGAGACTTGCTATGGGATGTACTGGTGTTAAAAGAACGACTGGTCAGCATCCTGGTGGTATTGTTGTTGTACCTGATTATATGGATGTATCTGACTTTACTCCTTTCCAATTTCCAGCGGAAGATCCGACGAGTGCATGGAGAACAACACACTTTGATTACCATGCTATTGATCAAGATTTGCTTAAACTTGATATATTAGGTCATTCTGATCCAACACAACTTAGACTTATTCAAGAATTATCTGGAACTGATGTATCTAAAGTTCCTCTTGATGATAAGGATACGATGAGTATATTTACTTCTACTAAAGCTTTAGGAGTTACTAACGAGCAAATTATGTGTGATACTGGTACGCTTGGTATTCCTGAGTTTGGAACTCCATTTACTATTAGTTTGGTATATGAAACTAAACCTACTACTTTTGCAGAATTAATTAAGATATCTGGATTATCACATGGTACTGATGTATGGCTTGGTAATGCTCAAGAGCTTATTAAGAATAATATTGTTCCATTTAAAGAAGTTATTGGCTGTCGTGATGATATAATGGTTTATCTTATGTATCACGGAGTAGAACCTATTAAGGCATTTAAGATTATGGAATTTGTTCGTAAGGGTAAGGCTAGTAAGGATCCTGAAACTTGGGCTAAGCATAAGGAAACTATGGAAAAGGCTGGTATTGAGTCTTGGTTCATTGATAGCTGTTTTAAGATTAAGTATATGTTCCCGAAAGCACATGCTGCAGCCTATGTTATTAGTGCATTTAGAATTGCCTGGTATAAGGTACATATGCCTGCGTACTTCTATGCTAGTTGGTATAGTACTAAGGCTACTGATTTTGATATAGAGGCTATGATTAAGGGCTATGATGATATTAAGAGAGTTCTTACGGAGATTGAAGGTAAAGGATATGATGCTACGAATAAAGATAATGGTGTATCTGAATGTTTGAAAGTAGCATTAGAAATGGCTGCGAGAGGTATTAAGGTTGCTCCTTATGATTTATATAAGAGTAAGGGTATGATATTTACTGTAGGTGATGATAAGACTATTATTCCTCCATTTAGAGCTATTGATGGCCTAGGAGATGTTGTTGCTAAGAATATTGAAAAGGAAGCTGAAAGAGCACCATTTATTAGTATTGAGGACTTTCAAACTAGATGTAAGGTATCTCAAACTTTAATTGAAAAGATGAGAAGTATGGGTATATTTAATGGTATGCCTGAGACTAGTCAACTTAGTTTATTTTAATTAGTTAGAAGCATAAGATTATATGCTTCTTTTATTTTTAGTTCGAGCCTAAGGTCTCTCACTATCAAATAAAGCCTAATGTCTTTATTTGAAAATTTAAAGCCTTATAGTCTTTAAATTTATGTATTGTTTATATGTATTATGTGTGTTATAATTTACTCAGATGAGGAGGTATAGTATATGGCTAAGTTTTGTAGTAATTGTGGAGCTAAACTTAATGATGAACAAGCAATTTGTTTAGAGTGTGGAGTATTAATTAATAATACAAATAAAACTAATAATAATGTTAATAGTAATGTCAATAAATCTGATAAAAGTTCTTTAGTAGGTTTTATATTAGGACTTGTTTCTATTGCTGCTTGGATTATTCCTTTATTTGGTTATCCAGTAACTATATGTGGTATTATATTTAGTGCCAAGGGATTAAAATCTATTAATGGAAAAGGTAAAGCAATCGCTGGATTAATACTATCAATAACATTTTTGATAGCTTCTTTTATCAACTCAATAATTGGTGTTATAATAAGTTTAGAAGCATAATAATTTTGAAAAATGCACAATTATTGTGCAAAATGGTACTAAAAATATATAAAAATGCACAAAATTTTAAGAAAAATGTGCATTTTTTGTTTTTTATTTAAATATTGATAATTTTCTAACTGGTAATTCTTTTGGCTTTTGATTACTTAAATATTTTTGTATTTTATTTTCAATATTAATTAAATTAGATATTGAATTTCTTATTGTATTTGTTTCTTCTTCATTTAAATTATTTAGAGGTGTAATAAATCTTTTATATACTCTTGGTGAGACTCCTACTAAATTTCTAAATATTTCAGAATAATACTCTATACTATTATAACCATTTAATAAGGCTATTCTTAATATAGTTGTATTTGATTTATAACCATTTAGACTATTTAATATTCTCTTATTATTTATATATTCTATGATAGTTAATCCTAATTCTCTTTTAAATTTTTTCATAATATATGTTTTATCATAACTAAAAATATTACTTAAATTTATTATAGTAATTTCTGTATTTATATTGATATTAATATATTTTAAAATATTACATACTAATTCGTTAGAATAAATAAAAATCACTTCCCAAATATATTTTATCATAAAAAGCCATTTTTGTTTAACTTTTTTATGTTTTTTGGTAATATAATGCTTTTGAAAGGAGATGATATAATGAATTATGCAAGATGGGCTACTAAAGAGGAAATGTTAAAATTTCTCAAAGAAGTAGATAATAATTCAGATATCAAAAAATCAGGAATACCAATGGGATATGATAAAAATAAATTATATATTAAAGATGATAATTCTCATACTATTATTATTGGTGCTCCTGGTAGTGGTAAAACACAAGGTGTTATGTTACCACAAATTAAACTTGCTATTAAGGCTGGAGAATCATTATTTATTAATGATGTAAAAGGGGAAATTTTAGATGAGATAGGTGGTGAATTAAAAAATAATAATTATAATATTATAGCATTAGACTATGCTAACCTAGAAAAAGGAAACTATTATAATGTACTTACTTTTCCTTATAAATTATATAAAAATGATAATAAGGATAAGGCTATTGAAATGTTAGAGAATATTGGATATTATTTATTACATGATAGTAATGATAATTCTGATATATTCTGGGAAAATACTGCAATTGAATATTTTGTTGGTCTTGTTTTATACTTATTTGATAAGGCTAAAGAAGATGAAATTAATTTAAATAGTGTAGTTTCTTTGTCTGAGCAAATAAATAATAGCAAAGAAAATATTATTGATACAATAGATAGAAACTCTAGTACATATCAATATTTGTTTAATACACTTGGTACTGCTCCTGAAACAAAGGCTGGTATTTTAGTAACATTTAATCAAAGAATTAAAAAATTTGCTACTAAAGAAAGATTATCTAATGCAATGTCTAAAACAGACTTTGATATGACTAATATTGGTAATGAAAAAACTGCAATTATAGTGATAAGTGGTATTTCAAGTTATGTTAATAATTTAATTACTATATTATTAGATCAAATCTTTTGTAGTGTTCAATTATATGGAAATAAAAATGAAAGATTTAACTTAGTTATTGATGAATTTGATAGTTTATTACCTATAGTAGATTTTTATAGTAAGTTTAATTATGCTAGAGGAATTAATATTAAAATTACTGCTTTTATTAAAAACTTTACTAATTTAAATAATGTTTATGGTAGTAAAAATACTGAATTAATTAGAATGTGCTTTGATAATACTATTTATCTATTAGCAAATGATTTATATACTCTAGAAGAAGTAAGTAAGTTATGTGGTAATACTAATAAAGGTCCTCTTATTTCAATTGAAGAACTAAAGACTATAGATTTCTTTAATGAAGTTATTTTGGTTCCTAGAATGATGCCTATTAAAACTAAGGTTCTTCCTGATTATGAAATTAATTGGAATATGAAAAAAGAATCTTTAGAATTACCTAAACTTGAAAAAAATGATATTAAATTATTTAATATAAAGTAATAAACTCTTAAATATGAAGACTATTTATAGGCTTCATATTTTTCATTAAAGACCTTAGGCTTTAATGATAGAGAGAGACTACAGGCTCGAACTAATAAAATATCTTATAAATACTTTATTTTAAGTCTTTTTTTTAGTATAATTAATATATAGAAAGACTTAGGTGATATAATGAAAAAAATAGTACTTGTAGATGGCAATAATCTTTTGTTTAGAAGTTATTATGCTACAGCTTATACAGGTAATATAATGAGAAATAAAGAAGGATTTCCTACTAATGGAGTGTATGGTTTTGTTAATATGATTAATAAAATTATTTCTGAAGAAAAACCTGAATATATGATGGTGGCTTTTGATATAGGTAAAACTTTTAGACATGAAAAATATGAAAGATACAAAGATGGAAGAAGAGAGACTCCTGATGACTTAAAAGTACAATTTCCTGTAGCTAAAAAGATACTTACTGCGATGGGAATTAAGTATCTAGAATGTGCAGGATATGAGGCTGATGATATTATAGGTACTATATCTATGTGGTGTGAAAAAGATCCTGAGTATGAAGCTTTAATAGTAAGTAGTGATAAAGATCTACTACAACTAATTAGTGATGAAACAGTAGTTAAACTACTTAAAACTAAAGACTATATTTGGATGGATAAAAAGACATTTAATGATACTTATGGATTTGATCCTATTCATATGATAGATTTAAAAGCCTTGATGGGAGATTCTTCTGATAATATACCTGGGGTTAAAGGTATTGGTGAAAAGGGAGCTATTAAATTAGTTAGTGAATATAAAACTATAGATAATATATATGAAAATATAGATAAAATAAAAGGTGCTACACAAATTAAACTTATTGATGGCAAGGAGGATGCATATTACAGTAAAGACTTAGTTACTATATACAGAGAAGTTCCTTTAGATATTACTTTTGATGATTTATTATATAAGGGTGAGAATGCTGATGAATTAATAGATATTTATAATGATTTAGGTTTTTATTCTCTTCTTAGAAAGATTAATACTAGTGATATTAAAAAGGAAAAAAGTAGAGAGGAAAAATTTAAAATTATATCTGATATTAATGATGTTAAAATTAGTGAGGATACCTCTATATACTTAGATACTACTATTGGTAATTATCATGATGCTGAAATACTTGGTATTGCTTTATATAATAGTACTTTATCCTACTATATACCTTATGATATATTTAAAAATAATACTAATATTTTAGATACTGATTATAATTTATCTACTTATGATTATAAAAAATTAATTGTGGTATTTAATAAATATGGTATTAAAGTACCTAATATTAATTTTGATACTATGATTAGTGCTTATTTACTTAATTATGAAACTAAAGACGATATCTGCTACTTAGCTAATAAATTAAATATATATATTCCTAGTTATGATAAAAAAGAAGTTGTTGCTACTGAAGAAGCCGCTAGAAGAGCTATTCTTAAAGCTAGGTTTATATATAATACTAAAGATAAATTATATGAAGACATGAAGAGGGAGGATAATATTTATTTATTTGAAAATATTGAAATGCCTCTTGCTAAAGTTCTTGCTAAAATGGAAACTACAGGTATTAGAGTAGACAAAAAAGTTCTTGAAGAGATGGGTACTGAAATTAAAATTAAATTGGAAATTCTAACTAGAGATATTTATAACTATGCTGGCGAAGAGTTTAATATTAATTCTCCTAAACAACTAGGTGAAATACTTTTTGATAAGTTAAAACTACCCGGAGCTAAGAAAAATAAGAATGGATATGCTACTGATATTGATGTACTTAAGAAACTTACGGAATATCCTATAATTAATAAAATATTGGAATATAGAGCTCTTGCTAAGTTATATTCCACTTATATAGATGGTATTATTTCTACTATTAGAGAAGATGGTAAAATACATACTATTTATACACAAACTCTTACTAGAACGGGAAGATTATCTTCAATTGAACCTAATTTACAGAATATTCCTATGAGAAGTGAATATGGAAGATTAATTAGAAAGGCTTTTATACCGGAAGATAATAGTGTTATACTATCCTCTGACTACTCGCAAATTGAACTTAGGGTATTTGCTCATTTATCTGGGGTTAATGATTTGATTAATGCTTTTAAAGAAGGTGTTGATATTCATACTAAAACCGCTATGGATATATTTAAAGTACCTATGGAAGGTGTTACAAAGAATATGCGTAGACAAGCTAAGGCTGTTAACTTTGGTATTTTATATGGTATTAGTAGTTATGGATTAGCTGAAGATATTGGTATTCCTGTTAAAGAGGCTAAAGAGTTTATTAATAAATACTTTGAAACTTATCCTGGTGTTAAAGATTATATGGATAAAGAAATAGATGAGGCTAAGAGAAATGGTTATGTTAAAACTATTATGAATAGAAAGAGAGTTATTGAAGAACTTAAAAGTTCTAACTATATGGTAAGAAGTATGGGTGAGAGAATGGCTCTTAATACTCCAGTTCAAGGAAGTGCCTCAGATATTTTGAAGAAGGCTATGGTAGAAATTAATAATATATTTGAAAAAGAAAATATAAAAAGTAAGATGTTACTTCAAGTACACGATGAACTTATATTTAATGTGTATAATGATGAAATAGATAAAGTTAAAGATATTGTATATAATACAATGACTAAGGTATTTGAACTTAAAGTACCATTAGATGTAGATATTGAGTTGGGAAATAATTGGTATGAAGCAAAATAAGTAAAATTATTTCCCGGGAAATAATTTGGGAAATAATTTAGCAAAAGAGGTGATAAAGAATTATGCCAGAATTACCTGAAGTAGAAACAGTCAAAGAATCTTTAAAATTAAGATTAAGTAATAAAAAAATAATTAGAGCTAGAGTTTTATGGGATAATATTATTGCTTATCCTAATAAAGATGAATTTATTAAAGAAATTGCTAATCAAACTATTAGTGATGTTAAAAGGAGAGGAAAATTTTTAATGTTTGATTTAGATGATTATTTTCTACTTTCTCATCTTAGAATGGAAGGTAAATATTTCTTTAAAAAGATTGGTGATAGTATAGATAAGCATGAGCATGTTATATTTGAATTAGACAATAATACTGAACTCAGATATAGAGATACTAGGAAGTTTGGTAAAATGTATCTTATTAAAAAAGAAGATATTGATAAAATAGGACCTTTAGTAGAACTTGGTCTTGAACCTTGGGATAATAAACTTACAAGTAAGTATTTACTTGATAAGTTTAAAAATAAAAGACTACCTATTAAAACTGTACTCTTAGATCAAAGTATAATAGTTGGTATTGGAAATATATATGCTGATGAAATATTATTCTTATGTAAGATTAATCCATTAAAAAAATGTAATTTGATTACTGAAGAGGAAGCTAATAATATAATTAAATATACGAGAAGTGTTCTTGAAGAGGCTATTAAAATGGGTGGAACTACTATTAGGACTTATAGTTCTGTAGATGGAGTACACGGACTATTTCAAAAAGAACTTTTAGTACATGGAAAAGATAAAGATACTTGTCCAGAGTGTAATACTAAAATAGAAAAAATTAGAGTAGGTGGAAGAGGTACTTATTATTGTCCTAATTGTCAGAAATAACTTATTTACAATAATTTTACATTTAATTTGTAACCTATTTGGTTACATTTTTCTTTTTTTATTGACTTTACTATTATATATATGTTACCTTATGTTTGGTGAAAGTTATGAATGATGAAATGTTTAGATTAGCACTTATTGATATTACTAATGATGATTTACTTAATGATTTTATTAATGATATATTTGGATATGATTTTGATTTAAAAAGGAAAGAATATGTCTATATTCAATATAAAATTGTAGAGGATAATATTATCCTTAATATTTATGATAATAAGAATAGTAATAGATTTAAGGCTTATATATTTACTTTAAATGATATTGATAGTGATGAAAACTCTATATATATTAATGTTAAAAAAGAATATGATAAATATAAAAGTGGTAATAGAGATAAATTATGTTTATTATCAAGTCTATTATTTACTAAAGATAATAATGAAAAAATAGAGATTATTAATTCTCTATTTAGTGATAAAATTAAAAATATATTTAGTCATTATTTTCTTTAATTATTGGTTTTATTTGGTACTCTTTTTTGATAAGATTATTTGATGTAAATAATGAATATATCTTAGTAACTCTATATTCTATATCTAATACTTTAGATATATTTTTTTTATATCCTGTTATTATAGGAATAGTTATATTCTTTTTTATTTTACTTAGGTATTCTTGCCCTTTGGTAGTGAAGCCTAATACTCTAATATAATCTATATCTATATTTGATGCTTCTTCTTTTGTAAAACTAGTTAATATATGTAGTAACATTCTAGATATTTTGTTATATGTATATCGTTTAGTTTTTATATTTTGTATTAACTCTTCATAAGTAGTTACTTTAGTAATATTATCTATTATTCTTCCCTCAATGCCTTCATCTACTGTCTGATATTTATTTATATTAATATCTTCAGATAATACTTTATATTTTAATATATCTAAATAATTATTCATACTTACTTTGTATAAATATTTTTTATCAAATGGTATTAAATTAGCAATATCTTGATTATCTGCAGACATTTTCCTTATATTACTAGCAGAACTAATATTATTTTTTATTTCACATCCATGATATGAAGTTGTTCTTTTGATATTGGTATATTTTATATTATATTTATTTAATTTTATTTGTTTTATATATGATAGTGCAAGTAAATCATTTGGTGTATCTACTTTTACATTTGTTATATCTTCGAGAGCTTTATTAGTACTGGTAGCATAGTTTAAGCCTGTACTTAGATATTGTTTTACTTTTTCTTGATATTCTTTATTATTTATTTGAATATTTGCAAGTAATTCTAAGTCCTCAATGGTATCTCTTTCAGTTCCAAATACTAGAGTATCTATACCTAGATAATTTAGTATCTTTATGGAACCTTCTGCAAAGATATCTGAGGCCTGCGTAGAATAAACAAAAGGCAGTTCTATTACTAAATCTATACCATTATCTAATGCTATTTTAGTTTTATCCCATTTATTTAATAATGAAATATCTCCCCTTTGGGTAAATGAAGAAGATACCACTGATATTATTGTACTATCTGGATATCTTTTTTTTATTTCTTTTATTTGATATAAATGACCATTATGAAATGGATTATATTCTGCGATTATACCAATTTTATGCATAATTATCACCGGTTATATAATAACATATTTAACTAAATAATGCAAAGAAAATATTTCCCGGGAAATAATTTTAATTATGGTATATAGTTTTGGCTTTTATATAATAGATTTTAAATTAAGACTTTATCAAAGGCTTAATTTAACACTCTAAGACAACAGGCTTAGAGTGAACATAATAGATATGCTTGTTTATTAATTTATTGTATGATATAATACACTTGTAATTTGAAGTGAGGTTGTTGTATGTATTTAATGAATATTATAAGTTCAATAGGAGAGCATTATCTATCTTGGAGACATGTATATAATGTCATAGGTAGTGTTTTAGCTATATTGATGGCCTATAAAACTGTTTATTGGCTTATTGGTTTATTCTTTACTAGAAAGTTTAAACCCGCGAAGAAAAAACATAAATATGCTATTTTAATAGCGGCGAGAAACGAAAAAAATGTTATTGGTAATTTACTGGATAGTATAAATAAGCAAGATTATCCAAGTGAACTTCTTACTACTTTTGTAGTTGCAGATAATTGTACTGATAATACTGCTGAAATTGCTAGAAAGCATGGAGCTGTCTGCTACGAAAGATTTGATAATGAACATAAAACTAAAGGGTTTGCTCTTCAGTATCTTCTAGAAAAAATAGGAGAAGATTATGGTAGAATGAGTTTTGAAGGTTATTTTATATTTGATGCTGATAATCTTTTAAAGAATGATTATATTAGTAAAATGAATGATGCTTTTGATTCTGGAGAAAAAATTATTACTTCTTATAGAAATACTAAAAACTTTGATGAAAACTGGATAGCATCTACATATGCAATACATTGGATTAGATCTATTAGATGTAATCATAGAGCTAGATCAGTACTTAGACTAGCTACGAATATACAAGGTACAGGATTTTTATTTACTAATGAGATTGTAAAGAATGGTTGGCATTATACTTCTCTTACTGAAGATAGAGCACTTACTGCGGATGCTGTAGCACAAGGATATAGAATATCTTATCAGGATGAGGCTATGTTCTATGATGAGCAACCTACTAGTTTAAAAGTAGCTTTAAGACAAAGAACTAGATGGTCTAAAGGACACTTACTTGCTTTTATTGAATCTGGACCATATCTATTTATTAATATATTCTTTGGTAAATTATTCTTAAAAACTAGATGGCAGGAAAAAAAGAAGAAAAAAGAAAAGAAAACATTTAAGAGTGTTATGTTATCTATCGTAGAATCTATTAGACATAGATTTGCTTCTTTTGATACTTTAATGCAACTTACACCATTTTCAGTATTTAATCTTGCTAGATGGCTAATTGTTGTAGTTATTATGTATGGCTGCTACTGCTATAACATGGGAATTAATGGTAGTAATTTATTTAGTGGTAGTACCTATTTAGCAAAGGCTCTTAGAAGTTTATTTGAAATTAAGATAGTAGTTAACCCTGGTATCAATGCTTTCTTTGTAGGAATGCTTATTTCTATTTGGTTTAGACTTTTATATAGAATAGGTATGTATTTTCAAGATATGTGGATAGCAGTTTATGTATTTATTATTGAAAGAAAGAATATTAAAAAGATTTCTTTTATGAAGAAAGTATTATATACTTTGACTTGGCCTACATTTGATATAATTGGTAGATATAGCACTTATGCTGCATTATTTATGAAAGTTACTTGGAAACCTATTCCTCATGATAGTAAAGTTACTATTGATGATATTCATAATAATAAAGAAAAAAACTCTAATTCTTAGGAACTAGAGTTTTTATATTGTTTTATTTTGTCTTTCTTTTATTTGTTTAAAATAATTATATTTTAATGTTAAATCATTTTTCTTTATTAGATAGTTTATATAGTAGTTTTTATCTTCAAGTAATAAACTATCTATTTCTTTACCTTTGGTTATTATACCACCATCTACATAGATGCTTCCATCATACCATGAATAATCACTAAAGAATACTGAACCATGATAGTTATTATCTAAGGCATCGGTACCTATATAATAATTTGAATTATAATCTATTCCATATAGGTTTAATACTGTAGGTAGTACATTCAACTGTGATGTTACTTCTTTTATTGTTTTCTTATCTTTATTGTTATGCCATATAAAGAATGGGGTATGATTAATTAAGTTATTATCTGTTTCTTTATATTTGTCTAGGATTGTTTGGTCTGATAATGTATATAGATAATGGTCTGTAAATACAACAATTGTTGTGTTATCTAGTAAATTTCTTTCTGTTAATTCATTTAATAATAATTCCATCATATAATCTGTTTCTTTTGCCTGTCTCCTAGCACAAGATTCTTCAGTCATTTCTGGATATACATAATCTTTTGGTAACTCCTCTAAGTTATTCTCACTTAGATAATCTAGTGTTAATAATTTTCTACAATTACCTTTTTCTGTTGTAAATGGCATATGATTAGTATAAGTTATGATATAATTAACAAATTTTTCATTTTCAAACATTTTTTCTTTGAATGTTTCATTTAATATTAATTCTCTATCTAAAACATAAGAATCATCTTTATATGTTCCTAAATCTACTAGTCCATAATAATTATCATATCCCCAGTTTTTATAGTTGGCTCCTCGTGAGTAATATTCACTAGTATTCATATGAAAGGCATTAACTGTGTATCCTTCGTTTTTGAATAGATGGGCTAATGAATATGGAAATGTATTTTTATTAAAAGTATAAGCATTTTGAGTATATGATAAAGGAGTTATAAATCCTGTATTAACTGCAAACTCTGAGTTAAATGTAGAACCTCCTCCATTGTAATATGAATAATGATTAGTAAAGTTAATGCTATTATTCATCATTTTATATAATGTAGGAGTATCTTCTTCTGTAATTAGCCAGTTATCTATTCCTTCAAGCTGTACTATTATTAAGTTGTTATCTTTATATTTTCCTGTGTACTTGTTTGTCTCTTTTGTCTCCTCTTTATTATATTCTTCCTCAAGAAATGTTAAGTCTTCTTCATTGGTTGTCTTCTTGGCTTTTATAAATGTTATATAGAAATTTCTTACTGTATATTCATATACTCCTGATACCATCATACTTTTATTATTATCATTAAAACTCATATATATATTTCTAGGATTTCTCCAGGTACTCCAAGTAAGTTCTTCATTTGGAGTACCTAATAGAAATGGTATTATAAAATGTAATATTAGAAAAGCAAAAAATACTTTTATTACATTTTTTAAATTTGTTTTATTTCTACTTGGATAAAACTTTAATCCTAATATAAACGATCCTATTATTGGTACCATTAATATGTATACCCAAATATTACAATCTTTTATAGCATCTAGAAAATATTCAGAACCTTCTCCTGCAAGCAAGACCATACTAAAGTCGAAGAATGTCCCAGTCATTGAGTAGTATATATTATTTACTGTATATATTGCAAATGATAATATAAAGAAGATAATATATATTGTCTTTCCAATCTTTTTCTTATAAAATATAGAAGCTCCTAGTACAAAGAATATCCATGATAGAGTAAATAGTATTGGTACTAGTTTCATGATTCCATAGAAATGAATTTTGTATCCTAATATTTTAGTAAATAAGTCTATTAATATAAATGGTAATGCTAATATTAATATGTAATAGTATTTCTTTATTATATCTAATATCTTATTTAGTATTTTTTTTATATCTATATTTTGCTTTTTTATTTTATTATTTTTCTTTTCAGCCTTTTTTACTTCTTTTGACACCTAAATCACCACTACTGAAATTATACTATAATATTACCTTTTTGTAAATATTTTACGAGAAATGGAAAAATTACTAAGACTTTGACTTAGTAATTCTTTTTGAAGACCTTAGGCTTCAAAAACAGCGAGCAATGAAATGTGAGATGAAATAAATAAAAAACTATTTTCTTTTTGATATTTATTTGGTATAATTTAATTATAATAGAGATAGAAGGAAGGGCTAGTTATGTTTAAAGAAATTACCGCAATTAGTAAAAATTATGCTATTGTTAAAATTGATAATGTAATTAATGATGACTTACTTAATTTAAATGTTATTTTTGAGGAAAATAATAAAAAAATATTAGGAGAAATTGAAGAAATAATTAATAGTGAAGCTAAAATTACTTTTCTAGGTGAGTTTATTAATGATAAGTTTTTTGATGGTATTATTAGAAAACCTAGTATTAATGCTAAAATAAGAATAATTAATGGTAATGAACTAGCAGAACTTACTGGCTACAATGATAGTACTGCAATGATGCTTGGACTATCTCCTTTATATAATAATAGCCCTGTTAAAATTAATATTGATGATATGTGGAGTAATCATACCGCTATATTTGGTAATACTGGTAGTGGTAAAACATATGGTGTAGCTAGACTAGTACAAAATTTATTTACTATGCCTAACTATATTCCATTTAATAGTGTTATATTTATATTTAATAATACTGATGAATATGATAATGCCTTTAAATCTATTAATAGTTATAATTTTAACTTTAATTATAAGATGTTTAGTACTGATACAGATAGTAATAATAGTATTTTAAAATTACCTTTATGGCTTATGTCAGTAGATGATTATGCTAATTTACTTGATGTTAGTGCTTATAGTCAAATTATGGTTATTGAAAAAATGCTTAATTATGTTTCTTTATTTGCAAGAAATGATGAAGAAGCTAATAAGTATAAGAATCACTTAATTGCTACCGCTATTACATCTGTTCTTTATTCTAATCAAGTTTCTGCAAGAATAAGAGACCAAATATTTTCTATTTTAACTAGTTGTAGTACTAAAGAACTTAATTTAGATGTTGAAGTTCCTGGTGTTGGTTATACGAGACAGTTTAGAAAATGTTTTGAAATAGATAGTCAAGGACAATTTGCTGAGAGAGTTCTTATTACAGAATATATTAAGAAATTTATTGATAATGATACTAAGTGGAAAGAAGATTATACACCTGTATATTTTACTATTGATGACTTGGAAGAAGCTCTTAACTTTACTTTAATATCTGAAGGAGTTCTTCTTAATGAAAAATCTTATGCAGAAGGTACTGCCTTAAAAGTTAAATTACATAGCATTGCTAATAGTTCTTTGAGAAGTTATTTTGAAGTAGAAAATTTTTGTACTATTAATGAATTTATATCTGACTTAATACTAGTGGATGGTAATAAGAGGGCACAAATTATTAATTTTGTACTTGAAGGTATTGATGATAGGTTTGCTAAAGCACTTGTTAAAATTTATTCTAGAATATTCTTTAACTTTATGAAGAGTCTTCCTTCAAGAGGTTCTATGCCAATTAACATTATGCTTGAAGAGGCTCACAGATATGTTCAAAAAGATATAGATAATGATATACTTGGATATAATATATTCGAAAGAATAGCTAAAGAAGGTAGAAAATTTGGTGTTATGATGGATTTAGTAACACAAAGACCTACTGAATTATCTGAAACGGTATTATCACAGTGCAGTAATTTCTTAATATTTAAAATTAATCATCCGGCTGACTTAGAATATATTGAAAAGATGGTACCAAATATTAGTAGTGATGTTTTAGAAAAGCAAAAATCACTTCAAGCAGGTACTTGTGTGGCTTTTGGTAAAATGATGAAGATACCTATGATTGTAAAAATGGAACTTCCTAATCCCGAACCGCAGAGTTCAAATGCTCATGTATTTGACAAATGGATGATACAGTGGAAAACTAACTAATGTAAAGCCTTATAAATAAAGGCTTTTTTTATGTATCAACAGTATCCACAAGGCTGTGGAAAAGTAAAGTAACACCTGTTAATAACAAAATTCGGCAAAATTTGTGGATATTCCTTTAAAACACTTATTTTATATGGTATTATATTGTTGAAAAGATGTTTATAACTTGTTAATTTACATGTTTATTAAAATTTTGTACTAGACAAATTTAAAATTTGTTATATAATAATGTTAATGGGATACTTAGTTAGGAGGTTTTGCTAATGAATACAGAGATTATTTGGAACAATTTTCTTGAAAAAATTAAAGAGCGAATTTCTCCTTTATCATATGATACATGGTTTAAAGATACTAAGTTATATAAATTAGATAAGAACACTGCGATTATTATAGTTCCAATGATTTTACATAAAAAACATTTAGAAGAAAATTATTTAGATGAAATAGAAGAAATATTCAATTCAATTACAGGGACTAATTTTAATTTTCAATTTAAACTAGAAAATGAAATAACTGAAGATACTTTAGAAGAAAAAATTATTGATGAAACAGAAAGTATTGGGGTTCCACATCAAACTAGTAGTTCTGCTAATCTAAATAGTGAATATACTTTTGATAGTTTTATAGTAGGAGATTCTAATAGATTTGCTTTTACTGCGGCGAGAGCGGTGGCTGAAAAACCTGGTAAAGCTTATAATCCTTTGTTTTTATACGGAAAGAGGGGACTTGGTAAAACGCATTTAATGCATGCTATTGGTAATTATATATTAGAAAATTCTAATAAAAAGGTACTTTATGTATCTAGCGAGCAGTTTGTAAACGATTATATATATGCGGTTAGAAACAATGAAAAAAATAGTTTTGATAGAATTGACTCATTTAAAAACAAGTATCGTAATATTGATGTACTTATAATTGATGATATTCAGTTTTTGGGCAGTGCCACTAAAGGACAGGAAGAATTTTTCCATACATTTAATGAATTACATGACTCTAATAAACAGATAATTATAGCTTCAGATAGGTCAGTAGATGATCTGAAAATGCTAGAAAATAGGTTAATTACTAGATTTAACTGGGGACTTACCGCAAATATAACACCACCTGATTTTAATTTAAGAGTGGACATTATTAAAAAGAAAATATCACATCAAGAAGCAGCGGAAGATATACCAATTGAAGTTATCGAGTATATAGCTAATATTAACGATTCTGATGTTAGACAGCTAGAAGGCGCTATTACAAGAGTATTTGCATATGCATCAATGATGAATAGAGGTATAATAAATCTTGATATAGCTATTGAAGCTCTTAAAGATAAAGTATCAGAAAAAAGTGTCTATAAAAATGATGTTCATAGAATACAAAGAATAGTGTGTGAATATTTTAAGATAGATATCGAAGATTTAAAAGGTAAAAAAAGAAGTAAAGATGTCAATTATCCTAGACAAATAGCCATTTATTTATGTAGAAAGATGACTAGTGAATCTTTTCCAAAGATGGGAACATACTTTGGAGGTAGAGACCATTCCACAATTATCAGTGCATATCAAAGAATTGAGAACGACTTAAAGACAAATCCACAGCTTCAAATAGTAATAAATGAACTAAAAGAAAAAATATAGTGGATAAAAATAAAAATATCAACAGGTTTTGTTGATATAAAAAAGTATATAAAATAAGAGAAAAATAAAGATATCAACAATATCAACAGTATAATAATAATAATTATAATAAAAGAAAGAGGATGATAAAAATGAAATTCAAAGTAAAGAAAGAAATATTATTAGAAAGTTTAAATAATACTGCTAGAGCAATATCTACGAAAAATTTAATACCAATATTAACAGGTATAAAGTTTGAATTAAAAGAAGATGGTTTATATTTATATGCAAGTGATACTGATGTATCTATTAGATCATTTATATCAAAAGATAAATTAACAAGTACTAGTGAACTTGGTAGTATAGTAATTGGAGGTAAATACATAGTAGAAATAATAAGAAAGTTACCAAATACTGATATTTCTATTGAAGTAATTGATGGATATAAACTAATCGTTAGTACAGATAATACAGAGTTTAATTTAAATGGTATCAATCCTAACGAATTTCCTAACTTAGATTTAGATGAAACTAAGGAACCAATTGTAGTAAATAATGGTGTTTTTAAGGATATTATTAATCAAACTGTATTTGCTACTAGTCAAAGTGAAACTAGACCTCTTCTTACCGGTATTAACTTTAAATTATCTGGTAATAGCTTTGAGGTTTTAGCAACAGATTCTTATAGACTTGCTAGAAAGTATGTAGAAATTGATAAAGATATTGAAAATGAAGTAAATATTGTGGTTCCAGGTAAAAACTTACTTGAACTAACAAAGATGTTAGATGATGATACTGCTAGTGTGGAAATGCATTTATTTAGTAATAAGATATTATTTAAGTATAAAAATATTGTATTCTTATCTAGATTGTTATCTGGTACATATCCAACAACTTCAAATATTATTCCAAAAGATTTTAATATTGAATTAGAATGTAAATTTGATGATTTATTTAATATGATAGATAGAGCATCTCTTCTTACATCTGATAGAGAAAAGAATACTGTAAAACTTACATTAACTAAGGATGAACTTATGATTTCTTCAAATAGTCCTGAAATAGGTAGAGTAGAAGAAAAGATGAATATTAGTTCTGATAAAGAAATTAATATATCATTTAGTTCAAAATTTATGCTTGATGCTATTAAAAGTTTTAACAAAGAAAAGGTTGTTCTTTGTATGAATAATGATAGTTCTCCTATTGTTATTAAGAATAATGAGGATAGCTCTTTAGTGCAATTGGTACTTCCTATAAAAACTTGTTAATAAATAAAAATATTAGAAAAACTCTCATGATGAGAGTTTTTTTTGTATCCACAATTAATGTTGATATAAAATAAAGATACTATAGTGAATTCTAAATCAAATATTTCGTAAGGGCTTATATAGGTGAATATGGCTGATATACTATTTTGAGCCAATATTTTGGCTCAAAATAACATTGTAAGACTAAAAAATCAGGCTTACAATGCAATTATAATAAAAAAATACTTTTGTCGACATATTTCAACAAAATTCGACATACTTTTATGCTTTAATATTTTTCACATATTTTATATGTGGAAAGGGGGTAATTATGAGGGATTATGTCATTAATGAAGAACTTTTATGTTTTACCCAAGATACTATAGAAAAAGATAATATTTTAGTTATAGAAAAGTCTAAAAGATTAACTTTTAAGGGTAATTCACTAAAGTTTTTACGAAGATGCTGTTTCTGCTACGGACATTCTTATAATATTCAAAGACAATTTGTAATAGATCATTTTAATTATTATATTAAAACTCCTATTATATTATCTGAATATAATAAAATAATATTATTTCCTACGGCGTCTCCAGAATCTAACAAGTGTATTTGGCTTTCTTATAATAATATTGAAAGATATGTAGAAGCTGAAAAAAACTATACAGAAATTTATTTTAAAGGTGGAAAAGTATTAAAAATTAGAGCTCCGTATACTACTATTGACAATCAAATTACTAAGTGTATTAAGATAGAAAAATTACTTAATAGTCTACAATATACAGAAATGTAATTATGTCTTAAAAAATAAGGAAAAAAAGGCAAAAAATAGCCTCTTTTTCTTTTAAAAATAAGATATTTATGATATAATTATGTATGTATAGGGATACATGAGTAGATTAATTATTTAACTACGAGCAAAAAAGAGGCTGTAAAATGAAAATTACAAAAATGACATTAAAAAAATATCGTAATTATGATAATTTAGAAATTAGTTTTAATGATAATTTAAATATTATTATTGGGGACAATGCTCAAGGTAAAACTAATTTATTAGAATCTATTTATGTTCTTGGTGTTACTAGATCATTTTTATCCGGTAACGATAGGAATCTTATTAAATTTGAAAATAAAGCTTCTTTAATAAAAGGTGAAGTTATTACTAATGATGGAAAATTTAATTTGGAAGTTTTGATTAACGAAAATGGTAAGGTAGTTAAAGTAAATAATAAGGAAATAAAAAAACTTAGTGATTATATATCGTTACTTAATGTTATTGTATTTAATTCTGATAGTATAAGAATATTTAAAGATAGTCCAAATTCTCGGAGAAAATACTTTAATATTGAAATTAGTCAAATTAATAAGAAATATTTAAAGTTACTTAGTGATTATAATACTATATTAAGACAGAGAAATGAATTTCTTAAGGTTATTAATATTAATAAGGAAAAAGATATGATGTATTTAAGTATATTAAATGAAAAATATGCACTTTTATCCTTAGAAATATATAACTATCGAAAGAAATTTATTGATGATATTAATATGTATTTGGGCAATTCTTTTAAATATATTGCTGGATACGATAATTTAGTAATTAAATATGCTTCTAATTTTGGTAATTTTGATAATGAAACTTTTTTAGAAAAACTAAATGATAATTTAAATAGAGATATTCAATATAAAATGACTTTAATTGGACCTAACAGAGATGATTTTTATTTTTTATTAGGTGATAAAAATTTATCATTATATGGTAGCCAAGGACAAATTAGAAGTGCTGTTTTAGCTCTTAAACTATCAGAAGTTAAGTTATTTAATAATATTACAGGCGATACACCAATACTTTTACTTGATGATATGTTTAGTGAACTAGATATAAATAAGAGAAATAATATTTTAAAATATTTGGATCGTAATATACAAACTATAATTACTACGACTGATATTAAAAATATTAATGAAAAAATAAAAGAAAAAACTAATGTTTATGAAATAAAGGAAGGAAAAATTATTTCCCGGGAAATAATTTCCAAGCAGGAAGGTGATTAAATATGAATAATGAACATTATGATGCATCGGACATACAAGTTCTTGAAGGACTAGAAGCAGTTAGAAAAAGACCAGGTATGTATATAGGAACTACTGATATTAAAGGATTACATCATTTAGTATGGGAAATAGTAGATAATTCTATAGATGAGGCTTTAGCAGGATATTGTAAAAATATAGAAGTTGTTATAAATAAGGACAACTCTGTTACTGTAAAGGATGATGGTAGAGGTATACCAGTTGATATTCATCCGAAAACTGGAAAGTCCACTGTTGAAACAGTATATACAGTACTTCATGCAGGTGGTAAATTTGGCGGTGGTGGATACAAAGTATCTGGTGGATTACATGGTGTTGGTGCCTCTGTAGTTAATGCATTAAGTAAATGGGTAGAAGTAAAGGTTTATAAAAATGGTAAAGTTTATTTCATTAGATTTGAAGATGGTGGTCATACTGTAGCTCCATTAAAAGTTATAGATGAATGCTCACCTGATAGAACTGGTACTACAGTTACATTTAAACCTGATCCTACTATATTTGATAGTGATATTTATGATTATGAAATACTTAAAGTAAGAATTAGAGAATTAGCATTTTTAAATAAAGGACTTTGTATTACTTTACGTGACGATAGAGATGATGAAGATACTACTGGTGAGAAATTCTTGTATGAAGGTGGTATTAGTGAATATGTAAGATTCATAAATAAAGGAAAAACACCTTTACATGACGATATTATTCATCTTACTGGTGAAGAAGATGGTGTTATGTTTGAGGTTGCAATGCAATATAACACTAGTTATAATGATAACATTTATTCATTTGTTAATAATATCAATACTCACGATGGTGGAACTCACGAAGAAGGTGTTAGAAGAGCTTTAACTAGAGTTATTAATAGTTATGCTAGAAAAAACAATTTACTTAAAGAAAAAGACGATTCTTTAACTGGCGATGATGTTAAAGAAGGCTTAACAATGATTATTTCTTGTAAACATCCTAATCCGCAATTTGAAGGTCAAACAAAGGGAAGACTTGGTAACTCTGAAGTTAGAAAACTTGCTGATAGTGTCTTCTCACAAGGATTTGAAAGATTTTTATTAGAACATCCAGAAGATGCAAAGATAATAGTAAATAAGGCTTTACTTGCTTGTAGGGCTAGAAACGCTGCGAGAAAAGCAAGAGAAATTACTAGAAAAACTGATTTATCTACTACTAATTTCTTTGGTAAATTGTCTGATTGCAAAAGTAAAGACCCTAAGGTATCTGAAATATTTATAGTCGAGGGAGATAGTGCTGGTGGATCCGCTAAAAAGGGAAGAGATTCTATGACACAGGCTATTTTACCACTTAGAGGTAAAATTCTTAATGTCGAAAAAGCTAGATTAGACAAGGCATTATCAAATGAAGAAATTAGAACTATTATAACTGCGTTTGGAACTGGTATAGGTGAAGAATTTGATTTATCTAAACTTAGATATGATAAAATTATTATAATGACTGATGCTGATGTTGATGGATCACATATTAGAGTTCTTCTTCTAACATTATTTTATAGATTCTTTAAACCAATTGTTGAAGCAGGTCATGTTTATGCTGCTCAACCTCCATTATTTAGAATAATGCATGGAAAAACAAGAAGATATGTACTTGATGAGAAAGAAAAGGAAGCATATTTAGCAACTCTTCCTGAAAACGTAAGAAATCGTGCTGAGATAGCTCGTATGAAAGGTTTAGGAGAGATGGATGCAGAAGAATTAAATGAAACTACTATGGACATCAATAAAAGAGTATTGCGTAGAATAACTGTTGAGGATTGTGTATCTGCTGATGCTATATTTGAAAAATTAATGGGTGATGATGTAGAACCTAGAAGGGCATTTATTGAAGAAAATGCTAGATATGTTAAAAATCTTGATATTTAGGAGGTTATATTATGGAAAATGAAAATATTAAAAATGATAATAATGATATTAATGAACTTGTTGATAGAGCAATGAATGATATTAATCAAGCCGATAAAAATGAAGAATCTAAAGATGAAACTGCTGAAAATTCTGAAATAGAAGAAGTAGATAGCTTTAATGGTGATTTTCATGAAAAGGATAGTAGCACTGCAAATGACATTGTTTCTGAGGTTAAGGATTCATTTATTGACTACTCTATGAGTGTTATTACATCAAGAGCTATTCCTGACCTTAGAGATGGTTTAAAACCTGTTCATAGAAGAATTTTATGGTCCATGTATGAAGAAGGTAATACTCCTGATAAACCTCATAAAAAATCTGCTACTACTGTTGGTTATGTTATGGGACATTATCATCCTCATGGTGATAGTTCTATATATGAAGCAATGGTTCGTTTGGCACAAGACTTTAATGAAAGATATATGTTAGTTGATGGTCATGGTAATTTTGGTAATATCGAGGGTGATGGTGCTGCTGCATATCGTTACACAGAAGCAAGATTATCTAAAATTTCTCTTGAACTTATTAGAGATATTAACAAAAATACTGTTGATATGGATGATAACTTTGATGAGACTAGTAAGGAGCCAAGGGTATTACCAAGTAGGTTTCCTAATATATTGGTTAATGGTTCAATGGGTATAGCTGTTGGTATGGCCACAAATATTCCTCCACATAATTTGGGTGAAGTAATTGATGGTTGTGTTGCATATATTGATAATCATGATATAGATACTTTAGGACTTATGGAGTATGTTAAAGGACCAGATTTTCCTACTGGTGGTATTATACTTGGTAATTCTGGTATAAGAAAAGCATATGAAACTGGAAGAGGTTCTATTACTATTCGTAGTAGAGCTGAAATTGAAGAACACAATAATCATAATACTATAGTTATTACTGAAGTTCCTTATGGTGTAAATACAATGGAACTTAAAAATAAGGTTGCTGAACTTGTTAGGGATAAGGTAATAGATGGTATATCTGACTATCATACTGACTTAAAGGATGGAGTTAAAATTACTATTACTTTGAAGAGGGATGCTAATCCACAAGTTGTACTTAATAATTTGTATAAGCATACTAATTTTCAGATTTCTTATGGTATTATATTTTTAATGCTTGATCAAGGCGTTCCTAAAACTTTAGGATTAAAGGATATTATTTCTAAATACATTGATCATCAGAAAGAAGTTATTATTAGAAGAACTAGATTTGATTTGGATAAAGATGAAAGAAGAGTTCATATTTTAGAGGGTTATAAGATAGCACAAGATAATATTGATGAAGTTATTAAAATAATAAAGACCGCTAAAAGTGATGTTGAAGCTAAGGAAAAATTGATGAGCCGATTTGCTTTATCTGAAATTCAAACTGATGCTATATTGGAATTAAAATTACGTCGTTTGACTGGAATGGAAAGAGAGAAGATTGAGGCTGAACTTGCTGATTTACTTCTTGAAATAGAAGAATTGAAGTCTATACTTGCTTCTGAAGAAAAAGTTCTTAATATAATTAAGAAGGAATTATTAGAAATTAAGAGTAGATATGCTGATGAAAGAAGAACTCATATTGATATGACTGCTGTTGAGTATATTGAGGATGAAAGTTTAATTCCTGAAGATATGATTGTTGTTACTTTAACTAAGAAAGGTTATATTAAAAGATTATCTGCTTCTACTTATAAGACACAACATAGAGGCGGTGTTGGTATTAAGGGTATGTCTACTAATGATGAAGACTTTGTTGAACAAATTCTTAATTGTTCTACGCATGATTATGTCTTATTCTTTACTAATATGGGTAAGGTTTATAGAGTTAAGGGTTATAAGATTCCTGAATATAGTAGACAATCTAAGGGATTACCTATTATTAATTTACTTAACTTAGAACAGGGTGAGTATGTTACTGCCTTACTTAATGGCTCTAATGATAGCGAAGATAAGTATTTGGTATTTGCTACTAAAAGTGGTTTGATTAAGAGAACTGATTTAGCGGAATTCTATAATATTAGGACTAATGGTAAGAGATTTATTACATTAAGGGATGACGATGAACTTATTTCTGTTAAAGGAACTACTGGCGATAATGATATTTTAATGGCTTCTTCTAATGGTAGAATGGTAAGATTTAATGAAAATTCTATTAGAGTTATGGGAAGAGGTGCTTCTGGTGTTAGAGGTATTAATTTAGATGGTGGTTTTCTTGTTGGTATGGAAGTTGTTAAACCTGATGAAGATGTTCTTGTTATTAGTGAATATGGGTATGGTAAAAAGACTCCTATTGAAGAATATAGAATAACTAATAGGGGTGGTAAAGGTGTTAAAACTATTAACATTACTGAGAAGAATGGTTCTATTGTTTCATTTAAGACTGTTACTGATGATAAAGACTTGATAATTATTACCGATACTGGTATGATTATTAGATTGGCTGTTGATAAGATTTCTAGAATGAGTAGGGTTACTCAAGGTGTAAGACTTATAAACCTTAAAGATGATACTAAGGTTAGTGGAACTGCTATTGTTGATAAGGATGATGAAGAACAGGCTTCAGAAGATAATAATTTAAAGAGTGAATAAAAGTAATTATTTACTCTTTTTTTATGTATATTATTTCCCGGGAAATAATTATTACTTGAAATGATAAAATATCAGTAGTAGCAAACAAATGTTTGCTACTACTGTTCACTTACTAAACTTGCATTTTTGTTAGAAATATGATATAGTGTTGTTGATACAACATTAATGGTGGAATCAAGTCAGGGGCGGAAGCCAGCAGCTTTAACATTTAATTAATGTGTGTATCTTTTTTTTTATGTTTCACGTGAAACATAAATATCAACTGTTTTATTAATTTAAAATATATCTACTATTTGATTATTATTATTTTAAATCTTATTAGTAATATAAAGTTAATATTAAAAGTTTTATTTTTTTGAAATTTATTTATTAGTGTTTTTTATGAATTATGTTTCACGTGGAACATGAGTTTTCCACAGATTATTTATGTTGTATAAAGAGTAATTATTTAAATTTATTATTTACTGTAGTTTTATTTCTTGATTTTAATATAATGATTGATAAGTAATATATATTACTTTCTTTTTTTATATTTATTAATATAATGTTTCACGTGAAACATTATATCCACAACTTTTGTATATAATTTTATATTACGATACATTTTATATGTTTATTTTAGTTATAACCTCTTTTTATAAAAATAAGTTGATTATATCATTAATTTTGACTAAAATTATTATTTTGGTTTGATTTATGTTTCACGTGAAACATAAATATTAATATTTTTAATGTATATATAATGATACAATTGTTGCTAAAAATGTTTTTGATATTATTATTATTGTACTATTTAAGCCTAAAAATAAAATTATTACAATATTGAGCTCATGTTTTTATAAATAATTTTAATTTTTGATAAGAAATCTTATGTTCCACGTGAAACATGAGTTTTCCACAGATTTTGTGTATAGATTTATTTTATATTTAATATGTATTTTTTTAAGATTTAATGTATTTTATTATATGATGTAGTAATCATTATTAGTTTCAATGGCTTTTTTATTTGATTTATGTTTCACGTGAAACATAAATATCCACAGTTTTTATGATTGAAATATTTATTATATGATTTATATTTTTCATTAAAGTTGTTTTAAGTAATATTATTAACATTGTTATTTGATTTTTAAATTCGTATTTATTTATTAACTGTACTTTTAATAAATTAAATTGATGTTCCACGTGAAACATGAGTCTTTTATTCATCTGTTGATATGTAAAAAATTTATTATTATTTAATTTTTTGTTATACTTGTTGATAGAGATTGGAGTTGGCCTATATTATGGTGGAAAAGTATATGAAAATGGCACTTTTAGAGGCTAAAAAAGCTTATTGTGAGGATGAAATCCCTGTTGGTTGTGTAATTGTACATAAAAATGAGATAATTGCCTGTGGATATAATGAAAAAGAGAGTAAAAATAGTGCAATTAGGCATGCTGAGATAGTGGCTATTGAAGCTGCTTGTGGAAAACTTGGCTCATGGCGTTTGGATGATTGTGATCTTTATGTTACTTTGGAGCCATGTATGATGTGTTTAGGTGCTATTATTGAAGCTAGAATTAAAAATGTCTATTTTGGAACCAAAAATAACAGCGAACAAATGTATGATAAAATTAGAGTTAAAAGCTTTGTTAATCTAATTTTTGTTAATAGTGGTTCTTGTTCTAAAATTTTATCTGATTTTTTTGTAAATAAAAGAAAAAAATGATGTTTATATACTTGTTTTGTGGTATAATTGAATATGAGGGAGGTAGTCTGTGAGTTATTTAGCTTTGTATAGAAAATATAGACCTGTTGATTTTGATAATGTGTATGGTCAAGAAGAGGTTGTAACTGTTATTAAAAATGCAATTAACAATAATATGGTTTCTCATGCTTATTTGTTTTGTGGTCCTAGGGGTACTGGTAAAACTACTATTGCTAAGATAATTGCTAGGATGGTTAATTGTGAAAATTTAATTGATGGTAAGCCTTGTGGTAAATGTTATAATTGTATTAACTTTCTTAATAGTAATGATATAGTGGAAATTGATGCTGCTTCGAATAATGGTGTTGATGAAATTAGAGAACTTAGGGATAAAATTAATCTTGTGCCTAGTAATGCTAAATATAAGGTTTATATTATTGATGAAGTTCATATGCTTACTACTCAAGCTTTTAATGCTCTTTTGAAAACTCTTGAAGAACCACCGGCACATGTTATTTTTATTTTGGCTACTACAGAACCTCATAAAATTCCGCTTACTATTGCTTCAAGATGTCAAAAATTTAGATTTACTAAGATTAATTCAAAAAAAATTGTTGATAGATTAAGAGAGATAGCTAAACTTGAAAATATTGCTATTGATGAAGATGCTCTTTATGAAATTGCACGAATTTCTGATGGTGGAATGAGAGACGCTATTAATTTTTTGGATCAACTTGTTGCTTATGATAATAAAGTAATTACTCTTGATGATATTTATAAGGTGAATGGTTCAGTTTCTTATAATGATATTTATTTGTTACTTAAATCAATTGCTGATAATAATAAGGTTGAAATTATTAGATTTTTTGATACGTTTGATAGTAGTGGAAAGGATATTAATAAGTTTGCTTCTGAATTAACTTTGTTTTTGAAAGATGTAATTTTATATAGTAATGCTAAATTGTTATCTGATATTGACATTAAAAATGAAAACATTGTACTTGTTAATAATTTATATGATTCTAAGACTATTTATGAATTAATTGAGAAACTTAATGAAATCCAAAATTTTTTGAGGACTTCAACTCATGGTTGTATTTTATTTATGACTGCTATATTGAAGTTTTCTGATAATTATTTTGGAAATTTAATTGATGATAATTTGGAAAAAAAAGTTGTAGATAATGCTACTAAAAATGTAAATAAAATTATTTCCCAGGAAATAATTGAAACAAATATAAATAAAGTTGACAATAGGAATGAACAAATTAAAAGTGAAGTAAATATTGAGAATATTAACATTAGAATTAATAATGCTTTGGCTACTGCCAATAAGGATAGCTTAAGAAAAATTAAGGAACAGTGGTCTTTAATAGATGATTATTTATATGATGATGCTTATTCTGTGGTTGCTGGTCTGTTAAAGGATTCTATACCTGTTGTGGCTTCTGAAAAATATATTATTGTTTCAAATAGTCTTGAATCTGTAGCTAACCGAATTAATGATAATTTTTCTTTAATAGATGAATTTCTTTTGAAAATATTTAAAAATAAAATTTTTATTGTTGGTATGTCTAGTGATAATTGGAATGTAGAAAAAAACAAATATATTTCTAATATTAAAAATGGTGTTAAATATATTGAAAAAGATTTTATTAATACGGATAAAATTGAAAATAAAAAATCTTCTGTTGATGAACTTATTGATTTAATGGGAGAAAATATAATAGAATATAAATAAAGGAGATTGATTTAAAATGAATTTACAAAATATGATGATGCAAGCAAGAAAAATGCAAAAGGATATTGAAAAGACTAAAAGTGAACTTGAAAGTAAAGACTATGAGGGTAATTCTCAGTTTGTTACTGCTGTTGTTAGTGGAAATGGAAAGTTAAAATCTATTAATATTGATATGGAAGAACTAGCAAGTGATGATAGAGAAATATTGGAAGATATGGTATTGGTAGCAGTAAATAATGCTATTGATAAGATGGAAAAAGATAAAGAAGAAAAATTTGGTAAATATGGCCAGATGTTTAATGGTTTGATGTAATATGTATCCTAATAGTATTAAAAATGTTATTGATTGTTTGAAAGATTTACCTGGAATCGGTGAAAAAACTGCAGAAAGGCTTGCTTTTTCTTTAATTAATTTCGATAAGGATAAACTTACTTTATTTTCTGAATCTATATGTGGTGTTAGAGATAAAATTACTAATTGTCAAATATGTGGTAATATTTGTGAGAGTGATGTTTGTCCTATATGCTTGGATAAAGAAAGAAATGGTAATCTTATATTCGTAGTTGAAAAAGCAAAAGACATTTCTTTATTTGAAAAAATTAATGTATATAAAGGAAAATATCATGTTCTTGGCGGTCTAATATCCCCTCTTGAGGGGATTGGCCCTGAGGATATTAATATTAATAAATTAATTTCACGAATTGATGGTGATAAAGTAAATGAAATTATTCTTGCCTTGAAACCTTCAATTGAAGGAGAAACTACTATGCAATATATAAAAAAACTTCTTGAAAATAAAAATGTTAAGGTTACTAGAATTGCTACGGGTATTCCAATTGGAACTGATATTGAATATATTGATCCTATGACATTGGAGTTTGCTTTGGAGGGCAGAAAAGACATATAATTTACTTTATTTCATATAATTTCTTGGGTGAAATATATTTATGCTAAAAAAAGTTCTTTTTTTGATAAAAAAGTTTATATTTGGTGTATTGTTTATTTATGCTTTTAATGTTATCGTTTTTCCTATTAATACGACAATTTCAATAAATATATTTACTATTTTAATTGTTTCTATTTTTGGATTACCTGGTATTATTGGCATTTGTTTATTTTCTATTTTTGTTTTGTAAGGAGAGTAATATTATGTTAGACATTTATAAGTATGAACAACCTATATTGTATAATATTTTAAATAATTCTATTATTAATAATAAGTTATCTCATGCTTATTTATTTGATTCTAATGGTAATAGTGATGTTTATGATATAGTTTTATCTTTTACTAAAATGATTATTACCTCTAATATTACAAACGAAACTGAAAAAAATAATATTTGTATGCGAATTGATGATGAAAATTATGTTGATGTTAAGGTTATTGAACCAGATGGTATGTGGATAAAAAAAGATCAACTTTTGGATTTACAAAGTGAATTTAGTAAAAAATCTATTGAGGGTAGTAAAAAGGTTTATATTATTAAGTCTGCGGACAAAATGAATATTCAAACTGCTAATTCTATACTTAAGTTTTTAGAGGAACCTATTGATGAAATAATTGCAATATTGGTCGTTGATAATATTAATTTGATGCTACCTACGATTATATCTAGGTGTCAGGTTATTAAATTAAATAAAAAACCTTTGTCTTTGGATAGTATTGATAATTTTTCTGCATATTTTTTTCAATCTAAATATGCTTTACTTACTGAAACTGAAAAAAAAGAATTAATGGAATCTGCAGTTAATTTTATTCATCATATAGAAAATAATGGAATTGATACGCTAATTTATACTAAAAAATTATGGCATAATATTTTTAAAGATAGAGATTTGTGCATAGTAGCAGTTAATCTTTGCATTTATTTTTATTATGATGTTGTTAAGTATAAATGTGGTTTGAATAATTATTTTTATGGGGACAAGCTATCTGAAATTAGTTTTGTTTCTGGAAATAATGATTATGATGAGTTAATTAAAAAAATTCAGATATTAGATAGAACAGAAAACTATTTAAAAAGAAACTTAAATATAAATTTACTTATTGATAAAATGATTATAGATATGTGTGGTGATGATTATGAAGATAGTTAATGTTAAGATTAATAATGATTTTGGTAAAACTTTGTATTTTGATTGTAATAATTTTAATTTAAAAAAAAATTTAACTGTCATTGTTAATACAGAAAGAGGCTTGGAGTTTGGTACAGTTCTTGATTTTCTTGATGTTGAAGATGGTAATTATGAAAAAGTTATTAGAATTGCTACTAAAAAGGATTATTTGCAGCATTTAAAGAATATTAATGAAGCTAAATTGGCGCTTGACAAATGCCGTGAACTTGCTGAAAAAAATAATTTAAAAATGGTTATTATAGATGCAACTTATAATTTTGACAAAAGTCAACTGTTATTTAGATTTTTAGCAGATGAAAGAATTGATTTTAGAAATTTAGCTAGGGAGTTAGGATCTAGACTTAAAACTAGAATTGAACTAAGACAGATAGGAATTAGAGATAAGGCAAAGGAAATCGGAGGCATAGGTCCTTGTGGAAGAAATTTATGTTGTAGTACTTTTCTTACTAGTTTTGATGCTGTATCTATTAGTATGGCTAAAAATCAAGGTCTTGCATTAAATCCTACTAAAATTAATGGTGTTTGTGGAAGACTTCTTTGCTGCTTGAATTATGAAAATGAACTATATACTGAATTAAAAAAAGATGTTTTAGATGTTGGTAAAAAAACGTTTATTAATGGTAAGGAAGGAAAGGTTATTTCATCTGAACCTTTATTAGGTAAATACAAGGTACTTATCGATGATGAAATAATTGAAATTGATATAAATGATAGTAAAAAATAAATTGTTAAACTATAGTAATGCTTATATCTATCAAGATACAGAATATTTTAAAATGTCTCTTGATAGTCTTTTACTTGCAAAATTTGTAACTATTAATATGCGTGATAAGAATATAATTGATTTGGCTACTGGTAATGCACCAATACCAATGCTTTTAACTTATAGAACTAAAGCTCATATATGTGGGGTTGAAATACAAGAAGAGGTATACAATCTTGCTAATTTATCTATTAAAAAAAATAAAATGACGCAGCAAATTAGTTTGATTAATGAAGATGTTAATAACATTACTGATTATTTTAAGCCTGATACATTTGATGTTGTTACTTGTAATCCACCTTATTTTAAAACTAATAATACTTTATTTGAAAATAATAATATTATTAAAGCATCTGCAAGGCATGAAAAATTATTAACTTTAGAGGATATTTTAAGAGTTAGTAAATATCTTTTAAAAAATAATGGTAGACTTGCTATGGTTCATAGAACGGAAAGATTAATGGAAATTTTGTTTCTTATGAAAAAGTATAATATTGAACCTAAAAAGATTAGATTTGTTTATCCTAATAATGCAAAAAATAGTGATTTGGTTTTAATTGAAGGTACTTTAAATGGTAAAAGTGGCCTTAAAATAATGAATCCTTTGTTTGTTTATGTAAAAAAAGATGTTTATTCTAAAGAAGTAAAGGATATGTTTGGAGAGTGAAATTTATGATACAAAATAGTTATAATGATAGTCCCACTTTATATTTGATATCTACTCCTATTGGAAATTTAGAGGATATGACTTATAGGAGTGTTAAAATATTAAATGAAGTTAGTGTTGTTTTTTCAGAAGATACAAGAGTAACTCTTAATTTACTTACTCATTATGGTATTAATAAGAAGTTGATTGCTCTTCATGAACATAATGAAGATACAGCCAAAGAGAAGGTACTTGACTATCTTAAAAATGGCGATAGTGTTGCTTTGGTTACTGATAGAGGAACTCCAATAATTAGTGATCCTGGATATAAAACAGTAAAATATATTAGCGATAATGGTTACAATGTTGTTGCACTTCCTGGAGCTACTGCATTTGTTCCAGCACTTATTACTTCTGGTATTGCACCACAACCATTTTTGTTTTATGGATTTCTTGATAGCAAAGATAGTATTAGAAAGAAAGAGTTAGAACTTTTATCTGATGAAGTGGAAACAATGATTTTTTATGAAGCGCCTCATAGGATTATAAAAACTTTGAATATGATGCTAGATATATTTGGTGATAGAGATATTAGTATATCTAGGGAGATTACTAAGAAGTTTGAGACTATTTATCGTGGAAAAATTAGTAATGTAATTAATCTTGTTCCTGAAAAAGGGGAATTTGTTATTGTTGTTAATGGTATGAAAGAAAGAAAAATAGATGATACTATTAGTGTTCATAACGCTGTAAATAACTATATTAGTGCTGGATTTGATGTAATGGCTTCAATTAAAAAAGTTGCTAAAGATAGGGGACTTGCTAAAAATGTTATTTATAAAGAGTATCATCGGGAGGATAAATAATGAAGTTAATTGTGGGATTAGGTAATCCTGGACGAGAATACGAAAAAACTAGACATAATATTGGATTTAATGTTCTTGATTTATTAGCAGATAAGTACAATATTACATTTAGCGAAAATAAAAAATTTAATGCACTTGAGGCTAGTTTTAATTTGATTGGTGAAAAAGTTATTTTGGTAAAACCACTAACATTTATGAATTTGTCAGGGGATAGTGTAATTAAATATATAAATTATTATGATATTGATGTTAATGATCTTTTGGTTATTCATGATGATTTAGATATGGAGCTTGGTAAGATTAGAATTGTTTTTGACAGTTCTAGTGGTGGCCATAATGGAATTAAAAGTATTATTAATAATTTGAATAGTCAGAAATTTACAAGGTTAAAAATTGGTATTTCTCATAATAAAAACATAGATACTAAAGATTATGTACTTGGTAAATTTAAAGGTGATGACTGGAAAGTTTTAACTGACTCTTATAACAAAGTACTTGATATAGTGGAAAACTTTATTAGTAAAGACGTTAATACTTTAAAACAAATTTATAGTAATAAAAATAATTAGATATAAAATAGGATACAATATATTTGTATCTTTTAGCATTGGAGGTGAGAATATATGAAGTTTTTTGATAATTTATTTGATCTTAACAATAGGGATGAACAATTAGTTACTGGTTTAAATAAAGAACTTAATAGTGTTTATGTTTATGATTATTTTAATAAATATAATAATAATATTTTACTTGTTACTAATTCTTTATATGAGGCTAATGATTTATATAATAGATTATCTAATTATACAGATAGAGTACTATTTTTTCCTATGGATGATTTTATGACAAGTGAGGCTTCAATTATTAGTCCAGAACTTATGATTGAAAGACTGAATACTTTGAATAAACTTGTTAATAATGATAAGTATATTGTTGTAACTAATTTAATGGGTCTACTTAGATATCTTCCTAATAAGTCTTTATATAAGAAAAAAATTATTAATTTAAACGTTAATGAAGATGTAAATAGAGAAGTGTTAATTAACAATTTAATTGACTTAGGTTATGATAGAGTTCCACTTGTTACTAAGACTGGAGAGGTGGCTATTAGAGGATATGTAATTGATATATTTCCTATGGAAACTGATAGTCCTATTAGGATAGAGTTTTGGGGAGATACTATTGATAGTATTAAATATTTTGATTTGGATAGTCAAATTTCTAGTGATAGTATTAATACTATTTCTATATATCCTTTTACGGAATTTTTACTTGATAATAAGTTAGATGTTGACAGTAAAATGTGTAAGCAAAAGTATTTACCACATTATTCTAGAGATATTCAAGGTATATGGAATTATTTATATAACTGTACTCTTATATATTATGATTATAACCAAATTATATCTGCTTATAGATTACTTAGAGAGAGTATTATTAATTATGATAATGAGATAAATGATTCTATTAAAACTGATTATATGTTTGATATTTCTTCAGTTAAATATAATAATATTATTTATATGTTAGAGTTTGATAATATTCTTGATTTGAATATTAAGTTTAAAAATAATTATTTATCTAATAACATTGATAATTATCATGGTGATTTTGAAAAGATTAAAACAAGTCTTTTTAAATATATTAGTGGTGGTAAGACTGTTATTATGTGTATTGATAATAAAGATGTTGCTAAGAGAGTAATTACTTATTTGGATATTATGGATGATGTTGTATTAACTAGAGAAAATGAAATTATTAAAAATAAGATTAATATTATTAATAAATATATTATAAGTGGATTTATATATGATAATTATGTTGTTATTTCTTCGAATGATTTATTTGGTAAAATAGAAGAAAAGAAGAAAGTTAAAAATAAGTATAAAGTTGGTACTAAGATTAGTAATATTAATAACTTAGAGAAGGGTGATTATATTGTTCATATTGATCATGGTATTGGACAATATGTTGAATTATGTACTTTATCTAAGAATGGTTTGAAAAAGGATTATATTAAACTTTTATATGCTGATGGTGATGTTTTATATTTACCTGTAGAAAAAATTGATAAAATTACTAAGTTTACTGGTAGAGAAGGGGCTATTGTAAGACTTGATAAATTGGGTACTGATTCTTGGAATAAGAAGAAGGCTAGAGTTAGAAGTAAATTAGAGAATATTGCGGGTGATTTGATTAGAGTGTCTGCTGAAAGAGAGAATTCTAAAGGTTTTGCTTTTAGTCCTGATGATGAAGAACAAATATTATTTGAAAGTAAATTTAAATATACTGCTACCGCTGATCAGGAAAGGGCTATAGGTATTATTAAGCATGAAATGGAAAAGGATAAACCTATGGATATGCTCTTATGTGGTGATGTTGGATATGGTAAAACAGAGGTTGCTTTTAGAGCAATATTTAAGGCTGTTAATGATGGTAAACAAGTTGCTTATTTATGTCCTACAACTATTCTTTCTAGTCAGCAATATAATTCTGCATTAGATAGATTTGCTGATTTTCCAATTAATATTGCATTACTTAATAGATTTACCTCTGTTAAAGAGCAAAATGTTATTTTTAAGAATTTAAAGGAAGGTAAAATTGATATTTTATTTGGTACACATAAACTTCTAAATGATAAAGTAGATTTTAAAGACTTGGGATTACTTATTATTGATGAAGAACAGAGATTTGGTGTTGTACATAAAGAGAAAGTTAAGAAATATAAGAGTAGTATTGATGTTTTAACTCTTAGTGCTACTCCTATTCCTAGGACTCTTCAAATGTCTATGTCTGGTATTAGAGGACTTGCTCTTATTGAGACTCCTCCGGAGAAACGAAGACCAATACAAACCTATGTAATGCCTGAGAGTGTAAATATTATTAAAGATGCTATTTATAAGGAATTGTCTAGAAATGGTCAAGTATTTATGCTTTATAATAGTGTTGAAAAAATAGATAATAAACTTGAAGAGATACATAAATTGGTACCAGAAGCTAATATTAGATATGCTCATGGTAGAATGACTAAGGTTGAACTTGAGAATATTATGATTGATTTTACTAATCATAAGTTTGATATATTACTTTGTACGACAATTATTGAAACTGGTATTGATATTCCTAATGTTAATACTTTGATTGTTTTGGATGCTGATAGATTTGGTTTATCACAGTTATATCAAATTAGGGGTAGAATTGGTCGTAGTGATAGAATTGGTTATGCTTACCTTATGTATAATAGCAGAAAAGAACTTAATGATTTGGCAGTTAAAAGACTTAATACTATAAAAGAGTTTACTGAACTTGGTAGTGGTTTTAAGATAGCTATGAGAGATTTATCTATTAGAGGAGCTGGAGACATACTTGGTAGTGAACAATCTGGTTTTATTGACAGTATAGGTATTGATTTGTATTTGAAGATGTTAAAAGAAGAAGTTGATAAACTTAAAGGTATTAAGATAGAAGAAGAAAAAGATGAAAGTTCTAAACCTCTTATTGAAGTTGAAACGCATATTTCTAATGAATATGCTCCTGATGATGAAATTAAACTTGAAGTTCATAAACTAATTAATAATATTAATTCTGAAGAAGATATTGATAATTTATGTACAGTGCTTAAAGATAGATTTGGTAAAGTTACTGATGAAATGATTATTTATATGCATGAGGAATGGTTTGAGAAACAGGCTAAGTCTCTTAATATTAAAGAAACTAAACAGACTAAGAATTACGTTGAGATAGTTCTTCCACAGTATTTGTCTAAACAAATTGACGGAGAAAAGTTATTTTTTACGGCATATGAGATATCTAAATATTTTAGATTTTCTTATAATAATAATCAGATTCATATTTATTTAGATACTATTAAGTTAGATAAACATTTTGTTTATTATTTGAATGATTTACTTAGTGTTATTATTAAAGATATTAAGAAATAAAGTTAAATATTTTATTTCTTTTTGTTTACTTGTATAATTATTTATTTATTTGACAAAATATTAAAGAAAGTATAGGTGAATATATGAAAACAACTGGAGTTATAAGAAGAATTGATGAACTTGGTAGAATTGTTATACCAAAAGAAATTAGAAAGAGTTTAAGAATTAAAAATGGTGAAAGTTTAGAAGTTTATTTAGATGGTGATAGTATTATATTAAAGAAATTTTCACAAATTGAAAGTTTAGAGAGTATTTCTGTTGATTATGTGGAAGCATTTAATCAAATTATTAAGCATAATATTATTGTTACTGATAGAGATAAAGTAGTTGCTGTTAGTGGTCCTTTAAAGAAGAAGTATTTGGGTAAAAATATTAATGAATTTACTGAACGTTCTATTGAAAGAAGAGATTCTTTTTCTGAAAAGCAAAAGAAGGAGTTTAAAATAATTGAAGATGAAGAAGATGTTGGTTATTATACTTTTGCTTCGATTGTTAATAATGGTGATGCTATTGGTAGTGTAATATTAATATCTTTAGATACTCCTTTATCTGATACTGAAGATAAACTAGCTATTGTTTTATCTAATTTACTTAGTAAACAATTTATTGATTAATTTATTTATGTTCACTAGTAAGCCTTATGTATAAGTCTTACTAGTGTTATTTTTAGCCTGTAGTCTAAAAATAATGTACCAACCGTACGTATTATATATAAGCAGATTATATGTATTAATAAATTAATTTTAGTAGTTATATGATATAATATATTTCAATACTGAGACATTAGGCTCAGTATTGCTTAGAGAGACCTTAGACTCTCTAAGAAAAAATGCGAAATAGTACTTGAAAATATATTTATTGTATGATAAAATACTTTGTGTAAAGCGAAGAAGGAAAGAGTAATAGTAATATTTATAGAGAGTCTATGTTTGGTGGAAATAGATAAGAAAAGCTATTATAAATGGTTCTGGAGCAGTTATATCTAATAGGTATAAACGGTTGTTACGTTATAACTTAATGAGTGTATGTATTATAAAATAAGGTGGTACCACGGAATATTTTTCGTCCTTTGGTTAGCCTTATTTTTTTATTTTATGGAGGTATGTAATGAGAAAATTTGAAAAGATAAGTAAAGATAATTTTTTTAATAGTGTTCCTAATGGTAATTATGAAGATATTATATTACCAAAAAGAAGTACTAAAAATAGTGCCGGATATGATTTTTATTCTCTATATGATATAACTATTAAACCTAATGAAAGGGTAGTTATTCCAACTGGTATCAAGGTTTGTATGAATGAAAATGAATTTTTAGGAATATATATTCGTAGTAGTTTAGGTTTTAAATATAATATTCGGATGTGTAATCAGGTTGGTATAATCGATGCTGATTATTATAATAATAAAGATAATGAAGGACATATTTTTGTATGTTTACAAAATGAAAGTGATAAAGAAGTAGTAATTAAAAAGGGTGATAGATTTGTACAAGGTATATTTATGTCATATTTAATTACTGATGACGATTGTGCTACTGATACAAGAAATGGTGGTATTGGTAGTACTAATGAAGGAGATGATAATAATGAATAATGATAAAAAATTTTATATAACAACTCCTATATATTATCCTAGTGCTAATTTTCATATAGGACATTGTTATACTACTATAGTAGCGGATGCTATTGCAAGATATAAAAGACTTACTGGTTATGATGTATTTTATTTAACTGGTACTGATGAACATGGAGAAAAAATACAAAAGAAAGCAAATGAAGCTGGAGTTACTCCTAAAGAATATGTAGATAAAATTGTTGCTAATGCTAAAGATTTGTGGAAAAGTCTAGATATTAGTTATGATAAGTTTATTAGAACTACTGATGAAGAACATGTTAAGTGTGTACAAAAGATATTTGAAAGATTATATAAACAAGGTGATATTTATAAAGGTGAATATAAAGGTTTATATTGTACTCCTTGTGAATCATTTTGGACTGAAACTCAGTTAATCAATGGTAAATGTCCTGATTGTGGTAGAGATGTACATGAAGTATCTGAAGAAGCTTATTTCTTTAAATTATCTAAATATCAAGATAGACTTGTTAAATATTATGAAGAAAATCCTGATTTTATTGAACCGGAGTCCAGAAAAAATGAAATGATTAATAATTTTATTAAACCAGGTCTTGCTGATTTGTGTGTGTCTAGAACTAGTTTTGATTGGGGTATTCCTGTTACTTTTGATGATAAGCATGTTGTTTATGTTTGGTTAGATGCTTTAACTAATTATATATCTGCTTTAGGATATTTAAGTGATGATGATAGTCTATTTAAAAAGTATTGGCCTTGTGATTTACATATTGTTGGTAAAGAAATTATAAGATTCCATACTATTGTATGGCCTATTATGTTAATGGCTCTTGATTTACCACTACCTAAGAAGGTATTTGGTCATGGATGGCTTGTTATTGATGGTGGTAAGATATCTAAAAGTCTTGGAAATTATAAAGATCCTAGAGAATATATTGATACTTATAGCGTGGATGCTGTTAGATATTTTGCTTTAAGAGAAGTTCCTTTTGGTAGTGATGGCTCTTTTTCAGAAGATGCTCTAATTAATAGAACTAATGGAGATTTAGCTAATATTTTAGGTAATTTGGTTAATAGAACTATTGGTATGATAAATAAGTACTTTGATGGAGAAGTTTCTAATAAAGGTGTATCTGAAAAAATTGATAATAATTTGATTAAAGAAGCTGAAAGTTTATATATAAAGGTAGAAAATTATATGAATAAACTTGAAGTACCTAAAGCACTTGATTCTATATTTGATTTATTTAGATCATTAAATAAATATATTGATGAAACTACTCCTTGGATACTTGCTAAAGATGATAGTAAGAAAGATAGACTTGCTACGGTACTTTATAATTTAATTGAGGGTATTAGAATTGGAACAGTATTACTTAGACCATTTATACCTGAAACAACAGAAAAGATATTTAAGCAAATTAATACTGATAATACTTCTTATGACAGTGTAAAAGAGTTTGGCGGATACAAGAGTGGTACTAAAGTTGGTACTCCTGAAGTGTTATTCCAAAGAATTGAAACTAAGTAACTAAGAGGACTTTAATGGTCCTCTTTTTACATTTTATTAGTGTAAAATAAGTGAAAAGGTGTTTACTAATTTATTAGATTATGATATATTTTTAATGTAGTACCTGCAGTGGAAAAGGAGAAAAAGGTATGCTTAGTACTAGAAAAAGGAACCTTATTTTTAAGATATCTTGTGGTATTTTAGCTGGTGTATTGGTTTCTTTTGTTGTTGTAGGTAGTAATATTCTTGATTTATTATACTTAGGTATAATAGTTGTGCTATTTTTTAAATATGTAGCTAATAAAAAATAAAATAATTATACTATATTAGTATGATTTTTTTAATGGAGGTGCTTTTATGTATATTGATACACATTGTCATGTATTTAGTGAATACTATGATGATATTGAAGAAATTGTTAGAAAGTGTAAAGAAAATAATGTTACCAAGATTATAGTTAGTGGCTGTGATATGAAATCTAATACGGAAGTTTTAGAATTAGTTAATAAGTATGATATTATTTATGGTACTATTGGATTTCATCCTACGGAATTAGATGCTTTTAAGGAAGAGTATTTTAATTTTCTAATAGATAATATTAATAATAGTAAAATTGTTGGTATAGGTGAAATTGGACTTGATTACCATTATGAAGATACTGATAAAGAAATACAAAGAATGGTTTTTAATAGACAACTTGAAATTGCTGAAAAGTTTAATAAACCAGTTGTTGTTCATAGTAGAGATTCTATTGGAGAAACATATAATATATTAAGTAAATATAATTTGAAAGGTAGTATACATTGCTTTAGTGGTTCATTAGAAATGGCTAAATTATTTATTAAATTAGGATATAAATTGGGAGTTGGAGGTATAATTACTTTTAAAAATGCTAAAAATATAAAAGAAGTAGTAAAAAATATAGATTTATCATATATTTTATTAGAGACAGATAGTCCATATCTTAGTCCGGAACCTTATAGAGGTAGTGAAAATAATCCTTCTAATATACCAGTTATTGCCGAGAGCATAGCTAGTATTAAAGGCGTAACAAATATAGATGTTGCAAGGGTTACGACTGCTAATGCGGAAGAGGTATTTGACTTTTTATAAAAAAGATGTTACAATTAATATGCTTTAAAATATTAATGAGGTGAGACATAATATGAAAAAAGTAGCTGCAAAAATAATAACTATTTTTTCACAGTTATTAGTGGCTAGTGTATTTTTATTCTTACTATTTTCTGGTGAAACTAGAAATAGTAATGATAGAAGTGTGGTAGTAAACAATAATAATTTTAATAAAATGGCTGATAAGACTTTGTTTCTTTTTAATAGTTTAGAAACTAAAGATGAAGAAGCAGATTCTAATGTTGTTGTTGAACTTACTTCTGTTGATAAGGTAGAAGAACCTGCAATTAAAGAAGTTAAACAGGAAACGATTAAGGAAGAAGTGAAAGAAGAATCTCCTAAAAAAGAAGAAACTAACGTAACTCTTTTAGAACCAGATTTTAGTGATAAAAAGGCCTTAGAAACATTTATTGGCAGTTTGACAGGATATGGGCCTGATTGTTATGGATGTGGTGGTAGAACTAGTACTGGATATGATTTGAGGGAGAATATATATTATGATGATGCTGAGTATGGCACTATTAGAATTGTAGCTGCTGATAAATATTTTCCTTTTTACTCTATAATTAGAATAAGTAATGTTCCAGGAATGGAACCATTTATTGCTATAGTACTTGATAGAGGTGGAGATGTTGGTTGGTATAGAAATTCTGGAAGTGGTGAAATAATGTTTGATAGTCAAAAGGGTACTTTATTTGATTTAGCGTTCACTACTGAAAAGGATCCTAATATATTGGGTAAAACAAATAATGTTAAATTTGAAGTTTTAAGAAGTGGTAGATAACACTTCTTTTTTTTCGACATTTTTTTTAATTTTTATATCATATAATTATATAGAGGTAAAGATATGAAAAAAATAATATTATTTACAGTTATAATTATATTTATTCCATTTGTTATAGTAAGTTTTTTTAAAATTGATAAAAAAGAAGAAATAAATTTAAATTATGAGTCTAATACTATTATTAGAGTGAAAAGACTAAGTAGTGGTGAAATTGAGTATTTGCCATTTGAAGAATATATTGTTGGTGTGCTTGCTGGTGAAATGCCCATTTATTTTGAAAAAGAGGCTTTAAAGGCACAAGCAGTGGCTGCGCGTAGTTATGCATTAAAAAAAATAGAGTATAATAAAGATAATGAATATGATGTAGTTGATTCAGTTCTTAATCAGGTGTATTTAGATAATTATTATTTAAAAGAAGCTTGGGGTAATAAGTATGTTGATAATATTAATAAATTAAGAGAAGCAGTTAATGATACTTCTTTAGAATATTTAGATTATAATGGTGAAGTTATTGATGCATTGTTTTTTTCTACAAGTAATGGATATACTGAGAATTCTTCATTGGTGTTTAATATTGATTTACCGTATTTACAGAGTGTTACATCTATGTGGGATAGTTCCACTAGTAGTGCTTTTAGGAGTACTAAAAAAATTTCTAGTAGTGATTTTTATTCTTCTTTAGGGTTAGAAAAATCTAATATATTAAACTTTAAAGTTTTAAAAAGAAGCAGTACTAATAGAATACTTAATCTTAGTATTAATAGTACGGAGTTTACTGGCAGAGAATTATATGATAAACTTGGTTTAAAATCTACTGATTTTTCTTTGAAACAAGATGGAGATACTATTATTATTGATACTGTCGGCTATGGTCATGGAGTTGGGATGAGTCAGTATGGTGCTGAAGGTATGGCACTTGAGGGTTATTCTTATAAAGATATTCTTTCTCATTACTATGTTGGTACTTCAATTAAAAAATTATTAAATTAATGTATATATTTTTTAATTTAGGAAACAATTATAGTAGAGGTGAGAATATGAAAATGAAAAGAGTTAAGCCACTCTTAGTACCTATGATTTACGGAGTATGTGTTATTGCATTTTTGTTTTGTATGTATTTTGCAGGTAGACTATCTAATGATTTACTATTTAAAGATAAGAAAAATACTAATTATGTTGATGGTGAGATCGTATCAGAATATGATAAGGATATACCAGTAGTTAGTACTAGTTCTAAAATTGTAAGACCTTATTTGGATAGTAAGGTTTCTATTTACAAGACTTTTTATGACTATCAAGATGAAGCTGATAATCAGGAAAAATCTATTATTCTTTATGAAGATACCTATATGCAAAACTCTGGGGTAGATTATACTAGCGATAGTTCATTTGATGTAATCAGTATTCTTGATGGTACAGTAATAAATGTTTATGAGAATAAAATTCTTGGTACTTCTATTGAAGTTAGACATAGCAATGAACTTATTAGTGTTTATCAAAGCTTGTCTGAGGTTACTGTAAAAGAGGGAGATAATGTTATTCAGGGACAGATACTTGCTAAAAGTGGTTTATCTAATATTAATAAAGAGTTAAGTAATCACTTACATTTTGAATTATATTATAAAGGCTCTATAGTTAATCCAGAAGAATATTATAATAAATCAGTTGATGAATTATAGGTAATAAGCCTTTTTTTACATAATATGTTATCTTATAAATATAATTTTATAGGAGAGCATATATGAATAAGAAGATTATTTCTAGAGTAATAGAAGAAGCTAATTATATTATTGATACTAATAAAACTATTAGGGAAGTATCTATAATATTTGGTGTATCTAAGAGTACTGTACATAAGGATATGAGAGAAAAGTTGTTGTTACTTGACAGTACTTTATATCAAAAAGTGTCAAGTGTTTTGGAATATCATACTTATATTAAGCATATTAGAGGGGGACAGGCTACAAAAGATAAGTTTTTAGATAAAAAAAGGGAATCTACTCTATTAAAAAATGTTAAATTGTGGTAAAATGTAAATGAGGATGGTGATTTTATGTTTAACAAAGATATTGGAATTGACTTAGGAACTGCTAATGTACTTATATATATTAAAGGACAGGGTATTGTATTAAATGAGCCATCTGTTGTTGCAATAGACGCTGATACGAAAAGACCTTTAGCGGTAGGATCTGAGGCACATGAAATGCTTGGTAGAACTCCTGGTAAGGTAAAAGCAATTAAGCCAATGAAGGATGGTGTAATTGCCGACTATGACACTACAGAAGTTATGCTTAATTATTTTATAAAAAAAATAAATGGTAAAAGTTTCTTTTCTAGACCTAGAATATTAATATGTTGCCCATCTAATATTACTCAGGTTGAAAAAAATGCTATTAAGGAGGCTGCTGAAAGAACAGGGGCTAAAAAAGTTTTTTTAGAGGAAGAACCTAAGGTAGCCGCTATTGGGGCTGGTATGGATATATCTAAACCGAGTGGTAATATGGTAATTGATATTGGTGGTGGCACTACTGATATTGCTATTTTATCTTTGGGTGGTATTGTTAATAGTGCTTCAATTAGAATTGCTGGTAATGCTTTTGATAATGATATTGTTAAATATATTAAGAATAAATATAAATTGTTGGTAGGAGAGCGAACTGCTGAGGATATTAAAATAAGTATTGGTACTGTTTTTCCTGGCTCTAGAAATGAAAAAATGGAAGTTAGAGGAAGAGATTTAGTTACAGGTCTTCCTCATACTATTACTTTGACAAGTGATGAAGTAGAAGAAGCATTAAGAGAAAGTGTTTATACTATTATTCATGCAGTTAAAGGTATACTTGAACAAACTCCTCCAGAATTATCTGCTGATATTATTGATAAAGGTATAGTACTTACTGGTGGTGGTGCTTTAGTAGATGGTTTTGCTCAAATACTAAGTCAAGAACTTAAAGTGCCTGTATTTATCGCGGAATCTCCACTTACTTGTGTAGCTGAGGGTACAGGAATACTTTTGGATAATTTGTATATGCTAGAAAGACAATAATGTCTTTTTTCTTTTGTGTAAAATATATGTCAAAGTAAATAAATTATATTTAATTTAATTCATTTTTTTAGTATAATTGTGTTGAAGGATGGTGATAATATGACAATTGGTCTTGCTAGTGATCATCGTGGTTATAAAGCAAAAAAATTTTTGAAAGATAGTTTATATAAATATGATGTTATTGATTATGGAACTGATACTGAGGATAGTGTTGATTTTCCAATTTATGCTAAAAAATTAGGAACTGCTATTCAAAATGGCGAGGTTGATTTAGGAATTGCTATATGTGGTACCGGTATAGGCATGAGTATTACTTTAAATAAAATGAAAGGTGTATATTGTGCTAAAGTTTCAAATGAGAGTGAAGCTATTTTATGTAAAGCACACAATGATGCTAATTGTATAGCGATGAGTGAAGAATTAGATGAAGATTTAATGCTAGATATTGTTGATAAGTTTATTAATACTCCTTTTACTAATGTAAGTAAATATATAAGAAGAAATGATATGATTAAGGAATTAGAAAAATAATGGTTAAATTTTTATTATATTTGTTAGTACTTCCATTGGTTATTTATGCTATGGATAGTATTAACTTTACTAATATATTTAAAAAAAATAAGATAGTACAAGCTAGAATTTTCTATATTCTTCTTATATTTGGTTTATCTTATTTGGTATGTAGTTTTATATATGATTTTTTATATATGATTAAGTAAGTTATTACTTAATTTTTTCTTTTAATTTTATTTATTATATGGTAAAATATGTAACGTGTGGTGATATTATGTTTAAAATTGGTAATATTGTTATTAAGGGTAATGTAGTACTTGCTCCGATGGCTGGTGTATGTAATAGTGCTTTTAGAAAAATTATAAAAGAAATGGGATGCCCTTTGGTATATGCTGAAATGGTTAGCGATAAGGGACTTATTTATGATAGTAAGAAAACAAAGAATATGCTTTACTTTGAAGAGTGTGAGCGACCTATAGCGCAGCAGATATTTGGAAGCGATAAAGATACTTTTGTAGAGGCTGCTAAAATGGTTGAAGAAATTATGCATCCTGATATTATTGATATTAATATGGGATGTCCTGTACCTAAAGTTGCTGTAAAGTCACAAGCTGGAAGTGCGCTTCTCAAGAATCCAAATAAAATAAGAGACATTGTTAGTGCGGTTGCGGGAGCAGTAAATGTTCCAGTAACTGTTAAAATCAGAAGTGGCTGGGATACAAATAGTATCAATGCTGTAGAGGTCGCAAAAATATGTGAAGAAGCTGGAGCTAGTGCTATTACCATTCATGGAAGAACTAGGAGTCAGGGCTATTCTGGAAGTGTTGATCTGGACATAATAAAAAAAGTTAAAGAGGCTGTATCTATTCCGGTAATAGGTAATGGAGATATTACTAGTGTTGAATCTGCTGAAAGAATGTTATCCTATACTGGATGTGATGCTATTATGATAGGTAGAGGAGTACTTGGAAATCCTTGGTTAATGAAGGAAATTATTACATATCTAGATACTGGTAAGATAATCGCAAAACCTAGTTATGAAGATAAAATAAATATGTGTTTTCATCACTTAGATTATTTACTTAAAATAAAAGATGAAATGGTTGCAGTACTTGAAATGAGAAGCCATGCTGCTTGGTACTTAAAAGGACTTCCTGGAGCACAAAGCGTTAAAAATGAAATATTTAGAACAAAAACTAGCGAAGAACTAAAAAATATTCTTAATAACTATTTAAAAGAACTTAAAAATAATGTATAATATTTACTAGGAGATGAGAATTATGAAGGCAAGTTTTTTCAAGAGATTGGGAGCATTTATATTGGACTATTTTATAGTTATATTTATTGCTTCTTTAATAACAGTAGGCTTTAATAGTAATAAGACTAGTGATTTAACAGATAAAATGAGTAAACTATTAAGTGATTATCAAAGTGGTGAAATTACCATAGATAAATATAAAGATGAAACTTATAAAATTAATTATGAATTACAAAAGAGTAATGTTACTACTAATATTGTTTCTGTAACTTTATATATTGGATATTTTGTAGTGTTTGCAACTTTAAATAAAGGTCAAACATTAGGTAAAAAATTATTAAAGATCAAAGTAGTAAATAAGGATGGAAATAAACTTAGTATATGGAATATGTTACTTAGAAGTTTATTTATATATAACATAATTAGTGCTTTATTTAGTATAATATTTGTTAATATATTAAGTGTTAATACATTTACTTATATTTATACAATTGTTGGATATGTAGAATTCTTTGTTATTATAGTATCATTCTTTATGGTAACTTATAAGAAAGATGGCAGAGGTTTACACGATATGATAGCAGGTACTAATGTAATAGAAGAGGTGAAAAAATAATGGAAAGACAATTTAGTGAACAAGAACAAGTTAGAAGAGATAAATTAGAAGAAATAAGAAATTATTGTAATCCATATCCAGAGAGATATGAAGTTACTCATAAAATTAAAGATGCTAGATTATTAGAAGATGGAACTACTGATGTAGCTATTGCGGGTAGAATTGTATTTATGAGAAAAATGGGAAAATTATCTTTTGTAAGAATTCGTGACATTGAAGGAGACATGCAACTTGAAATTAAAATTGATATGGTTGGTGAAGATAAATATGCTTTCTTTAAGAAATTAATTGATACTGGTGATTTTATTGGCGCAAAGGGTGAAATATTTACTACACAAACTGGTGAAAAAACTTTAAGAGTACATAGTTTTGAATTTTTAGGAAAGGCACTTAGACCACTTCCTGAAAAATTTCATGGCCTTACTGATATGGAAATGAAATACAGACAAAGATATGTAGACTTAATTATGAATGAAGAAACTAGAAAAGTTTTTCTTGGCAGAAGTAAATTATATGCTTATATTCATAAGTTTTTAGGTGAGAATGGTTTCTTGGAAGTAGAAACTCCAATATTACAAAATGCTGTATGTGGTGCTAGTGCTAAACCATTTTATACTCATCATAATGCATTAGATATGGATTGTAATCTTAGAATAGCTCCTGAAACATATTTAAAACAATGTGTTGCTGGTGGATTTAATAGAGTATATGAAATGGCAAAATGTTTTAGAAATGAGGGTATGGATACAGAACACCTTCAGGAATTTACGCAAGTTGAATGGTATGCTTCTTATTGGAACTTTGAAGATAATATTAAGTTTTATCAAAGTTTTATTAGAGGTTTACTTACTGAACTTACTGGTAGTACTAAGATTGAATATCAAGACAATGTTATTGATTTTGGTGCTGAATGGAAAAAAATTAACTATGTAGAAGAAATGAGAAAAGTATTAGGATTTGATTTTCTTGATATTGAAGAACCTTCATTACTTAAGGATAAGGTTGTTGAAGCAGGTTTATTTAATTATGAAGACCTTGATGAAGTAAAATCTCTTAGTCAAATTATTGATTTTATATACAAGAGAAAAATTAGAACTGATGTTTTAGAACCTACAATTATATATAATTATCCGGCTGTTCTTATACCTCTTGCAAGAAGAAATGATATGGATAAAAGAATTATTGATGTCTTCCAGGTTGTTGCTTGCGGTACTGAACTTTGTAAGGCATATTCTGAGTTAGTTAATCCTATCACTCAAAGAGAGGCTTTTGAAGAACAATTAAAGGCTAAAGCTCAAGGTGATGATGAAACTATGGAATTAGATGAAAGTTTCTTGTCTGCAATGGAGCAAGGAATGCCTCCGATAAGTGGACTTGGCTTTGGTATAGATAGACTTATGATGATTATATTTAATCAACCTTCAATTAGAGATGTAGTATTATTTCCTCAAATGAAGGATAAAAAATAGACTTAAAGTATTATAAAATAAGGGAAAACACTTGAAATTTTCTCTTTTTTATTTACTTTTAGTTCATTTGTGTTATAATTAATGTTAGAGGAGGTTATTATGAAAAAACATAGTTTATTTAAAGTAATATTGATTGTTTTTGGAGCACTTGTGCTAATTAATGGAGGTCTTGCAATAGCAGGTCAATTTGTTGAAAAACTTAATGTATTTAAGATGATTCCAATTGGTGATACTCTAATTAATTTCACTCAGTCATTCTATTACTTCTTTGATACTGCTGTTTATTTATTAGTACTTGGTGCTTTTTATGGTGTATTAAAAGAAGTACCTGCTTATAAGAAATTAGTTGATAATATTGCTAGTAAAGTTAAAGCTCATGGTAATTTATTTATAATAATAGTTACTATATTATTTGCTGTTTTAACTTCAGTTACTGGTCTTATTGGAGCAATTCTTGTGTTTGTACCATTTGTTGCTGCTATTATATTAGCAATGGGTCATGATAAGTTAGTTGCTATTAGTTCAACAGTTGTTTCAATGTTAGTAGGTTTTATAGGAGGTATCTATATAACATTTAGAGATCCTAATGGTTATTATGGGTATAGTGCCACTACTATTGAAGGATTATCTTCATTAGATTTATATTCTAATATATGGGCTAAATTAGTTCTTCTTGTTCTTGGAGTTGCTTTACTTATATTCTTCATTTTAAGATATATTAAAAATGTTCAAGATAAGAAAGTTAAATATGAATTAAATGAAAGTAATGAAGTATTAGTTTCTGAAGTTAAGGGTGACTACAAAAACATTAGAACATGGCCTATAGTTGTTGTTCTATCAGTAATACTTGTTGTTCTTATTTTAGGATATTTACCTTGGAATAAGTTATTTGGTATAGAATGCTTTGATAAATTTAATGAATGGTTACTTGGAATAAAGATTGGAAAATTCGAAGTATTCTCTAATGTTATTACTTCTAATGCATATTCATTAGGTAATTGGGCTAGTCTTGGCTCATATATGTCTATAATTATCACTTTAATTCTATTTACTTTAATTCTTAAGTTTATTTATAGAGTTAAATTTGATGAGGCTATTGACAATTTTATGACTGGTGCTAAAAAAATGGTTCCAACTATATGCCTAGTTATGCTTACATCTGCTATACTAGTATGTGCTTATAACTTTGGATTCATGTCTAATATTATTAGTTTGATTTCTGAATCTAAACTTGGATTAAATGTTTTAACAGGAACTTTAATCAGTGGATTAGGAACACTTCTTCATTCTGATTTATATTATACTGTAGCTGGTGTATACTCTACAATGATAGCTCAAGTAACTGATGAATCATTATATTCTGTATATGCTTTATTATTCCAAAGTGTTTATGGTATTGTTAGTATTATAGGGCCTACTAGTTTGTTAGTAATATTTGCTCTTAAATATTTTGATGTTCCATATACAACTTGGGTAAAATATATATGGAGATTTGTATTGATGTTATTATTACTTGTAATATTAGTATTACTTGTATTATCATTAATATAATTATTTATAATAACAAAAAACATCTAAATTATTTTAGGTGTTTTTTTATATGTTTTTGGCTTATATATGATAGGTATGGCTGATACACTATTTTTAGATTATAAGCTAAAAATAGCACTGAAAGACTTATAAAATAAGGCTTGAAGGAAACATAAAGAATAAATAAAAAAAGTCTATTTTTCTTGATTAAAATTTAGAAAATTATATCATTATATTCATAGAATATGTTAGAGAGGAGAAATAATAATATGATTGGAAACTTTAATGAAGAAGCACAGACAGTACTAATGAATGCAAAAAAAGAGATGTTGGATTTAGGACATCCATATATAGGAACAGAACATTTACTTCTTTCTATTTTAAAAACAAATAGTAATATTACTGAAAGATTGAATAATTATGATCTTTATTATGATAATTTTAAAGAAGAACTATCTAAAGTTGTAGGTACTAGTAAAAAGAAAAGTGAATACTTTTTATATACACCATTACTTAGAAAGATAATTGAATCCGCTATTATGGATAGTAAAGATAATAATGATGGCGAAGTAACTATAGAACACTTATTTTTTTCTATGCTAGAAGAAGGTGAAGGTATTGCTATTAGAATATTAATTGGAATGGATATTGATATTGAGTCTATGTATGATGATTTCTCTACTAGTCTTATAAAGAAAAGTAAGAAGAATAAGAAGAAAAAACTGCTTATAGATGATTTAGGAGTTGATCTTACAAATGAGGCTAAGAATGGTAAGTTAGACCCAGTTATTGGAAGAGAAAAAGAAGTTAGAAGAGTAATGGAAATACTTTGTAGAAGAACTAAAAACAACCCTATTTTAATTGGTGAGGCTGGTGTAGGTAAGACCGCTATCGTAGAAGAACTATCTAGATTAATTGCTAATGAAGGTGTTCCATCTGGATTAATAGGTAAGAGAGTTATTTCTTTAGATATGGCTACAATGGTTGCTGGTACCAAGTATCGTGGTGAATTTGAAGAAAGAATGAAAAAAGTACTTAAAGAAATTGAAGATAATACAGAAATTATTTTATTTATAGATGAAATTCATACTTTGGTTGGTGCCGGTGGTGCCGAAGGGGCAATAGATGCCTCGAATATATTAAAGCCTTCTTTAGCTAGGGGTAAAATTAGATGTATAGGAGCTACCACTACTGAAGAATATAAGAAGTTTATTGAAAAAGATTCTGCTTTGGAAAGAAGATTTCAAAAGGTATTTGTTGAAGAACCAAGTATTATTGAAACTAAAAATATTTTATTTAATATAAGAAATATATATGAAAAGTATCATAATGTTGTTATTAATGATAATGTACTTAATAGTTTAGTTGATATTTCAGAAAAATATATATTTGATAGAAATAGACCTGATAAAGAAATAGATGTATTAGATGAGGTTTGTGCTAGGGTTAGTATCAAAGAAACTGGCAATGATAGATTAAAAAATATTAAGAAGGAAATTAATAGACTAGGTAAAGAAAAGAATAGTTTTATTATTGATAATGATATTGATAAGGCTTTTGATATAAGAAAGAAAGAGGCTAAGTTAATGTCAGAACTTAATGAGTTAGAATTATCTTGTAGTGCTAAGAAAAATGAGGTTACTACTTTTGATATTGCTTCGGTTATTAGTAATAGAGTAAAAATACCTACTGAAGATATACTTAGTAATAATATAGATAGTATTTATGAAATGGAAAGAAAATTAAAGAGTATTATTATTGGTCATGATAATGTCATTGATAGTCTTATGAATATTACTAAAAGAATTAAATATGGTGATAATAGATGTTATTCTATGCTATTTGTTGGTCCATCTGGAGTGGGTAAGACATGTTTGGCTAAAGAGTATGCTAAACTTCTAGTAGGAGAGACTAATTTTATTAGACTTGATATGAGTGAATATAGTGATAGTACATCGGTTAATAAAATACTTGGTTCTTCTCCTGGATATATTGGATATGATGATAATAAAAATGTTTTGGAAGAAATTAGAAATAAACCTAATTCAGTATTATTACTTGATGAAATAGATAAGGCACATCCTTCGGTTATTAATTTATTTTATCAGATATTAGAAGAGGGAAAAATAAAAAATTCTAAAGGTGTTACTATTAGATTTAATAATATGGTTATTATTATGACTTCTAATGTTGGATTTGAAAAAAACAATATTGGCTTCAATAAAAATAATGATAATATTAATGGTTTAAAAAATAGATTTTCTACATCCTTTATTAATAGAATTGATGGTATTATGACTTTTGATAGACTAAGTGAGGATGATGTAAGAAAGATTATTACTAATAAGCTCGAAATAATTAATAAAAAACATTCTGATATTAATATTACTTATGCCGATGATGTAATTGATAAAATTATTAAAGAAAGTGATTTTTATGAGTTTGGGGCAAGGCGTCTTGATAAAATTATTTCTAGGGGGATAGAAAATATTATATTTGAAGCTATTATTAATAATGTTAAGGATGTTTATATTGATAAGTTAAATGAATATGAAAAAAATATCACTAAAGCCTAGTGATATTTTATTATTATTTTATTAATCCCCATCCAGTTACTACATATCTTCCACCTTGTCTTTTAGCTGCTGCTGGGGGATTATTATATAGTTTGCCATTTATTGATAATGATGATGATTGACCACCATCTAGGTTGGCAGCATTGTATGCACCATATCTAGTTAGAATGTCTACCATATCTTGAAGACTGGCACCATTAATGTAGTTTTCCCCGTCAACTACTAGAAATAATATTATACCTGATTTCGTTTGTCCTATAGCTACTCTTGGAGCATAACCCCATGGATCTCCAACTATTTCAAGTGGTTTTCCATTAACTATCAGGAATGGTCCAAATACCATAGCATCATTTATATTTGCTTTTAATGCTTCGTTGGCAGTAGCATTGGTCATTAGTTTTAATTTTCCATCTTTAGTAAGTCCTATTATGTTGTCTCTAGCGGTATCAACAGTATCTGCTCCCCAAGTTATTTCTCCATCTTGAATAACTACTCCTGTTGGTATATCTGAACCATATCCAGAGTCTTGGAAACCTCCACCATTAATACATACTGAACCACCATATCTTTCACACATTGTGGTTATTCTTTCTCCTTTACCACCGACATTAAATTCTTTTGTGGAAATTAGTCTTACTTTTTCAGGTTTATAGATGGCTACTAGATATCCATTAGAATTTCCTACTTTTAAATCAATTACTTTGTAGTCATCATCAGGATTTTCTCTTGTATATAATTCTTCCTCATATTTATCTTTATATTTTGATTTTTCTTTAGTGTCTATTACTATTGCATCTGTATCGGCATCTTCTTCAAATGATATGAAGTAGTTACTAGCCATTATTTTATCTATTGTTTTTTGATTATAGAAAATATTAGCAAAATATTGATGATGCATAGTTTTCATCGCAGTATTTACATACATATTTCTTACTTTATCCCAAGGACCATACATCATAAAGAAACACCAAGCTGCAATTAAATCTAGAATTATAAATAAAATGGTTGTTTTATATATTTTTACTTTCTTTCTTTCTCTCATTATTCTACCTCCAAAGGACTATCTATAGTTCCTGTACCTTTGGTAAGTTTATCTTTATCTATAGATATTACTGGTACTATTTTTAAACTTGTTGAAGATGATTTTGTATATAACTTGAAATCATTTTGAAATACATACATATTATTGCTATTTTTATCTATTCCAGTGGACATAAAGTAATTTGTTAGTTTATTATTTAAGATTGGGTCTCCTAGTGAAAGTAGTGACATTTTAGTATCTATTGTCTCTTTAAGCACTTTAGTATAATCAAAGTTTGTAGTATTGCTATATAAGCCATTAGCAAACTTTGTCTCTTTAATTGAATCTTTATAGCTTAATTTATTTAGATATGTATTATTTAAATAGTAAGCCAATGTTTTATTTTTTGTGTCATTATATTGATATCCATTAGATGAATAATTGTATTTTTGTTCGTCATTATTTATTATCAAATAATTATTTAGTGATAATTTTACTTCTTTATCATTAATTTCATATATTCTCCAGATATCATTACCAAGTTTTACATAACTTCCGAATAAACTATTTTCTCCTTCAAATGTGTATGGATTATCTTTTGCACCATCACCACCAGTTGCTTCTATTGTTGCTTTAATTGTTATTACTGGCTTAACTCCTATTACATCAGCACCATTACTTTTACCAAGTTTTCCTTCATTATCTATATACCAAGATTTATTTTCTTTATTATTGTTTATTAAATAAAAGTATTCTTCATTATTCATAAAGCTATCATTACCACCAGTGTTTACATAATCATTTAGTGATGGTATTGTTATGTAAGTATCTTCAGTTAAATCTTTACATGATATGTTTTTAGTATCTTCGATTACATCTTTACAAGTTTTGGTAAATGTTAAATATTTGTTCATATTATTTAAATTATTTTCTAGTATGCCAGTATATTCTTCGCTATCTTTTTTATTTAACCATTTACTTATGTATGAAGAATTATATTCTTTACTTTCTCCTTTAGCTAGTGATGTTATACTACTATCTGATATCATAGTAATTGTATTATCATTATTTATCTTTATTATTCTCCATAATAAATTTGAATATGAGACGTAATTATTTATGTTAGTGCCGCTAAAATAGTATTCACCATTAACTATTTTAAAATTTTTATTATCTTTATTGCTTTCTTTAATGTTTTTAGCCATAGAATTTGTTTCTTCTACTTTGTTATTTTCTATGTATAATTTAATAAATCTTCCTCCATAAAAAATAACACATGCTAGTAAGAACATTAGACTTACTAGATTAAATATTTTTTGTACACTTATTTTTCTTTTACTTCTTTCTTTACTCACTTCATCATCCCTCTTTTACCATTTAATTATATCAAAACTAATATTTTTTTACAATAGTTCACTTATAATATTTTATGTCTTTATTTTAAGTGTTAAGTATAATGCTTTTCTACTTATTATATTTAATAAAATTAAAATAAAAATAATTTACTTAGTATAAAATAAATGATATAATGGAACTAGGTGAATTGTAATGAATTATAATTTAGGTGATAAAGTTATCATGAAAAAGGTACATCCATGTGGTTCTAGTGAGTTTGAAATAATTAGATTAGGCGCAGATATTAAAATAAAATGTACTAATTGCAGTAGAGTAATAATGCTTCCTAGAGTGGATTTTAATAAAAAAATAAAAAAGGTGGTTAAAAATGAAAAAAAAGAAAGTTAGACTACACCCAGCTTTAGTATTTTTAATTCTTACTTTAGCTGTTATGATACTTAGTAGTTTGGGTAGTATATTCAATTTAGAGTCTAGTTATTATGTAGTTAATGAGGTTACTGGTGATTTAACAACACAAACTGTTAATATTCATAATTTATTTAATAGGACGGGGCTTCAATATTTGATTAGTAATATGTTAAACAATTTTATTAGTTTTGCTCCTCTTGGTAATTTAATTATAGGTTTACTTGGAGTAGGTGTAGGATATAAGAGTGGTTTTCTTAATTCTTTATTTAAGGTAATTGGTGAAAAGCTACCAAGAAAAGTACTTACTTTCTTAGTTGTACTTCTTGGGGTTATCTTTTCGATGTTTTATGAAGTTGGGTATGTAATATTAATTCCTTTAGCGGCAATATTATTTATGAATTTAGGTAGACACCCATCTGCGGGTATTTGTGCTGCTTTTACAGGTATTACCTTTGGATATGGTAGTAATGTTGTTGTTAATAGATTAGATAGTATGTTAACTACTTATTCAAATAAGGCTGCACTTATACTTGATTCATCTTATAATGTTAATTTGTATGGCAATATTATTTTTACTATTGTTAGTACAATACTTGTAGCTTATGTTGGTATGGTAGTTACAGAAAGATTTATCATACCAAAACTTGGTAAGTATTCTTTTGATGAAGAAGAACCATCACAACTAGGTGAGGTTTCTAAAAAAGAAAGAAAAGGTATTGCTATATCATTACTTGCTACTTTAATTATTGGCATTCTTCTTGTGTATTGTATTATTAAGGGTCTTCCTTTCTCGGGACTATTCCTAGATCTTAGTCAAAGTAAATATGTTGATATGCTCTTTGGCGAAGGTTCGTACTTTTATCAAGGCTCTGTTACTATATTCTCATTCTTACTTATATTTAGTTCATTAATATATGGTATGAGAGTTAAGACAATTAATAATAATAGGGATCTAGTAGAAGGAATGAGTTATTATTTAAAAGATGTTGCTTCTTTATTAGTACTTATATTTTTTGCTTCACAATTTTGTATGATATTTAAAGAAACTAATATAGGTTTATTTGTTGTTGCATCTTTATCCGAATTACTTAATGGTATGCAGTTATCTGGACTTGCTCTTGTAGTCATTACATTCTTAATAGTGGCCTTATCAACATTCTTTGTTCCTATGGCTTCGACTAAATGGGCTATGCTGTCCCCAGTAATTGTTCCAATGTTTATGCAAAGTTCTATGACTCCTGAATTTGCTGAGGTTGTCTTTAGAGCTGGTGATTCTTGTATTAAAGGCATTACCCCAGTATATAGTTACTTTGTTATACTAATTGGTTTTTTACACATTTATAATAAGAGAAAGAATGATGTTATTACTATTACTGATGCTATGTCATTAATGGTACCTTATACTATTGCTTTTGTAATATTATATTTTGTTATAATGTTGGCGTTTTATATTATTGGTATTCCTATAGGATTTGGCTCTAATGTTATGCTATAAATTAAAAGTTATACTTTGGTATGACTTTTTTAAATTTTATACTCCCAGTTTATATTTAATATATATGGCTGATATATTTATTTGAGACAATACTTTGGATCAGATAAACACTTTGAGATTTTGACTTAAAGTGAAATAAGTAAAAAATATTTATAATTACTTGTATAAAAATGTTTATTTTATAGTTAATTTTTGTTATAATATTTAGGTAAGAAAGAAGTGATATAAATGAGTTTAACTGCTGGTATTGTTGGCCTTCCTAATGTTGGAAAGAGTACTTTATTTAATGCCATTACTAAAAAGAATATACTAGCTGCAAATTATCCATTTGCTACAATTGATCCTAATGTAGGTGTAGTTACTGTTCCTGATAAGAGAGTAGAAGTATTAGAAAATATGTATGTTCCTGAGAGAACTATTCCTACTACTTATGAATTTACAGATATTGCAGGACTAGTAAAGGGTGCTAGTACTGGTGAAGGACTTGGTAATAAGTTTCTATCACATATAAGACAAGTAGATGCTATTGTTGAGGTTGTTAGATGTTTTGATGATGAAAATATTATTCATGTTGATGGTAATGTTGAACCAATAAGAGATATTGAAGTTATTAATGTAGAACTAGTTCTTTCAGATTTAGAAATTATTACTACAAGAATTGGTAAAATTGGTAAAAAGGCTATGACTACTAAAAACAAAGATGATGTCAAAGAAATAGAATTGTTAGAAAGAATAAAAGATGCATTAGAGAAGAATATTCCTGTTAGAAAACTTGGTTTAGATGATGAAGAAAAGAAAATTATTAGTTCATTTAATTTAATTACCTTAAAACCTATTATATACGCACTTAATGTTAGTGAAGAAGATATTGTTAATGGTAATGAGTATACTAATAGAGTATGTGAGTATGCTAAAAATGAGGGTAGTGAAGTAGTTATTATTTCTGCGAAGATAGAAAGTGAACTTGCTGAACTTGATGATGATGAAAAAATGCTATTCTTAAATGAACTTGGTATTACTTCAAGTGGTCTTGATAAGTTAATTGATAAAACTTATAAATTACTTGGACTTGCTACATTCTTTACAGTTGGATCCGATGAAGTTAGGGCTTGGACATTTAAAAAAGGTATGAAGGCTCCTGAATGTGCTGGTATTATTCATTCTGATTTTGAAAGAGGTTTTATTAAGGCTGAGGTTATGTCTTATGATGATTTAGTGGCTGCTGGTAGTGAACTAAAAGTTAGAGAGGCTGGTAGAGCAAGAATAGAAGGAAAAGAATATGTAATGCAGGATGGAGACATTTGTCATTTTAGATTTAATGTATAGAAAGGGTAAATATGAAAGATAGAAAAGATATTGATAAGAAGTATACTTGGAATTTAGATGTTATTTATAATAATACTACAGAATTTGATAAAGACTATGACTTAGTAATAGATAAAATTAATTCTTTAAAGAAATATGAAAATACTATGATGGATAATAGTGATAATTTTTATGATTCTATTAGACTATCATTTGAAATAGAAAGATTGATTGATAAGTTATATTGTTATGTTAATTTATCTTTTGATTTAGATACTTCAAATAATAATAAACAAGAATTATGTGAGAAAATATCTAATTTAAGAAGTAAGTATAGTGAGAATAGTTATTTCATAGTACCTAGTATTTTAAAGAATGATTATAGTGTTGTAGAAAAATATATTAAAGAGAATCCTTTAATTAAAAATTATGAAATTTCTATTATGGAAATATATAGATATAAAGAACATACTCTTTCTGATACAGAAGAAAAGCTTTTATCAAGTATTGGTAAGATGGTAGGAAATTCTTATGATACATATGAACTATTTAAAGATTGTGATATGTCTTTTGATAGTATTGAAGATGAGAATGGTAAGAAAGTAGAACTTAATAATAGTAATTATAGTCTATATATTGAAAGTAAAGATAGAAGGGTAAGAAAAGATACTTTTAATACTTTATATAAAGAATATAAAAAATATACTAATACTTTTGCTTCTTTAATATCTTCAAATATGAAAGAACTGTCTACATTAGCTAAGATTAATAAATATAATAGCGCTATTGAAATGAGTTTATATGCTGATGATGTTGATATTAAAGTATATAATAATTTAATAGATAGTGTTCATAAACATATTGATTATATTTATGATTATTATAAGTTAAAGAAGGATATTCTTAATTTGAATGATATTCATTTATATGATATATATGTACCTATTGGTAATAGTTTTGATAAAAAGTATAGTTATGAAGAAGCAAAAGATGTTATACTTAAGGTATTAGAAGTTTTTGAAGATGAATACATAACTAAGGTAAAAGAAGCTCTTGATAATAGGTGGATAGATGTATATCCTACTAAAAACAAAAGGACTGGTGGATATTCTGGTGGTAGTTATGATACTTATCCATATATTTTACTAAACTATCAAGATAAATATAATGATATGTCTACTTTAATTCATGAAATGGGCCACTCTATGCATAGTTATTATTCTAGAAATTATAATGATTATCAAAATAGTGAATATAGAATATTTGTCGCTGAAGTTGCTTCGACTGTTAATGAATTATTACTTAGTCATTATTTACTTGAACATAGTAGCGATGTAGAGGAGAAAAAATATATTTTAAATAATTTAATGGAATTATATAGGGCTACTATATATAGACAGACTATGTTCGCTGAATTTGAAAGAGATATATCTAGTATTATTGATAATGATGGCGCTCTTACTGCGGATAAATTATCTAATATGTATTATGATTTAAATAAATTTTACTTTGGTGATGGTGTGGTAGTTGATGATGAAATAAGATATGAATGGGAGAGAATACCACACTTCTATTACGACTTCTATGTATACAAGTATGCTACGGGTTTAAGTGCTGCGACCGCTATTGTGAAGGGTATACTAGATAAGAAGGAAAATGCTGTGAAAAATTATATTGATTTTCTAAAGTGTGGTTCTAGATTATCTCCTATTGAATCTTTAAAAGTAGCAGGTGTTGATTTAACTAATAGTAGTGTTGCAGATACCGCACTTGATGAATTTAAAAATATACTTGATATGTATAAAAGTATGATATAAAAGAGAGACAATTTGATTGTCTCTCTTTTTATGATAATGGTTTTTATCTAAAATAAATTCTACGTTATAATTTTATTAAATTTGTTTATTATTTTGAAAATTTATATAAAAATTGAATGTAACCATACTATAAAATCAGTACGATGATATTCACAATTTTTTATTTGATACTTCTTAAATAAGTAACTAAATTATTAGCATGATTATAGTATGTATTACCATTACTTGCTTTTAATACTATGCTATCATTATCTACTATTTGCAAGTCTATTTTTTGTACTACATTATTATTATCATATCTTATAGTAAAAGTATCATAGCATATATCATTACTACCTGTCCATGGACCATTATTAGATAATTCTTTCCAGTATGTATCTATTTTGTTTAATACTTCTTTATTTAGTTTATTTTCGGTATTTTCACAATCTACATAGTATACATCATAGTTAGTATTCAATATATTTTTAGTCCAGTTACCACTTTGTTTATTAATTAAAATAACTATTATTACTCCTAGTAGAATGACTGCAGTTACTCCTAATACAATATAATTTTTCTTAGTCATATATCCTCCTTATATTCTAAGTTAATATTATCATTAAGAAAAAATTGTGTCAATATTTTTGCGTTAGATATTTCTTTTTGTGTCAAATTAATGTATACTAATAATAGGTGATTATATGGAACTTTATGAATTAAAAAAAGAGTATAAAATATTAGAAAATAAAATTATTGATCTTAGGAGGTCTCTTTGACTTAGATAGTAAAATTAAAAGAGTAGAAGAAATTAATAATTTAATGCTTGATAGTTCATTTTGGGATGATAGGGCTTCTTCTGAAAAGTTAGTTAGTGAACTTAAGCATGATAAAAATATTATAGATAATATTAATAACTTAGAGAGTAAGATTAATAGTAATATTGATATGCTTAATGATGTAAAAGATAGTGATACTGAAATGTTATTGCTTATTGAAGATGAATATCATGATATTAATAAATTAATAGATAAGGCTACTTTAGATACTTATTTAAGTGGCGAATATGATAATTCTAATGCTATTATGGAAATACATGCTGGTGCAGGTGGTACTGAATCATGTGACTGGGCATTAATGTTATATAGAATGTATACTAGATACGCTAGTGGTAATGGCTATACTATTACTGAACTTGATAAGCAAGATGGTGAAGAGGCTGGAATTAAGTCGGTATTATTCCAAGTTAATGGACCTTTAGCTTATGGCTATTTAAAACATGAAAAAGGAGTACATAGATTAGTTAGAATTAGTCCATTTGATGCAAATAAGAGAAGACATACTTCTTTTGCTGCGGTTGATGTAATGCCTGAGATAGATGATAATATTGATGTAGAAATTAATGATAGTGATATTAGAGTGGATATTTATCGTAGTAGTGGTCCTGGAGGACAGGGCGTAAACACTACTGATAGTGCAGTTAGAATTACACATATTCCTACAGGTATTGTTGTCACTTGTCAAAATGAAAGAAGTCAAATTAGAAATAAAGAAAAAGCACTTGAAGTACTTAAGGGTAAATTATTATTACTGGAAAAAGGAAAGCAAGATGAAAAGATTAATGGTATTAAAGGGGAGCAACTATCTAATGGCTGGGGAAGTGCTAAGAGAAGTTATGTATTATGTCCTTATACTTTAGTTAAAGATAACAATAGTGGATATGAAAGTAGTAATGTAAGTGGTATATTAGACGGTGAAATTGAGGAAATGTTAGAATTTGGAATAAAAGAATAAAGGATGATTTATATGGGAATATTTGATTATTTTAGAAAGAAAAAGGTAGATAGTATTATAACTATGGTTAACAAGAAAAATATCGGTAGGAGATATTGTATGCTTGTACTTGGTACTTTAATTGTAGCGTTTTCTTTTAATTTGTTCTTTTTAAGATATAATTTAGCCTGCTTTGGAGTAAGTGGTATATCAATAGTACTCAGTAAGTTTGGTGTTAATCCTTCAATATTTATTTTAGGGTGTAACATTTTATTAATGATACTTGCTTACTTTACATTAGGATTTGAAAATACGAAGAACCAATTAGTTGGAGCTTTAATATATCCTATATTGGTACAACTTACTAGTTATATTACTAAATATATAGATTTAGGAAATACTGAAATGATTGTTATTGCTGTAGTAGGTGGTGTACTTGCAGGTATCGGCTACGGATTAATATATAAGAGTAATTTCTCTACTGGTGGTACTGATGTTATCGTAGGTATTATTCATAAGTATTTAAAAATGTCTATGGGAACTGCTAGTCTCATAGTTAACGGATGCATTATATTACTCGGTAAACTTGTGTTTGGATGGGATATAGTACTTTATGCTATATTAGTATCATATTTAATATCAGTATTTACTGATAAGATATTACTTGGTATATCTAAGAGTAAAGCATTTTATATAGTTGTTAATAAAGAAAAAGATGATATGGTAAGAGATTTTCTTATATCACTTCCTGATGTTGGAACAACAGTTATAGATGCTGAAGGTGGCTATTCTAGTGAAGATGAAACTCTTTTACTAGCGGTTGTTCCTACGAGAAGTTATTTTATAGTAAAGGAAGGTTTAAAAGAGATAGATAATAATATATTTTTCTTAGTTTGTGACTCCTACGAAGTAAGTGATAATGGTGATTTATCATGAAATTGAATAAAAAGAAAAAGTTTGATACTAAAAAACTAGAGAAAATTATTAAAAATAAAAATACTTATTATAATTTCTTTCTTTTTATAATAGGTATGGCACTTAGTGCTATTTCTGTCAGTGTATTTTATTCTCCTAATGAAGTAGTTACTACTGGTAGTACAGGCCTTGCAATTATATTAAACAAATATTTAAATATAGATTTATCATTATTGGTATTATGTTTATCATCAATGTTACTTGTTTTATCCTTTTTAGTATTTGGTATTAATTATGGATCAAAACATATACTTGGTACATTATTATTCCCAGTATTTTTAAAGAGCGCTACTTTAATAAATAGGGTTGTTAATTTTGAAGGAGTATCTTTATTTCTACTTATAGTTATTGGTGGAGTACTTTCAGGCATTGGTTTCGGACTAGTTAAAAGAAGTAATTATAGTCTTGGGGGCTTTTATGTACTATATGATATTATTAATAAAAAATTTAAAATATCCGTTGGTAAGGCTAGTTTGATATGTAATAGTATGATTATAATACTTAGTATATTTACTTTTGGTATAGATAAATGTATATATGCTATTATTGGATTATATATGACTAGTTATTTTGGTGATAAGATAATGCTTGGTATATCTAGTAGTAAAGCTTTTTATATTATTACTAGAAAACCTTTAGAAGTTAAAGAATATATTATTAATAATTTAAATCATACTGTTACTGTGGTTAAGGCTAGAGGTGGTTATAGCGATAGAAAAAAGACTATGCTTCTTTGTGTAATACCTACCGTTGAATATGTAAAAATGAAAGAAGTTATTAAAACAATAGATGAAAGGGCTTTCTTCTTAGTTACTGATAGTTATACAGTATCTAAGTAGGAAAATTATGTAAAATAATAGATAGATATTTAAAAAATATTGAAATAATGGTATAATTAATTATACAGATATGGAGGTAGTAAAAGTGGAGTTAATTAGAATTAGTGATGTTCAAAAGACTTATAAAACCGGTACTGTAGCACTATATGATTTTAATCTTAGTATTAAAAAAGGCGAATTTGTATTTGTAATAGGTGCTTCAGGTAGTGGTAAGTCTACTTTGATAAAAATGTTATATAGGGAAGAAAAACCTGATAAAGGTTCTATAATAATAGGTGGTATTAATGTAGCAAAACTTAGAAATAGAAAAGTATATGCTCTAAGAAGAAAGTTAGGAGTAGTCTTTCAAGATTTTAAACTATTACCTAAGCTTACAGTATATGAAAATGTAGCTTTTGCTATGGAAGTACTAGGTTATGACAAAAAAGAAATACATAAAAGGGTAATGGATGTTCTTGACTTGGTAGGGTTAAAAAATAAAGTAAGACAGTTTCCAGACCAGTTATCTGGCGGTGAGCAGCAAAGAGTAGTTATAGCAAGAGCTATTGTTAATAAACCTAAACTTCTTATATGTGATGAACCTACAGGTAACTTAGATCCTGATACTTCAATGGAAATTATGAAGGTACTTGATGAAATTAATGCAATGGGGACTACAATCATAATGGCTACTCATGATAGAGATATTGTTGATAAAATGAAGAAAAGAGTTATAGTACTCGATAGAGGAAGACTTGCTAAAGATATAGAGAAAGGAAGCTACTGCAATGAAAAGTTTTAGAAGTATAAGAAGATATTTTAGAGATGCTATTCATGGAGTATTTAGAAACTTTTCTTTATCACTTGCATCAATTTCATGTATAACTATTACTTTAATAGTAGTGGCAGTATCATTAATTTTATCTTATAATGTTGAGCATTTTTCTGATTCAATTAGAAAAGATGTAACTGTAGTTATGTTTTTGAAGAAAGAAACTACAAAAGAAGATTTAACTAAAATAAAAAAAGAACTTGAGAGTATTGAAAATATTGAAAATAGTAGTATTGAACTTAAGACTAAAGAAGAGTCTGCTAATGAATTAAAAAATGGTAATGAAATATTTGCCACTACTGTTGATAGATGGACTGAGGAGACAAATCCTTTACTTGATAGTTATATGTTTAAAGTAAAAGATATTGTTCAAATAGATGATACGGTAAAAGAAGTAAAAAACTTATCTTTTTCTAAAGATAAGATAAATAATATTAATTATGGAGAAGATATCGTACATCAATTAATTGAAGTATTTAATGTGGTAAGAAAAATATGTATAGTGGCAGTTTTATCATTAGTTCTAGTTACAGCATTCTTAATTGCTAATACTATTAAACTTGCTATATATTCTAGAAAAAGAGAAATTGAAATAATGAGACTAGTAGGAGCTTCAAATATATCTATTAAGATACCATTTATTATTGAAGGATTATTTATAGGACTTATTGGTTCTATAATGCCAATACTTATTACAATATTTGGTTATACTTCTTTATATGATTACTTTGGTGGTAAATTATTTGGTTCTGGTCTTGCCGAACTAGTTAATCCAATGCCATTTATATATCAAGTATCTGGTGTACTTGTAGTTATTGGTATTGTTGTTGGTATGATAGGAAGTTATCAAGCAGTAAGAAAATACTTAAAAATATAGTATTTTCTTTTTTTATCCACAGATACTGTTGATACATAAAAATTATCTATTCTTTGTTATTTTCTTATATTCATTAATACCATATTTTTCATTTAATGTATCATAAAAGATAAACTTATGTGGTGGATTATAAGTTAAATAAATAAAACCTAGATATATTATAATTATTATAGGAACTGAAAGCGTATTTAATACTTTTAGTTCTTTTTCTTTTAATATATTATAACTTACTATTTGACCTATAATATATACTATTATCATGAGGGTTATTGATATAAACATAGATTCTCCTAATAACTTATATAGAGGTATATATATTACTAAGTATAATGGTATTTGCATTAATGGAATGAAATATGTATTAAATGGTAAATTATTATATGTAATATTATATTTCTTTAAAAGAATATATTCTATCAAACTATATATTAGTGTTGAAGTAAATAATATTTTCATGTGTTCCCAGATGCTTTCATTTACTGGAAAGATAAAAGAAAAGATAATATTAGGAAAAATATCATAAGCAAAATGTGATATAAAAGATAATATAGTTATAATAACTACTCCAAGTATTTTTATTTTCTTTAAATTCATATATTTATACTCCTTTATTTATTATATTATTATTATAACTAAATAATTAAAAAATATTAATTTTAGAGATTATAAGCTCTAAAATTCTTTATGAAGACTTAATGGCTTCATAAAGCATCGAACAACAAAGTGTGAGATGAAAAACTAATAAATACCTTTATTTTTATATACTTTTTTAGTATAATATATATTGTGATAGTATGAAAAAAAGTTATATATTTATAGGTATATTTTTAATATTTATTATAATTATTACAGTAGTAGGTAGTATCATAGTTACAGGTAATATTAAAGTAAGTGAAGATAAAGATATTCTACTAGTGCAAAGTAATAAAGAAGTATATTTTAAACCTTATGGTTATAGTATAGATAATCCTAATATAGTAGTTAATCCTTATGGTAATAGTCCTTTAACAGCACTAGTAATGTTTGAAACAGATAACTACAGTGCAGTATCTATTAAAATATTAAGTAAAGATGGTAATAGTGATATAAATTATACATTTAGTAAAAATAAGTATCATTTAATACCAATATATGGATTATATGCTGATTATGATAATACAGTTATATTAGCAAGTGAAGATAAAAGTAAAACTATTAATATTAAGACTAGTAGTTTACCTGAAGACTTTACTTATGTAGATAATATGACTTATGATAATTTTATATTTTATAATAGTAATTACCCTTATGCTATTGATAGTAATGGTGAAGTAAGATGGTATTTAAATAGCAATTATTATGGTAATATAAGTATGACCAATGAGTCTTCAATTGTTATTGGTAGCGATAGATATAATGAGAATGGTAATGTAATATCTTTATATCAAATGAACCTATTAGGTAAAGTTTATAATGAATATATAGTTAATAATTATTATGGAGTTAATACTGTTTATGGAGGAATAGTTAGTGTACTTTCTAATGATGTTATTTCAATTGATTTACAGACTGGTAATACTATAAAGAAGTATTTTAAGAAAGATGATTATGATTATATTGATAATGTAGATGGTAATATTATTTTAAGAAAGAATAATGGCTTCTATAAGGTGGTGGATAATAATAAATTAGAAGATACTACTTATGAATATAAAGAAAAAGTAATAAGTTTTTATAATAATACTTCTAATTATAGTATTGCGCCTTCGGTTAGATATGGTAAGTTAGATGAGACTACTGAAAGTAAAAAGAAGATATCTTTAATTAACTATGATAAAAGTAATGATGTAGATGTTTCTTTTGAAAAAGAAGTAGATAGAATAATGATTAAGAATAATAATAAGGATAAAGTTTATGTTATTCTTGATAAGTTTTTAGATAAGAGAGTCTATGAAGTATCTGATACTTTTTATATTAATGATACGGGGCTTAATGGTAAATATACAGTTTATGTTAAAGTAAAAGATAAACTATATAGGACAGATTATTATATCGAGGTGTAAAATGGAAAGAATAATTTTACATGTTGATGTTAATAACGCTTTTCTTAGCTGGTCTGCGGTGTGGCTACTAAAGAATGGTTATGAAAAAGATATTAGAAATAGGTATGCTATTATTGCTGGAGATGAAACACAAAGAAGAGGTATTGTTTTAGCAAAGAGTAATTTGTGTAAAAAGAAAGGTGTTAAGACTGCTGAAGCAATTTATTTAGCTAGAAAAAAGTGTCCTTATTTAGAAATTTATCCTCCTAGATATGATGTATATAAAAAGTTTTCAGATATGATGTATAAATATTTATGTAATTATACTAATATTATTGAAAGGTATTCTATCGATGAGTGTTTTCTTGATTACACTGGTAGTGTTAAGCTGTTTGGTGATCCAGTAAAAGTAGCTTACAAAATTAAAGATGAGATTTATAGAAAATTTGGATTTACGGTCAATGTTGGTGTTGGTAATAATAAATTACTTGCTAAAATGGCTTCTGACTTTGAAAAGCCTAATAAAGTACATACGCTATTTAGTAATGAGGTCGAAACTAAAATGTTTCCTCTGCCTATTGATGATTTATTTATGACTGGTAGAGCAACTGCTAAAAAACTTAGAGAGATGGGAATTACTACAATTGGAGAACTTGCTAGAGTTCCTGTAGAAGAACTTACTAAGAAGTTTAAATCTATGGGTAAGATGTTACATGATTATGCAAATGGTATTGATAATAGTGAAGTTATGTATGAAAGAGAACAAGCTAAGAGTATTTCTAACTCGACAGTTCTTCCATATAACTATAGAGATTCTGGCATGATAAAGAATGTTATATCTGATTTATCTAAGGAAATTGGTAAAAAGTTAAGAGACAATAAATTATATGCTGATACGATTGGCATTTGGTTTAAATATACTTATTTTGATAAGATTAGTAAACAAGTTAAACTAGATAATAGTATCGCAAATGATGAAGAAATAGCAGGAAAGGCTTTTAGTATTTTTAATGAACTATGGAATGGTGAGGATGGTATTAGAAGTGTATGTGTATTTGTCAGTGGTCTATCTAATGAAAGAAAAGTGCAGCTTTCTTTATTTGATGAAAAGGTAGAAGAGGAAGAGAAGGAAGATAAACTACAAGAAGTAATTGATGACATTAGAAATAAGTTTGGTGATAGTGTTATTGGCTTTGCAAATGAGAAAAATAACAAGTAGGGAGGTATTATGGGATTATTTGATGGATTTAAAAAAAGAAAAAAAGACTATAAAGAAGTAGCTGCGGATAACATAAAATTATCGGAAAAAGATATGCTTATCAATAAAATCGGTAGTGATAAAATACAATATATTTGTGATATGTATATGATAAAAAAAGATAATTTATCTATTGATTTTTTAACAAAATTAGCTTCTTCTGAAGAAATAATTAACTTTTTAACTCAAAACTTTTTAACTTCTGAAAGTGTACAAAAAATGAATAATAATAATTTTTCATTGAACGATGCCTTGAATAATTTTCAATATGATATTTTACGATTTCCTGTTTTATTTAAAGATGATGAAAAAAATAAGATATTATTACTCAATAAAGAAATAAAGGTTTCACAAGGCAATTATGTATCTGTTCAAATGGATGATTTTAATTTAAATAACCTATCTCTCAATGAAGAATATGATACAGCTATACAATCTTATTTTAGTAATGTTACTATAAAAAAAGATAGTAAAAAGATTTTATCTGTCAAACTAAATGATATCTATTCTATTTCAGATATTAATATGTTGTTTCCTAGTAATAATATTTATTATAATACTCATGATTTTTCTTATTGTGTAGATAATTCATTACAAATAAATGATAAAACTATTGTTGTTATTAGTTCGGAAAAATTCAAAGCTTTGACTGAAATACAAGTAGAAAATTTAAAAAACTGTATAGTTGTATTGAAAGATGATATAAATAAAATTAATAAATTATATGATAATTTTAGAAATAAAAGTTTTAATGATAATTTTCCTGCTTTAGAAAATGATAATCTAAATAATGAACTTATTAAAACTAATCATTTATTATATATAGTCAATAATTCTAATTTAGATAGTAATAGAAAGAAGTATTTTGAATATTGGATAAAAAAATATTATAAAAATAATAGTTTACCTTATTATGTACAGGAATTTGCTGATAAGTTAACTAAAGAAATAGGAATGGATGAGATAAAAAGAATCTCCTACCAATTTGATGATTTGGAATATAATAAAAAAATAAATGTTATTGAACTTGATAATTATGATGTATCAATATTTTTAGGTGAATTTGAAAATATTGATAATGTAAATTTATCTACATTAATTAATGCTGTTAGTAAATTAAATAGTGAGGAAAAAGAAATAGTACTTGGTAATTTCAGAGTTAAAAATAAGCTTGCAAGTGAAATACTTAATGAATGTAGTGGTGATATATATAGTTATTTTGAATCATTAAAATTAAAATTATCTGTTACTGAAATATTGTCTTTGCTTGATGTTAAGAAGATTAAAGATAATTTTATCGGGGATAAAAAATATTTAGAATATAAACTATTTGCTAGTTTATGCCGCAGTGAAGTGGAAGTAAATGAAACAGTCTCTTACTTACTTAATAATGATGAGATGTTTATAGAGTTTTTTAAACAAAGTACTAATTTTTATAGTGCACTTGAAAGTTTGAATGGAAAGTTGTTAATAGATACATTAACTAAACTTAAACAGAATAATATGGATACTCAATGTTATGATTTTGTTAGTTGCCTTTCTTTAGATACCCAAAAGGAACTTATTGATGAGAAACTTGATGATGAAATTATTTCTATACTTATACCAAAATTTAGAATAGATGCAGTAAATTATTTTTTTAAGGTAGATAATAGAGCAAATTATTTATTTAAAAATTTTGATATGCAAAATTTTGTTAGAACTGGTGTAATATTTAATGATACTATTTTAAGAAGTAATGAATTTTTTGAAATGCTGAAGAGTAAAAGTTTTGTGGACTTTCGAATAAATATAAATAATGTTGAAGTTGGTAATTCACCTGAGTTTATTGAAATTAAACTAAAAAAATATTATGATGCAATATTTAATGATTATGATGAAAATAAGGGAATGTTTAAGGAATATATAGAAATACTTGCTGCTCCTGATGTATTTAAGGATTATAAGAAATTTAATAATTATATATTAGATGATGATGCATTTCAAATTTTAAATTCGTCTAATCAATTAAAAAATGGTGATTGTATTGATATGTTTAAAAAATTAACTAATCAAAAAATTAGCGAAGTACTTGTTGATGCACTCTTTGCCGATAATATTTATAATGTTCAGCTTAATATTAAGGAAATGTTTAGATTTAATAGTAAACTTAATGATAATGAAAAAGTAATTGATACTACTAGGGAACAATTTTATAAAATGATTTTGAATATAGATAATGTTCCTTGTACTGATAAAATTAAATTGTATAGAGAGTTGAAGGATAAAAATATTAATCTAATGTTTTATGAAGATCTTAGAAAACTAAAAGATAAATCTTACAACCTTATTAAAAGTGAACTTTTTGACTTTAAAAATAATGGTGACTCCTATAACGAAGAATTAAGTAATAAATATGGTACTTCTGTTTATGATATGAGAAATAAAGATTTTTTCATGCTAGTTAGAGCGGAAAATGGACATAGAGATAAGGATAGATGGAGAAGAAACTGTTATTCAATTATATCAGATGATAATACTGATGTTTTTGGCCATGGCTCTGTAAATATTTATGGATATAATTCATTTGAAAATGACAGAGTTCTTCATATGTTTGAAGGCGATGCTTTTAGTGGAGATGAAAATAAAAATTTTGGTAGTAGAGAAAGAGTTAATAGAATAATGACTCCTGAAGAGTTAGCAAATAGTAGTAGTTGGTATAGTGAAATACAATTAGTAAATATAAAAGATAGTAATTCAAAGAATACATATTTTGCTAAAAAACCCGATTTTATAGTGGTATATAATAAACCATCTGAAGGGAATATAAGAGAGAGTAAAGAGAGAGGTATACCAATTGTTATTATAAATGAGCAAAGATTAAAAGATGATAAGAAAATTGACATTGATAAAAATATGGGTATGTATGATGATATATATATTAATAATTCTTATGATGAAGAAAATAGTGATAGAAAAGCTAGATAAGGAATGGTGATAGTAATGAATAATGAAATAATAAATGAAATTAGTGAAAATTTAAATATTAAAAAGGAAGGAATAGAAGCAGTACTTAAATTACTTGAAGAAGGTAATACAGTACCTTTTATTGCTAGATATAGAAAAGAAGCTACTGGCGCTTTAGATGAAGAACAAATTAGAAGTATTAATGAGTATTATGAATATCAAGTCAATCTATTAAAGAGAAAAGAAGATGTTATTAGATTAATTGATGAAAAGGGTTTGCTTACCGATGAACTTAAGGATAATATTATGAAGGCTTCTAAACTAGTGGAAGTTGAAGATATATATAGACCTTATAAAGAAAAGAAAAAGACTAAGGCTACAGAAGCTATTAAGAATGGTTTGGAACCTTTAGCTAAGATTATTATGTCATTTAAAAAGGTAGATATTAAAAAAATAGCAGAATCATATCTTAATGATAATGTTAAAAGTGTTGATGAAGCAATCACAGGTGCTAGTTATATCATTGCTGAATGGATTAGTGATAATGCTAGTTATCGTAAATATATTAGAAGTAATATGAGTAATTATGGAGTAATCCATAGTAAATTAAAGAAGGGGGCTACTGATGAGAGTAAAACTTATGAGATGTACCATGATTATGAAGAGAGAGTTAAATACATTAAACCACATAGAGTGCTTGCTTTAAATAGGGGAGAAAAAGAGGGTATTTTATCTGTTGATATATCTGCTGATGATGATTATATTATTTCTTTTTTAGAAAAGAAACTTATTAAAGACGAAAGTACTGAGAGTGCTAGTATTGTAAAGTCTGCGATTAGAGATAGTTATAAAAGACTTATTATTCCTAGTATTGAAAGGGAAGTAAGAGCAGATTTAAAGGAAGTGGCAGAAACTGCTGCTATTGAAGTGTTTGGAGAAAATTTAGAAAATCTAATTTTAACTCCTCCAATGAAAGATATCATGGTTCTTGGATTTGATCCAGCATATAGAACAGGATGCAAATTAGCGGTTGTTAGCCCTACTTCTAGTGTACTTAATATTTCAGTTATTTATCCTCATGAGCCACATAATAAGTGGGAAGAATCAAAGAAAGTACTTAAAGATTTATTTAAAAAGTATAATATTGATGTAGTCTCTATTGGTAATGGTACTGCTTCAAGAGAGAGTGAAAAATTAGTAGCGGAGGCTATTAGCGAGTATAAAGATAAGGATGTTAAGTATGTTATTGTAAGTGAAGCAGGGGCAAGTGTTTACTCTGCCAGTGAACTTGCAATTAAAGAGTTTCCTGATTTAACTGTTGAAAAGAGAAGTGCTATTAGTATAGCAAGAAGGCTACAGGATCCTTTATCGGAACTTGTTAAAATTGATAGTAAGAGTATTGGGGTAGGACAGTATCAACACGATGTAAATGAAAAGAAACTTGATGAGTCGCTTGATTTTGTTGTTAGTAAATGTGTTAATAATGTAGGTGTTAATATTAATACTGCTAGTACATCTATACTTAAATATGTTTCTGGTTTAACTAAAACTTCAATGGATAAAATTATTGGTTACAGAGAAAAGAATGGTAGAATTAATTCTAGAGATGAACTTGTAAAGGGAAAGGTACTAACTCCTAAAGTGTATGAGCAGTCTATAGGATTTATGAGGGTTATTGATGGAAATAATATTATGGATGAAACTTCTATTCACCCAGAAAGTTATGCTGTGGCAAGTAAGTTACTTGAAGATATTGGATATACTGCTAAAGATGTTGGTAAGGAAGTATTAGTTAGGAGGCTTGATGGTATTAATCTTGATGAGTACTCTAAAAAATTAGGTGTTGATAAGTACACACTTGAAGATATTATTAAGTGTTTAAAACAACCTAATAGAGATTTTAGAGATGATTTTGAAAAACCAATACTTAAAAGTGATATTCTTAAGATAGAAGATTTAAAAGAAGGAATGGAACTTTTTGGTACTGTTAGAAATGTTGTAGACTTTGGCGCTTTCGTAGATATTGGTCTTCACGATGATGCCCTTGTTCATATATCTAAACTTACTGATAAGTATATTAAACATCCTAGTGAGGTGGTGGCAGTTGGAGATATTGTTACCTGCTATGTAGAAAAGATTGATTTGGCTAAAAATAGGGTAAGTTTATCTTTAATTAACCCCAATATGGTTAAAAATTAATTAAAATTAGTAAAAAATATGTAATTTTATTAAAAAAATGTATAAAATAATTGACAGATAGGCAATTTTATAGTATCATTATTATTGCCTACTGATGCAGATGTAGTTTAATGGTAGAACCTCAGCCTTCCAAGCTGACTGCGTGAGTTCGATTCTCATCATCTGCTCCATTGACGAATCTGTTCGAACTATTTAGTTTGAACTTGATATATAGAATCAATCGAAAGATTGATTTTTTTGTGTCTTACAAAGAAATCATCCTAAAGAAAGGATGGTGTTTATGATTAATATTATCAAACAAGAAATACCTATTGATGAATCACTTAAAAAGAAATTAGAGTTTATTTGTGATTTTTGTAATACTACTCCTACATTTATAAACGGAAGTATTAGAAAAATTGATAAATCTAATTTGGTTTATGTTGAACCTCACAGAGTAATTATCAATAATATAATGTTTCTTGTTTTTAATTATTCTAATGATGTTTATATCAAAAACTTTGGTAATAAAATTAAAATCAATGAATTAGAAAATTATTTAAAGCATACCAACTAGTAATTTTGCCCTAAATAGTTTATAATTAGATTAGAAAAACTTATATCTGATTTATTTATGGGCGAAGTAGTACAAATAAGCCTAGTTGTACTGCTTCGCTCTTTTTTAGTAAAGGAGATGATGATAATTGGATGATGTAAAAAAAGTTTGTGGTCTATATATGAGAGTATCAACTGAAGATCAAGCCCGAGAAGGTTTTAGTTTACCAGAGCAAAAAGAAAGATTAGAGGCATATTGTAAATTCAAAGGCTTTGTTATTAAAGACTATTATACCGACGCTGGTATAAGTGCTAAAACAGGCAATTATAGACCTGAATTTGAAAGACTTAAAGAAGATATTAAATCAAAGAAAATAAACACTATAATTGCTTTAAAACAAGATAGAATAACAAGAAGTATTTTTGACTGGGAAGAACTTATGAGATTTCTAGAAGAAAACGATGCTTATCTTGATTGTGTTAATGATGATATTAATACTACTAATGCTAATGGCAAAATGGTTTCAAGAATATTAATGAGTGTGTCACAACAAGAAATAGAAAGAACAAGTGAAAGAACTAAGGTTGGTTTAGCAGGTGCTATTAAACAAGGACATATACCACATCAAGCACCACTCGGTTATAAACATGAAAACAAAAAATTAGTTATAGACCATTTAACAAAAGATGTTGTTATAAGAATATTTGAACTTTATCATAAAGGAATGTCATATCAAAAGATAAGTACGCTATTTAATAAAGAACAAGTATTGGGTAAAACAAATTGGAGAGATTCCTCTATTGTGGCAATTTTAGAAAATGAAATATACAAAGGTGATTTTGTTCATGGCAAAAGAACTAAACATCCTACCTATTATGAAAATGTTGTTGAACCTATTGTTAGTAAAGAAATGTGGGAAGAATGCCAGGTTCAAAAGAAAAAGAATTCTAAAAGTTATCAAAGAACTTTAACATATCTATTCTTACAAAAATTAAGATGTCCTAAATGTAATAGAATTTTAGGTGGTAAAGCGACTCAAAAGAAAAATGGTAATATTTATTATTACTATTACTGCCATGATTGTAAGATAAACTTTAAGGAAAGTTTAGTTGAAGAATATTTTAATGATTTTGTAAATGAACTTGTAGAATACGATTCAGTAGTAAATCAGTTCTTCTTACCAATGATTAAGCAAAAATTTGATGAACCACAAGAAGAATTAAAGAAAGATATCAATAAGCAAAAAGACAAACTAGAAAGAATTAAAAGAGCTTATATTAACGGTGTATTTAATTTAGAAGAATATAACGATGAAAGAAAGTTAGTTGAATCTTCTCTTGAAAAATTACAAAATGAACTTGATGAAGCAACCTCTTGCGAAACTCTTAATTTTACTCCACAAGATATTCTACTTAAAAGAGATATTGATTATATAAATAAAGTTAAATTAGAAAAGGAATATAAAGAAAGAACTAAAACTTGGAAAGATTATACAAGAGAAGAAAAATCAGAACTTATTATGAAATATGTTGATGATATTAAATTAGGTATTCTTAACAATTATATTTATGTAGATAATATCAATTTTAGAGAATCAATATGTAAGCCTTGTAATGAATTATTTGATGCTGGATATATTGATGTTAAGACACCTGTTATTTTTGGTAATATTGTAGGTCAAATTAGGTTTAGTAATTACTTACCTGAAAAAGAAATTGGTAAACATATAATGAGATTAAGACAATATTATGATGTTGGTTTTGAAGAAGCAACTTATTATGTAGAAGATAGAATATTCTATTTTAACTTTATCCACGATGACAGAGCAATAGTCAGAGTATTCCCTATGGAAGATTATGCAAAAATAGATCCTGATATAAAAATGAAAGAATACAAATATGGAATTATTTATATTCGTAGTAAAGATGAGTTTCAAATGCAAGATATAAATACTGCTTTTGATTATATACCTGATGAAACTAATGATTGTGTTATTTATACGAAAGAACCTGTTCCTATTGAAATTGGAATAAAACCTGTAAAGAAAGAATTGTTGTATGAAGAAGAATAAAATGCGTGGCACGTTTTGTTGCTTAGCAATGAAAGTGGCGATAGCATTTCATAAGACTTATGTAATTTTGTTTTATTACGAAGTTTTAAAACATTATGGAATAAGTCATAAAAGGGTTCTAGGGAATCCCTAGCCCACGAGGTTATTTTGTTAGTATGACAAAATACCTAGGGGGTTAAATATTTTGTCAAAGCCAAAATATATCTCTAAAAAAACAAAGGAGTTGATTATTTATGAAGAAAGAATTTTATAACTTAAAATATGGAAAGTGTAAATTATTAGATAAGAAAAAAGACTTATATTTAGTGTATGCCGAAAACTGTGAACTACATTATATTGTTTGTACCTATATTGATAATATGGGAACTATGATGGGTCAAGAATTTTTTGAAACACTAAATCAAGCCAAATTATATTTTAATAAAGGAGCGTGATTATTATAGAACTAGCATATTCTTTTCATTTAGGTAGTGATAAAAATAAAAGAAACACATCAAGAAGTAGTGCTAAATCTAATAAAAGTGGTTCTACTTCTCTATCAAATAATGCCATACAAAATTCAGCAGGTTTAACGAAAGTAGATAAACATAATTATAGAAAGTATGATAACAATCAAAATGATATTGAAATTATTAAAGGTAGTTCTTCATTAGTTGATGATGTAAAAAAATTATATAAAGAAGAATTTGATGAAGCAAAAGAAGAATATAACCTAAAGCAAATAAGAGACGATAGAAAAATCAAAGATTATTTTACTCATATAAGTAATAATGAGAAAAATGATTTAGCCTGTGAAATAATAATCGAACTTGGGGATAAAAAGTATTGGGATACAAAGGATGATAAGTTTAAAAGAAGAATGACAAATGTTTATAATAAGCAGATAGAAGATTTAGAAATTATATTACCTACTTTTAAGATAGCAAGTGCTATTATTCATTATGATGAAACAAGTCCACATTTGCATATCGTAGGTGTTCCTATAAAATTTAATAATAAAAATGGTATGAAAAAACAAGTTGGTAAATCAGATGTATTTACAAAAGAAAGTTTAAGAAAATTACAAGATAAAATGCGTACCTTATGTATCGAATCTTTTAATAAAGAATATAATCTAACTAACACTTTAAAAGGTAAGAAAAAAGGCAGAAATCATGATTATCATATTACTGAAATGGACAATTATTTAGAAATGAAAGAACAACTTGAAAAAAATCAAAAAAGTTTAAATAAAGCCAAACAACAATCTGACCTGCTAGATAATGATACAAAAGAAGCAAAAGATATTGTTAATAATTTAAAATTAGCATTTGGTAGAAAAGATAAATATGTTATAACACAAGAGCGTAAAGATAAAATCAATAGTTTTATCAGCCAAGTAGAAAATACAAATAAAGAATATAAGAATATTCAAAAATTATCAACAACTCTTACCAATGTTGACTCTAATATTAAAGAAAACAATAAGAAAATAAAAATACTTACCGAAAACAATAAGGCATTGGAATTACGAGTTAAAAGTCTTACTGAAAAAAATAAGTTAAAAGATAATGAAATCGATGAATTAAAAGAAAAAAATAATTCTTTATTTGCAGAACTTAACTATTTTAAAAATAAGTTTATAAGACTTATTAAATTTATAAAAAATAGATTATTTAATAGAAAAGATAGAGATAAATATCGTGATTTTTCACGAGATTTATATGAACATGGTGTTATTGAACATGATACGATTAAAGAATTAAATGAAACTTATAAATTCAGTAAAGAACATGATTTAAGCAAAGAAAAAGATGATTATGATATTGAAATTTGATATTTAAATAATATCAATGATACTAAAAAAGATGATTTGTGCAATCATCTTTTGTTTTATTGTTTTGTATAAGAAGACCTACTAATTGTTAAATATTGACCATCTCTTACATTTACTGATGCTCTTCCATTGAAGTTATCATTATCAACTATATCACTTGATCCTACCGGTCCAGTCATTACAGCCCAATAACCACTACCATAACTTTCTAGAACATATTGACCTGCTGGAATATCAACACCAACTTTATAATAACCTCCATCGTGATAATCAGTTTGATTATTTAATATTTCATATATTTGTTTAGCACCAGAAACTTCAAGTTTTTCAAAAGCATTAATGCTTATAAGAACTCCACGAGTTGTCAAATTTCCTGCGGCATGAACTTTCACATATCCAAAACTATCAAAATTTTCATAATCTAAACTAGATAACTTTTTTAGTTCTTCCTCATATTTTTTATATTGACTAGGTGGGCTAACCACATTTAAGTAATCTTCTATTGCATCATATTTGAAACCTAAATCTTTTCTAATATTTTCATAATCTTGCATTATACTCATTTAAAATCCTCCTTATATTTTTCTTCTTCAAGTCTTGAATATTTACTAGATAATTTAAGACCACAATATAAAAAAAGTGATAGTGTACTGACTACCACAACAAATATAATAAAAATTATCCATTTTAAAATTTCCATTTTTTCCTCCATTTCTACAAATAAAAAGATTAGTTATATCTCAAACTAATCTAATTAATAAATTGTAATTTGTCTTTTACAATAATAGCATAAAAAAGAAAAGTAGTTATTGTTAATCAACTATTGCATTTTTCTAATTCTCATAAATACTTTTAAATCTTTCTCTATCTACATTCTCTTGATTATTAATATAGTCCAAGTATTTTTCTTTATTTTCTTCTGTATATGGAGTATCAGAATATAAATCTTGTAATAATATTGTTCCGTTTGGCTGTCCAATACCCACAAATATATAATTTTCACCTATCTTTGGTAATTCCTCATCCGTTATATAATCACCTTTATGCAATATAAGAGTTCCATCTTTATCATATCCACCAGGATAAGTTACTTTAATTATATTTTGTAGATCACCCTTCAAATTTTCTGTTACCTCGATTTCATATATAGTTCTAGCTGAGCCATAATCTGAGAATGTCCTTTCAATTTCCTTATCTACCTTTCCTATAAACACATAATCAGCAAATCCAACTTGATAATATGGATTTGTTTCTTCATTCACAAGTACTGTATCATAATTTAATTTGCCATTTGGCTTATAATTTGAATTTCTATTGTTAAAGTACCAAATTACACCACAAATCATAGCAATTATAAAGATAACTAAAATAGATAAAATAATAATTTTTTTCTTTTTCATAACAATACCTCCTTTATTTTGTTCTTATTTTAATAAAAATAAGCTTTAATTCTACTAATAATCAACTACATAGTAACATATTTTAAAAAAGTTACAACTTTTGTTCAAAAAATGATTATCGGCAAATTACTATTTGTCTTTCAATATATATTATATCATATAGATTTATTTAACACAACATATTTTGACAGGTTTACATCATCTTTTGATAACATTTCATAAAATTGTTCTGCAATTTTATCTTGATTGTATTTTAGTCTTTTGAAAGCATTGGCAACAGAACTTCTATTATAGTAATATTCATTTTCAAAATGATTTTTTAAAACTTTTTTATACAAATTATTTTTTTGTTTCTTTTTTTCTTTTCTCTTTGTGATAAAGCGCTTCCAGCAATACTTTTATTAGTTTTAGATGTTCTTTTATCTCGAAGTACCTTTGATGCCTTTTTAGCTACTTTTAAACTTGTAGTTTTCTTTGCCATACTATCATTCCTTTCATTTATAATGTTTGATTTTACACAGATAGGAATAAAGTATATACAAGACTTGATTTTTATTTAATAACTATGTTATTATAATAAAGAGCAAGTCAATCAAATAGTTCTTTATTTGCTTATCTGTGCTTGTGCTAAATGATTGTTGTAACTGCCAATTACAACGATAAAAACCTTACAGACTCCAATCTCTGTAAGGTTTTATTTTATTGCAACTTATATTAAAACTACAATTCACATCCTTTAAGACGAGAGTCTTTTGAATTTTTACCACCTCAAATATAACATTATTGTTAGCACTTGTCAATTAAGCCTGCTACATTATCAAATTTTTATTTGTTATTTTTTCCGATTTATGTTAAAATATCATTAGAGATTGATATTTATGTATCAATTCGTATATTGGAAAAAAGTTGTAGATACCTACGACATTGGCTCCATAAGATAAAATCGTCGCACCAAGCGATGTTAATGATTAAATCAATCAGAAATGATTGATTTTTTTGTCGTTTAAGAAAGGTGTTGATGATATTATGATAAAAATAATCAAACAAGAAATTAAAATAAGTCATGAACTTAAAAGTAAAGTTGAATGGGCTTGTAGGCTTAATAATACTAAACCTATTTTCATTAATGGTAGTTTATTAAAATTAGAGCCTACCAATATAGGCTATTTAGAGCCTCATAGAGCAATTATTAATAATAAGACATATCTTTTATTCAATGGACACGAATTTGCTTACTACAGAGATTTAAATACCAAAATAAAACTATCTGATTTAAAAGATTTCATTAAAAAACTAAAATAATGACGAAATCTGTGTTATAATGGTTATAGAAAATATTAAACCTATTGGGTGAAGTAGTATTTATAACCTAAATATTGCTTCGCCCTTTTTTGTTAAGGAGGATAAGGATGTGTGAAGAAGAAATAAAGAATGCTGGTATTTACATTAGGGTTAGTACTGACGATCAAGCTCGTGCAGGTTTTAGTTTGCCAGAGCAAAAAGAAAAACTACTTAGTTTATGTGAATTTAAAGGATATAATGTTTTTAAGGTTTATGAAGACGCTGGAATAAGTGCAAAAGATATGGAACATAGACCTAAATTCCAAGAAATGCTTAATGATGTCAAAACAGGTAAAATAAATTATATAGTTGCTTATAAGTTAGATAGAGTTACTCGTTCCGTTCGCGACTTAGAAGAACTAATTAATATCCTAGAAAAATATAATTGCTATCTCGTATGTGATAGAGATGACGTTAACACTAGTACTGCTAATGGAAGATTCTTTGTAAGAATGTTAACTGTACTTTCGCAACTAGAAATAGAAATCGTATCAGAAAGAACAAAGTTTGGACTTAATGGTGCTATAAAATCAGGCCATTTACCTGGTGTTGTTCCAATTGGATATAAAAAAGATGGTAGTAAAAAAACTATCATAGATGAAACAACTAGACATATTATTGAAAGAATATTTAATCTTTATTTAGAGGGAAATAGTTATCAACAAATATCTAATATTTTTAATAAAGAAAAAGTGTTAAACAAATCTTGGTATGACACTGATATAGAAAAGATTATAAATAATAGAATCTACATGGGCGACTATGAACAATACAAAAGAATAGCTAAAAAGATTGGCCGTGATACTGTTATTTATATGAATGTTGTAGAACCTATAATTACTCGTGCTATGTGGGAAGAATGCCAAACACAAAAACTAGCCAATCAAAGGACCTATACAAGAACTAGAACTTATTTATTCTTTCAAAAATTAGTATGTCCTAAATGCGGAAGAATAATGAAGTGTAAAGGTTCAGGTGGTAAAAAGAAAAAATATATTTATTATAATTGTGAGTTTTGTCATTTCAATTTAAGAGAAGATTATGTTGAAGAATACATGATAAAAGCAATATATGAGTTTTTAGAATTTGAACAAATGTGTAATAGTTTCTTTTTACCAATACTTGCAGATAAAAAAGATAATAATACTGACCTTAATTTAGATAAAGAAATTGAGGGATACATCAAACAAAAAGAGAGAATTAAAAAAGCATACCTAACTGGTATAGTTGAACTCAAAGATTTTGAAGAGGATCTAAAAAAGATAAATGAAAAATTAGAAATATTAAATAATAAAAAACAAGAGTTAAATGAATTAGATGTTCATACTTTTACAATAGAAAAAGTTATGGCTCGTAGAGACATAGAAAAAATATCTATTGATAATGGTTATAAAGAAAAAGAGTTTTATAAATTTGAATGGGATATAAAAACAAAAGAAGAAAAACAACAATTTATTTCAAAATATATAGATAATATTGTGATTGATAAGACTGATACAGGTAGTTTAGATATTAAGCAAATAAACTTTAGAAGTAGTTTTATTGATAAAGCAGTTAAATTAACGCAAGTTGGTGCTTATGATTATAAATTACCATTTGAAATGAACCATGAAGAAAAAATGACTCTAGTATCATCTCCTATGAAAAGAAAACAAGTAAATAAATATTTGGGTTATTTAAGAGAATATTTTGATATTGAATATCGTGAAGATAAGGGAGATAGAACTGAAAATGATATGACAATATTCGATTCTGCAATACCAGATAATTATGAATTGTTGAAAGTGATACCTATAATAGATTTAAATTTATTTAAAGGTAAAGATATAACATTTGGATTAGTATTTAGACCTACTATTAAAGAGATAATTAATGAAAAATAAGTAAGTAAATAATAAGCAGGATAAAGAGAATGATAGCACTGCCCTAATTTATTCTATATAAATAAAGGGATTGAGGTGCTATCATTTCTTATTTTGCACTTGCAAAATAAAGTTAAAAATATGGAAGAATTCTACCATACTTTTTATTTAAATCAATTAATTTAAGGGTTTGCGAGATTTTGTTTTACTTCCAACGGTTGGATATATACTAGAAATTTTGGATGAATGTTGGATGCCTAAATATTAAAAAAATCTATTTATTTTAATAAAAAGTATATAACCTTAATTACTTAAATTATATTTTGCTTTAGTTAACTTATATAATATAGTATTTGTAAAGTATTCTTTTAAAGAAATAAAAAGAACTAACTAAAAACTATAAAATCATCTCAAATTAATGATTTCTAGCTAGAAATATGGTATACTATTAATAGAAAGAGGTGTAAATATGAATTTATCAATGAATTCAATTATAGGAATAGTATGTTCTCAAATTAATGCAAATATGCAAAGTCATATGAGAGGATACTCAAATTCAGATACAAAAAGTTATCCAAAAGAAAAAGATGTTAATCAAGATGAACAAGCATTTTTTAATTTTTCAAGCGATGTATTGAGGTTTTTATATGGCGGTTTTCCACAACGATTGTTAGAAAAGTTTTTTAATGAAGATGAAGAAAAGATTGTTAGTTATTTAAGAAGTATTAATGAAGAAATTCTTTCAAGTAATGATTTTACAAAGGCTATTATTGAAAATAAAGCAATGATTAGAAAGTTATGTTCTTATGAATTTTTTATTTCTGTAGGAATAGGTGTTTCTAAGAGAATTAAAGTAAATCCTTCTATTTCATATATCCCAAGTATAGATGATGCAGCATCGAATATAATTAGAATTGGTATAACTGAAGAACAAAACGAATTAAGATATGGGGATGGAATAAAATTTCTAAATGGTACAATTGATATTTATGAAAATGGAAATGTTGTATTTAATTCATTTTCAAAAGATACTTTAAAAATTCAATTAGAAGACACAGATAAAGGTTTAGTTATTTTAAAAGATAGTAATGGGATGCCTATATACACTAAAGAATCTTTAGAGGCAACAGTTGCTGATTCTAATATTGATAAAGATAGTATGGTAATAGTAAGTAACTTAATTAAAGGATTATTACAAAAAGTTAACTACCCTGTTGATAATAAAATAACAAAATAAATAGGAGAAATAAAATTATGCAAAATATTTTAAATAAATATTATGAGTTTTTTATAAAAAGTAATTTTACCACAAAAGATACCTCTAAAGATGATAAAGAATTCTATGAATTATATAAAATAATTACAAATAGATATGATTTATCTAAAGACCGAGATTTAAAGTATGACTTGATGGTTTTTTCTGATTTTTTTGACTCTGCCAGTATTTCTGGAATTAGAAGATCTGGAATTTATTCTCCTTCTCGCGGTAGTGCAGATAGACAAAAAGCAACATTTGAAAGAAGAGAAAGAGTATCATTTGGTTGGTTTAATGCATCTCCTAATATGGTAAAAAATAATGATTTTATATATTCTATAAAAAGAACTGATGATATTTTTTGTAAAGTATATTTATCAATAAAGCCAGAAAAATATATTGAAGTTATGATAGAACTTCAAAAATTTATAGATAATCTTTATAAGAATCATCCGAATGAAGAACTTGGAGAATGTAAATTTAGAAATGTGCCATCAAATGATGCAATTGTTATGAGATTTGCAAGTAAAGAGCACTATGAAGAATTTTTAAAATTTTTAGATGAAAATCCCAAAATAAAAAATTCATTTGATATTCCTAATTTATTTATCCCACGAGATGAGTATGGATTATCAGTTTTACCAGATCAAAATAGTTCTTATAATTTTTTTGTTACAAAAATGCTATGGGATTATATGTTTGAATGTAAAGAAAAAAACATTAATGTTTCTATAGAAGAACTTTGTAATTTTATAGCTAATTACAATTGCCTGACGCCAGAAATTATAGATAAATGCAATGAAAGTGTAATAGAAAGTTTTAAAGATATATTAATTGGAAAATTAACTTCCAAACCAAATTCAGAATTGCTTTTATTTATGAATGAAAAGAGTAAAAAAATGTAATTATAAAGATAATAGTTTACATTAATAAGTCATTGGCTTTCTTTATACAATGTGAAATTCATTTCTTTATAATTAATATTATTGAATTTTTCATAAATAAGAATATTCATTTTTATATTTATTAAAGTATCTTTATTTGTTATTTTTCTTGTTCTAAAGTATCTACAATTTACAATTGCTTTATCACGCATAATATAAATAAAAAATATTTAAATTATTATAAATATTTATACTAAAATATATAATATATGTTATACTATTAATAGATTGATTTAATCAATTACTTGTTTCTATTTTTTCGCAAATGACCCATGTCATTGCTCCAATTGAATACAACTTACGAACCTATTATGGTGTCGTAAGTTTTTTAATGTCTAAAATCTAACCCACTGTTAGCTTGGAAGACATGTATAGATGTTCTCTTTCTAGGAAGGAGGACATTTTTTAATGCTTAATTTTAAAACAATAGAAACATTAAAACCTAACTCAACTATTATTGATATTATTAAATGCTATGACTTTAAAACGAGAAATGGCAAGGTTAAAATTCTTGAAAACACAAATTTAAAGTTTATCGAACCTACTGAATACTTAATATTATCTCCTAAAAAAATCGCTATTTATGAGTACAAAATTAATGAAATATCTAATAAACAATTTTATGTAAAAGAACATAATTAAAAATATACACTGCATGAAATATATAAAATTTTGAAGAAATTGTAATTTTACACTTAACTTTTTGCTTATAAAGTGCCAAACAAGTGAGAGGATAACTTCTCTCAAATATAAAAGAAAGGAGATGATTTTGTGAGATGTGGAGTTTATGTTAGAGTTTCAACTGACGACCAAAAAGATAATGGCTATTCTATTGATTCGCAACTTAGAATGATTAAAGAATATTGTGAAAAGAAAAATTATGACATTATTGATGTTTATAATGATGCCGGTCATTCAGGAAAAGATTTAATGAGACCAGAAATGCAAAGATTATTAAAAGACATTAAAGCAAAGAAAATTGATAAATTAGTTGCTATTAAAGTAGATAGACTTACAAGAAGTAATTATGATGGCTTTTGGCTACTTAATTATTTAGAAGAACACGATGTTAAATTAGAACTAATACTTGAGCCATTTGATGTAAGTACTGCTAATGGTGAAATGATTTATGGAATGAATTTAGTGTTTGGTCAAAGAGAAAGAAAAGAAATTGGAGCAAGAACCAAAAGAGCTATGGAAGAAATGGCTATGGAACATATCCACCCTAGTAAAGCACCTTATGGATATACAAGAAACAAAGAAACAGGTCATTTAGAAATTGAACCTATTGAAGCCGAAGTTGTCAAAGAGATATTTGAACTATGTAAAGAAAGACATTCAACAAGAAATATTGCTACTATTATGAAAGATAATAATGCATATCTAAAACATGGCAAATGGAAAGCTGATAGAGTTTATAAAATACTAACTAATTCCATTTATATTGGAATATTTGAATATGGTAAATATAAAAGAAAACCCGAAGATATACTAAAAGTTGAAAACTATTGTGAACCAATTATTGATTTAAAGACTTGGAATATTACTAGAAAGAATTTAGAAAAGAATAAACATCCTAATTACGGAGAACATATACATTTATTTACTTCACTAATTAAATGCCCTGAATGTGGTAATATTTTATCTTCTACTATTTCTTATAAATATAGTGGAACACCAAACAAAAAAGAATACTACCATTTAACTTGTAAGAATGTTAATTGTAAAGCAAAAGGACTTCATTATAGCTCTGATAAGATTGAAAAGAAATTAGGTAGAGTTTTAAATGAACTAACTAGATACATGTATGATATGAATAATGAAATAATTGTATCAAATTCAACTAAATCAAAAGACATAAGTGATATTGATAAAGCCATAGAAAAACTAAAAATTCAAGAAAAGAAGTTAGTAGATTTGTACTTATCATCAAACTTAAATGTAGATGCTATCAATCATAAAAACGAAGTTATCAAAAAAGAAATTGAGAAATTAAATAAGAAAAAGCAATTACTAGATCCCAATGATGACTTTAAAGAATATACCGTAGAACTACTTAAAAAACTTGATTACAAAAAAGAAGAAGATTATTTGTTATTTAATAAACTTGGTTTTTCCTTTATGTGGGATAGCTTAAATCGTAAAGCGAAAAGAGATATATTAAATAAACTTGTATCACAAATAGAAATTACAAGAGATAAAAACTACAACATTGAAATTAAAAATATTAAGTTTACTGATGAATTTATATCTAGAAGTTGTAAAGAATATTTAGAATACTTAAATGATATTTTAAAGAACAATAATATTGGTATCAAATATCAAGAGTTAATAACTACTGATGAACTTAATAATTATTCTAAAAACTACTATGTTTTATCACTTCAAAAGTTAGAAAAGAATGAATATTCAAATGATGAAAGAAAGATATTACTTACACTTGCTTCAGAACATTTTTATTATGATGGTATTATACATTGCCCTTTATATAGTAACGAAACCATTATAGACCAAATAATGTTAATACCTAAAACTGAAATATGTTAAAGAAAGGACTTACTAATTATGAAATTGTTAAACAAAAATAATATTATTAAAAATCAGGTTAATACAATAGAACAATATAAAGTTTTAAACTACTTAAAAGATACTTTAAACACTGATGCTATCGCTATTTATTTAGTTGATAGATATACAATTAAAGTTATAGATACAAATAATGATATTGGCTATTTTAAATATAATATTAAAACCAAAAATATAGATTTTATAGATAATTATAACAAAAGTAAAGAAATGGAGAGATAAAAAACGAAAAAAATTATTACAAAGGATGAAAATATAAATCTTAACAAATACGGATTAATAAAACTTAACTATCTGAAAAAGAATAATAAAGTTTTATATCAAAGACTAATTATTGAGGACAAACTAAATACTTTTCTTTTTTCAGTCGGTAAAGAAGCAGAAGAAAAAGTAAAATCTTTAATAAATAAACTTGCTGAAAAAGATAAAAATTTAAATGAGAACCTAAAAGAAAAAAATCAATTATTGTGGGTACAAAAGATGAATAATTACAAAAATATTGCAGAAGAAATTGTATTAAAAGAACTTATATTTAATGAAAAAGTGTGAGGATAAATAGAATAAAATTGTCTTAGCCAGCACTGCAAATGTACTCCTAACATTTGCCTAACCTATGGGACAAGTCCCAAACCCTAAAAAATATAGAAAGGATGAAAAAATGAGAAAAAGAAATATAAAAATTAATGTATTTATAAATGAAGAAGAACAAATTAGATTTAAAGATAAAGTTAAGAAGTTAGGATTATCTCAATCAGCATATATTAGAAAAATTATAAATGAAGATATGGATAATGTTATTCATAAAGATGAGATTACACCTATTTTAGAACAAATAAAAGCTCTTAATTATGTTTGTGATTATGAATAGAATTTACAATGGCAAAGAACTATTAGAAAAAGTACTTACTGAAATAAGAACTTTACAAGATGTTCTTGATAAAGAACAATATTAATATAAGGTATTGCTTTTTTACTTGAATTCAAGCCATATTGTAGAAAAAAATAGCATTTTATAGTATAATATTACTTGGAGAATTACTTGGCTTTTTAACAAGAATTACAATTACGAGGAGTGATGAAATGGAAACAACAAATTTATCAAAAATAAGAAGAGATAAAATGTTAAAAACATTAAGTGAAATTAAAAAGAACATATCCGATGAAGAAACATTAAATAGTTTATCTCTTATTGAAAATGAACTTACAAAAAAGAAATATGGACTTATTTGGGAAGAACATGAAGAAAGAGTTGACAAAGAATTAGAAACTCAAATACCTACCTTTGAGGAAATTAAAGATAAAGAGATTATGTGTAATCCAAATGAAAAATTCAACTTTTTATTAGAAGGAGATAATCTTCACAGTTTATATTTACTAGAAAAAACTTATAAAGAAAAGATAGATATAATTTATATTGATCCACCTTATAATACTGGAAAGGAAGATTTTATATATAATGATAAAATCATAGATGAACTAGACGGATATAAGCATAGTAAATGGCTTTCATTTATGGAAAGAAGAATTCGTATTGCAAAAGAATTGCTTACTAAAAGTGGAATAATTCTTATTTCAATTGATGAAAATGAAGAAGCACAATTAAAATTATTATGTGATGAAATATTTGGAGAAAGCAATAGATTATCAACACATCATATTAAAGTTAGATATGATAATAAAAGTTTAAATGAAAAAAATGATTGGCAGCCAGTTATGGAATATGTTTATATTTACGCCAAAGATAAGCTTAGTGTTAAAGCTAAAAAACCTAGTGAAAATTATAATATTGATAAGTTTCTATATTCATTTGATGAATTAACAAATGGGCAAACTATAATTTTGGGTAACAAAAAAGTGACAATATTTAAGCAAGGTGAATGGAAAATAAACAAAGCACAAAAAGGCTCACTAAATTTATTGAAAGAAACATGGGCTTCTGGTTCCGTTTTAAAAGGAAATACATCAGGAAAATTTTTTGACTTATATTTAAGCGTCAGAAAAACAATAGATGGTCTTAATTGTTTATATAAAGTAGAAGGAATAGGAGAAGATGGTCTTGGTTATAGATATTTTACTGGTCCACAAAAAGAAACATCCTCTCGTGGAAAATTTTATTCTGGTGTTCCTCTAGAAAGATTAGACGACTTAAATAATGGAACATCTAAAAAATATAGACCAATTTCAAATTATTATGATTTTAGTGCCGATTTTGGAAATATTAGGCAAGAAGGTAATACACCATTCAATAGTGGAAAAAAACCAGTTAAGATGTTAAAGGAATTAATAAATTATCATAAAAATAAGAATGCTACTGTATTAGATTTTTTTGCAGGATCTGGAAGTACTGCACAAGCAGTATTAGAATTAAATAAGGAAGATAATGGAAATCGTCAATTTGTTTTATGTACAAATAATGAAAATAATATATGCGAAGAAATAACATATAAACGAATTAAAAATGTTATAAATGGTTATGGAAAGTATGATGCATTGAAAACTAATTTAAAATATTATCGTTGTACTTATATTCCAAGAATAAATACAGAAAATGAGAATCTACATAATAATTTACTTATAAATATTAAAAATCTTATTCAATTAGAAAATGGAATTGAAATAGATGATAATAAAATTAGAGTTTATTTAGATGAAGAAGAATTAGATAAATTTAGTACTAATAAAGAAGAACTAGAGGTATGCGAAAAAGTATATATTTCTTCTGATATTCTTTTAACAAGTGAACAAGAAGAAATTTTTGAAAATAACAACATTGAAGTGTATATCATACCAGAATACTATTTTGAAGATGAAATTAAGGAGGTAATGTAATAATGCAAGGAATTAAATTAAAAGATTTTCAAATAAATACAGTGAATAAACTATTAGATGCAACTTCTATTGGAAGTAAAAAAGAGGTATTATTACAAGCACCTACTGGAAGTGGTAAAACTATTATTCTACTCTCTTACATTGAAGAATATTTAAAAGAAAATAACAAAATGGTATTTGTATGGCTAACTCCTGGCAAAGGAGATCTAGAAGAACAAAGTAGAAAGAAAATGATTAAATTTTTACCACACCATAATACTAAAAATATACAAGATGTATTACTTCAAGGCTTTGAGGCAAAAGATACTGCTTTTATTAACTGGGAAACAATTACTAAAAAAGATAATAATGCCTTAAAAGAAGCTGAAAGAAAAAATCTTTATGAAAGAGTTCGTGAAGCTCACAATAATGGATATAAGTTTATCATAATAGTTGATGAAGAGCATTTAAATAAAACAGTGAAAGCTGAAGCCATTTTACAATACATGAATCCAGAATATATTGTTAGAGTAAGTGCTACTACTAAGACTAATAAAGAAGCTGAATTTATTAAAATTGATGAATTGGAAGTAATAAATGCAGGTCTAATTACAAGAGCATTATATATTAATGAAAATGTTTCTAATCAAACTACTCTTTCAAATGAACATGAGTATTTACTCGATTTAGCAATCAATAAAAGAAAAGCAATAAAAGATGAATATATTAAATTAGGTGTACAAGTTAATCCTTTAATTATAATTCAAGTACCAAGTAAGTCAAATGATTTAATAAAGCAAATAGAAAAAATACTAGAAGAAAGAAATTATACATATGACAGAAAAAATTTAGCAATCTGGTTATCAGATAGAAAAGAAAATATTGAAGATATTGAAAATAATGAATCTAATCAAGCAGTTCTTATTATGAAACAAGCAATATCAACCGGTTGGGATTGCCCTAGAGCAAAAATACTTGTTAAACTCCGTGATAATATGAGTGAAGATTTTGAAACTCAAACAATCGGAAGAATAAGAAGAATGCCACAAGCTCATCATTATGATAATGTACTTTTAGATAATTGTTATCTTTATACTTTTGATGAGAAATATGAAACTGCTGTTAAACAAGAATTAGGAAGTAATGCTTATGACACAAAAGTTATATTTTTAAAGAATGAGTATAAGAATTTTACTCTAAAGAAAATAACTTTTGATAATGCTTTTGATGGTTTTGATGAAAGACAAACTTTTAATATATTACATGAATATTACATAGAAAAATATAAATTAACTTCAAACAAGAAGAATAATAAAACTATACTAGAAGCAAACGGATATGTGTTTAAAGATACTATTGATAATTATATAGTTCAAGATAAAATAGTAAGAATTAATTCTGATGAATTACAAAATGCTAATAGAATTAAAGTATCATCAACTGTAACCACGAATAAAAATGGATTTGAATTAAGACATTCAATCAATGTAATATCTTCTAAAATTGGTATGAGATATGATAGAACAAGATTAATGCTTGAAAGAATGTTTTTTAGAGGAAAATTATTTACAAAGAAATTTGTTGATTTGTCGTTAATAGAATTTTATGCTTTTGTTATTAATAATGAAGATATTTTAAAGCACGACTTTCAAGAAGCAGTATCACAAAAATCAAGACAAATGAAAATGAAATTTGATGAATTAAAAATTTTAGATTGGAAAGCACCAGAAATGGATTATATTAAGTATGATCCTAAAATGAAAGATACAACAATATATGAAAAATCTATTTATATGAATTATCCTAATAGTACAATAAAATCTAAAAGTGAAAGAATGTTTGAATTTTTCTGTGAGCATAATGAAAATATAAAATGGTTCTATAAAAATGGTGAATCCTCTAGTGATTATTTTTCAATAGTATATGTTGATGCAGTAAATCATAAATGGCACTTCTACCCTGACTTTATTGTTTGTGATAAAGATAATAAAATATGGATTATTGAAACTAAAGGTGGAGAAAATGCTGATGGTGAATCTAAAAATATTGATATTAAAGTAGAAAATAAATTTGAAGCATTAAAGGAATATGCTAACAAGTATAATGTTAATTGGGGCTTTGTAAGAGATTATGATAAAAATGAATCATTGTATATTTGTAATACCGAATATACAGAAGATATGGAAAATGACAATTGGATGTTATTGAAAAATATATTTTAGTGAGGATATATAAATGTATATTAATAAAATAAAAATACATAACTTTAAATGCTTTAAAGATTATGAATTGTCTTGTAATTCACAATTAAATATTTTAGTTGGAATGAATGATATTGGTAAAACCACCATATTAGAAGCAATAAATCTTTGTTTAACTGGCTTCTTTCGTGGCAAATACTTGAAAAATAATCTGACACAAGATGTCTTTAATAATGATTGTATTAAAAACTATTTAGACAATATAAAGTCTGATATCAATACTCCATTACCAGATTGTAGTATTGAATTATATTTTCAAGATGCGGATCCTATGTTACTAGGAAAAGAAAATTCCGATAATGAAAATGTTGCATGCATAACTTATAAAATTAAATTTGCCTCGAAATATAGCGAGGATTATGAAATATACAAATCGCTTGGCACTCCATATTCACTACCAATAGAATATTATGACATAGAATGGATTAATTCTGCTGGCAAAGATGTTACAGGTCGAACTGTCCCTTATAAATCAATTTTAATAGATACTGATTCTAGTGTTAGAAATAATAATGATGTACAAATTTCCCGAATTATCCAAGAAAATTTAGAAGAAAAAGAATTGGTAGGTATTTCTCAATTATACAGAAAAATGAATGATAACTTTATAAATGATGAAATTATGACAAATGTTAATAAAAAGCTTAGTCAAAATACGCATATATTAAATACAACTATACAACTAGACACTGAATCCTTGAATCAATCTGATTGGGAAAAATCTGTGATAACCAGAATAAATTCTACTCCCTTTGATTTTGTTGGTAAAGGAACTCAAGCAGCAATAAAAATCGAATTATCTTTGACAAGTGGAAAGGCTGATAAATCTTCAATTATTTTAATTGAAGAGCCTGAAAATCATTTAACATATTCAAAAATGAATAAATTAATTAGCGAAATAACAAAATTGAATAACGAAAAGCAAATATTTATAACTACACATAGCAGTTTTGTTGCTAATAAACTAAATATCAAAAACTTAATATTACTTTCTAAAGATAAAAACACTTCATTTTCGAGGCTTACACCCGAAACAATAAATTTTTTTGAAAAGAAGCCAGGATATGATACTTTGAGACTTCTATTATGTAAAAAAGCAATATTAGTTGAGGGAGATGCTGATGAACTAATAGTGCAAAAAGCATACCTTAATAAGAATGGTATATTACCCATAGAAAATGATATTGATGTAATTTCTGTTGGAAATACTTTTTTAAGATTTTTAGAGATATCGACTCTTTTGGAAAAGGAAACTATTGTAGTAACTGATAATGATGGTGATATAGAACAATTAAAAAATAAATATGAAAACTATCTAGGAAAAAATGAAAAGAATTTTATTAAGATTTGCTATGATGATGAAACTCATATAGAGCAAGGAAATTTAAGATCAAAAAATGGTGGAACATTTAATTATGACACATTAGAGCCATGCATGTTAAGAGCAAATAATTTAGACACATTAAATGAAATTTTGGAAACAAATAAATCCACAGATGATGAATTAATTTATTATATGGTAAACAACAAAACAGAATGTGCATTAAAAATTTTTGATACCACACAAAATATAAAATTTCCAAAATATATAGAGGATTCGATAAATGAATAATAATCTTTTAATCGCAGGAGCAGGAACAGGTAAAACAACCTTTATTATTAACAAGGCTTTAGCACAACAAAATAGAGTTTTGATTACAACATACACAATTAAATGTCGAAAAGAAATAGAAGAACAAATAATTTCTAAAAAGGGCTATATTCCAGATAATATTGTAGTACAAACTTGGTTTTCATTTTTATTAGAACATGGAATTCATCCATATAAGAAAGATTTGGGAATTAAAGAAATAAATGGTTTAAATTTTGTGAATGGTAAATCGGGAATAAAGTATATAAATAAACAAGGTATTCCTATTTGTTATTCAGAAACAGAATTTGATAAATTTTATTTTGATAATAATAAAAATATTTTTTCTGATAAATTACCTAAACTTGTATTAAAAATCAATGAAACATCAAATAATTCGGTATTTGATAGAATATCAAAAATTTTTGATACAATATATATTGATGAAGTACAAGATTTAGTTGGGTATGATTTAGAAATAGTTAAAAAGATATCTGAAAATCAAAAAAATTTATTTTTAGTTGGAGATCCAAGACAAAAGGTTTATGACACACATGTAGATTCTAAATTTAAAAAGTATAACAATGGAAATATTGATGAATTTATAAAAGATAACTGTGAGCAATCAAATTTTTATATAGATACTACAACTCTAAACACTTGCAGGAGATGTCATAAAGATATTGTAATATTTATGAACAATTTTTATAAAAAATATGACAATCTCTTAACCAATGAAATTACATATAACACACATCAAGGTATATTTGTTGTAAGAAGTAACGATGTAAATGCATATTTAAAAAAATATTGTCCTATACAACTTAGATATAATAAGATTAAACATGTTAATACAAATTTTAATGCTTTGAATTATAGAGAGACAAAAGGATGTACATATGATAGAACTCTAATATATCCGACAAAAGATTTAGAAAACTACTTAAAAGATAAAAAAGAGATATCAAAAATAAATACCAAAAATGCAATTTATGTTGCATTAAGCAGAGCGATTAATAGTGTTGCAATAGTTTATGATGGAAAAGTGGATGAGAAATTAAATATCAAAGTTTGGGAGGAAAATAATGAACAATAAAGATAGTTTAATTAAAAATGTATTGGATTTTTTAGAAAATAATGAAAAAGTAGTTCTAATTACTGGAACTAATCAATACGAAAAACATAAGACAGTTATAGCAATTCTTAATAAGTATCGCCCTAAATCTAAAATTTTATTTAGAACAAATTCTATGGCTAATATATATGATGAACCATTTTTAGGATGGACTGGCTGCTTGAAAAAGAAAATTAAATCTGGAGAAACTTTTAAAATTTCTAAAAATTATTATCAAGTAGATTCTTTTAATACAGAACGAACTTGGTATCAAACAGATATTAATTTTGATTATGCTATATTATATCCTATAGATGCCTGTCTTAGAAATAATAGTTTAGACAAAGTATTAAATAATCTTATAAATGAGAAGAATATAAAAAAAATATTTTTAATCTCATGGACAGATTCAAAACACTATGATTATGAGAAAATTTCTAAGTATTACTCGCAAAGATTTATATATGACGCTTTAGAAGAAAATCCAGAATATCATAAAAGAGTATTGGATATTATTAATAATATTCACTAAAACTATTGATAATAAAATATATATACTATATAATATTTTTAGAAAGAGAGCGAGTTCGTAAGATGTATTTAAACCGCTCCAAATTGATAGGAAACTCGGAAATTAACTTCTGAGAGTAATAAATGCTAACTAGAAATAGTTAGCACTTTTTTTATATAAAATAACCCCTCTATGTATTTGCATAGGGGGGTGATATTAACTATTAATTTTTAATTCTTTTATTTTTTTCTTTTCGTTATCTTGTTTTTTGATTCTATTATTAATATCTAGTTCTATTATTGAATCACATACTTTATATCTATAGAATCCTTTAATGTAATCATAATTTCCTTCATTATTTGCTTTATTCATTGCTAAATGATACTCTGTTCTTTCATTTGCTTTGATGTATATTGGTGGTAATCCAACGTCTTCAAATAATTTGTTAATAAATCCTCTTATTGTTCGACCATTACCATCATCAAAAGGATGTACTTTGATTAACTTACAACCAATAACTACACAATTATCTAGATATTCAAGTAATTTATCAGTTGAGAAGTTAGTATTTAATTCTTTTGCATCTTCTAGTAATTTTTGTATTTCTATATCTATTTTTTTTAATTCAGGTCTTATCATAGACCATTCTGATAGTTCTGTACCAGTTCCAGGAAGATATACATCGAATCTTCTAAAATCTCCGGCATACTCTGGGTATTCTGTAAATGAAAATAATTTTGCATTTAAATCTTTAAGAGTATATACATCAAATAAATAATTAACATCATCGGAATGTATATATTCATACATAGCTTTAAGTCCTTTTATTTCTATACTATTGTGTGTTCCCTCAAGTTCACTTTCGTTATTAATGTATTTTGTAATAAATGCTTTTTTCATTTTGTCAAATTCAACCTTACCTGGTGCTAAACTATAATACATTTTAATTAACTTTGTTGGTGTTTCTGCTTTTTCTTCATAAAGTTTATTAACTTTTTTTCTGTATTTATATCCTAAAAATGATTCTTGTATTATAAAGTTTATATCGATTCCTGCACTATTTAAATCTTTAATTAATTTTGCTTTTTCTTCACTCATTTTTGTCACCTCTCAAAATTGCTAGTATTATAGCACGATATTTCAATAAATGCAAATATGTATTTAATTTTCTTTTATGTAAATATTAATATTGGTGATTGTATGTTAGTTAGACTTGGGTATGTGGCTATTAGTACTGCGATTGATGTTACTAGTTCTAGTCCTTATACTTATAGTGAGTATTTAAATAAATGTAATATTGACAAGCTTGATGATGTTATTAAATCTAATTTATTAGGTTTAGAAGAAATATTAAAATATAATGTTAAAAATAATATTCATTTTTATAGAATGTCCTCTAAAATAATTCCACTTGCTACTAAAGATGATGTAAAATTTAATTATACTACTAAGTACGAAAAATATTATAATAGAATTAGTAAAATTATTAATGATAATAATTTGAGAGTGGATTTTCATCCTGATCAATTCTGTGTACTTAATAGTACTAATAAAGATGTTGTTAAAAACTCTATTGATATTTTAGATTATCATTATAAATTATTGAACATGATGAAAATTAAAGATAAGGTTCTAATACTTCATGTTGGTAGTAACGTTTTAGGAAAAAATAATTCTATTAAGAGATTTGTTAATAATTTTAATAAATTACCTGATTATTTAAAGAAATGCATTGTTATTGAAAATGATGATAAGGTATTTAATGTTAGTGATACTTTAAAAATTTCTGATATGATTAATGTTCCTATTGTACTTGATTATCATCATTATAAATGTAATAAAAGTGATATTGATATCAAAAAAATATTTAATACTTGGAATATTAAACCTAAATTACATTTTTCTTCTCCTAAAAGTAAAAAGAATTTTAGAAGTCATAGTGATTATATAAATAGTGATGATTTTATAGAGTTTATTGAATTTATTAAGAAGTATAATACTGATGTTGATATTATGTTAGAAACAAAAATGAAGGATGAAGCATTATTTAGATTAGTCAGAGAGCTTAAATATAAAACTAATTATAATTTTATTGATGACACTAGTTTTGAAATATAAAAAAATGTAGCTATGTTATAGTTACATTTTATATTATTATATTTAATAATTCTAAAATTAATCCTGATATTACTCCTAGTGAATATAATAAGCATATTATAAATATGTTTTCTTTTATATTTTTATTTTCCTTAAATAATACTATTAGTGCTGTTCCACTACCAGTTAATAAACCTGCGATTAATGAAGATAAACTTATAGCATTATTTAAATATAGTTCTGTTAATATTATACTAGCTCCGCAATTGGGAATTAGTCCAATAAGGCTAGTGATAAATGGTCCCAGTATGGTACCTTTTAGTAAGATTTTTGATAAATAGTCTTCACCGACATAGTGAAACACTATATTTATTATAAGCGTAGTAATAAATAAAAATAATACTATGTTTAAGGTATGTTTGATGGATGATAATAATATTCCTTTTTCGCAATGACAATTTTCTTTATCACATATTTCATAGTTTGTTTTATCTTGCTTTTTCTTTATTTTTCTTAAAGTCAAATCTATTAATACTCCATAGAATATACCAAACAATATTTTTATTAAAATTATTTGCAATATAATTTTGATATCTGCTTTTTCTGATATAAGTATTGGAAGCATTTCATCACTTGTAGATAAATATATTGAAAAGAGAGTACCTAATGATATTATTCTTGTTATGTATAGATTTGTTCCCATTACTGAGAAACCACATTGTGGTATGATGCCAAGAAGGGCTCCTATTACGGGACCAAGTCTTTTTGATTTTGTTATAATATTTTTGTTTTTGTTTGTTAACTTATGTTCTAAAACTTCAATTAATAAAAATGCAACAAACAAAAATGGTATTAATTTTAATACATCTATTATAGTATCAACTATTATATCTATCATAATGATTCCTCCGCATAAAGATTATATCATTTTATTTATGATAGAGCAAGTTAAAATTCATACCATTTTCTTTGCTTTATCATAGATTTGGGTAATTCTTTTATAAATTCTTTGCTGTTAATTAAATATTCTGATAAATAATTTAAAATAATATTGTAAATGGCTATTTCTTTTTGCCTTTCATTAAATAATGGTATTTTTTCATTTTCTAATGTTTTAAATAGTTCTTTAATTTCTTTTGATTTTTCGTTAGTTATTAATACTTTGCATCTTTTTATAATTTCCGCAATTGTTTCGAGGTAATTATCATAGTCAGTTATGTTTGGATAAAATGATAATAATTCATTGAATAAGTTTTTTGTGTATAAATATAGGTGTGTGTAAATATCACATGGTTTGTTTATTGTTTTATCATTACTTGTACTAATTATTTGAGGTAAGTCTTCGCTATCGTATGGATTTTGTGGCATTATATTAATACTTTGATATTTTTCTATGCAGTCAATATTAAATAGCAGAAGTGTATTTATACTCCAATTTTTAAAAGTTTCTATTTCTCTTGAAAAGTTTATTCCATAATAATTAATATAAACACCATCATATTCTCTTGATAATTCTTCAAAATCAAATATTTTATTTTTGGTGGTTAGTGGCTCGCATAATCCTAATATGTGATGATATGATGGATATTTTTTTGCTAATTCTTTAATTTGATTACAAGAATCTATTGTTAGTATTTTTGCATCATCTTTTAATGTAAAGATGGCTGCTACTTTAAAACTTTTTAGTGTTTGTAAATATGAATCCTTAGTTATCATATATTCATACCAATCACTAATAATATATTTATTAAATTCAGCTGCCCAAAGACCACCAGTAGGCTTAAAAGTATAATTGTTTAGTGGACGTAATATTTTTCTAAAAATATTACTTGAAATTGTTTCTGTTCCTACAGTTACGTATTGTTTTTTCATGTTCTAACTCCTTGCATTTATATATAATACTTTAAATATGTTGTTATGTCAATATTGTATTTTTGTAGATTTAATGATATTATATTGTTGTGATGTGTATGAGTAAAAAGAAAATTTTGATTTTAATTGTTACTATTAGTGTATTGTTTATTGCAACTGTAAGTTTTTTAATTATTAAGAATAAAACTGACAAAATGGAAAAATTTGAAATAAATAACAATGAAAATAATGAAGAAAATAATACAGAAAATAATACAAAAAATGAAAGCAAAGAAGATAACGATCAAAATAGTAATGATGTAAATATTAAAGATAATAGTGATGATAACTATAATGATTCTGTTACATCTGAAGAAGATGTTGTTAATTACTTTGAAAAAAAGTATGATGAAGTTAACAATAATTCTTGGGATAATGTTAAAGATAAAGCTAAAGAATATTTTATTACTATAGTTGATTTTATATTTTATGATGGTAAAATTAAAGGACATACTTTTAATGATTTGAGTAGTACTGCAAAGCTTAAAATTATTAGTATTGCTTTAAAAATAGATAATAAAATCGAAGAGTATATTCCAGGCTATAAAGAAACAATCTCTAGTAATGGTAGTAAAATATATAATAACGTTAAAGAAAAATTGGTTACTTTATATTTAGATATTTCAACTGAAATATGTAAAAATTATGAAAATGGATGTAATACTGCTAAAGAAATATTTAAAGATGTTAAAGATAACTGTAAAATAGGGTGGGACTTTATTAAAAAATTGGTATCTTCTGGTACTAGTAAGTTAAAAGAATGGTATGAGGTTTATAGTGGTAAATAAAATTATTAAATTTTTATGTATTGTTGTTTCTTTACTATGTTGTGGCTGTTCTACTGCTGTAAATAATAAAAATAATATTATTAAGGATATTGTCTCTTTTAATAATGAATTAGATAATAATTTTTTAGAGTATGTATGTGATGAGTATGGTATGGATACTTTAAATAATATTTTGACTGCTTATACTAATAATAGTTATACAAATAAAATATGGCATGATATTTTTGGAAAATCTTATAGAGTGTTACTTGATGAATATAATGGTATATATGATAATAATGATAAAGTAAAGATAATTAATAATAAGGATAAAACTGTTATAAGTTTTGTTGGTGATGTAGCTTTAGCAGATAATTTTGATATAATGCCTTATTATGATTCAAGAGGTAAAGGTGTTTACGGTATACTAGATGATAATGTTGTCAATATTATGAAATCTAGTGATATAATGGTTGCTAATAATGAGTTTACTATAAGTAATAGAGGAACTAAACTTAATAAATTATATAATTTTAGAGCAAGACCTGAAAGACTAAAAATATATGATGAAATGGGTGTTGATATTGTTTCTATTGCTAATAATCATGCATATGATTATGGAGAAGATGCTTTTCTTGATACTATTAAATATTTAGATGAATATGATATTAGTCATGTTGGCGGCGGCTCTAATATAGAAGAGGCAAGTTCTGCTTTTTACTATATTGCTAATGGTTATAAAATATCTTTTTTATCTTCAAGTAGAGCTGAAAAGAATATTGTTACTCCTGGTGCAACTGAAACTTCTAGTGGAATATTTAGATGCTATGATAATGAATTGTTGCTTAAGAGAATAAAAGAAGAAAAAGAAAAGAGTGATTTTGTTATACTACTAATTCATTGGGGAAAAGAAGATTCAAATGAACTTGAAGATGTTCAACTTACTACTGGTAAAGAATATATTGATATGGGAGCTGATTTAGTTATTGGTAGTCATGCTCATGTACTTCAGGGTATGGAGATATATAATAATAAGTTAATTGCTTATAATTTAGGAGATTTTATATTTAATAAAGAAACTAAAGATACGGGAATATTATCTGTGACTATTAATAATGAAGGTAATATGAATTATACTTTTATTCCATGTAGACAAAGTAATTATAAGACTTTTTTACTTGATGGTAAAGATAAAAAAGATGTTATAGATAAAATGAAAAATTATTCTATTAATGTTATATTTAATGATGATGGTGCATTTAAATAATATAATTATTTTGTATATGTAGTTATGGCTTCTATATGATAGATATGGTTGATATATTATTTTGAGACTTAATGGCTCAAAATAATACTCCAAGATTATAAGCTTGGAGTGAAAAAAATAATAAAAAAATAATGAAAAAACTTTACATATTTTGTCAAAACTGCTATAATACTTGGTGAGCGAAAGCTCCTTGCCTGAATAAGGCCGTTAGTCCAAAAGGAGGTGTAATAATGAAAAATTATGAAATTATGTTTATTGTAAGACCTGATGTTGAGGAGACTGTTGTTAAAAATACAGTTAAGACACTTGAAAAAGTATTAACAGATCATAAGGCTAAGATTACTTTATCTAAAGAGTTAGGACAAAAAGAATTTGCTTATGAAATTAAGAAATTCAAGTCTGGATATTACTTTTTATACAACATTGAAGCTAAAGATGATGCCGCTATTAAGGAATTTGATAGAGTATCTAGAATCGATGAAAATGTTGTTAGACATCTAGTTATTAACTTAGATAAATAAGGAGAAAAAGTATGAATAAAGCAATATTAATTGGAAGATTAACAAAAGATCCTGAACTTAGAACTACTCCAACAGGCAGAAATGTTTGTCAGTTTTCAGTAGCAGTAAGTAGAAATTTTACTAATGCTAATGGAGAGAGAGAGGCAGATTTTATTAACTGTGTAGTTTGGGATAAACAAGCTGAAAATTTGGTTAAGTATCAAAAGAAAGGTAATCAAATTGCAGTTGAAGGAAGAATTCAAACAAGAAATTATGATGATAAAGATGGTAAAAAGGTTTATGTTACTGAAATACTTGCCTCTAATATTAGTTTCTTAGATTCTAAAGGAACTGGTGCTACTGGTAATACAAGTTTTAATAATTTGCCTGAACCACCAATGGTGGATACTTCAAGTAATAATATGGAAACAGTATCTGTTGAAAAAGATCCGTTTGAAGCATTTGGTGATTCTATAGAAATTAGTGACAATGATTTACCATTCTAAAAAAGGAGGATAAACATGGCAGAATTTCGTAAGAAAAGAAAAAAAATATGTCATATGTGTGCTGGTAAAACAGTAGATTATAAAGATGTTAATATTATATCTAAATATGTTAATGATAATGGTAAAATTTTACCAAGAAGATTTACTGGTACTTGTGCTAAGCATCAAAGACATGTTGCTGAACAAGTTAAAAGAGCAAGATTCATGGGATTTATTCCATTTTGCAAATAAGAGTATAGCTTAGGCTATATTTTTTTCTTTTTATAATGACAATAGACTAAAAATATTGTATAATATTAGTACGAAGGTGGGATATTTATGAAAGTTATATTTTTAAAAGATTTAAAGAAACAGGGAAAGAAAAACGAAATAAAAGATGTTAGTGATGGATATGCTACTAACTACTTAATTAAAAATGGATATGCTGTTAAATATACCAAATCTAGTAGTGACAGGCTTGATGCGGAGATTACACAAAACAAAATAAATGAAGAAAATAATATTAGAATTGCTACTGAAATTAAAAATAAATTAGAAAAAGAGGTTATATCTTTTACAGTTTCTACTGGTAAAGATGGTAAGGTCTTTGGTAGTATTTCTAGTAAACAAATATACGAAGAACTTAATAAAAGAGGTTATAAAGTAGATAAGAAACAAATTGTTATTACTGATAGTTTGTCTTCTATTGGAATGTTTTATGTAGATGTTGTTTTACATAAGAAAGTTATTTGTAAACTCGGGGTTGAATTAAAAAGTAAGTAGGTGAAGTGATGAACAAAGAATTACCTAAAAATATTGAGGCTGAAAAAAATTTGCTTGGTTCAATGTTTTGGTCATATGAATCTCTTCAAAAAGGATGTGAAGAGGTTGATAGTGTTATATTTTATTTAGATAGTCATGCAAAAATATTTGATGCTATTAAAACTTTATATATTAATAATACTCCGGTTGATATTAGTTCTATTACAACATATTTAATTAATTGTAATAGACTTAATGAGATAGGTGGTGTCCAGTATTTAAACGAAGTAGTTAACTCTGTTGCCACTGGCGCTAATATTGAATACTATATTAGTTTGGTTAGTGAAAAGTATACACTTAGAAAAATGATTGAAGTGGCTACTGATATAGTGAATAAGGCTACGAATAGTGAAATGAGTGCTTCTGATACTATTGATGAGGCCGAAAAAGAAATTCTTAATATTTCAAAGTTTAGGAAAACTAGTGAATTTAGAAAAGTACAGGATGTTTTATCTAAAGCACAAAGTGATTTAGAATTTATTGCTAAAAATGGTGGTAAATTAAATGGACTTACTACTGGTTTTGGAGAACTTGATGCATTAACTCAAGGACTTCATCCTACTCAGCTTATTATATTGGCTGCTAGACCGGCTGTTGGTAAAACTGCTTTTGCTCTTAATTTGGGTTTAGCTGCCGCTAAAAGCACTAAGAAAAATATTGCTATTTTCTCTCTAGAAATGCCTGCGGAGCAACTTATTATGAGAATGATTAGTTCTTTGGGACAAATTGATAATAAGAAACTTAGTACTGGTAAACTAGAGAATGATGATTGGAAGAGATTTAATGAGGCTATTAGTATTTTAGCTGATACTAATATATTCTTTCACGATGCAGGTGGTGTTACTCCTAGTGAAATTAAAGCTAAATGTAGAAGACTTGCTACTCAGGGTGAAGGCCTTGGACTTGTTATAATCGACTATTTGCAGCTCATTGATTCTTCTTCAAGATATTCCGGCTCAAGACAGCAAGAGGTATCTGAAATATCTAGAGCACTTAAAACTATGGCTTTAGAACTTGAAGTACCAGTTATTGCTTTGTCTCAGTTATCTAGAAGTGTTGAAAAAAGAGAAGATAAAAAACCTGTACTTAGTGATTTGAGAGAGTCTGGTTCTATCGAGCAGGATGCTGATATTGTTGCAGCATTACATGCACCTGATGTTGAAGTTCCTGTGGGTGATGAAGTACCTAATCCTATACAACTTATTATACTAAAACACAGAAATGGACCTACTAAAACTATTGATTTGTTATTTAAGAAAAAGACTTCGACATTTTTATCTATAAGGAAGGAGAATGGTGCTAGTGCAAACTAAAAAAATAAATTTGGGGTTAATTGTGTTTTGTATATTTCTTTCTGTATTTGTTTTGGTCTTAACTTTTACTACTTATGCTACTAGTGAACCTACTGCTGTTTATACTGTTTATTTGGATGGTAAATCTATAGGTAGTATTTCTTCAAAAGAAAGTTTTAATGATTATGTAAATAGTAAAGAAGAGGAACTAAAAAAGAAATATGATGTTGATACAGTTTATTCTCCTAAAGGAGTAGAAATAAAGAAGAATATTACTTATAATCCTTCTGTTAGCAGTGATGTTGAAATTTATAATAAAATAATTAGTAATAAAAAGTTTACTGTTCATGGTTATCAGATTGCTATTGTTAATACTGATGATGAAGATAATAATAAGAAAACTTTAAATTTATATGTATTAGATAAAAAAGTATTTGATGAAGCTGTTGAGAATACTATTAAAGCCTTTGTTGATGAGGAACAGTATGAAAAATTTGTTGCAGGTACTCAAGAGGAAGTTAAAGATTTAGGTAGCATGATAGAGAATATTGATTTACTTGAGAATATTACTTATAAAGAAACTTTAATTTCTACTGATGAGAAGATTTTTGTTGATGTTGATGAGCTTAGTAAATATTTACTTTATGGTACTTTAGAAAAAAAAGAGACTTATACTGTTAAAGCAGAAGACACAATAGAATCTATTGCTAATAAACATAAATTAAATGTTAAGGAGTTTTTAATAGCAAATCCTGATTTTACTAGTGAAAATAATCTTTTATATGAGGGACAAAAAGTTAATGTTGGTCTTATAAACCCCGTTATATCTGTAGCAGTTGATGTTCATAGTGTTGGTGAAGAAGAAAGAACATATGATACTGAGATTCAATATGATTCTAGTCAATATATTGGTTATCAAGAAACTATTAGAGAAGGAGAAAATGGTTTATATAGAGTTACCAGAAAGAGTCAATATGTTAATGGTCAATTACGTTCTGGTACTATTGCAAATTCTACTGAAATTAAACCTCCTGTCAATAGAATAATTGTTAAGGGTGAGAAATATGCTCCTAATGTTGCAGATTTAAGTTATTGGGCATGGCCAACGGAAAAGCCTTATACTATTACAACCTATTTTGAATATCGTTGGGGTTCTTTTCACGATGCTTTAGATATATATGTAGGATATGGTTCACCAATACACGCTGCGAATAATGGGGTTGTTGTTGATGCTAAAAGTGGATGTTATCCAGGCAATACACGTTGCAATGGGGGAAGAGGCAATTATGTTATAGTTAATCATAATGTTGGTGGATACTACACTATTTATATGCATTTAAAAGAATACTATGTTAGTATTGGTCAAACTGTTGTAAGAGGTCAAAAAATAGCCGCTATGGGGAACACTGGTTATGTTGTACCTACGCCTAGTTCAGGAAATCCTTATGGTGGCACCCATTTACACTTTTCTGTAAGAGTTGGTGGGCCTAATGCTACTGCGATAAATCCTCTAAGTTTGTATCGATGAAAGTATCTGTTTTATCATCTGGTAGTAAAGGGAATACTACTTATATAGAAAGTAATAATGCAAAGATACTTATTGATTTGGGAAATACTTCAAAATATGTAAAGGAAAAATTAGAGGATTTGGGAGTATTTCCTGGTGACATTGATGCTATACTTATTACCCATACTCATGTTGATCATATAGGGGGCCTAAAAATATTTGCTAAGAAATATAATATTCCAGTATATATTACTGAGGTGATGCATAAAACATTAGATTATATAGATAATTATAAACTACTTGAAGATGAGTTTGATATTAAAGACATTCATGTTACTACGATTAAAACTTCACATGATGCTCCTGATTCAAGAGGATATATTATTAGTAGTGAAAATAAATCAATTGTTTATATTACTGATACTGGATATATTAATAAAAAATATTTTGATATACTTAGTAATAGAGATTTATATATTATGGAATCTAATCATGATGTGGAAATGCTTACTAATGGAAAATATCCTTTTAATATTAGACAGAGAATACTATCTGATAAAGGACATCTATCCAATTATGATTCTTCTAAGTATTTGTCTTCTTTTATAGGAGACAATACTCATTATATATTGTTAGCTCATTTATCACAGGATAATAATACTGAAGAGCTTGCTTACGAAACACTAGCAAATAGATTAAAAGAAGATAATAAACATGTAGATAATATAATTATTACTAAACAAAATGAAGAAACTGAGTTGATAAATGTATGATAAAACTAATCTGTGTTGGAAAAATAAAAGAAAAATATTTAACTGATGGAGTAAATGATTATTTTAAAAGAATTAATAAATATCATAAATTTGAAATAATTGAAGTTGATGACTCTATACCCTCTATAGAAGAAACTAAGATAATGAAACATATCGATAATAAAGATTATGTAATTACTTTGGAAATTGAAGGTAAAAATCTATCTTCTACTCAATTTGCTGATAAATTAGATAATACTTTTATATCTCACTCTAATATTACTTTTGTAATAGGTGGATCTTATGGACTTTCCAATAATATTAAGAATAGATCTAATTATAAACTATCCTTTTCAAATATGACATTTCCACATGGCTTGTTTAGATTAATATTTTTAGAGCAATTATATAGATGCTTTAAAATTATTAATAATGAGACATATCATAAATAGAATTTTATTTTAATAATTAAAGATGTAAATAGAGTTTTGACTCTATTTTTTCTATTGATAAAAGTACACTATTATGATAAAATATTTGTTGTAGAGGAGGCAGTATATGTATTGTAGAAATTGCGGTAGTAAACTTGACGAGAATGCTTATGTGTGTGTTAACTGTGGTGTTTTAGTAGATAGTAATATAAATAATAGTATTCCTTCGAGAGTATATAGAGAGAAGAAAAAAGGTGATAGTAATGCCACGGGTATACTTAGTATCATTTTTTCTTCATTAGCAGTTTTAGATGCTTTTGATTGTTTGACTACTGACATAAGTGCTGTAGGTATGTATACGAAAGTATTAGATAGAATAATGTATTTATTTGGTTTTGTTGGCTTTTCATTAGCATTTATGGTTGTTGGTTTTATTTTATCATTAGTATATAAAAATAAGACTTGTAATCAGGTTGGACTTGGCCTATCTTTACTTGCTTTGTTTCTTATAATAACTGAAGTATTGGTAGTGATGTTTTATTAATATGTATAATTTTGATTTTAAAAAAACACTTGGTCAAAACTTCTTGAAGGATGATAATATTGTAAATAAAATTGTTAATGCTACTGAATATAAGAAAAATAATTTGGTTATTGAAATTGGACCGGGAGCTGGTTCTTTGACTAAGAAACTACTTCCTAAAGTTGACAAAGCAATATTGTATGAAATTGATACTAGATTAGAAAGAATATTAAATAAGGAACTTGCTGAATATGATAATTATACTATTATATTTGACGATTTTTTAAATAGAAATGTTAATGATGATTTAAGTAATTATTGTTTTGATAATTTATATATTGTTGCTAATTTACCATATTATATTACTACTCCTATTATAAGTAAAATTATTGAAGAAAAGATACCTGCTTGTGAGATTGTTATTATGATTCAAAAAGAAGTTGCTGATAGATTGTGTGCTCTTGTTGGAACTAAAGAGTATGGACAACTTACTGTCTTTCTTAATTATTTTTATGATATTAAACGAGTTACTAATGTTAGTAAAAATTCTTTTGTACCTAAACCTAAGGTTGATTCCGCTGTTATTAAGATGGTTAAAAAGGATAATTTAGAATATGTTAAGGATTTAGATTTCTTTAGAAAAATAGTTAAAGATAGTTTTAGATTTAAAAGAAAAACTATTAAAAATAATTTATGTAATTATGATATAAATATAATAGAAAGTGTACTTGAGAAGTATAATTTTAATATTAATACTAGAAGTGAAAATATTCCTTATTATGTATTTGTAGAATTGGCAAATGAGTTATTGAAGTAATAACTCATTTTTGTTATATATTTTTGATTATTACATAATATTATATGGGTGAGTATTATGTTTCAAATTGGTGATTTAGTTACTAGAAAGTCTTATGATAATGATATTATATTTAGAATTATAGCTATTGATGATAACAATTATATACTTAAGGGTGAAGTTGTTAGATTGTATGCAGATAGTCCAAAAGAAGATTTAAAAATATATGTTGATGATGATAAAGATGATTTCGCTCCGGAGATTGATAATTTTAGAAATCTAGATAGAAATGAATACTTTTATTTACCGGGAAAGATTGTGCATTTGGACCAGGACCTTTCTTTTATGAATAAATGTATGAATTTTTATAAAAAGAATAGAATTAAGGCTTATGGAATATGTACTGATGGTAAGGATTTATCTAATGTTGTTACGGAGAGTCTTAATAAATATAACCCTGATATTATTGTTATTACTGGGCATGATGCATTATACCGTAAAAAAAGAAAAGATAATAGCTATAAAAGTAGTGATGAATTTGTTGCGGCGATTAAGACTGCTAGAAAGTATGAAAATTCTCATGAAAAGCTTATTATAATAGCGGGGGCTTGTCAATCTAATTATGAAGAACTAATAAAAGCTGGGGCTAATTTTGCTTCTAGTCCTAAGAGAATTAATATACATGCACTTGATCCAGCAATTATTGCTACTTGTCTTGCTTTTTCAGATAAAAATAAAGATATTGATTTGATAAAAATTCTTAATAAAACTAAATATGGTCCTGATGGAATAGGAGGAATTATTACTAAGGGTACTATGTATGTTGGGTATCCTAGATGATTATGACAATAGAGAAAATTAAAAATAATATAGATAGTAAAAAGGGAAATAATGTAAAGATTATTTATAATGGTAGTAGAAATAAGAAAGAAGAATATGAAGGAATTATAAAAGAAGTGTATAATTATATATTTATTATTAAAACTGATGGTAATGAAGTTAAAAGTTTTAGTTATAGAGATGTTCTTACTAATACGATAGAATTATTTTTTGATAAAGTGTAAAATTTGTATAAAGTACTTGCAATTCTTTTATAAATAATATAAAATGTAATTAGAAAGTATTTTCTAGAAGGAGTTGATAGACATGAAGATTACTTCAGTAACTGTTCGTAAAATTGAAAAGGAAAATTCAAGAATGAAAGGAATTGCATCTGTACTTATTGATGACTGCTTTGCTGTACATGATATAAGAATAATTGATGGTGATAATGGATTATTTATTGCTATGCCAAGTAAGCCTACTGCTACTGGTGGACACAGAGATACAGCACATCCTATTGATAAAGAAACAAGAAAGATGTTTGAAGATGCTATCTTTGAAGAATATAATAAGACTGAATAAGAACTATTAGGAAAAACTAATAGTTTTTTCATATCTATTTGTTTTTTTGCATATAATCTTCTAGGAGGATATATTATGGATAAAACAAGTAATATTGATAGCGGTTATAATCATAGTCTTTCTATTGCAGAAAGAAAAAGTATTGTTTTAACTGGTGTAAAGAAAATTGAAAGCTTTGATAGTGAAGAATTTCTTATGGAGACAACAATGGGATATTTAGCGATAAAGGGTAGCGAACTTGAAATTATTAAACTGGATACTTATCAGGGAAATGTTTCAATAAAAGGAAGAATAGATAGTTTGATGTACTTAGATAATGTTAATGGTAAAAAGAATAAAGATGATTCTCTTTTGAATAAGCTATTTAAATGATATTAAGAATTCAAATATATTCTTTGTTATTTTCTTTCTTTTATGGAATATTTGTGTTTTTTTTATTAGAACTTAATTATAAATTATTGTATACTGGTAAGATGCTTTATAAAATTATTATATCTTTTTTGTTTGTTATGTTTATTTCACTATTATATTTTTATGGATTACTTAAGATTAATAATGGTATTATTCATATATATTTCTTAATTGTTATGTTTACAGGTTATATGTTATCTTTTGTCATATATAGGAAAATTCGTTGTAAAAAAAGTTAAGTTATGCTATAATCTTAGTGTAAGAAGGTGATAACTTGGCTAAGAGTAAGAATACTAGAAAAAGTAAAATTAGTAAAAAAGCTAAACTTAGAATACTGCTATTCTTTATTATTTTTGGTGGTATTATAGGTTCTCTTAGTTATAGTTTTTTTTCTAATGTTAATAAGATAGTTAGTATTAAAAAAGAAAAACAAGTTCTTAACAATAGAATTGCAGAACTTACTGATGAAGAAAAAGTTTTGAATTCTGATATTAAGAAGCTTGAAGATCCTGAATATGTGGCAAGATATGCAAGAGAAAAGTATTTGTATTCTAAGGATGGAGAACTTATTATTAGAATACCGGATGAAGATAATTAAAAGAAGATACTATTTGATTTTAGTATCTTCTTTTTTGGTAGTCTTTTTTGATTTTTTTGTATCTTCTTTAACCTCATTTACTTGTTCTTCTTCTTTTTTAGTTTCTACTTCTGGTAGATGTCCATGTTCTACTAGAAAGTCAATTTCTTCTTTAGTTATTGTTTCTTCTTCAAGTAAAGTATTTGCTATTAAAGATAATAAGTCTTTATTTTCAGATATGATTTTTTTAGTTTTTTCGTAACAGTTATTGATTATTGAACGCATTTCTTCATCTATTTCATGGGCTACTGTATCTGAAATATTTCTATTTTTGGTATAATCTCTACCTAAGAATGTATTGCCATCTGGTTCTTCAAGCATCATAGGTCCTAATGAACTCATACCATATTCTGTTACCATACTTCTGGCTATTTTTGTAGCTTTTTTGAAGTCATCATGGGCTCCTGTTGTTATTTCTCCAAATGTTACTTCTTCAGCAACTCTTCCTCCAAGTAAACCACATATTGATTCTAGTAATTCGTTCTTTGTATAGTTGAATGATTCTTCTTTAGGAGTCATCATTGTATAACCACCAGCATGTCCTCTTGGAATTATAGTTATTTTTTGTACTTCATTGGCACCATCTAGTTTTAATCCCATTACAGCATGTCCTGCTTCGTGAAAAGCAACTAATTTCTTTTCTTTATCGGTATATTTCTTTGTTACTTTAGCAGGTCCCATTAATACTCTGTCTGTTGCTTCATCTATTTCAGCCATTGTTATTTCTTTTTTGCTTCTTCTAACTGCTAGTAGAGCGGCTTCGTTAAGTAAGTTTTCTAGGTCTGCTCCTGAGAATCCTGGAGTTCTTTTAGCAAGATATTCTAGTGTTATATTTTTGGCTAATACTTTGTTTTTAGCATGTACTTTTAATATTTCTATTCTGGCATTTTTATCTGGTAAACTTACTGTTACTTGTCTATCAAATCTTCCTGGTCTTAATAGAGCTGGGTCTAATACATCTGGTCTATTGGTAGCGGCTATTATGATTATTCCTTCATTGGCACCAAAACCATCCATTTCTGTTAATAATTGGTTTAGTGTTTGTTCTCTTTCATCATGACCTCCACCTAGGCCTGTTCCTCTTTGTCTACCTACGGCATCTATTTCATCAATAAATATTAGACATGGGGCATTCATTTTTGCTTGTTTAAACATATCTCTTACTCTTGATGCACCAATACCTACGAATAATTCTACGAAGTCTGAACCACTTATATAATAGAACGGTACTTTTGCTTCTCCTGCTACAGCACGAGCTAGTAGGGTTTTACCTGTTCCTGGGGGACCTACTAATAGAACTCCTTTTGGTATTCTAGCACCCATACTAGTAAATTTTTTTGGATTTTTTAAAAAGTCTATTAATTCTTGTACTTCTTCTTTTTCTTCTGTTAAACCTGCAACATCTTTGAAGGTTGCTCTACTTTCCTCAACAAGTTTTGCTCTTGATTTTCCAAAGTCCATAGATTTACTTCCGCCGCCAAGTTGTCTTGTGAATATCCAAATTGTAACGCCTGCTAGAATAACTATTGGAACAACATCTACTAAAACAGCAAGCCAAGATGATGCTTCAGCATCTGTATTGATTTTTAATTCAAAGTTACTTGTTCCTTCTTTAGCGGCTGTTATTTTTGAAATGAATTCTTCTGATTGCGGTAAGTAAAGTATAAAACTTTCATTTTCTGCATAATCAGATAATTTTCCTTCAAGCATATATGTTTCAGTACGAACTTTAGGGGTTATAGTTAATTCTGTTACTTTACCTCCGTTTAAGTCTTTCATGAATTCATCATAAGATAGTTCATTTACTTTTACATTGAACATTTTGAATATTATTAGGCATCCTATAATGAATATTAATAAAAATGCATAAGGTGCTAAACTTTTCTTTATACTTTTTTTATTCATAATTTTCCTCTCTTTCTTTGCACTCTATTATTATATCATACTTTTCATTTTTTTTAGAACAAAATTTACTTTTTTTAATACCTGGTATCCAGATTATGTTGTTATTACTATCTATTAATATTGGATAAGTTATTCTTTGTGATATTGGAAGTTTATTTTCTATCATTATTTCTTTTATTTTCTTTTTATTATTACTTCCTTTTAATATTATATAGTCTCCATCTATTCTATTTCTAAAATATAAGGGTAGTGCTATTGTACTTTTATCTATTCTACATATATAATTGCTATCGTTTTCGGTATTATCTATTATATTGAATTCTAAATTATCGATAATTAAATTATTAGTTAACTCTATTTTATAATTGCTTTTTTTTGATGTGTTTTCTTTTATTAGTAATTTATTATATTCTTTTACTATTATTTTATTATTTGGTAAGTTTATATTTAGATTTGGCTTGTTGTTATTTATTAATTGGATAATACTATTTATATGTTTTTCTGTTACTATGTTACTTTCATTTGAATAGATATCATTTAATATATAGTATAAAGTGTTTTTTATTAGAAAACTGTCTAACTTTAACAATTCATCTATATATATTATATTATCTTTATAAATACTAGTAATATTCTTTTTTACTAATGATTTTATATAATTATCGTATTCTAATAGTGTATTAGAGTATTTTAAGAATTTTTTGTGGACATCTTTGTCTTCTTCTTTTAATAAAGGAAGAATTTTTTGGCGATATCTATTTCTAGTATAATCTGTATTTGTGTTAGAACTATCAATAAAATATGTGATATTATGTGATTTATTGTAATTTATAATATCTTCCTTTGTTACTTTTAATAATGGTCTTATTATTTGATAGTTTTTTACTTTGCTTATTTCTTTAATACCAGCATATCCTTCAAGGTTGGAACCACGAACTATTTTCATTAATATTGTTTCTATTTGATCATCGCCATGATGAGCAAGGAATAGTTTAGTAGAATGATATTTGGATAATATTTCTTCATAGAAGTTATATCTTTTTTTTCTGGCTTCATTTTCGAAGTTTGTTTCTTTATATTCTGTTATTTTCATACTTTCAAAGATTAAATTATGTTTTTGGCAGTAATCTTTTAGATATTCTTCTTCGGTAGTACTTTCTTTTCTGACATTATGGTTTATATGACATACTACTAGTTTATTTGTTTTTTGTTCTAATAGATTTAATAAACACATAGAGTCTGGTCCTGAAGATACTCCTACTACTACGGGGTTATTATCAAAAATAATGTCGTCTAAAATATGTTCCATATTTTCCTCCTTTGTCATATATTATAGCAGATATTAAAGAAAAAAAGAATATTTATTTTGACTTTTATGAATATTTAAGTTATAATTATCTTCCGAGGTGAAAAAAGCATATATGAAAGATTTTCAAGATGTTACTATGTCTTCTTTGATAGCGGGTTATTTTTTATCAAAAGGAACTAGGATAATTGAATTTAATGTTATTACTAATTTATTAAATAATTTATATATGTACGAAAATATAGATGTTATGGATACTGATGAAGATAATGACAAACTTGGTATTATTATTTTATTTGATGATAAAAGTCTTATTTTGAATTATGATTTTAATGAAATTGTTAATATAAATGGAACTAATATTACAGTTTATGAATATCTATATGGTTTAACTAATGAATGGGTAAGAAACTACTTTAATGTGGATGAAAATATAAAGAAAAGAACTAAGATTATTGCTTAGTTCATTTTTATTAGATAATATTTTTTCTTACCTTTTCTTATTATGTGATACTTTCTGGTATTTGTTATCTCATGATTTTCATCATTTATTATATCACCGTCTAATGATATAGCATTATTTGATAGAAATTCTCTTGCTTCTCTTCTTGATGAAGCAATACTATTATTTACTAATATGTTTAGGATTATATCTTCATCTACATTATATATTGGTACTCCCTTGAAAGCTAATTCTATTTCACTATCTGTTAATTCTTTGATATTGCCTGTGAATAGTGATTCTGATATTTTGATAGCGGTATCAGCATCTTCTTTGCTGTGGATATCTTTTACTACTTCGTAAGCTAATGTTTTTTGAGCTAATCTAAGTTCTGGTTTTTCTTCATGTCTCTTCATGATATCTTCGATTCCTTCTTTGGTTAGGAAAGTGAATACTTTTAAGTATTCTAACACTTTGGAGTCATCAGCATTTATTAGATACTGATATATTTCATAAGGAGATGTTTTTTCTTTATCTAACCATAGGGCATTACCTTCAGATTTTCCAAATTTATGCCCTGTAGCATCTAAGATAAGAGGCATTGTAAAGCCATAGGCTTCTTTACCCAATTTTTTTCTTATTAATTCGATACCGGTAGTTATGTTTCCCCACTGATCCGAACCCTCAACTTGCATGATACAGTTTTTGGTTTCATATAGATGCATAAAGTCATATCCTTGAAGTAACATATAAGAAAACTCAGCATAAGTAATACCGCTTTCTAGTCTTCTTTGAATAATATCTTTGCTTAACATATAATTTATATTTATGTATTTTCCGATATCTCTTAAGAATTCTAGGAATGTATAATCTTTTGTCCAAGAATAGTTATCTACTAGCTCGGCTTTGCCTTCGAATAATCTATCTATTTGATTTTTGATACATTTGATATTTTTATCTACTGTTTCATAAGATAGTATTTCTCTTTCTGCGGTTGGCCTTGGATCACCAATTCTTCCTGTTGCACCACCACATAATAGTATTGGATGGTGACCATATTTGGCTAATCTTTTAGCGGTTACTAAAGAAGAATAGTGGCCGATATGTAAGCTATCGGCGGTTGGATCTGTACCCCAATAGAATGTTATTGGTTCTCCATTTAATACTTCTTCAAGATTATCTCCTGCTACGTCTTTTATTAGTCCTCTCCAGACTAAGTCATCATATAATTTCATAATATTCCTCCTTCTTTATATAAAAAAGGTGACACCACAAAAGGACGAACTAGTCGTGGTACCACCTTTATTTACAATATGATTATTGCCTTAGTATGATAACGGCATTTACCGATTAAACTCTTAATATGTAACTTCGTTATTTTACTTTGTTAATTTCCACCTAACATTAACTCTCTATATGGTAAGTAAAATAATTACTTAGTATTAGTCGCTGTTTAATTAATATGTCTAAATTGTAGTATATTTTTTTTTGATTGTCAATAATAATTTATGAAAAAGTTTTTTATTTTTTGTTTCACTTAAGGCCTGTAGTCCTTAGGTGTTTATTTGAGCCAAGATATTGTCTCAAATAAAGGGCTATTATATATAAGCAAGAAATATATATTTAGATATTTATTTGGTATTATTAATTTACTTTTCTATATTTTTATTATATAATATTTAAAGAAATGAGGGATTATTCTATGATAGATAGATTAGAAGCTACATTAAAAAGATATAATGAGATAGGAGAAGAGTTATCTAGTCCTGAGATTATATCTGATATTAAGAAAATGACTCTTCTTTCTAAGGAAAGAACTAGTTTAGAAAAGACAGTAGAAGTTTATAAAGAATATAAGAAAGTATTATCTGATATTGAGGAGGCTAAGGAATTACTTAATGATAAAGATATGGCTTCATTTGCTAAAGAAGAACTTGCTGAAGCAGAGAGTAAGAAAAGCAAATTAGAAAGTGAACTTGAAATACTTCTTATACCACATGATCCTAATGATGAAAAGAATGTTATTGTAGAAATTAGAGGAGCCGCTGGTGGAGATGAAGGTAATATCTTTGCGGGTGATTTATTTGATATGTATAGCAAATATGCTGCGAATAATGGATGGAAGATAGAGATACTTAATGCTACTGCTGGTACTGCTGGGGGATATTCACAAATAGAGTTTATGGTTAAGGGTGATAGTGTTTATTCTAAACTTAAATACGAAAGTGGTGCTCATAGAGTACAGAGAGTACCTGCTACTGAGAGTCAGGGTAGAGTACATACTAGTACTGCTACTGTACTTGTTATGCCAGAGGCTGAAGAGTTTGATTTTGAACTTGATGAGTCTGAAGTTAGAATTGATATAACTAGAAGTAGTGGATGCGGTGGACAAGGTGTTAATACTACGGATAGTGCTGTTAGACTTACACATATTCCTACGGGTATTATTGTTTATTCTCAGACTGAGAGAAGTCAGATTAAGAATAAAGAACTTGCTTTTAAAATACTTAAAACTAGACTATATGATATGAAACTTAAAGAACAAGAAGAAAAGAATGCTGCTGATAGAAAAGTTAAGATTGGTACTGGAGATAGAAGCGAGAAAATAAGAACTTATAATTATCCACAGAATAGAATTACTGACCATAGAATTGGTTATACTTCAATGAATCTTGATAGAGTTATGGATGGTGATATGGAAGATTTAATTGAGGCTTTAATTAATGAAGATCAGAAAAAGAAATTAGAGGGTAGTATTTAATAATAAAATATGAATGATATTGAATATTTAAGAAAATACTTAAAAGATAAAGATTTAGATACGGCTTTAAAAGAATTAGAAAGCGGGATACCTGTTCAGTATATAGTTGGTAATACTAATTTTTATGGTTATGATTTTAAAGTTAATAGGAATACTTTGATTCCTAGATTTGAGACTGAACTACTAGTAGAGAAAACTTATAATTATATTAAGAAATATTTTAATAAAGATAATATTAAGATACTTGATATTGGTACTGGTAGTGGATGTATTGCTATTACTTTGAATAAATTATTAAATAGTTGTGATATTACTGGTATAGATATATCTAGTGAGGCATTAGAGGTTGCTAAAGAAAATAATATTATTAATAATACTAATGTTAAGTTTATCGAAAGTGATATTTTTTCTAATGTTTCTGATAAGTATGATGTTATTATTAGTAATCCGCCTTATATTAGTTATGATGATATCGAGGTTATGGATATTGTTAAGAATAATGAACCACACTTGGCATTATATGCTAAAGATAATGGATTATACTTTTATGATAAGATTATTAAAGATAGTAGTAAGTATTTGAATGATAAATTTATTATGGCTTTTGAAATTGGCTATAAACAAGGAAAGGATATTACTAAAATAGTTAATAAGTACTATAAAGATATCAACATGTCTGTGGAAAAAGATTATAGTGGTAGAGATAGATTTGTTTTTATTTGGAATCATTAGTTTTTACTAGTGATTTTTTATATTGACTTTTGTAAAAAAAGTCTATATAATACTATGTGATTTAGATGTTTTGAATTGTTTATATTTTTGGATGTCAGTAAAGGTACTGTAGGAGGTATAGCAATGAATAACAAAATTAAAGAATATCTAAATCAAAATAAATCTTTGACATTCAATAATCTTCTTTTTTCTTACATAGATGCTGAAGGTTATAAGGATGCGGAGGTTTATAAAAGAGCAGATATAGATAGAAAATTATTTTCTAAAATAAGATGTAATAGTAATTATATTCCTAAAAAAAATACTGTTATTAAGTTATGTCTATCTTTATCACTAGATAAAAATAGATTTAATAACTTACTTTCAAGTGCGGGGTATAGCTTAAGTAAAAATAATAATTTTGACTTAGTTATATCTTATTGTATAGAGAATGATATTTATGATATTAATATTATAAATGAATATCTATATACTTATGCTGGTGTTATTTTATAAAAATAACATTGTCTCTTTTGAAGAGACCTTTTTTTATCTTGGGGTGATATAATTATATACGAAAACGGAGGTAATATATATGAAAACAAATATTTCAGAATTAATGAATATAATAGCGGATGAGGAAAAGAAGTTTGTCAATATAACTTCTTATATTGAGGAAAGAATTTTCAATGAAACTATTATTGAATTAGATGGAAGGGTCAATGTTATTAAAAACTATAAGAAAGATTTCGAGGAGGCTATGAAGGAGCAGGAAGATATTTTGAAAAAAATATCTAAATTAAAAGCCACTTTATATGAAAAAAACAATTCATTTAAGTTATCTGATGGTAGAACTATTCAAGATGCTATTATTGATAACACTTATTTGAGAAGATTAAAATCTTCTTATGATAATATGTTAAAATACAAGGATTCTAAAAAGAGGATTACTGAGGTTAACAATTCTTATTTTGATTGTTATGAGGTTAATTATGACTCTGATGAAATAAGAAAAAAATCTAAGGAATTAGAAAAACAAATACAAAGAACTGACTTTGAAATATCTAAATTAAACTCTATTGAGTTTGAAATTTCTTTGTAATATAAGTGGTCTCCTTAAGTTATTTTAGGAGTTAAATTGAAATAACTATTTCAAGCCATTACTATCTATTTTAAATCTTTATATCTGTATATGTTTGGTTTAGAGATTTTTAACACTTTAAATTTATTTATTACATTTTATATTTTTATTATAGGTTACAATTAAAATTGTTTATAAAAAGTTATTATTTTTATTTTACGATATTTAGTATTTGAGGTAGATAGGGAAAGAAGCATCGTTTAGGTGCTTCTTTTTATGTGTTTGAATTATTTTCTTCTTGGAATACTGCTTCTAGATCTTTGTAGTTTGATTCTGCTGATGGTTCTGTCCCTTTCAGATAAAAGAACATTTCTTTATTTTGTGTTTCATCAGTAGCTAGGGCTCCTGTTATTGGCTCAGTTAATACTCCAACAACATTGTTTGGAATTTCATACCAAGATGCTTCTTTTTGCTTGAAGTATGATTCCATGGTATCTATCCAAATATTTTTATGATGGGAGTATTCACTACTATCTATTTTGGTATTGTTATCATATCCATTCCATACTCCTAATACAACGTTTTTGTTATAACCCATTATTAATAGATCTGTATCAGTTGTACCTGATTTGATAGCATATTTATGGGTTATTTGTGGCAATAAAGATATTAGAGTGGGATAGTTATAATTTATGAAGTTTTTGTTATAGGTACTTGTTAACATTTCATTTAATATATAGGTAAGACTTGGATTTAGTAATAGTTCTTTTTCTTCTTTATTTTCATAGAGAATATTTCCTTTAGAGTCTTCTATTTTTTTTATGAAATGCGGAGTTGTTTTGTAACCTAAACTGGCAAAACATGAATAGGCACTAGTCATTTCTATTAGACTTATTTCACTGGTACCTAGAGCTAGTGATGGTACTTCGGATAGATTACTTGTTATACCTAGTCTTTTTGCAGTATTTATTAGGTTGTTTTCTCCGAGAAATAGATGAGTCTTTACGGCATATATGTTGTCTGAATAGGCAATTGCTGCTTCCATTGATAATGGGCCTTCAGCATATCTATCGTTATAGTTTTTTGGACTATAACTTTTACCTCCTGAAAAAGTGAAAGTGGTTTTTTCACTTGTGAATGATGATGATGAGGTGAAACCACTTTCTAGAGCTGAATAATATAGTAGTGGCTTCATAGTGGATCCTACTTGTCTTTTGGCTTTGGTAGCTCTATTGAACTGTGATTTACTATAGTTATTTCCGCCAATTAGGGCTAGTACTTCTCCAGTATTTGGGTCCATCATAATAGCGGCTGTTTCTATTTTGGTATCATCATTTATATAACTATATACTGAGTCTTCAAGTGATTTTTGGGCGGTGGCATCTAAGGTGGTATATATTTTTAGTCCACCAGTTTCTATTGTGGATGCTGGTACTTCGGTAATTGTTTTTAATTCTTCAAGTACTGAATCTCTAAAATAGTTTATACTAATATAATTAGAGTCTTCTTTTTTACCAATTATTTTTAGTTCTGTATTTAATGCTTCTTCATATTCTTCTTTGGTTATTTTTTTGTTGTTTAACATTAGTTTTAATACTATTTTTTGTCTTTCTTTGGACAACTTATAGTTTTTTACTGGGGAATAGTTATTGGGAGACTGGGGTATTCCAGCAAGAAGGGAGGCTTCTGCAAGAGAAAGGTCTTTGGATGATTTACCAAAATAGTATTTACTTGCTTCTTCTATTCCGAATACGCCACCATAGTTAATGGTATTTAGATAACCTTCGAGGATCTCATCTTTGGTATAATGAACTTCTAGTTCTACTGCTAAAAGAGCTTCATCTAGTTTTCTTTCCCAGGTTTTATCAAAGTTTAGAAAGAGATTTCTAGCATACTGCTGTGTTATAGTGGAAGCACCTTCACTTTTATTACCTTTTATTATATTGGTTACAAAAGCTTTGGCTATTCTAATGTAATCAAAACCAATATGTTTATAAAAATATTTGTCTTCAGTACTAATTGTGGCATCAATGACATTTTTACTTATTTTATCTAGTGGTATCCATTCATCATTTGTTTGTGACACTAGTTTACTTTCATTATCATATAAATAATAAGACTGTGATTTATTTATTTCCATTTTGGGTGTTAGAAAACAATAAATATATATGCCGAGATTTCCTAGTATAAAAATTATTATTGGTATTGAAATTATTTTAATTATTTTTTTTACTTTTTTATTCATAATATCCCTCATTTTAAGCATTTTACTTTTGCATTTATTATTATGTTAAAAATTTATTAAAATATGTTGTATTTTTTTTAAAGATATGGTAATATTACACTTGAATGTTTGGAAGTGATATTATTCGTATTAAAGTTAAGGGTTATTTGAGAAATATTACTGATAATGAAATATTTGAATTTGAAGAAAGAGGTATTAAAAATAAAGATAAAATTACTTTTAATAATAATGATATTAAGTATTCTATTAAATGTAATGATAATGAGATTATGATGATTAGAGATGGTAATGATTTTGTTAATACTTTTATTTTTAATAATAATAATAGTAAAAGTAACTATTTACTTAAAGAGAATGGTTATGATATGGATATGGAAGTTAATGTTAGTAATATGAAATCTAATGATAAACTAATATATATTGAATATGAGATTGTTAGTACTTCTTGTAAGTATGAATTTAAAATAGAAATGAGTGAGATGTTATGAGTATAAAAAATAAATTACAGAGTATTATTAAAAATAGTCTTCCGATAGATTTAGATATTAATAGAATAGTTATTGATATTCCTAAAGATAAGAAGAATGGTGATTATTCTACTAATGTGGCTTTTTTACTTACTAAAGAACTTAAGAAGAGTCCAATACTAATTGCAGAAGATATTGCTAACAATATTAAAGATGAAATGATTGAAAAAGTAGAGATTGCTAATCCTGGATTTATTAATATATTCTTATCTAAAAAGTTTTTACTTGATAATATTAATAAGATATTAGAGGAAGATAAAGATTATGGTAGAAATAATTCTGGTAATAATGAGAAGATAAATATTGAATACGTATCTGCTAATCCTACTGGTACTTTACATATTGGTCATGGTAGAGGAGCCGTGTATGGTGATAATTTATCTAAGTTAATGTCTTTCTGTGGGTATGATGTTACTAGAGAATATTATATTAATGATGCTGGTAATCAGATGTATAATCTTGGTGTATCTATTAAAGAAAGATATAAAGAGAGATGCGGACTTGAATGGGAACTTCCTGAGAATGGTTACCATGGTAAAGAGATTATTCAATTAGCGGAATCTTTATATGATACTTATGGTGATAGTAAATTAGATGAAGATATACCTTTCTTTAAAGAAGCTGGACTTGATATTTTACTTGAGGGTATTAAGAAAGATTTAGATAAGTTTAGAGTTAATTTTGATGTGTTTACTAGTGAACAATCTTTATATGATAGAGGACTTGTTGAAAATACTTTGAATAAACTTAAAGATAGTGGTAAATGTTATATTAGTGAGGATGCTTTATGGCTTAGAACTACTGATTTATATGATGAGAAAGATAGGGTACTTATTAAGAGTGATGGTAATTATACTTATTTACTTCCTGATATTGCTTATCATAGCGATAAATTAAATAGAGGTTTTGATAGACTTATTGATGTACTTGGTTCTGATCATCATGGTTATATTAATAGATTAAGATCTTCTTTAGAGATGGTTGGATATGATTCTAGTAAACTTGAAATTAAGATACTTCAAATGGTAAGATTACTTAGAAATGGTGAAGAGGTTAAACTTAGTAAGAGAACTGGTAAGACTATTACTCTTAATGAGCTACTTGAGGATGTTGGAGTTAATGCTGCGAGATATTTCTTTGCTTCAAAAAGCTTGGATACTCAAATGGATTTTGATCTGGATTTAGCAGTTAAGAATAGTAATGAGAATCCTATTTACTATATTGAGTATGCTAATGCGCGAATTAGTTCTATTCTTAAAAATAAAGAAGTAGAAAAGATTGATAATTATAGTACTATGAATAATGAGACTGCATATACTGTTTTGAATAAACTTATGGAGTTTGAGGATATACTAATTAATGCTGCATCAAGAGAATTACCACATATGGTGGCTAATTATTTGTATGAACTTGCTAGTTTGTTTCATAGTTATTATTCTAAAGAGAAAATTGTTACTGAAGATATAGAGTATACTAAAGAGAGACTAGCATTTATTAAGGCAATTAAGATTGTTATGAATAATGCTGCGAATATATTAGGTTTAATACTTAGAGAGGAAATGTAGGAGGATTAATATTATGTTAAGTGAAATGAGTAAAGAACAATTAGAACTTCTTTCTTATACTAAAATTGCAGAAATGTATTTGAAGGAAAATAAGAAGACTATGAATACTGCTGATTTGTTTAGAGAGGTATGTAAATTATTGGATTTAGATGAAAGAGAATATGAAGATAAGATAGCTGATTTCTTTGAATCTTTGACTACTTCTAAAGAATTTATATTACTTAATGATGGTAATTGGGATTTAAGAACTAATCATAGTGTTAAAATTGATATGGGTGATATTTATGATGAGTCTGATTCTGATGATGAGATTACTGAAGATGAAGAAGATGATATTGAAATGAGTGAAGAAGATAACTACGAAGATGATAGTTATGATAAAGATATTGATGATGATGATTTAGTAGATGATGATTATAGTGATTTATCAATAGTAGATGAAGATGAACTAGATAGTGAAAACTAGTTCTTTTTTATTTCCTATTAAGCCTATATGATAGTCTTAATAGGCACAATAGAGCCTAGGGTCTCTATTGTGAAAAATTTATGTATTCAATTAATTTTGGTATATAGATTATGCTTATATATGATAGATTTTATTTTAAGACTTAGAATAAGGCTTAAAATGACAGTGAGAGACTTACGTAGTAAGGCTCAAACTGAATATAAAGAATAAAATATATTGTTAGTACATAGAATTATGTGGAGGAATAATTCTATGAAGAAAAAGATTAAGGTAGGTATACCCAGAGCATTTTTGTATTATAGATATTATATATTATGGAAGAATTTTTTTGAGATAATAGGATGTAATATAGTACTTAGTCCTAATACTGATAATGACATTGTTAAAGTAGGAAATAGTTTATCAGTAGATGAATCTTGTCTTCCTAGCAAAATATATTTAGGTCATATTAGTTATTTGAGTGATAAGTGTGATTATATATTAGTACCTAGAATATATAGTTATGGTAGAAAGAAAAGAGTATGTGTTAAGTTTAATGGTATTTATGATGTTGTTAATAATTTATTTTCTAATATTAAGATATTAGACTATAATATAGATAATTTAAAATTTAGGTATGAATTATTTGGCTTTGTTAAAATGGGGCTAAGATTAAATAAAAATATATTTAGAATTATTTATGCTTATATTGTTGGTAGTATAAGACAATATAAATATAATAAAACTCTTATATTAAAACAAAATAAGATAATGAGAAGCAATAGATTAAAAATACTTATTGTATCTCATCCTTATATTGTTTATGATAAGTATTTATCTAGTAATATTATTAATTATTTAAAAGATGAAGATATTGATTTATTATATTCTGATAGAATGAATAGAAAAGAAGCTATTTATTATGCTGAAGAAGAATCTAATACTTTATATTTTTTATATTCTAAAGAGAATGTTGGTAGTGCTTTTTATTATAAAGATGTAGTAGATGGTATTATATTTTTATCAGCATTTCCATGTGGTACAGATAGTTTGGTTAATGAACTGGCTATTAGAAAACTTAAGAATATACCATGTATTAATATTATATTAGATGATAGTACTTCTACTTTGGGATTATATACTAGATTAGAGAGTTTTGTTGATATTATAAAGGTAAGGCATGATAATGGGTAAGGTTATATCATTCCCGCATTTGGGTAATTATTATATAGTATTTAATTATTTTCTTAGTAGAGCATTAAAATGTACGGTAATTATTCCTCCTAAAAGTACTAGAAAGACTATAGAACTTGGTAGTAAATATTCTCCTGATTTTGTATGTGTACCTTTTAAATATAATTTAGGTAACTATATTGAAGCACTTGATATGGGAGCTAATGTTCTTGTTCAGGGTGGTGGTGGTTGTAGATATGGTTATTATGGTGAATTACAAGAGAAGATACTTAGAGATTTAGGTTATAATTTTGAGTTTTATAATTTAATTTATGATAATCATATTTCTCTTAGAAAAGGGTATAAATTTTGTAAAAAGATGAATAGAAAATGTAATATATTTAGTCTTATGTATTATTTTATTAATAGTTTATTTATGATTATATTTATTGATAAGATAGAAAAATATATTAGACTTAATATGGGATTTGAAGTGGTAAAAGGTGAATTTGAAAGAGTAGAAAAGGAATATTTAGATAGTTTTAAGAATAATAGGATTATTAAGAATATTATTATGTATTTTAGGTATAGAAAGAAATTTAGAAATATTAAGATTAATAAGCCTAATAAACCTCTTAGAGTTAGAATAGTAGGAGAACTATTTTCTCTTATTGATTCTAACACTTCATTTAATATTGAAAGAAAATTAATTAAGATGGGAGTAGAAGTATATAGGGATACTGATCTTACTTATTTGCTTATTACAAAGAGATTTATTCTTAATAGAATGATTAGAAAGGGTAAGAAATATCTTAAATATCATTTAGGGGCTGATGGAACTGCAAGTATTGTTAGAAGTATTAATTCTACTTATATGGATGGTATCTTACATTTAAAGAGTTTTGGTTGTACTCCCGAAATATCGGCAATGAGTATTTTACCTAAAATAGCTAATGAATACAAAATACCTATATTATATTTTAGTTTTGATTCTGAAGATAATGAAGTGGGAGTAGATACAAGATTAGAGGCTTTTTATGATATGATTAAAAGAAGAAATAATGGTTAGTTTCTTCTTTTTTAATATAATTTTCATAAAATTATTTGTATCTTAAAAAATATATGGTATAATGATATTGAATAAGAAGGTGTTTATATGAGTATAGTGATATTTCTTTTACTTATATGTATTTGTTTGGGACTAATATATATAGTACATAGATATTTTGATAAGCATGAATTTTATATACTAGCTATTATTTATTCTGTTTTATCTTTTATTATGTCTTTTAAATTAGTTAATATATTTGGAATTGATATTAATCTTGGTATTATATTTTCTTCAGGATTACTTGTCATACTTTATTACTTTGTTAATAGATATGGTAAGGGTGAAGATAAGAAGTTAATTACTACGATTGGTGTTAGTACTATTTTGCTTGGTATTATACTTCTACTTAATACTTTTATTGTTCCTTCACTTGGGGATAAGAATTCTATTATATATCAAGAATTAATACTTAATAATTTGCCTATTCTTATATTATATCCTATTTCTTTAATTGGTACATTACTTTTTAGTAGTTATACTTTTAATGAACTTAAGAAAGAAAATGGTAAGAGACTTATTAAGACTATACTTACAGTAGTTGGTATTTTATTTGCTGATGTATTTGTATTTATATATTTTAGTTATGCCTTTATTATTAGATTTGATACTTCGATGATGATTACTTTGAGTAATTATTTAGTTAAGTCTATTGTAACTGTAATATATTTACTTGTTGTCAATAAGATGTTTGAAGTAAAGAAGGTGAAATAATGAATTATATTGTTTTAATTACTGAGATACTTCTTACTTTCTTTTTGATATTTTTAGCATATAAAATGGGTAAGAAAGATGGTTTATATTTGGGTATAGGGTTATTTAGTTCTATTTTATGTGTAATGTTATTTAAGATGATTAATATGTTTGATTTTGATGTTAATATGGGCATTCCTTTTATAATGGGAATATTACTTCTTAATAATATTATTATTCATAGATATGGATTTGATGAAATAACAAGAATACTTCGTACTTTTGGTATAGCGTATATTCTTACTTATATGGTTATTATGATTACTACTTTAACTATTGGTAGTAAATATAATTTGGCTAGTAATGATAGTTATAATCTATTATTTGGATATGATTTATCTAATATTAGATATTTTGTTGGTGGTCTTCTGTCAATTGGTATGACTATATGGATGGGTAGTAATATTTATGATAATATTAGAAAAAATAAGAATAATATTATATTTAATAATGTTGGTTCAATATTAGTAGTTTTATTTATTGAAAGTATTATTTTTGTTAGTATAGCACATATTGGTAATTATACAGTAGTGGAACTATTTGGTATGGTTGTTATTAGATATTTAATAGAAGTTGTAATTGGCTTATTGGGATTAATACCAGTATATTTGATTGTTAAAAGAAAAGATAAGTAGGTGAATGTAATATGAGAACAAGAAAACAGGAATTAGTAAGCGATGATTTAAAGCCTTTTGTATGTGGAATTATTAAAGATTATAGAGAAAAGTATAATTATTCTTTGGAAGATTTAGCTAGAGCATTAAATTATAAGAAGAATAGGCAAACATTACATAAGTATGAGACTGGTACTCTTAATATTCCTTATGAAATATTTTTTGATATAGCTGAGATATTTAATATTAGTTCAGATGTTATTAAAGATATTCCTATGACTAGGGAAGAAGAAGAATTATTTGAGAAGAAACTTATTAAGAATTATGTTAATACTTTTAATGGTAATAAAAATGTTACTTCAAGAGGAGAAAAGATTGTTAATACTTATAAGAATGCTTCATATGAACCTGTTAGTAAACAATGTGCTTTATCTATTAAACTTACTGATGATTCAATGGCTCCAATATATTTAAAAGGAGATAGAATATTCTTTAGAAAAAAAGATAGTTATAATAATGGTGATGATATTGTTATAGCGATTAAGGGTAATACTTTATCTGTTAGAAGATTATATAAGAGCAACAAGGCTATTATTCTTCAGGCAATGAATCCTAAGTATCAAACTATTGTAGTTAATGTCTTTTCCGAAGATATGATACTTGGTAAAGTTGAAACTATGAGTAGGGACGTAAGATAGCGATGTTTTACTTTTATAAAAAATAAAGAAATATAAAAAAGACTTCATTACAAAGCCTTTTATTTTTGACTCAAATTAGTTTAAAGCATCTTTTAGCTTGCTTCCAGCTTTGAATCCTGGAACAACTCTAGCAGCAATTTTAACTGTTTCACCAGTTTGTGGGTTTCTTCCTTCTCTTGCATCTCTTTTTTTAGCAGTGAAAGTTCCGAATCCTACGAATGTTACTTTTCCTTCTTTTTTAAGTCCTTCAGTAATTCCTTCAATCATTGCTTCTAATGCTCTTCCAGCATCTGCTTTTGTTAAATCAGCTTTTTCAGCTATAAATTCTACTAATTCTGCTTTTGTCATTTTTATTACCTCCATTTTGTACAATGTAAACATACTATGTTTACTACATTAAAGATATCATATAATTGCAATAAAATCAAGGGTTTTTAGTAAATTAAAAAATATTTTAGTAAAATTAACTAAATGTATACAAATATGTAAAGAATGATTTGGTATAGTTTACAATTGTATTGTTAATAATAATAATATATTATTGTCAGTTTGTTTTTGTTATGTTATAATAAGAGTGATTTAGGAGGGATAATATGAAATTTAAAACAAGAAAAGATATTTTATTTATTATTTCTTATGTTGCTATTATTATTTTTGCACTTGTTAATTTTGATAAAATAATTAATGTATTAGGATATGTAATTAATGTATTATCACCATTTATTATAGGAGCACTTTTAGCATTTGTATTGAATGTGTTAATTAAGTTTATTGAAACAAAAATATTTGGTAAAATTAAAGAGGGTAAAGTATGGAAAAAAATTAAGAGGCCACTTAGTATTACTATTAGTTTAATACTTGTAGGACTTATTATTTATTTTGTTATGAATTTACTTATTCCACAGCTTAGAAATTCAGTTTCTTTGTTCTCTGAAACTTTACCTGAATATAAGGAAGATGTTATTGATATACTTGGAAAATTTGATGTTGGAGAAAAGACTATTAATAAAGTTAGTGAATATTTGGATAATTTTACTAAGGTTATTACTGATTATATAAAGGGTAATTCTAAAGATGTTTTATCTATTACTACTGAAGTTGCTACTTCAATTATTAGTATTGTTAGTAAGGGTATTATTTCTCTTGTGTTTGCCATATATATTATTGCTCAGAAGGAAACTTTGAAGAGACAAGTGGATAAACTTATGAAAGCTTATTTGAAACCTAGAGTTAGTGATAAGATTGCTGATATAGCCACTATGTCTAATAAAACTTTTTCTAACTTTGTTACTGGGCAATGTTTAGAGGCTATTATATTTGGTGCTTTATGTTTTATTGGTATGCTTGTTCTTAGACTTCCTTATGCCTCTACAATATCTGTTGTAATTGGATTTACTGCTTTAATACCGGTATTTGGTTCGATTATTGGTACTGCTCTTGGAGCATTCTTAATTCTTATGATTAGTCCAGTTAAGGCTATCATATTTGTAGTATTTATAATTGTTTTACAACAGTTAGAGGGTAATCTTATTTATCCTAAAGTAGTTGGTAAATCTATTGGTCTTCCTGGAATGTGGGTACTATTTTCTGTAACTATTGGTGCAAGTGTTGCAGGAATATGGGGAATGCTTGTGGCTACGCCTTTGTTCTCGGTATTATATTCTATATTTTCTAAGATAATTAATGATAGAATTAATAAGAATAAAGTGGCTATTAAAGTAGATGAAAAAAAGGCTTAATCGTGTATTAAGTCTTTTTATATTACTATGGCTATCATATTAGATGAACCTTTATTTATTATTTTTGTTAGTGTTTGGCATAATTTAAATCTTATATTATCTGGCATCATTGATAGTTTAGCTTGGATACCTTCTTGTACTATAACATCTAGGCTTCTACCAAATATTTCACTTTTCCAAATACCGCTTTCGTTTTCATTTTTGGTTAAGTAGTTTATTAATTCTTTACTCTGTAATTCACTTCCAATGATAGGTTCGAATGTACTTTCGACATCTACTTTTATCATGTGTATTGATGAAGCTTTGGCTTTAAGTTTTATACCATATCTTGAACCTTGTTTTATTATTTCTGGTGGATCTAGTTTCATATCTTCAAGAGTAGGAGAAGCAATACCATATCCTGTTTGCTTAACCATTTTTAGAGCATTTTTTATTTGGTCATATTCTCTTTTGGCAACATTTAATTCTTGGAATAATGAAAGTAAGTCTGCTTTGGTACCAACAGTAACTCCTATGGTATCTTTTAGTACTTGGCTGTATAATCCTGCGGGGGCTTCTAGATTTATAGTAACTTCACCTGTCGCTGGATCTACTTCAGATATATATGATTTTGAAATGTATTCTGATTCAGTAAAGTTATTATTTATTTTATCTATGTCTTTTAGTTTATTTACTTCAGTTATGGCTTCTTTTATTTTGGTTATATATTCTGCTTTTATATAGTTATCTGGATTTAGGACCGCTATCCATTCGGGCATATTTACTTTTATCTGTTCTATAGGAAATTCATATAGAGCTTCTTTTAAAATACCATACATATCTTTTTCTTGCATAGATTCGATGTTTATTGGTAATACTGGTACTTTGTATTCTTCTTTCATTTTAGCTGCGAGTCTTTCAGTATCAGGAAGCATTGGATGAGTGGAATTTAATAATACTATATATGGTTTACCTATGGAAGTTAATTCTTCAATTACTGTTTTTTCAGCTTCTAAATATTCACTTCTTGGTATTTCTCCAATAGAACCATCAGTAGTTACAACTATTCCAATGGTGGAATGATCTTTAATTACTTTTTCTGTTCCTATTTCTGCAGCTTCTACAAATGGAATTGGTTCTTGATACCAGTATGACCTGTTTTTGTGATACCCTTTTGTATTTTTAAAAATTGCTATCAAGCAATGTATCATTTTCTTACACTAATACTTCACTTTTTTTAATTCTATAATGAATTTCTAGTTTTTTATCTTTTGTTACGTATATCTTATCAATTAATTTATTCATAATTTCCTTAGTAGGATTTTCCATGTTTAAAAACTTATTAATAATTTCTAAATATTCTACATAACAATTTGAATCTTCTTCTATACTTGAAATTTCATTTTTTAATATTTTTAATTTTTCATTTGCAGTCCTAATTTCTTCTTCAGTAATATTAAATAGTCTAGTGTATGTTTCTACACTTATTATATTGTTAAACTTATCATCATATAAAGAATCTTGTTTTCTTTTTAAATCTTCTATTTTGTAATTTAATTCTTCTATTTTTTTAAGTTTATCTTGTCTTGGGTCAATATACTCACTTTTAATAATACTTTCAAATTCTTCTTTATCCTCAATATACTTATTTGCCATATTACTTAATTTATCATAGACAGTTTTTTCTAGTTTTGTATAATTAATATAGTGGGAAAAGCATATATCATATTTACTAAACTTACGATAGTTATTACAATTCATTGTAATTCTATCTCTTTTTTTATCATAACTAATACTCATTCTAGCACCACAGTCTTTACAATAAACTAAGTCAGATAATACATATTCTACATTTCTACGTTCTGGATTATAAGTATTAGAAGAATCTTTAATGGATTGTGCTATTTCAAAAGTTTTTTTATCAATAATTGCTTCGTGAGCATTTTCTTTTATGCACCATTCATTTTCTGGAACACTTTTTCTTTTTTTGATTTTATAATTAACTTTTTGAAATTTGTGTTGTATTAAATCTCCAATATAAACTCTATTTTTAATAATATTACTTATAGATGTGTGTTTCCATATTTCAGGATGGTCAAATTTATTTAATTTTGAACCAGAATATTTAAACATAATAGGTGTAGGTAATTCTTCCCTTGTTAGTATTTCAGCAATCCCAGAACTACCATAACCTGCTACATATAAATCAAATATTCTTTTTACAACAGGAGCAGTGTTTGGATCAGGTATTAACTGATGTTTATTATTTGGGTCTCTCATATATCCATAAGGAGCAAAACTACCACAAAATTTACCATCTTTTTTCATTTGAAGCAAATTAGAACGAACTTTTTTTGAAATATCTTTTGCATACATATCATTCATACTTAATTTAAATGGCATCATATCAGAACCACTTGTTTCATAAAAAGTATCTATATCATCATTTACGGCAATATATCTAACATCATTTTCTGGAAAGTACGTTTCAACATAATATCCCGTCATAATATGATCACGACCTAATCTTGATAAGTCTTTTGTTATAACCATATTAATTTTTCCTTTTTCAATGTCATTTAACATTCTTTTAAAATCTGGACGTTCAAAATTAGTACCCGTATAACCATCATCTATATAAATATCAACTGCAACTAAATTTTGTGCTTTTAAATAGCCATTTAATAGACTTCTTTGATTAGTAACGCTTTCTGATTCCATGTCGTCGCCATCTTCTCTTGATAATCTTATATAAATAGCTATTTTAAATATTGTATTGTCTATTGTATATCTATTATACATTTTAACTCCTTTCGCTAGACAACACTTTCACTTCATTAGTTAAGTTAATTATACTATTTTTTTTGTCAGATTTAAATGTTTTGTCAGAATTAATCTTTAAATTCTTATTAATAATGTAATACTTATATATACAACTTTTTAAAACTTCTTTTAAATCATAGCCATTACTGTCATAAAATTCTAAAGTTTCATACATAAATATTCCTCCACTCATCAAATCTTATGCGTAATGTTTTATAAAAATTACTCTTGTTCAATATCAATTACGCACCTTTCTATCTCTTCATTATTAACACCTTCATTTCTATATTCTTTTAATAATTCTTCCATTTCTCTTTTTTCTTCTTCAGTTGGAGGTATTGATTCACATCTTTTACCATTCCAAACCATAACACCATCAGGATCATATCTAATATGTGGTGCTTTTCTACCATTTGCTATATCATCATAATTATCTGCAATATCGTTAACTGTTATAAAACTTTGTATTTTATTATTAGATGAATAAGAACTTAAATAACCTTTAACATAAACTCTATTACCTTTAACAAAAAAATCTTTATATATTGTATAAAGATCTCTTTTAATATTTAAACTAGAATAAGTTTTAGATTTATTAAATTTAGTTGTAGTTAAACCAAATTTAATATATTCATTATTGTTATCTATAATGTTATTAATTACCCCAGAAATAATTATTTCGTTTATATCTACAATCATATATCAGTCCTTTCTTTTAATTATTTTAAATTTATATTTTTATATATATTTTATATTTTATTTTAATATTTATTTTATGGTAGAAAAATACTTCTACATTCCTAGAAATATTTTGCTATACCCCTAGAAGTTTGCTTCTATACATCTAGCAATTTATTTCTTACCTCGTTTGATAGGTATATAGTTCTTTTATAATTAATTACTTTAATAATTACTAGGTTATTATCTTTAAGTTTTTTTAAAGCATTTGTTATTGTCCTTTTAGACACATTCATTCTAGTAGAAAAATACTCATTATTAGCATAACACTCATTATTTAAGTTTAATGATATTATTAAAGACATTAGTATTTTTTCTGTTGCATTTAATTTTTCATTTTTTATAATAAAATCAGGAAGTATAGAATATTCACATTTTAATCTTTTATTCATATATCTTCCTATCTCTCTATTTCGTATGATTTATCATAATCATTATAAATAACTTTTTTATTTTGTTTATCGTATTCAAAATAAAGTATATCATTATATTTATCTATTACTTTAATTTTATTTCTATTAAGCAAATACAAATCAAAATTATCAGTATTTAAATTATCTTTTAAATATCTTAATATATAAAATTGTTCTATTGTATCTACTTTATTTTTTAATATATCTTCTTTACTTAATAATCTCATTTAATCGCTCCTTTCTTTAATTTTTCAACAAAAAAACTTGTATAGGTTTACAAGTCTTGAAGAAAAAAGAGTACAATATCCTTGTGTAAGCGTTTATTTTAAATCCGGCTCAAGGATTATGATCTTATATTATCTATAAGATTGTGATACTAACATAAATCTACGGACATTTACTGTATCACTATACTAGGTATTTATCCTAGTAAATGAATCATATACATTCCTTTGGAATACTCGTTATATATAAGATATTTATATTTTTCAAGTATTCCTAGATGCTTTTTTAATCCAACATTTGTTATTGATAACTCTTGTTGAATTTCACCAACATTTAGATGTAAGATATTTCTATCATATCCTTTTGAGTAAATATATGCGAATATTTTTTTACCATCTGGATTGATATTTTTATCTTCCCATAATCTTGGTGGAACTTCTAGTCGTTTCCTAGCCAAATATTTTTCCCTCCTCTCTGTGCAAATAACATTTGTTTAAAAATTGTTAACTTTAATTAACACAATACCAATATATATCATAATTACTAACTTGTCAACACTTTTATTAACATTTTTATTGTTTTTATTGACTTTTGTTAACATTTGCAGTAAGATTAATGTGTGAGGTGTTAGAAATGCAAGAAAAAAAGATTGGTGAAATTATTGCCGAGCAAAGAGAAAAAGCAGGTTATTCTCAAAGACAGCTTGCAAAAATTGCTAACATAAGTAATGCGGAATTATCTAAAATAGAATCAGGTGAAAGAGAAATACCTAATCCAAAGACTTTAAGAAAGATAAGTAATTATATTGATGTTAATTATAATGAATTAATGTATATGATTGGTTTAGGTATTGAAGTAAGTCCTCTTAATCCTTTTATTAAAGATTATTACTCATCTTTAAAAGGTGAAGAACTTAACGTTGCTGAAATAAATGTTTTAGGTAGTATTGAAAATGCTGAAAAGTTAGTGTCATCTTGTAAGAATAATTTAAAGAAAAAAGATATTACGGATCAAGAAATAGAATTATTAAACAATACAATTAAAGATACTGAATATCAAATTAATTCTTCAAGAGAAATTATTAAATTAATTCAAAGTATTAAAGTAAAGGAGAGGAATAAAAATGCAAAGAAGTAATTTAAAAAAGAATGCAATTAAAATTGCAATAGTGTTATTAAATATATTTTTAATTGTTAGTTTACTTTTAGTTTTAGTATTTAAAAATGATTATGGTTATTCGTTGTATTGGGTTATATGTCCATTTTTACTAGTAGTAGTACTATTATTAATTAATAAATGGAGTGTACTTGGTTTAAATGCAGATACAACTGATTCAAAATTAATTCAAAGATCATTTGATGATACAACAGTAGTATCTACTGTATTCTTTGGTTTAATATATTTATTAATTCAAGGACTACAAATGTGGAAAGAGGAATTATCAAGAAATTCATTTGTTATTATAGGTTTCTTTATAGTTGTTATTATTTATCAAATGATTACTTATTTAGCAATATATAATGCAAAAAAAGAAACAAAAGCGTTATTAGAAAAAATTAATAAAAATGGAAAATAAAATTACGAACACGTTTTGTTAAAATGTAAATTTTAATGAAAGTGAGAAAAGTAATTTTATAATCAATGCTTTCGTGTTAACAAAAGAAAAAATAACCTAATGACTTTTCTAAAAGATTAGTCATTGGGTTATTTTCATAAGTAAAAGCGATGCACGTTTTGTTAGCAATGTTAATGAAAGTGGGGATAGCTTTTACTCTTTTTTGTGAAACAAAAAAAGGCGACAATATTACTTACGAAGTTTGTAAGTTTGTCGCTTAATCGGGTTTCAAAAGGGTTGTCCCTTTGCACACTATTCCTAGTTGGCTCTGCCAACTTGGTAGTGTGTTGTTAACTCGTCAAATGAGTTAATCAAAACAACCGAGCCATTAGTTATGAAATTTCTTTTGGCTCGGTTTAGTTTAGGTGTACTAATATTATTATTTATCAACAACAACTGTGGATAAATACTTATTTATACTATCTTCTTTTGTAAATAACTTTATATTAATGTTTTTTTCATTACATAATGTAATGAAATTTTTTAAAGAAAATGATTCATTATTTGTTTTTCCTAATTTTCTTAATTTAATTATCTTTTTTGTGCTTAAATATCTTTTTTAATATTTTTAATCTTAATTTTATTGATGACAATCTCACTTTTAAAGTACTTATTTCAACTTCTTGTTTCATATTTTCATATTCTTGTTCTAATGAATGCTCTTGAAGTGCCTTGTATTCTTCTTTTCTTACAAATACATAATTTTTAAATGAGCTATCTTCGTTTTTGGCACTTATTATTATAGCAATAATAAATGACACTGACATTATAAATAAACTTATAAAAAGTCCTATATAAAGTTTTTGTTGAAATGGTTTAAATTCTGAAAATGTTAATCCCCTGTTTCTAGGAATTATAAATAAATAAAATTCCGTTCCAATCGAAAACAATGTTGAGCAAAATATTAATGTCATCAATATTTTATCAAGTAAAGTATATTCATTCTTATTTTCATTCATATATTTTTCGCCTTTCTATTCTTTAACAAAATCACAATAAGTTGTATTTTTGTATATTGACCAATATTAGTAATTACATAACGAAGCAATAAAAGGTATTCTTTTTGATAATCTACATAAATAATATATTCCTATACTTTCAAAAACAGATAATGTTAAAGTCATAGCAAAAACAATATTTGCACCACTTACAGTAAGTACATAGTCAAGTGGAATGTCATTTGCATTACAATAAATAATGCTAAGATTGTAATTAAAATATATAAATATAGACATAATAACTAAGCCAAGAATTATTAAAGTTGTTTTTAATAAATCATTTAAATTGTATTTCACATTGCACCTCCTAATCTCTAAAATATGTACTACACAATAATATTATATCGCAAATATCGTAATTTTGTATATTTAACTAATATTTTCTTTTTAAATGGGAAAATTAAATTGGGTGATGTTATGTTAAGTGAAAGATTATTAGATATTAGAGATGAAGCAGAATTAAATCAAGAAGATATGGCTGAAATTCTTAAAGTTAGTCAGTCGAATTATTCAAGATGGGAAAATGGTAAAGAGTTAATACCATTAAGCAAATTAAATATATTATGTAATTATTTTAAAGTAAATATGGACTATGTCATAGGAATTTCACGAAATTTCAAATGCGAGAAAAAGTATACATTTAATAATGAAATGATAGGAAAAAGACTAAAAGAATTTAGAAAAGAAAATGGAATAACCCAAGTGAAATTAGCAGAATTTTTAAATACTACGCAATCCACTATCAGTGCTTATGAAAGTGGTAAAACAACTTTGTTGACTGCATTTGCATTGCAAATAGTTGATAAATATAAAATTTCTCTTGATTGGTTATGCGGTAGAAAATAAAAAAATAGAGTTTCTTCAATTTTGAACTCTATTTTTTTAATACTTTTTTAGTTTGTTCATTGATATTTTCTTTCGTTAATTTTCCATTGAAACACAATTCTTTGGCTCTGTCATTATATAAGCCACAAACAACTTCTGTTAATTCCCAATCATATTTATCTATGATAGGTTGAAACATAGGTAATTTGTAATCTGCTAATGTAATAAGTGGTTTTGTTGTTCCTAGAAATTCCATAGATGCTTCAACCATTCTTGTACCTAGGTGTTGTCCTCTACATTGATCTGAAACATATAGAGTACAGATTTTTTGTTCTTCATCATCTTTTTTTAGACAAGCCATGGCAATTATTTTGTTGTAATCTTCTTCTGACCTTGCAAAAAGTATTTCTCCATTAGGTGTAAATATTCTAGGTATTTGTTTGTGAAAATACCATTCCTTATGTTTAGGATAATCCTCACAAATGAAATCTGTAATATCATATATTTGCTTTGATAGCCTTATAAAGTCATCTTCATTTAAAACACCTATATAGTCTTTTAAACTTTCAATTTTTACCATAATAATCCCTTCTGAATAAATTTGTTCTATATAATACCATCTTTTTTATAATAAGTCAATATAATTATCGTATTTTTGCATTTGAACCGTATTTTAAAATAGTAAAAAAGAATTAGATTAATTCAACTCTAATTCCCAAAACACCATATTGTTGTTGCTTTTCTTTTGTATAAAACTTTTCTAAAACAGATATTAATTCTTCTTTTGTCATTGATGCATCTGATAATACAGAAATATCATAATCTTTAAACATATCTTCAAAAGAATTATATCTTAACAGCCCTACAACTTTAGCTTCAAATGTTTCTGTTAAATCAGGTTCTTTAAAAAATTTTATTTTATCACCTAATTTAATGCTTTGTCTTTTTTCATCGTTTAATCTAATTTCAATTCTTTTTGTTCCATTTAATATGAAATTAAAATATTCAGGTTGAAGTTTCATTTCGTGAATCATTATTTACCTCTTTTCTTTGCTCTTTGCAATATTAATTTTTTTTCTTGTTCTGGATTTTCACATAATGTACCATCTAAACTAAATGCATTATCCCAATCTTTTATTACTTGATATAAAGGATCATTTTCATAAATATAAGAATAATATTGTGGTAGCTGAATACTTGGATTAATTTTTCTCATATCTCTTAAAGTAAGGTATTCATCAAATTCTGTAACATCATAAAGTTTTAAAGCACAGCATTTTTGAAAGTTTGAACCATAGTAATCTACTATTTCTTGTCTATCTGGTCGTGTATCATATCCAGTTGCTTTTAAAATTTGATTTGTATTTCCTTTTATAATGTCAGAAACTTTCATATAGCCAATTAATGCTTTATCTTCTTTTGCTGAATATACGTATATTTTTTTATTTAAGTCATAATCTTTTAATGGAGATTTTCTAAATTCGTATCCTTTTGTTTCAGCAAATATTTGTCTAGCATAGTAACTCATTATTGATATAACTATAAGTCTATCTCTTTGCTTTTTATCCATACTATCTCCCCCCTAACAAAAAAATATTATATCATAAAAACTTAATATTGACAACAATTATCGTATTTTTGGTTAAAGAATTCATTTTTCAAGCTCAAAATCATCTTTATCTTTTTCATTATAAGTATTTTTATTAGATTTCATATAACTAGGTATGTTAGCATAATCAAATAATTCATCTTCTTTATCAGTACTTCTTGAAATATCATAAACATCATCTGAATTAAAATCTTTATTGTCATAATATTCTATTATTTCTCTTGTAGTATCGCTTTTAGACTTATCATTACCAAATAGTAATATCTTTCTAAAAAAGCGTTTTATAGCCTCTAAAATAGTTGAAATATATGATTTTAAATTGTTGTTTTCCTCTGTTAAATTATGATTTCTAGTTTTTAATGATTTTATTTCTCTTTGCATACTTTGATTTTCTTTTTCTAATGTTTGATGGCTTTTAGTATAGTGATTAACTTCAGAAAATAACTCTTGTATTTTAGGTTCTAATTCAATTACTTTTTTAGTTTCATTAATAACTTTATTCATACTATCAAAAGTATCTTTTTCAATAAGCAATTGTGTTTTACTAAATGGAACTTTTTTAGTGGTTTTCATTTTTTCATCAAATTCATTCATAACAATATCTAATTTTTTATTAATATTTTTAACTTTATTTTCATAATATCTAGTAGTTTTCTTTAACTCTTTTGTTTTTTGATGCTTAGTATCACTATTTTTAATACCTCGTTCTAAATCATATCCTTTTTCAGTTAGTCTTTGATGATATTTATCTTGTAATTCAGATAAATGTATTTTATCTTTTATATATTGTTTTTTAGAAATAGTATATCGTTCAGTATTAGTTCTTTTGTCTAATTTTTTTACAAGTGGTATAACAACACAATGTAAGTGTGGTGTTTCTTCGTCTAAATGAATAACAGAATGTAATACTTGTTCTTTCTTATATCCTAAATCTTCATAAACAAAATCCATACAAGTATTAGCCCAATTTATAATATCTTCTCTTGTCATATTATCAAAAAATTTGTGTGTAGCTGTAAATAATAGTTCATCTGCAACTACATTTCTAGACTTATTTAACATCTCTGTAAACGTTCTTTTTCTTTCTTTTCTTTCAGTTTTCATTCTCTCATTATGCTCTTTTTCATATTCTTTTGTTATTTCTTTAAAGCCTTTTGTATAAGTAGTATTAATTGGTACAAGTTCAATGTTATCTTTGCTTAATTCTAATTTAATATCAGGATTAGAATTATATGCTTGTTTTTCTCTATTATTATGTGATCCTATTTGTCTTAAATCGCTCATAGTCATAATAGGTTCACTTCTAAATATTGCATAATTTAAATTCATTTATCGTTCCTCCAATCTTTAAACTTGCATAGTAAAAAGATATGGGTTTTTCTCATATCTTCATTACATATATTTTTATATAAATTCTTTTAATTTTTATTATAATTACAATAACTTCTTATTTTACATTTTTCACAATTTGGATATTCACCACATATATTTGCTGACCTTAATAAACAAAATTGTATTAATATTGATTCAACAACTATTTCATCACAATTATTAAGATTTGCTATTTTTTTAATAATATTTAATACTTGTTGTTCTGTAGCGTTTTCATTTTCTACAATTCCTAGTCTATGATTACCAAATAATCTTTTAAGTTGAACACTGTTTTTACAAGTATTAATACCAATTCGTTTTAAATAATCATAAGCAAATGCTCGTCCAACTTGTGCCATTTTGTATTTTCCATCATTTAACATATTAGCAATATCATTAGGAGTTTCAATACTCACAAAGTTATCTAAACTTCCATAATCTTTTTCTATTTTTTCTAAAATTATTATATTTGTTGATAATGATTTCATCTGATTATTAATCATAGGATTTGTACAATGAATATTTCTTAATTTTTTTACTAAAATATTTGGTTCTACTATTTTTAAATAATTCTTATTATAATTATGAAATATCTCATCAATAGCGTCTATATTTTCTCTTATATTATTATCTCCCCATCTATGATTAGAAAGTTGTGCTATTATTAATGCTTTTAAATGTTCTTCAAAGGTATACTTTTTACCTTTTTTTCTTAAATTAACACTATTAATTAAATCTTTAATATCTTTCATATAATCATAATTAATTTTTTCCATACTTAATTTTATAAGAGGGTATATTGTTTTTAATTCCGTATCTTCTAATAAAGTAATTTTCTTTACTAATTCATAATTAGGATTATATGCTATTTGATTATTAATACAATCTTTTAAAATCTTTATAATTTCTTCATTAGATAAGTACTTAACTTTCTCAATAGGGAATATAATTTTATTTACCTCAACATATTTTATCAGTAAAGGTATTAACTCATGATTTTTAAAAATTTGTTCATTTTTCATAAAAAAATATCTCACTTTCTTAAATTTAGTCTTTAACTAATAAAGTGAAATATTGTCTAACCCCTTATTTTATGGGTTTTATTTATTTTTCTTTTGGGGTATCACATATTCATGAACACCCATGGTGTCATAACTAGTCTTGGACCATTATCATCCTCATAACCTTTGGCTGCGGGAATTACATATCCTACGCAATCTATCATTCTTATATTAGCAGAAAAATCCTCTATTTGAATTTTAGTTGCCGTAGCTGGAACGAATTTTGGTTCAGTAGTCATTATTGTTTTACCTGCTGCTGCCTGTGGTAGTTCATCTAAGCATCTCTTTCTTTCATATTCATCTTGAATATTTGGAATTATTAAGTTTTCCATAAACTTTCTAATAAAAGTTGATTTTCCTGTACGAACTGCTCCAACAACTCCTAGATATATGTCTCCTCCAGATCTTTGGCCAATACTTTTTATAACTTCTATTTTTTCCATTTACATACCTCTTTTCTTTTTATCACTAAATATTATGTCTAATAAAATGAAATATAACTAAAAAAAGAAAGTTAGTGCTTTCTTTTGTATACTTCTTTTAAGAAGTAATTATATAGCGCTTCAGTATTATCTAAATCTTCAGGATGAAATTGAACTCCAAGTAGAAAATGATTATCATCTATGTATTCAATACTTTCAATTATGTTATCTTGTGAAACTGCTGATACGATGAATGGTTTTTTTACTTTATTTATGGCATAGAGATGTCTAGTATTTACTTCTAATGTTGGACCAAATAATTTATACATTATAGTGTCTTCTTTGATGTTTATGATATGTTTTTTATCTTTATTATAATGATTATTTATTTTTATTAAGTCATCTTCGCTATTACTATTATTACTATATAAACCAAGTATTTGATGACCCATACATATCCCTAGTATTGGTATGTTATGATGAAAACAATAGTCCACTATTTGAAAATGATATGAATAGATATCACTACCACCTTGTATTATGATTCCATCACATAAATTTAATACTTCGGTATCGATAGGACTATTATCGTAGTTAAGTATGGCTATGTAGTTGCATTTGTTGTGGATATATTTTAAATTATTTTTTGTTACTACTTGTAAATTAACATTATTTAATACTTCATCTCTTGCTACTATACCTATGGTTACATTATTCATTAAATCATTTTATCTAAGTTATTTGGTACTTTGTCATTAAGTATTGTTTCAATTATTTTTTGTTCTTTTTCCTTAGATACCTCTCTTCCTGTCATTTTGGATAAATCTCCAATTACCTCACGCAATACTTTCTCATCTTTCATATTACTTTTTTGTAATTTGTCCGCTAGGTCAAGAATAGTATTTTTATCGACGTTAGTTTTCTTTTCAATTCGTTTAAAAAAATTATCAGAAAAATTCATTAAAAAAACCTCCTAATACATTGTATGTTAGAAGGTTTAAACGGGTTAATTAATTATGTTTGTTTTTGAACTCTAATTTTATTGGTGTTCCTTCAAAATCAAAGTTTTCTCTTAATTTGTTTTCTAAGTATCTTTCATAAGAAAAGTGTATTAATTTATCACTATTTACAAATAATGTAAAAGTAGGGGGAACAGTTCCTGTTTGCTGAGCAAATGTTATTTTAAGTCTTTTACCTTTATATGATGGTGGAGCTTTTAACATAACAGCATCTCTTATAACATCATTTAGGATATTTGTTTTTATTTCTTTATGAGAATTTTCATATACTTTGTCTATCTCAGGCATTATTGTAAATATTCTTTTCTTGGTTAATGCAGATACAAATACAATAGGTGCATATGATAAAAATTTAAATTCTGCGCGTACTAGTTTAGTGAATGTACTAATATCATTCTTATCAGTTACTGTATCCCATTTGTTTACAACAATTATTAGTGGTTTGCCTTCTTCAAGAGCATAACTTGCTATGTGTTTATCATGCTCGATTATTCCTTCTTCAGCGTTGATAACAAGTAGACAAACATCACTTCTTTCAATGGCTTTCATTGAACGTAGTACAGAATATTTTTCTATTTTTTCGAATATTTTACCACTTTTTCTTATACCAGCAGTATCTATGGCTACATATTTCTTTTTATTATAAGTGAATTCAGTGTCTATGGCATCTCTAGTAGTACCTGCGATTGGAGATACTATTACTTTTTCTTCATTTAATAGGGCATTTACTAGACTACTTTTGCCAACATTTGGTCTACCTATTAGACAGAATTTTATTCTATCGTCTTGTTCTTCTTCTTCATTATAGTTGATATTAAAATCTTCAGTTACTTTATCTAGTAGGTCTCCTAGTCCTAGAGAATGTTCTCCACTTATAGGCATTACTTCTTCAAATCCTAATTCATAATAATTATAAATATTCTCTTCTCTTTTGATATTATCTAATTTATTAACTGCCACTACTACTTTTTTGCCAGATTTCATTAGAATATCTCTTATTACAAAATCATTTTGATTTAGTTCTTCTAATCCATCAACAACAAAAATAATTATATCGGCTTCTTCGATGGCTATATTGGCTTGAATTATTATTTCATTATTGAAGTTTTCATCAGATACGTCGATTCCTCCTGTATCAATTAAATGAAATTTATAGTTATTATGATATACGGTTCCATAGATTCTATCTCTTGTTACACCAGGTGTGTCCTCAATGATAGATACTTTTTTACCAATTAATTTATTAAATATTGTTGATTTACCAACATTTGGTCTTCCTACTATTGCTACTGTGGGCATTTTCATATAGCATCACCTCTTCCTAAGTATTATAACAGAAAATAAAAAAAAATACTATATATTTATTTTTATTCCTTTATTTATTATTTCTTCATAATTGTCATATATTATTTCTGATGCCTCAAGTAATTTTAAATATTCTTTTTTATTTATATTTTTTTTAGGTTTTAAATAGTAATTATTTTTGTAATAATAGATACTGCTGTTACTATGATTATTTATGGTAAAATAATCTATTTTATATAAGAATGTAGGATTGGTATGGACATGTATTTTTACTTCATATTCATTATCTATATTAAACATACTTTTATAATGTTTTAAAGTAATAATTGTTCCGTACATATTATTTTCATAAATATCTAATATTAATAATGGATTTAGTTTCTTTTTGTTTGTTATTTTTTTAAATATCTTTTTTGTTATTCTTTCTAGTGAATCTTTATTATAGATATTTATGTTGCTATTTGGTAAATTTATTTGATAAGTTATATTATCTATTTCTTTTATAATCATTTAACACTTCCATAGTAGTTTATGAAAAAAGATGAAAAAGGAAACTTTAACTTATATATTTTCCAATTTCATCATATATTTCATTTTTACCTGTTTTTGTTACACTAGAGAATAGTATAATATCTTTTTCATCTTGAATATTTAATTCTTTCATTATTATTTGTTTATTTTTATTGTGATTGTTTTTTGATACTTTATCTACTTTAGTACATACTATTGTTACTGGTATATTGTAAAATTTTAAATAATCATACATCATAATATCATCATTAGTTGGTTTATGTCTAAAATCAATTAGTAAAAATACCATTTGTAAGTTATCTCTTGATTTTAAATAACTTTCCATTATTAATCCAAACTTTTGCTTTAGTGAATTTCTAACTCTAGCAAAGCCATATCCTGGGGCATCTACAAGATAAAATTCATCATTTATTTTATAGAAATTTAATGTTTGTGTTTTACCGGGAGTAGCAGATGTTCTAGCAAAGTTTTTTCTATTGATAATGGTATTAATAAAACTACTTTTACCAACATTACTTCTTCCTACAAGTAAGAATTCTTTTAGTTTATCAGAGGGATACTGACTTTCTCTTACTGCTGATATTATTAATTCTATGGTATTTATTTTCATTTTTCTCACCAAATTAATTGTATCATAATATATTTAAAAAAGCAAATAATGTTTTTATGGAGACCTAAGGCTCCATAAAGCGGCGAACAACAAAGTGTGAGACGAAAAAAAAGACTTAATGTCTTCGATCGCTGGATGATGATATTAATACTAATCTAAATATTTGTAATAGGGTAGATAATACTGAGGCAACATAAGTAAATGCTGCTGCTACTAGCATATTTCTAGCATTACCTTTTTCTTCTTTATTCAGTATTTTTTCTTTTTCTAGTTCATTTAAAGCTCTTTTTGAAGCATTAAATTCTACTGGCAATGTAATTAATTGAAATACTAACATGGCAAGTAGGAGTATTATACCGGCTTCAAGTAAAGGTGCTCTATTAAATATTAGTCCTATTAAGATAGCTAGATAACCTAATCTGGTACATATATTAACAAATGGTACAATAGCACTTCTTATACGCATAGGTATATATTTATTTTTGTCTTGGATAGCATGTCCACATTCATGGGCCGCTACTGCTGCTGAAGCAATACTTGAACCATGATAGATATCTGTAGATAGTTTTATTACTTTTCTTTTGGGATCATAATGGTCAGTTAGATTACCTTTAGTTTCTAATATCATTACATCTTCAAGATTATTTTTGTCTAGTATCTTTCTTGCAGTATCATATCCAGTATTATCTTTACTATTTAGTATTTTTTTATATCTACTGTAAGATGATGAAACAAATATTTGGGCTATTAGGGTTATTAGAAATGATACTAAGTAGATAATATTACTATAATATAAATTTTCCATAGTTCCTCCTTAAAGAATATTTTCTTTTACTAATTTTTCTCTTAAAGTATCCGCTAGGGCAAAGTCTTTGTCTTCTCTAGCTTTAATCCAATTATTATAAGTTTCTTTTTGCTTTTCAGTAAACTCTGGCATAGAATAACTTAATCCTAGTATATTAGTTATTGTTAATATTTTGTTTGTTAATGTTAGAATATTGTTACCTTTATTTCTTATTTCTTGATTTAAATCTTTAACAAGAGATAAAAGTAATGTAATAACATTTGGAGTATTAAAATCGTCATTCATATATTTTTCAAATGTACTATCTTTTTCTTCTTTTATATTGTGAATGTTTTTGATATTTAATTCATTGTTAGCACTTTTTAATACCGTCTTGATTTTATTATCAATAATTAGTGCCTCATCAAATACTTTATCAGTTAGATTTAATGGCTGTCTATAATTTGTACTTAGAAAAGCTAATTTTATAACATTAGCAGAGTGCTCTTTGATGAAATCTTTGGCTAAGATAAAATTATTTAAACTTTTACTCATCTTTACATTATTTATATTTATATGACCATTATGCATCCAATAATTAGCAATATAATTATTATTTAATGCAATACTTTGAGCTATTTCGTTTTCATGATGTGGAAATTTAAGATCTACTCCTCCAGCATGAATATCTATTTTATCTCCAAATAATTTATTAATCATAACAACACATTCAGTGTGCCATCCTGGTATTCCTTCACCCCAAGGACTTGTAAATGTTTCTCCTTCGGTAGTTTTTCTCCACAAGGCAAAGTCAAGTGGATTTTCTTTTTTTTCATCAATATCTACTCTTGAACCAGAAATTAATTCTTCAATGCTTTGATTTGATAAAATACCATAATCTTTTATTTTACTTACTCTAAAATAAACGTCACCATCGACAACATAAGCATAGTCTTTTTCAATTAGTTTACTTATGAAGTTAAATATATCGTCTAAATAATTTATTACTCTAGGTCTATAATCAATATTAGAACAATTATAATTTTTTAAATCTTCTTCATAGGCTTTAATAAATTTATTCGCTACTTCTCTTTCAGTCATACCTAATGTTTCAGCAGCCTTTGTTATTTTGGGATTGATATCAGTATAATTTGAAGCATATTTTACATCATATCCTAAATATTTTAGATATTTATATACCATATCAAATGTTATTACTGGCCTCATATTTCCTATATGAACGTAGTTATATACGGTAGGACCACATACATACATGGTAACTTTTCCTTCATTTATTGGTTTGAATTCTTCTACTTTATCAGTAAGTGAATTATATATTCTCATATTGACCTCCTTGTACCATTATAGTTTAAAACTATGGTAAAAATATGTGAAAACATTTCTTAATTTATTATATCATTATTTTTTGATATTAGAAATAAAAAAATATAGAAAAATACCTATTTAAACATATTAAATGGGTATCTATTTGGTAAATCTAAATTAAATGTTAATACTTCTTTAGTAGTTGGATGAGTAAATGTTAATGTTTGGGCAAAAAGAGCTATATCTATGTTTTTAGGATTGTTTCCATATTTAGAGTCTCCCACTAGAGGATGATGTCTTGAAGAAAACTGAACTCTTATTTGGTGTGAACGACCTGTTATTAAGTTTATTTTAACTAATGATAAATTGTTTTTACTACTAATAAGAGTATATTCTAGGCATGAGTATTTTCCTTTTTCTTTAGTTGAAACATAACTAATATTTTCTTTTTCGTTTTTTATTAGGTAATCTTCAAATTTTCCTTCTTTAGGAAGAGTTCCTTCAACTACAGCATAATAGGTTTTATGAAAATTATTTTTTCTTATTTCATCACTTAATCTAGAAGCAGCCTTTGAGGTTTTGGCAAATACCATGATGCCTCCGACAGGTCTATCTAGTCTATGTACTAGTCCTATATAGGCATCACCTTTTTTATTTTCCTTCTTTATACGATATTCTTTTAATATGGTAATTAAGTCTATAGCATTACTGCTATCAGCTTGTACGGGAATACCTACTGGTTTCTCAATTACAAGAAGATGATTATCTTCATATATTATATTAATCTTTGGTGACTTTTCCATATATACCACAAGGTAATATTAAATTATTTTCTGTAACTGGAAGGGTGTTTTCACCAGTTTCTATTTTATTACCTTTAAATTCTAATTTTAATATATTTTCTAATGATATATGACTTATTCCAGTAGTATAACTGCTTATTAAAAGAAATGAAAAATCTTCATCTAAAATATCTTTTACTTTAGATAGTAGGGTAGGAAAGTCATTTTCAAACTTCCATACTTCTTTATTTGGTCCTCTTCCATAACTAGGAGGATCCATAATTATACCATGATAGGTTCTGCCTCTTCTTTTTTCTCTTTCGATAAACTTTATGACATCTTCGGTTATGAATCTAATAGTTTTATTTTCAAGATGCGATAGTTTCATATTTTCTTTAGCCCATTCATTTATTCCTTTAGAGGCATCAACATGAACTACTTCAGTAGCACCTGAAAAAGAGGCCATCATTGTAGCACAACCAGTATAGGCAAACAGATTTAATACACGCATTTCATCATGTGTTTTTCTATATTCGGTTATTTTTTTATTTATGAAATCCCAGTTACTCGATTGCTCTGGAAAAATACCTGTATGTTTAAAGTTAGTTGGTGATACTTTGAAAGTTAAATCTTTATAATTAACAGTCCAGTATTCAGGTAATTTCTTTTTAAATTCCCAGTAACCTCCGCCTTCAGAACTTCTATGATAATGGGCATCATAATTATTCCATTTTTCAGTTTTATTCCATATTATTTGTGGATCTGGTCTAATTAAAATTATATTATTCCATCTTTCTAATTTTTCACCATTTCCAGTTTTAATACATTCATAGTCTTTCCAATTATTATTTGTATTCATTTTTTACCTCCTGACAGATACAGCATTATTTAATATTTCTCTAATAGTTTGATTTGGACGACGCATTTTCATTGCTTTAAAAATATTTTTGTATGTTTCAAAAGTTACTTTTCCTATTTTATCATGACCACTGATGGGCATTTTATATATGTTTTCTAAATTGACATAACCTTTAATAGATTTGTTTATTCTGTCTTTTCTATTATACCTATATTTAAAATCTTCTTCATATAGTATATTTTCATCATTGATTTTGAAATGCTGTTTTGAGCCATCTTTGTCTACTGATGTTAGAGTTAATAGGTAATCAAGTTCATTATCGCTATATATTATCATACAAGGTCTACCATCTTTCCAAGCATGGTCAGGTTCTTTCTTACCAATAGCAGTATTTTCAAAAACTATTCCCTTTACAATAACTATATCTCCAATTGCTTCTCTTTCATAACTATTCATTTTGCACCTCAAATAGATTATATCATTTATTTACTAAAATTAATAGATAAAAATTAAATATATATTTACGGCTTATATATGATAGATATGTAGATATATTATTTTGAGACCTTGGACTCAAAATAACACATTAAGACAATTAGACTTAATGTGAATATAAAAAAATCTAGACTACATAGTAATCTAGAATAATTATTTAATCATAATATTTTGTTTTTCATTTTTTAAAATATCTTCTTTGGGAAAAGTTATAGTAAGGATACCACTTTCATAATTAGCTTTAATATCAGATTCCTTCTTTTCACCAATATAAAAACTTCTTTTTACTTCACCATAAAATCTTTCTCTTCTTATATAGGCCTCTACTTTTAAACTAACTGTTTTGGTAGCCTTAATAGTTAAATATCCATTTTCATAGTTTATTATTATATCTTCTTTTTTTAATCCCGGTAAATCTATTTCCATAATATATTTATTTTGATATTCTCTTATATCTGTTTTCATATATTCTTTTTCTTTTAGTAATGGTGAATCTATAAGTGGAAAATAGTCATTTAAATAATATCTTGGTAACATTATATATCATTCCTTTCTATCTTTATTATGATTTATAAAAGGAAAAATATACTAGTTTTCAATTATTAAATTACTATTTCCTAGCGGTAAATAAAGTAAGGCTCCTAGTAAGATGAAGAAAGTAGCTGCGACTAAATATTTTTCTTGCTCTTTCTCTTCTTCAGTAGTAGCATTTTGATAACTATACATAGCATTTAAAAAGAAATATATAGCAATAACAAGGTTTAATCTTCGATTATAATAATATATTTTATTTGCCTTCTCATTTGAAATACTAGGTATATTTAAAATACTTTTTTTCTTTTCATTTATTAGGTAAAAAGATATTATAGCTTTAACCACTAGTAGAAAAAAGAAAATTATATCAATATTAACTTGTTTTAAAAGTTCATCTTTGTCATTATTCATACTTAATTATATAAAAAAGAATGACAAATATCATTCTATTCTAGATTTGTATTAACTTTTACATATTCTTCTTTCATTATTGATATTATTCTGATAATGAAATCTATATCTTTTTCATCTAAATATTTACAATTATCGGTTATATATTTTAATTTGTTACTATTATCTGATGGAAGACTTTTAACATCTAATAAGGAGTTTAAATCAACATTAAATATTTTAGCGATATTTTTTAACATACTAGCAGTAGGCTCTGATTTACCTGTTTCTATTCTTGATAAGAAATTTCTATTTATTTTTAATGTACTTGCTAATTCTTCTTGTGATATTCCTTTACTTTTTCTTAATTGTTTTATTTTTTCACCTAACTTCATAATACCTCCAAAACTAGTTTTATTATAATAAATTATATGATATTTTAAATACCTTGGTATTATTATTACCAAATTTGCAATAAATATTAGAAAAAACATCTTCAAAAAAACATTTTGTAGCTAAAAAGTAGTTTAAAATATTATTTTGGTATTAAATATTTTATATTGTTATTATTATTAATTTGTTATATAATATAGAGGTAAATGAGGAGGCATTATGATAACAAGAGATGTATTAGATAATTTAGCAAAAAAACTTATGTTTAAGATGAATGATGAAGAATATAAAACTTTAGAGAATGAGTTTGATGTTATATTAAAACAAATGGAATTTATTGATAAGATAGATGGTATTGAAGAAGTTACTCCAATGACATTTCCTTTTGAACTTAATTTAGATGATGATTATTTAAGAGAAGATGTTTATAAAAATGAAATTAACTTTAATGATATGGTTATTAATGTTAAAGATTATGATGACAATAGGGTAAAGGTACCTAAGGTGGTGGAATAATGACTAATAAATGTATTGATGAAATAAGAGAGGCTTTAGATACTGATAAGACCACTAGTGAGGAATTATTTAATGAGTCTAGAGATAAGGCTATTAAGTATCAAAAAGAATATAATAGTTTTGTTACCATCCTAGATAAGAAAGAAGAATTAGATAGTGATAGTGTTATCAGAGGTATTCCTTATGCTTTAAAAGATAATATTTCTACGAAAGGAATATTAACTACAGCATCTTCAAATATACTTAAAGATTATATTCCTTTATATGACGCAACTGTATATAAGAAATTAAAAGAGGCTGGAGCTGTACTTGTAGGTAAAACAGTACTTGATGAACTTGCAATGGGTGGTACTGGTACTACTGGGCATACTGGTATTGTTAGAAATCCTTGGGATAAAACAAGAATGATTGGTGGTAGTTCTGCGGGTAGTGCTGCTGCAGTGGCACTCGGTATTGTATCTTTTGCTATTGGTAGTGATACAGGTGATTCTATTAGAAAGCCTGCGGCATATGGTGGTGTAGTAGGATATAAACCTACTTATGGCAGAATATCTAGATATGGACTATTTGCTTTTGCTTCAAGTTTAGATCATGTCGGAGTATTTACTAGAAGTGTTAAAGACACTGCTTATGTTATGGATATTATTAAAGGTCATGATGATAAAGATATGACTAGTTTACCTGATGAAGATGTTAACTATGTAAATAATTTGTCAAATAATGTCAAAGGAAAGAAATTGTTTTACATGAAAGAGGCATTAGAGATAAATAATGGTAATGAAAATTTAGAAAAAATAATAGAAAGTTTTTATAAGACTATAGATAAATGCAGAGAACTTGGTATAGAAGTAGTGGGAGTAAGCTTTAGAAAAGATTTACTTGAGGCTGTATATCCTGCTTATAATGTTATATCTTGCGCTGAGGCAACCTCTAATAACTCTAATTTAACTGGTATTCCATTTGGTAATAGAATAGATGGTAATAATATTAATGATATTATGATGAATACTAGAACTGAGGGATTTTCTGAACTTATTAAGAGAAGATTTGTTATAGGTAGTTATGTTCTTCAGAAAGAAAATCAAGAAAAGTTATTTTTGAACGCAGGTAGAGTAAGAAGAATGATTGTAGATAGAATGAATGAACTATTTAAAGATTATGATGCACTTATTATGCCAAGTACTCCTGATATTGCACCGCTATTTAATGAAGCAAGTGATAAATTATCAGATGAGTATCTAATACTTGGTAATCATTTAGTTATTGGTAACTTTGGAGGATTCCCTAGTATATCTATTCCTAGTGGTTTTGTTAATAATATGCCTATTAGTGTTAATATTACTGGCAGGGCAAAAGAAGATAGTTTAGTGCTTAATCTTGCTAATAAATTAGAAGAAGTACTTGGATGTAAAGGAATGGTGGCTAAAGATGAGTAAATATATTCCCGTTATTGGTTTAGAAGTCCACTGCGAACTAAAAAGTAATAGTAAAAATTTTAGTTCTAGTAAAAATGGTGATGGTGATGTTAATACTAATTTATCAGTAGTGGACATTGGTTATCCTGGTATACTTCCAGTAGTTAACAAAGAAGCTGTTAGAAAGAGTATTATGGTAGCTTTAGCATTAAACTCTACAATACCAGAATATCTAACTTTTGATAGAAAGAATTATTATTATCCTGATTTACCTAAAGGATATCAGATTACTCAGTTTGGTAATCCAATAGGTACTAAAGGTTATGTAATGATAAATGTAGATGGAGTAGAAAAAAAGATTACTATTCAAGATACACATTTAGAGGAAGATACCGCTAATATGGATCATTTAAGTACTTATTCTTTAATTGATTATAATAGAGCAGGAGTACCACTACTGGAGACTGTTACTGATCCTTGTATTAGTTCTTCAAAAGAGGCTATAGCTTATCTTGAGACACTTAGAAATATGTTCTTATACTTAGATGTTAGTGATGCAAGAGCAGATCTTGGTCAAATAAGAGTAGATGTTAATGTATCTCTAATGAAAGAAGGAGATACTAAACTTGGTACAAGAGTAGAAATGAAGAATATTAACTCTTTCACTACTGTTAAAGAAGCTATTGAAGTTGAAATAAAAAGACAAACTGAAATACTTGAAGCAGGTGGAGTAATTGAACAAGAAACAAGAAGGTATGATGAAATAAATAAAACAACAGTATTTATGAGAGGTAAAGTAGATGCAATAGATTATAAGTATTATACTGAACCTAATATACCTCCTATTAAACTGAGAGAAGAATATATTAATAGTATTAAGAAAGATATGCCAGTACTTGAATATGAAAGAAAGAAAAAATATATAGATGAATATGGTATTGGCAGTGTTGATGCAGGTACTTTAACTAAAGATAGAAAATTATCTGACTATTTTGAAAGTATTATTAGTAATGGTTCTAATCCTAAAAATACTGCTAATATTATAGTAGGATTTCTACTTGGATATTTAAATAAAAACTTTAAATCTATTAGTGATATAAATATTGATACAAAGGATTTTAGCGAAGTTATTAAAATGATGAGTGATGGTAAAATATCTAATAAACAAGCAAAAGATATATTTACTAAAGCACTAGATGAGAATAAGAATGTTCTTGATATTGCAAAGAGTGAAGGTACACAAATTAGTGATAAAGAAGAAATAAGAAAGATTATTAATGAAGTATTTAATGATAATCCTAATATTGTTAATGATTATAAAAACGGTAAAAACGTTACGGGATTTATTATGGGTCTTATCATGAAGAAAACTTCAGGTAAAGTAAATCCTGGTATTACAAATATGGTATTAAGAGAAGAACTAGAAAAACTATAAAATATGTCTATCAACAGGTATGTTGATAGATTTTTCTTTTTTTTAGGTATTTTTTTATAAATAATGAATAAAATATTAAAAAAGTTAAAAAAACACTTGATTAGTTTAAAAAAATGTTATATACTTAAGAAGTCAAGTGAACAAGTGGCCAATTAGCTCAGTCGGTAGAGCACTCGGCTGTTAACCGATAGGTCGTAGGTTCGAGCCCTACATTGGCCGCCATTTGAATATTAAGAGTCTATTACTTATAGATTCTTTTTTTATTTTATATACGACCTATCTTAGATTATTCTTTTATAATTAGGAAGATTATAGATATTAAATTTGGCCACAGATATGATAAAACAAAAGTGTTTTAGTTTTGAGATTACAAACTCAAAACTATTTGAAAAGACAGAATGACTTTTCAAAGTAAAATAATAATAAAACTTCAATAAAAATGTTGACAAATAAGTATTTATTGTGGTATATTTATGTCAACCGAAAGGTGTTTTTATTTTAATCAAATATTGGGAGGATTTTGATATGATAGAATATTTTAAAGGTGTAAAAAAAGAAATATCTAGAATTAGATGGACAAGTAAAAAAGAACTTGTTAAATACTCTGTATCAACAGTAGCATTTATGATCTTTTTTGGAGTATTTTTCTATGCTATTGATTTATTAGTAGCATTACTAAGGAGTAAGATATAATGAAAAAAGAATGGTATGTTGTAAATACTGTAAGTGGTTACGAGTATAAAGTAAAAGAAAAACTAGAAATGAGAATTAACTCTATGGATTTACATGAAAATATATTCAGAGTTATTGTTCCAGAACAAAAAGAAATAGAATATAAAAATGGAGTTAAGAAAGAAAAAGTTAAAAAGATGTTTCCAGGATATGTACTAGTTGAAATGGTTATGTCTGATGAAGCATGGTATATTGTCAGAAACACTGCGGGTGTTACTGGATTTATAGGATCTTCTGGTAAAGGTGCTAAACCTATTCCTCTACTTCCCCAAGAAGTTGATAAAATACTTAATAGTATGGGTATGAGTAGAGTAGATGTTAGTAAAGACCTTAAAGAAGGTGCTAAAGTTAAAATTATTGCAGGGCCATTTAAAGATATGACCGCTAAAATAGATACTATTGATTTAAAAGAACAAAGGCTAAATGTTTTAGTAGATTTATTTGGACAAGAGACTTCTGTCGAAGTTGATATGCAAGAAGTTGAGACTATATAATTAGAATAAAAACACTATATAATAGAAAAAAATAGCAATTTAGATAAAAAATAGTTGAAAACTTTAAAAAAGTGTGCTATCATTACTTCTGCGAGGCATATTATTATGTTAGTAAGTGGAAGGCGGACGCTGATAGGACCACACGCGAAAATAAAATTTAATAGGAGGTGTTTTTCGTGGCTAAAGAAGTTACTAAGAAAATAACATTACAAATTCCAGCAGGAAAAGCAACACCAGCTCCTCCAGTAGGAACTGTACTTGGACCTGCAGGTATCAATCTACAAGAGTTTTGTACTAAATTCAATGATTCAACTAGAGATAAAATGGGAGATATCGTTCCAGTAGTTATTACAATTTATGATGATAGAAGTTTTGATTTTGTACTTAAGACTCCACCTGCTGCTTTCTTATTAAAGAAGGTTGCTGGTATTAAATCTGGCTCTAGTAAGGGCGAAGTAGTTGCAACTATATCTAAGGATCAACTTAGACAAATTGCAGAAACTAAATTACCTGATTTAAATGCTTATACAGTAGAAGAAGCTATGAAGATAGTTGAAGGTACTGCTAGAAACATGGGAATCAAAATCGCAGAATAATAAAAATAATTAATATGTCATATAGGTTTATACCTATGTGGAAGGATGCATATTAGTCCGCAAATACCACATAAGGAGGGAAGAAAAATGAAAAGAAGTAAAAGATATGTTGCTAACTTAGAAAAACTTGATAAGAATAAAGCATATTCAGTAGAAGAGGCTGTTAAATTAGTTAAAGAAACTTCTAATTCTAAGTTTGATGGTACTGTAGAAGTAGCTATGAATTTAAACTTAGATACTAAAAAGAACGATCAACAATTAAGAGGAGCAGTTGTTCTACCAAATGGTACTGGTAAAAGTAAGAGAATTTTAGTTCTTGCTAAAGGTGACCAAGCTAAAGCTGCTAAAGAAGCTGGAGCTGACTTTGTAGGAGATGTTGACATGATTCAAAAAATCGAAAAAGAATCTTGGTTCGATTATGATGTAATCATTGCTACTCCTGAAATGATGCCACTTTTAGGTAAAATTGGTAAATTACTTGGACCTAAAGGTTTAATGCCAAACCCTAAGACTGGTACTGTTACTACTGATACTGCTAAAGCAATTGAAGAAACTAAAAAAGGTAAAGTTAACTACAGAACTGATAGTTTCGGAAATGTTCATGGCATTATTGGTAAAGCAAGTTTTGATGATGCTAAATTAGCAGAAAATCTTAAAGCTTTTGTTGAAGCAATAATGAAAGTTAAACCTTCAACAGTAAAAGGTGCTTATGTTAAGAATATTAGTATTTCTTCAACAATGGGACCTGGTGTTAAAATTGATTTAAATTCATTTGACAAATAATTTTATTTAATATATAATAATGTTGTTTGAGAAATATTATGCCAAAGACAGTAAGGGCGTTAAGCTTGAAAATCTTACCGAGGAATAAAAAAATAACAAGTCTTTTATCCCTCGCAAGTAGAGGGATTTTATTATGGCATAGGAAAGGAATGATACTATGGCAAATGCAAAAATATTAGAGAAGAAGTCTTTAGTTGTAGATGAAATCAAAGGTAAATTTGAAAATGCTAAATCAGTAGTAGTATTTGATCCAAGAGGATTAAATGTTGCTGAAGTAACTGAACTAAGAAAAGCTCTAAGAGAATCAGGTTCTGATTATAAAGTATATAAAAATACTTTAGCTAAAAGAGCTGCTGATAGTTTAGATATTAAATTAGATGAGTATTTAGAAGGACCTTCTGCAATAAGTTTTTCTAGTGATGAACTTGCTCCTGTTAAAATCATTAGTGATTTTGCTAAGAAGCATTCAGCACTTGAATTAAAAGCTGGTATCGTTGAAGGAAAGGTTGTAGCTGCTGATGAATTATCTGTATATGCTGCTATTCCATCAAGAGAAGGATTACTTACAATGCTTGCTGCAGGACTTATGGGTACTGTTAAAGACTTATCAATATGTTTAGATTTATATGCTAAACAAAAAGAAGAAAATTAATAAGAAAAATAAATTATAGGAAAGGAAGGAAAATATAATGGCTAAATTAACAAAAGAAGAATTTATAAATTCACTAAATGAAATGTCTATTCTTGAAATTAAAGAATTAGTAGATGCAATGAAGGAGGCATATGGTGTTGATCCATCAGCAGTTGCTGTTGCAGGACCTGCAGTAGCAGTTGTTGAAGAAGGACCAAGCAAAGTTAACGTTGTTTTAACTGCTGCTGGAGCTAACAAGATTGCTGTTATTAAATTAGTTAGAGATTTAACTGGTTTAGGATTAAAAGAAGCTAAAGACATTGCTGATAATGGTGGAAACGTTAAAGAAGGCATCGACAAAGAAGAAGCTGAAAAGATTAAAGCTCAATTTGAAGAAGCTGGAGCTACTGTTGAATTAAAATAATTAGTTTGTAGACATTTAAAATTATGAAGAAATCTATTTTATTAGATTTCTTTTTCTTTTTATTTGTGTTATACTTTTGTTGTGATGCATATATGGAAAAAATAAAAATAAAGTTTGATTATGTTTCGTATTATGACTTTGAAGAAGAGTTTTTACTTTATTTATCAAAATCATATGGTATTATTTCTGCTGATATAGATAAGAAAACTAATGAGATTATAGTTGAATATGATTCTTCTAAGATATCTTTAGAACTATTAACAAAAGAAATATTAATATATTTAGGTTTGGACAAAATCCCTTCTGTTATAGCATTTGATAAGTGCGTTAGTAATAGTCATATACGTAAGAATATAATTGTTATTAAAGATATATGTTGTGAATATTGTTTAAAAGATATGATTAAAGAATTACTAGTAGTTGATGGTATAGAAAGTGCTTATACTGATTTTGATTATGTAAATAAGTACAATGTAAATATTTTCATAACTTATGATGATACAATTATTAATGAAGAAAAATTGATTGATTTAAAGAATAAATTCAATGGTTAGTTTTTATTTGTATTATATTTTAGAGGCTGCTAAATAGTAGTCTTTTTTGATTATGTTTTGACGATGAGACTTAGGCTCAGACTCACCTTACGAGACTACAGGCTCGGAAGGAATAAAAAGATATTGTAATTTTGATATTATTTTATTATAATATTGTTGGTGGTTAGTATGAGTCAATATTTTGATAATGATAAGAATATTAAAAGTGAGAGAAAAATAATTAAATTTAATTTTGATAATAAAGTATTTTCTATATATAGTGATAATGGAGTATTTTCTAAAGATAGATTCGATTATGGTACAAGAGTTTTACTTAATAGTGTTGATATAGATAAATTATCTGGTAATGTACTTGACCTTGGATGTGGACTTGGAGTAGTGGGTATTATACTTGGTACTTTTAATAAATGTATTAATATTGATATGATTGATATTAATGATAGAGCTATTTCTTTAGTAAGAGATAATTTAACTTTAAATAAGGTTAAGGCTAATGCTTTCAGTAGTGATGTATACTCTAATGTAAATAAAAAATATGACTATATTATTACTAATCCTCCTATTAGAGCAGGTAAAGAAGTAGTAAGAAAGTTTTTGCTGGGAGGATATGACTACTTAAATGATAATGGAATATTATATTTTGTTATGAGAAAAGATCATGGAGTTAAATCAATGATTAAAGAACTAGAAAATAAATATAATGTAACTATTATAAATAAAGATAAGGGATTTTACATTGTATCTTTAACTAAACATCTATAGTAAAGTAGGTGTTTTTTCTCTTTTTATATAAAAATAATAAAAATTGGTAAAAAAAATAAAAAAGTATTTCTAAAGTTATTGACTTATTTGTTAAATGCTGATAAACTTATAAATTGGTAACACATCTTTTAATGTGGCTGATTTTATAAAAAATCTAGGTATTGGGGTGAAAAAATTAATGGCTTATAAGTTAAAACAAAGCGGAGATTATAGAAAAAGAAGAAACTTTTCTATGATCAAAAATTCACTAGCAATTAGTGATTTATTAGAAGTGCAAACTGCTTCATACAAGTGGTTCACTACAGAAGGGGTTAAAGAGGTTTTTGAAACATTTTCACCAATTGAAAGTTTCTCTGGTAGTTTATCTTTAGAATTTGGTGAATATGAATTCGGTACTCCAAGATATTCAATTAAAGAATGCAAAGATAGACAGATTACTTATGCTGCTCCTCTTAAAGTTCAAACTAGACTATTTAATAATGAAACTGGTGAAGTTAAAGAACAAGAAATATTCTTAGGCGATATGCCACTTATGACTGAAGCTGGTACATTTATTATTAATGGCGCAGAGAGAGTTGTTGTATCACAACTTGTTAGATCTCCTAGTGTATACTTTTCTAAAGAGATAGATAAGAATGGTAAACCTGTTTTTGCATCTAAAGTTATTCCATCAAGAGGTACTTGGTTAGAGTATGAAACTGATGCTAAAGATGTTATCTATGTAAGAATAGATAGAAATAGAAAGGTACCTATGACTACTCTTTTAAGAGCGGTTGGATTATCTTCTAACGACGATATATTATCTTTATTTGATAATGATGTATATCTTAAGAATACTATTGAAAAAGATTCTACACATGATACTGATGAAGCTCTTATTGAAATATATGAGAAGTTAAGACCTGGTGAACCTACTACCCTTGATAGTTCAAAGAACCAATTAATTACTAGATTCTTTGATGATTTTCATTATGATTTAGCAAGAGTTGGTAGATATAAATTTAATAAGAAATTAAATGTTAAAGATAGACTACTTGGAAATAGACTTGCTGAAGATATTATAGTAGATGGTGAAGTTAAAATTGCTAAGGATACTTTAGTTACTAAGGGTGTATTAGAAGAATTATCTATATACTTAGATAATGGTTATGGCATTACTGAATGTAAAGTTAACGAAGATTTAACTATTAATGCAAGTGTAGAAGATCATAATAAGATTCAAGTTATTAAGGTTTATTCTAATGTTGATGACAAGAAGATTGTTCATGTTATTGGTAATGATCCTAAGTGTGAACTTAAGAATTTAACTATTGCTGACTTATATGCCACTGTTAGTTATTATTTAAATTTAAATGATGGTATTGGTGACATAGATGAAATAGACCACTTGGGTAACAGAAGAGTTAAACAAGTGGGAGAATTATTACAAAATCAATTTAAGATTGGTTTTAGTAGAATGGAAAGAGTTATTAGAGAGAGAATGACTACTCAAGATATTGAGACTGTTACTCCTAAAACTTTAATTAACATTAGACCTGTTACTGCTGTTATCAAGGAATTCTTTGGTAGTAGCCAGTTATCTCAATTTATGGATCAAACAAATCCAATTGCAGAACTTACTCATAAGAGAAGATTATCTGCTTTAGGACCTGGTGGATTATCTAGAGATAGAGCAGGTACTGAGGTAAGAGATGTTAACTCATCTCACTATGGTAGAATTTGTCCTATTGAGTCTCCAGAAGGAGCTAACATCGGACTTATTACATCACTAGCTAGTTATGCTAAAATTAATGATTATGGATTTATTCAAACTCCATATAGAAAAGTAGTTGATAGTAGACTTACTGATGAGATAGTTTACTTAACTGCTGATGAAGAAGAGGATTATTATATATCTCAAGCTACTGTTAATACTGATGATGATGGTAAAATTACGGATAGTATAGTAGCAGGTAGATATAAGGGAGAAAATGTTTTGGTTAGTCCTGATAAAGTTGACTATATTGACGTATCTCCTCAACAAGTAGTATCTGTAACTACAAGTTTGATTCCATTCCTAGAGCATGATGATGCTACACGTGCACTAATGGGTGCGAACATGCAAAGACAGGCTTTACCTCTACTTAAGACAGAAGCTCCTTATGTAGGAACTGGTGCTGAATATATTGCTGCAAGAGATAGTGGCTCTGTAGTAGTTGCTAAGGCTGATGGTATTGTTAGTTATGCAGATGCTAAGAAGATTGTTGTTAAAAATGCTAAAGGTGAAGATGTTTATTATTTAGCTACTTTTGAAAGATCTAACCAAGGTGAAACATTTAACCATGTTCCTATAGTTAGAGAAGGAGATAAAGTTAAGAAAGGTCAAATAATAGCGGATGGTCCAAGTACTGATAAAGGTGAACTTGCACTAGGTAAGAATGTAGTTGTTGCATTTACTACATTTAATGGTTATAACTATGAAGACGCTGTTATTATGAATGAAAGACTTGTTAAAGATGATGTTTATACTTCACTACATATTGAAGATTATGAATTACAATGTCGTGATACTAAACTAGGACCTGAAGAAATTACTAGAGATATTCCTAATGTTGGAGAAGAGGCTAGAAAGAATCTTGATGAACATGGTATCGTTAGAATTGGTACTGAAGTTCATGAAGGAGATATTCTAGTAGGTAAAGTTACTCCTAAAGGAATGGCTGATTTAACTAGTGAAGAAAAACTTTTACATGCTATCTTTGGCGAAAAGACTAGAGAAGTTAGAAATTCATCACTTACTGTTCCACATGGTGGTGATGGCGTCGTTCACGATGTTAAAGTTTATACTAAAGATGATAATGATGACTTACCTAGTGGTGTAAGCATGGTTGTTAGAGTATATATTATTCAAAAGAGAAAGATTCAAGTTGGAGATAAAATGAGTGGTCGTCACGGAAATAAAGGTGTTATTTCACTTATACTTCCTAGTGAGGATATGCCATTCTTACCTGATGGTACTCCTGTTGATATTATGCTTAACCCTCAGGGTGTTCCTTCTCGTATGAATATTGGTCAGATACTTGAGTTACACTTAGGTATGGCTGGTAAGAAACTTGGTGTACATTTTGCTACTCCAGTACTTGATGGTGCCAAGGAAGAAGATATTGCTGCCGCTATGAAAGAAGCTGGTATGGATCCTGATGGTAAGACAGTTCTTTATGATGGTAGAACTGGTGAAGAATTTGATAGTAGAATATCTGTTGGTGTAATGTATATGATTAAGTTACATCACATGGTTGATGATAAATTACATGCTAGAGCAACTGGTCCATATTCACTTGTTACACAACAACCACTTGGCGGTAAAGCACAACTTGGTGGACAAAGATTTGGTGAAATGGAAGTTTGGGCACTTGAAGCTTATGGTGCATCTCATGTACTTCAAGAAATTCTTACTTATAAATCTGATGATGTTGTAGGTAGAGTTAAAGTATATGAAGCTTTAGTTAAGGGTCAACCATTACCGAAACCTGGTATACCTGAAGCATTTAGGGTATTAATAAAAGAATTCCAAGCTTTAGGACTTGATATATCTGTTATTAATAATGAAGATGAAACTGTATCTTTTGATGAACTTGAAAAAAATGCAGATAAGGATGAAGATCCTATTGCTGAAGAAGTAATTAATAAAGAAGAAGTATTTAAAGATTTTGATGATGAAGAAGATGATGACTTTGATGAGGAAACTGATGATGAGTTTGATGATGACTTCGGAGAAGATGAGTTTGAAGATACTGATATGGAAGGAGATGATTTCTAATGTTAGAGGCTAATAATTTTAAAGCTTTAAAAATAGGAATTGCATCACCTGAGAAGATAAGATCTTGGTCTTATGGTGAGGTTATTAAACCTGAGACTATTAACTATAGAACACTTAAGCCTGAAAGAGATGGACTATTTTGCGAAAAGATCTTTGGACCTACGAGAGATTATGAATGTTCTTGTGGTAAGTATAAGAGACTTAGATACAAGAATATAGTTTGTGATAGATGTGGAGTAGAAGTTACTAAATCCTCTGTTAGAAGAGAGAGAATGGGACATATTGAACTTGCTACTCCAGTAAGTCACATTTGGTATGTTAAGGGTGTTCCATCTTATATTGGACTTACTCTTGATATGTCTCCAAGAGATTTGGAAGAAGTTATATACTTTGTATCTTATGTTGTACTTGATCCTGGAGCTACTACTTTAGTTAAGAAGCAAACATTATCTGACAAAGAGTATAGAGCATATTATGAAAAATATGGTAATACTTTTAGAGTTGGTATGGGTGCTGAAGCTGTTAAGGAATTACTTTCTGAAGTAGATGTTAATAAGGAACTAGGAGAAATTCAAAAGGAATTAGAGGGTGCAACTGGACAAAGAAGAGTTAAACTAGTTAAGAGACTTGATGTTATTAATTCATTTGTTCAATCTGGTAATAAGCCTGAATGGATGATTATTGAGGCTCTTCCTGTTATTCCACCTGAACTTAGACCAATGATACAACTTGATGGTGGTAGATTTGCTACTAGTGACTTAAATGATTTATATAGAAGAGTTATTAATAGAAATAATAGACTTAAGAAATTAATGGAACTTGGTGCTCCTTCAATTATTGTTCAAAATGAAAAGAGAATGCTTCAAGAGGCTGTTGATTCATTATTTGATAATGGTAGAAGAGGCAGAAGTGTTACTGGAGCAGGTAATAGAGCACTTAAGAGTTTAAGTTCTATGCTTAAGAGTAAACAAGGTAGATTTAGACAAAACTTACTTGGTAAGAGAGTTGACTACTCTGGTCGTAGTGTTATTGTTGTTGGACCTGATCTTAAGATGTATCAATGTGGTATTCCTAAGGAAATGGCACTTGAACTATTTAAACCTCATGTTATTCATGGTTTAACTGAGAAGGGTATTGCTAATAATATTAAGGCCGCTAAAAAGATGATTGATAATCAAGATCCTAAAGTATGGGATATTGTTGAAGATGTTATTAAAGAGCATCCTGTTATGCTTAATAGAGCTCCTACTTTACATAGACTTGGTATTCAAGCATTTGAACCTAAGTTAATTAGTGGTAAAGCTATTAGACTTCATCCACTTGTATGTACTGCATTTAATGCTGACTTTGATGGTGACCAGATGGCTGTACATGTACCTTTAAGTGAAGAGGCTAAGGCTGAAGCTAGAATATTAATGCTTGGTTCTAATAATATTCTTTCTCCTAAAAATGGTGATCCTATTGTTACTCCATCTCAGGATATGATATTAGGTAACTATTATATTACTATGGAGAAGGCTGGACTTCCTGGTGAAGGTAGAGTATTTAAGAATTCTAATGAGGCTTTAATGGCTTATCAAAGAAGAGAAATTAAGCTTCAAACTAGAATTGCTATTCCTGTTAATTCATTTAAGCATAAGGTATTCTTAGATAGTGTTAAGAATAAGTATTTAGTTACTACTCCAGGTAAGATTATATTTAATGAAATATTACCTGATTCATTCCCTTACTTATGTGAGTCTACTAGTGAAAATATTGAAGGATTTACTCCTAGTAAGTACTTTATTGATTATGGCGAGAATATTCCTGAATTAATTAGTAATATGCCACTTTCTACTCCATTTAATAAGGGAGCTTTAGAGAAGATTATTGCTCAAATGTTTAAGAGATATAAGACTACTGAAACTAGTATATTCCTTGATAAACTTAAGGATTTAGGATTTAAGTATTCTACATTCTCTGGTATTACAATTGCAGCATCTGATGTTGTTGTTAGTAAGAATAAACATGCAGTTATTGAGAAATCTAATGAAGAAATTAAGAAAGTTAATAAACAGTTCCAAAGAGGACTTATTACTGATAGAGAAAGACTTGATCTTGTTATTGATATTTGGTCTAAGGCTAAAGAAGAAATTCAAGATGAATTACAAGGTTATGCTAAGAGTTATGTTGATAATCCAATATTCATAATGATGAATTCTAAGGCTAGAGGATCTATCTCTAACTTCGTACAACTTGCTGGTATGAGAGGACTAATGGCTAAACCTAATGGTGAAACTATTGAAATCCCAATTCTATCTAACTTTAGTGAAGGTCTTTCAGTATCTGAATTCTTCCTATCTACACATAGTGCTAGAAAAGGTAGCGCAGATACAGCCTTAAAGACTGCGGATTCTGGTTATATGACAAGAAGACTTGTTGATGTAGCACAAGATATTATTGTTAAAGAAGAGGATTGTGGTACTATTCAAGGTGTACTTGTTAGTGCATTTATGGATGATAAAGATGGTATTATTGAACCATTATATGATAGAATATTAGGAAGATTTACTAATAAGAAAGTAATTAATCCTGAAACTAAAGAAGTAATTATTGATAAAAATGAATATATTACTGAAGCTATTGCTGATAAGATAATTAAGGCTGGTATTAAGGAAGTTGAAATTAGAACAGTACTTACTTGTAAGACTGACCATGGTGTTTGTCAACATTGTTATGGTAGAAATCTTGCTACTGGTAATATTGTTGAAATTGGTGAAGCTGTTGGTGTAATGGGAGCTCAATCTATTGGTGAACCTGGTACTCAGCTTACCATGAGAACATTCCATACTGGTGGTGTTGCTGGAGCCGATATTACTCAAGGTCTTCCGAGAGTTGAAGAATTATTTGAAGCTAGAATGCCTAAAGGTAAAGCTACTATATCTGAAATTGGTGGTGTTGTTACTAAGATTGAAGATGCTGGTGGTAAATTTAAGGTATATGTTAAGAATGATACTGAAACTAGAGAACATACTACTTTATACGGTGCTAAACTTAGAGTAGAAAAGGGAGATAAGATCGAAGCTGGAGATAGACTTACTGAGGGTTCTGTGTCTCCTAAAGAGTTACTTGCGGTAACTGATCCTAATACTGTTCAGCAATATATATTAAAAGAAGTTCAAAAGGTATATAGATCACAAGGTGTTGATATTAATGATAAACACGTTGAGATCGTTGCTAGAAGAATGATTTCTAAAGTTAGAATTATGGAAGCTGGAGATACTTTATTTGTACCTAGTACTACTGTTTCTCTACAAGAATTTACTAAGGGTAATAGAGATGTTATTATTCAAGGTAAGAAACCTGCAATTGGACAACCAATATTACTTGGTATTACTAAGGCAGCATTAGAAACTGATTCATTCTTATCTTCTGCATCATTCCAAGAAACTACTAGAATATTAACTGAAGCTTCAGTTAAAGGTAAAGTAGATAAACTACAAGGATTAAAAGAAAATGTTATTATTGGTAAGTTAATCCCTGCGGGTACTGGTGCTAAAGAATATATGGATGTTGGTTATTCATTAGAGAAGGAATTCTTTGATGAAGATGCTTCTGAAGTACTTGAAGAAGAATTTATGGATTAATAATAAAAAGAATAGAAGTTGTGTTGATACATGGCTTCTATTTGTTTAATAAGAGGAGAATATATATGAATATTAATGAATTAATTAAGTGTATGACTGATACTTTGAATAGATTATATATATGTAGAAATAATAGTAGTGGTATAGTTAGAACTAATATATATAATGCTATCTTATACTATAAGAAGATGTTAATTAAGAATGATTGTATTTTTGCTTATAATGATAATAGTGAAGTTAAGCTAGATAAAAAGTCTTTATATGATACTTTGTTTTCTACTGCTAGTGATATTCAGTATTTTAATTCATTATTTAATGAAGATAATTTAGTTAATGCTTGGTGGTGTGTATGCTTAGCTATGAATGAGTTAGAACTGAATAATAGAAAACTTAATGGTTATGTTAGAGAAAAAGTTAGAAATAATTGAGTTATAGAGTAGTTTGTTTTATAACTCTTTTTTTGTTCACTCTAAGCCTAAGGTCTTAGAGTGTTAAATTAAGCCTCCTCTAAAGAGTCTTAATTTAATATGTCAGCAACATCTATTATATATAAGAGAAGGTATATATTATGATGTTGTTTATTATTTGGTGTATTTACTACAATACCGATATGATTATTACATAATTACAAAAATATAAGATAAGAAAGTACTTCAAATGTTTTTACTTTGTATTTGTAAAATAATGTAATATAGTGTATAATATTATCTGTGAGGAGAAATTTATGAAAATTGAAAAATTAAATAAAGATAATATTAAAGAATTTATAAGGGATATTGATACTGCAGAAGAGATAGAACTTAATATTAATAAATTAGAATATTATGCTGTTAAAGATGATGATATTTATTTACTTGCTTTTGAAATGCTTAGTGATGAAGACAAGATATCTATTAAGTATGTTAATAATAAGGTAAAAGAAGATAAGTTTTTAGATGTTATTAATTATTTAAATAATATATTAGTAGTTAAAACTCATTTAATTATAGATTTATATAATGATAAATACATGAATGTATTAAGTAATAATTATAAATGTAAAGAAATATATGTTTCTTTAATGAAAGATAATGTTACTGAAAGTAATTCTAAATATAAAGAAGAACTTGCAGAGATTGATATGTATAATATTAGATATTTATCTTCAAAGAATGAGATAGTATGTAATTTAGTTAAACAAAATATTCAAGATGAGAGAATTATATTAGAACTTAATAGTAAATTTATTACTATGAATAGTAGTATTATTAGTTTTATTATTAATGATAATATGATAGAATTATTTACTAAAGAACTTGGATATGATGTAGTGTATAAGAGTTTTGTTATAGTTAAGGAATAATCTTAACTATTTTTTATAAAAATTTTAATTTGGAATTAAATTAATATATTATTTATATATTTTAATGTAATTATATGGTATAATTTATATTGTATTAAATATTTTGATGGTGGTGAAATTATGTATAAAAATAAAAAAATATTTATATTAGGAATGGCTAGAAGTGGTTATGAAGTAGCTAAATTACTTTCTAGTGATAATGAGATATTTATTACTGATATGAAAGAACAAGAAAAAGATAAAATAGAAGAATTAGAAAAACTAGGTGTTACTATTAAGATATGCGATGATCCAATAGAATACTTAGATGATAGTTTTGATATTATGGTTAAAAATCCTGGTATTAAATATACTCATCCTTGTGTAGTTAAGGCTAAAGAACTTGGTATACCAGTAATTAATGAAGTAGAAGTTGCTTATCATTATATTGATAAAAATGTTAAGATAATTGGTGTTACTGGTTCTAATGGTAAAACTACTACTACTAGTATTATATATGAAATAATGAAAAAGGCTTTTGGTGATAAGGTTATTTTAGCTGGTAATATTGGTACTCCTTTATGTCATTATGCCAAAGATATAAAGAAGGATAGTTATTTAGTTATGGAAATTAGTGATCATCAATTATGTGATATGTATGATTTTAAGACTAATGTATCTGTTATGACTAATATATACGAATGTCATACTGATTTTCATGATAGTCATGAAAGATATGTTATGACTAAGAAGAAAATATTTAATAATCATAGTAAAGATGATATAGCTATTATTAATATGGATAATAGTGAAGAGATGGAACTTACTAGTGATATTGTTAGTACTAAAGAATATTTTTCTTGTGACAAGAAGACTGATTGTTATTATAAAGATGGCTTTATTTATTATAAAGATGGAAAATATATTGATACTAGTAAGATTATTTTAAAGGGTAATCATAATTATCAAAATATTATGTGTGCTATTCTTGCTACAAAAGTGTATGGTGTTAGTGATGAAATAATTAAAGATGTTGTTAGTACTTTTAGTGGTGTTGAACATAGACTTGAGTATGTTGGTAATATTAATGGCAGAGAAGTATATAATGATTCTAAGAGTACTAATACTGAATCTACTGTTATAGCACTTAACTCTTTTGATAAAGATACTATTCTTATTATGGGTGGTACTGATAGGGGCCATTCTTTTGAAGAATTAAAAGAGCCTATGAAACATACTAAGTTAGTGGTAGCTTATGGTGAAACTAAAAATAGAATAAAAGAATTTTGTGATAGAATTAAAATTAAATGTATAGTGTGTGATAATTTAGTAGAGGCTACTGGTATTGCTTATGATAATTCTAAAGAAGAAGATATTATACTTCTTAGTCCTGCTTGTGCTAGTTGGGATCAGTTTCCTGATTTTGAAGTGAGAGGTAAATTATTTAAAGATACAATACTAAAATATAAGAAAAGTTTATTTTTGGAAAAAGGCAAACATATTTATATGATGGGTATTGGTGGTATTAGTATGAGTGGTATTGCTGATATACTTGTTAATATGGGATATAAAGTTAGTGGTAGTGATAGAATGGAATCTTCTGTTACTGATAAACTTACTAGTCAAGGTATTAAAGTATTTATACCACAAAGTAAAGATAATATTACTAAGGATATAGATTTTATAGTATATACTGCCGCAATAAAAGATGATAATGAGGAAATGATTGAGGCTAAAAAGAATAATATTCCTATGATGGAAAGAGGAGAGTTTTTGGGAGAAATTACTAAATTATATTCTAATACTATAGGAGTAGCTGGTACTCATGGTAAGACTAGTACTACTTCAATGCTTTCTTGCATATTTTTAAAGGGTAATATGGATCCTACTATTCAAGTTGGTAGTATGCTTAAGAATATTAATGGTAATTATAGAGTAGGTAAGAGTGATACTTTGATTATTGAGGCTTGTGAGTATTGTGATAGTTATCTTAACTTTAAACAAAAATCCGCTATTGTACTTAATATTGATAATGATCATTTGGATTATTTTAAAAACTTAGATAATATTAAGAAATCTTTTTATGAGTATGTTAGTCATTTACCTAGCGATGGTTATTTAGTTATTAATAATGATAATGATAATAGTAATCATTTAAAAGAATATACTAAGGCTAAAGTTATTACTTATGGTATTAATAATAAAGCTGATTATATGGCTGATAATATTAAATTTAATAAAGATGGCTGCGGTATATTTGATGTTATTTATGATAATAAGAATTTAGGTACTATTGAACTTTCTGTACCTGGAAGACATAATATATCTAATGCTTTATCTACAGTGGCACTATCTATGGCTTATGGTATAGATTTTAATGATATTAAAGAAGGCCTTAAAGATTATGAGGGGGCCGCAAGAAGAATGGAATATAAGGGTGAGTTCATGGGAGCTAAAGTATATGATGACTATGGACATCATCCTACCGAAATAGAGGCTACCGCAAAGGCTATTCATGGTATGGAACATAATGAAACTTGGGTTATATTTGAACCACATACTTATTCAAGAGCTTATAAACATAAAGAGGCTTTTGCTAAAGTACTTAGTGACTTTGATCATATTATTATTACTGATATATATGCTGCGAGAGAAAATAATACTTATGGTATTAAAGAAGAAGATATTATTAAAGAAATAAAGAAATATGGTAAAGAGGCTTTTCATATAAGTGATTATGATGATATTAAAACTTATTTGTCTGAATATGTTAATAAGGGAGATTTAATTCTTACTTTAGGAGCTGGTTATGTTACTAAACTTGCTGATTTGTTAGTAAATAAAGAAAATGAATGATATTATTTTTCATTCATTTTTTCTTTGAGAAATTTTTCAAACATAGTTAGTCCATATCTACTATTGTAATAATTGGGAAATTCATTTAAATGGGCTAAAGCTATTTTAGTAGTTAGTATTAAATTGTCGTTGGTTACATTGGTTTCAGGATTTATTGTTCCATGTTCTAATTCAATATTCATTCCAGTTAATAATTCTTCTTTTGTAAATTTATCAAATTTAATATTTAACTTATTTGACACTTCTAATACATCTTTTAATGTAAACATATTTATCACCAATTAATTATATGTTATTTATTTAGAAAGTAAATTAAAATTAATTGACTTTATATATATTATGTTGTATACTTTTATTAGTAATCATTACTAATAAGGAGAGAGATATGCGTAATACTAAACAAAGAGAATGTATATTGGATATAATTAATAATAGTTATGATCACTTGAATGCTTATCAGGTTTATGATAAGGCTCGAGAGATTATTTCTAATATTAGTTTGGGGACAGTATATCGTAATTTATCTTGGTTATGTGATAACGATAAAATTAGATTTTTTCTAGTTGATGGTACTTTTAGATATGATAGAAATGATATTCATGATCATTTTATATGTACTAGATGTGGTGATGTTATTGATGTAGCAAGAGATAAAAATGTTAAAAAGTATATAAATGGTAATTTAGTAGTTGATTATGAAATAAAATATAAGGGCATTTGTACTAAATGCCAAAGGGAGGAAAATTTATAATGAAATTAAAAGGAAGTAAAACTGAACAAAACTTAATGACTGCTTTTGCTGGTGAATCACAGGCTAGAAATAAATATACTTATTTTGCTTCAAAGGCTAGAAAAGATGGTTTTGAACAAATAGCAGATATATTTGAAGAGACTGCGAATAACGAGAAAGAACATGCTAAGATGTGGTTTAAGGAATTAAATGGTGGTGAAATTCCTAGTACTATGGATAATCTTTTAGCGGCTGCTGAAGGTGAAAACTATGAATGGACTGATATGTATAAAGGTTTTGCCGAAACTGCTAGAGAAGAGGGATTTACTAGACTTGCTTATTTATTTGAAGAAGTTGCTAAAATTGAAAAAGAACATGAAGAAAGATATAGAAAATTACTTGTTAATGTAAAAGATGGTTTAGTATTTTCTCGTGAGGGAGATAGAATATGGCAATGTAGAAATTGTGGTCATATTGTTATTGGAAAAGAGGCTCCTAGAGTATGTCCTGTATGTAATCATCCACAAAGTTATTTTGAGATCAAGAAAGAGAATTATTAATTTAATTCTTTTTTGCATATTTATCTATATATTACATATTAATATAGTGTGATATATATGAAGAATATTAATTATAAGAAACTAGCTATTTTTATAGCAATTCCTTTAGTACTTGGTGCTTTGATTGGTCTTATTACTATGAAGGGTAGTTCTAGTTATAATGGTCCAGTACCTAGATGGCTTTTTCCTGTAGTATGGAGTGTATTATATATACTTATGGGTATATCTAGTTATATTATTAGTGATAATAAAAAGTTACTTAATATTTATAAGATTAATTTAATAGTTAATTTACTATGGCCTATTATATTCTTTCTATTTAAGTTAAAGGTATTGGCTTTCTTTTGGATACTTATATTAATTTTAATAGTAGGATATATGATATATAAGTTTTATCAAGAAAATAAATTATCTAGTTATTTACTGATACCTTATATATTATGGCTAGTATTTGCTTCAGTACTTAATTTATTGGAACTTTAAATAGTTCTTTTTTTCTTGATATAAATATGATAAAATGTTATCTGAGGTAGTTAGTATGATTAAAGAAGTAAGAAATAAAGGTAAAAGAATATATAAAAGCAATTTCTGGAAGGTAGTAGCAGTATGTTTTATTACTGCAATTATGACTGGTGGTTCTACTATATACTTAATAAGAAATGAGTATAATTCTAATAATAGTAATTTAATTCATCAAAGTGGTATTTTAGATAATAAAAGTAATTCGCAAATAGTAAGAGATTTTATTAAGTCAGCATATAAAACTAAAGATAAAGTAGATACTTATTTGAATGGGACTACTAAAGGTATTATTGCTACTTTTGTTAATAATATTCATAGTTCTAACTCGTTTGTATTTGGATTTCTTAATGCTGTTAATGAACTTGTTTTTAAAAATAAGGTAACTTCTGGTATTATTATATTTATTGGTGTTTTAATTAGATTTTTATATTGGCTTTTTGGAAGTAATGTAATCAAAGCTGGTAAGGCGAGATTTTTCTTAGAAAATAGAAAATATAAGAAAACTAGAATGAAAAGATTATTATTTGCTTATCAAGATAAAAAATATAAGAATATAGCAAAAGTTATGTTTAAGAAGTGTCTATATGAATTTTTGTGGTCGTTTACTATAATTGGTGGTATTATTAAACATTATTCTTATTATTTTGTTCCTTATATTATTTCGGAAAATCCTGATATGAAGTCTGATGATGTCATTAGATTATCTAAAAATATGACTAATGGTTATAGATGGAAGATGTTTTTATTAGATTTAAGTTTTGTACCTTACTATATATTTGGTATATGTACATTTAATATATTTAATTTACTTGTTACTAATCCTTATAAAGAATGCTCTTATACTGAATTATATATGAATATAAGAAAGAATTATATTACTAGTAAAATGTTAGGATATGAATGTTTAAAAGAAGATTTAGATGGTCCTCAGTTAGATGAAGAATATCCATATGATACTAAAAGAGAAAAGAAAAAAATAGAAAAGATTAAATATAACATTTGGGAACTTATACTATTATTTTTTGCCTTTGCCTTTATTGGTTATTTATGGGAAGTAATATTACATTTGTTTAGTGATGGGGTGTTTGTTAATAGGGGCTCTTTATATGGTCCTTGGCTTCCTATATATGGATGCGGCGGAGTACTTACTTTAGTTTTACTTAATAAGTATCGTGATAATCCAACACTAGTATTTTTTGCTTCAGTAATATTGTGTGGCATAGTAGAATACTTTAGTTCTTTATTTATGGAACTTGCTTTTAATACGAGATGGTGGGATTATACTGGTTATTTCTTTAATATCAATGGTAGAGTATGCTTGGAAGGATTATTATTTTTTGGATTTGGATGTACTGCGAGTATTTATATTGTTACACCATTATTACTCGATTTATTTCATAAATTAGATAAAAATTATGTTAAGTTTTTGACTATTATATTAAGTATATTATTTTTAACGGATTTTGTTTTTTATTTAACTATAGGGCCTAACAAGGGAAATGGTATTACTTCTTATAATAGTTATGCATATATAACAAATGTCAAATTTGATAAATTACAATAATAGTGTTGACAATTACTTAATACTGATGTATTATTAAATTGTACTATTTATAGTAGTACAATTTATGGTGGTGAAAAAATGTTAAAAATTTTAACTTATATTGTCATGGTAATAACTAGTTTTTACTTGTTATACTTTGTTGTTATGGCTATAGGAATATTTAAAAAGAAAAAAGAAAAAGTTCTAGTAGATAAAAAGAATAATTTTGCTGTTATAATAGCTGCACGAAATGAAGAAGCAGTTATTGCTAATTTAATTAAAAGTTTAAAGAAACAAAATTATCCTAAAGAACATTATGAAATATATGTTATTGTTAATAATTGTACTGATAATACTGAGGAAGAGGCTAGAAAGGCTGGTGCTAAAGTTATTGTTTGTACAGAGAAAGTTAAATCTAAAGGAGAAGTTCTTAAGTTTACTTTTAATAAATTAAAAAAAGAAAAAGATATAGATGCTTATGTTATATTTGATGCTGATAATTTAGTACATAGAGATTTCTTAAGTAAGATGAATGATAGTCTTAATATGGGTTATTCTGTAGTACAAGGATTTAGAGATACTAAGAATGTTAGTGATAATTGGCTTAGTTGTAGTTATGCTATTATGTATTATATTCAAAATTTATTTCTTAATAAATCAAGATATAATTTAGGTAAATCTTCTTTTATTAATGGTACTGGTTTTGTTATAAAGAAGGAACTTATTGATAAGAATGGTTATGATCCTAAGACTGTTACTGAAGATATTGAGTTTGTGGCTATGTGCGCTATTAATGGTGAAAAAATAGCATTTAATGATGAAGCTATTACTTATGATGAACAAGTTAATAAGTTTATACCATCATTAAAACAAAGAAAAAGATGGTCTATAGGAACTATGGAATGTTTAAGAGGTTACTTTACTGAACTTATAAAGGCTGGCTTTAAAAATAGAAGATTTGAATGTTTTGATATTATTATATTTTATTTATCAATAGTAGTACATGTTATTGGTAATTTAGCTCCAATATTTGCTATATTAGGCTTATTTATTAATTTTAAAAGTCTAACTATCGGATACTTTATTAGTACTTTAGCAATATCTTTATGTTCTTATGTAATAGGTGTTGTACTTAGAGCATTCCTACTTAAGAAGTATAATAAGAGTATTAAAGATAATATTGGTGGAATACTTTTCTTTGATTTATTTATATTAAGTTGGGCTCCAGTTAACTTTGTTTGTCTATTCTTAAAGAAATGTAATTGGGAAAGTATTAAGCATGATAGAAATATTGATATAGAAGAAGTATAAGGACTAGTAATAGTCTTTTTTTTGATATATATTTATGGCTTATATATAATAGGTATCTTTGATACATTGTTATTAGACCTTAGGCTAATAACAACACTTTAATACTTTAGAATTAAAGTGAATATAAAAAATAAATATTTTTGATATAAAAACACAATAAAAATCTGATTATCCGCTAAAACACAGTATCTATCAGCATTTTCAAGAAAACAAACACATCAATTTACTACTTATTTACTACTAAAGAATGAGCCTTGATACGCAAGTTTTCTTAGATATGCAAAGATATGGTACAGCACATCCGTATTGAAACAACAAAAAATTGAATATTTCATAGACTATGGAACGCCTAAAATGACGTTCCTTTTCTATTTCCAGCCGTTCTT